>R06__coassemble_293_pt1 | contig 19079 bp, 15 predicted proteins | sample R06__metabat2_low_PE_030 | metagenome-assembled genome bin R06 | reverse complement strand
ATAAAGGCTCTGGAAGGCTACACCAGGCTCAAAAAATGCACTTTTATTTACTAAGTACCACGGTTTGGCACAAGATAAAGTTATTTTTGCGATATTTGCGAAGGATATGGAAGACAGGATGCAAGAAGCCCTTGAGGTGCTCAAGGAATATTGGGGATACGACAGTTTCCGCCTTAGTCAGGAGGATGTCGTACGGGAGGCGTTGGCAGGAAATGATGTCCTTGGAGTGATGCCCACGGGAGGAGGAAAATCCGTCTGCTTCCAGATTCCGGCACTGATGAAAGATGGCGTTGCCCTTGTCATCACGCCGCTTATTTCCCTTATGAAAGACCAGGTTGCAAACCTCGGAAAGAGGGGGATAAGGGCTCTGGCTGTGTATTCAGGGATGTCGAAAAGAGAGGTGGATACGGCTTTCAACAATGCCTCGTACGGCGATTTCAAGTTTCTCTATCTTTCGCCGGAAAGACTTGGTACTCAGCTGTTTCAGTCCTATCTTACACAAATGGACATAAGCTATATCGTAGTGGATGAAGCCCATTGCATCAGCCAGTGGGGCTACGATTTCAGGCCCGATTATCTGGAGATAGGCAGGCTTCGCGCCCTTGTCGATGCTCCTGTCATCGCCCTTACTGCAACTGCTACTCCCGCCGTCTGCAAGGACATAATGGACCGTCTTTCCCCGAAGGACGTTTATGGCGATACAGTAAACAATTTCAAACTCATAAAAAGCGGCTTCGAAAGGCCGAATCTCTCCTATATCGTAAGGCATTGCGAAGACAAAATAGGAAAGATGCTGGGCCTATGTCAGAAGATAAAAGGCAGTGGGATAATATATTGCAGAAACAGAGCAAGATGCGAGGAACTCTCCCAAATGCTTCTGGCAAACGGAATCAGCGCATCGTTCTATCACGCCGGTCTTTCGCCTGCAGAAAGGTCGATAAGGCAGGAAGCCTGGCGAAGCGGCGAAAAAAGGATTATGGTGTGCACCAATGCCTTCGGAATGGGAATAGACAAGCCGGACGTGCGCTTTGTGCTCCATTTTGACCTTCCTGACAGTCCGGAAGCCTATTTTCAAGAGGCGGGAAGAGCCGGACGAGACGGGAAAAGGGCCTATGCCGCGCTGATGTGGAACAGTTCGGACGAAAAGAGGATGATGCAACTCGAAAGGGTGACATTTCCTCCTCTTTCCTACATCGAGGATATATACCACAAAGTGCATATGTTCTTCGAGATTCCATACGAAAGCGGTGCTTTCCGCCAACTAAAGTTCAATCTCGAGGATTTCTGCAAGAAATACAGCCTCAACAGGGCTATGGCGCATTATGCTATAAAATATATAGAAAGGGAGGGCCACTGGACATACAGCGAAGACGTGGAGATTCCGACGAAAGTGCAGGTGATTGTAAGCCGCACAGACCTCTACGACATAGACCTTCCCGATGCCAAAATGAAGCCCCTGCTAGAGTTTCTGATGAGGCATTATACGGCACTTTTCTCTTACGTCGTTCCGATAGACGAAGAAATGGCCGCAAAGGCGGCAGGAGTGAGTATCGAGCGGATGAGGCAACTCTTGTATCTCCTTGCCGTGAATCACGTGATAAGATATGTTCCTTGCGATGTAGCCACGGTTCTTTATCTGCAGCACGACCGCTACTATCCCGGCAATCTGCATCTCAGCCCGGAAAGGTATGAGATGCTCCTCAAATGCTGGAGGGAACGCTCCGAAACTATGCTCGAATATGTCCGTGAAGAGGACGAATGCCGCAGCCGTTTCCTTCTGAGGTACTTCGGCCAGGAGGAGACTGAAGACTGCGGATGCTGCGATGTCTGCAAAGAGAGCTAATATTGCTCCAGGGCTTCGCGGAGTTCGTACGCCACAGCCACACGAAGTGAAAGAGGCTCAAGTACTTCTATCCTGCTTCCCCTTTTGCAAAGCTCCATTACAAGGTCGTCGCTGACGCAGACATCCATCGAAAAGATGCTGCTGTGGCCGTCGTTTTCAATTTCCTGCTGACTCGAATGGAGAGGAAGGTCGCGAAGATATTTGGCTTCTTTTCCCTTGGCCTTGAAAATTATGTGCTCTGGAGCTTCGCGGGGGATGTAGATTCCGAAACTTCCCCGGAAAAGTTCGTCGATGTCAAAATCTGCCGGCATATCAAAATCCATCGTCGTCTCTTCGAGATTCCTTATCCTGTCGAGGCCATATACCCTCAGACCGTCCCTTTGATGGCAATATCCTATAAGATACCACCTTCGCGAAAATTCCTTGACGGCATAAGGATCCACGTGCAGATATTCCGATTCCGGACTGTCGTACTTCTGATATGCTATATGCAGAGTGGTCTCCGTTTCCATCGCTTCCATAATCGGGGTGAGCCACGTCTGTCCGGAAGGGATATTTTCGACACTCACTCTGCCGCTGAGCCTGTGGCGGCTTTCGGAAAGAAGATTGTTTACGGTAAACGTATTGATGAGCCATTTGGCATTTTCGGCCTCATTGCTAACATCATCCGTATAGGCTATATAGTAGCGGTTTGTGCTTCTGTCGCATTCTATGTCGATACCGAAGACATCGGCTATGGCTATGCGATGGTTGTTGAAGCTCCTGCGGGGATATTCGCAGTCGAAGCGGTCGAACCAGCGGTCCTGGATTTCCTCCAGACTGAGGCCCCTGCTGCCTGCTTTCATAAAGGTCTGCACGAGCCAGATATATTTATTCAGAAGTTCTTGAACCATATCAACTTATCTTGCTGTAATCCTTGAAGGCATATTTGTCTTTCCTCAGTTCTTCAAGAAGGAGGGCATTTTCGGGGCTTTGAAGGGTTGGATCTTTTTCCAATATGCCTTCTGCGTAGTTTCGGGCATCGCCCAGCATAATTCCGTCCTTGGCGAGCGAGGCAATGTTGAGGCTCACAGGAAGGCCGCTCTGCTGTGTGCCTTCCAGATCTCCGGGCCCCCTCATCTTCATATCCTCCTCTGCTATTTCGAAACCGTTTTCGGTGCGGCACATAAGGTCTATCCTCTGCCTGCTTTCCTTGCTTACCTTCTGCCCTGTCATCAGCACGCAATAGGATTTTTCGCTTCCGCGGCCCACCCTGCCCCTAAGCTGGTGGAGCTGGCTGAGACCGAATCTTTCGGCGCTTTCTATCACCATAACGCTGGCATTCGGGACATCGACTCCCACCTCTATGACACTTGTGGCTACCAGAATATCCGCCCTGCCTGCGGCGAAGGCTTCCATATTGAAATTCTTGTCTTCATTGCTCTGCTGTCCGTGGACTATCGCAGTCTTGTACGGAGGAAAGGGAAAAGCCTTCACGATGTCTTCATATCCTTTTTCAAGATTCTGATAATCAACCTTTTCGCTCTCGAAAATGAGAGGATAAACGACAAAAACCTGACGGCCTTTCTTGATTTCGTCCTTCATAAAGTTGTACAGGCTGTACCTTTTGCTTTCGCCGGCGCTCATCGTCACTACGGGCTTTCTGCCGGGAGGCATTTCGTCTATTACAGACACGTCCAGATCTCCGTAGAGCGTCATTGCAAGGGTCCTCGGAATGGGCGTTGCAGTCATCACCAGAACGTGCGGAGGAAGACCGCAGCTGGTCTTGTTCCAGAGCCTCGACCTTTGATCCACACCGAAGCGATGCTGCTCGTCTATTATCGCGAGACCGAGATTCTTGAAAATGACATTGTCTTCCAGAAGGGCGTGGGTGCCCACTATTATGCCTATCGAGCCGTCTTCCAGGCCCTGATGGATTTCTCTTCGTTCCGCCGTACGGCTGCTGCCTGTGAGAAGAGCCACTTTGACTCCCGTCGGGGCAAGATATTTCGAAATGTTCTTAAAGTGCTGTTGCGCAAGTACTTCCGTGGGGGCCATTATGCAGGACTGGCATCCATTTCCTACGGCTATCAGCGCCGAGAGAACAGCCACCATAGTTTTTCCGCTGCCCACATCGCCTTGCAGGAGTCTGTTCATCTGATGGCCGCTCTTCATATCGTCCCTTATCTCCGTAATCACCCTTTTCTGGGCTCCTGTGAGCTGATAAGGAAGGCTTTCGTAGCATTTGTTGAAAGCCTCTCCCACTTTGGGCATCCGTATGCCTTTGTCCGAGCGGCTTCTTATGTACTTGGCCTTGAGAAGGGACAGCTGGAGAAAGAAAAGCTCTTCGAACTTCAGACGATAGCGGGCTTTCTCGAGGCTTTGGATATCCTTGGGAAAGTGAATGTTGCGAAGGGCAAAATGCAGGCTGCACAGGCCTTTTTCCTTGATGATATATTCGGGAAGCGTTTCCTTTATGTCCGGAAGGCAGGCATTGAGGGCACTGCTCATCATCTTGTTCATCACCTTGCCTGTGATGCCCCCGTTCTTTAGTTTTTCCGTGCTGGGATACACTCCGGTAAGGTTTCCGGCGCCTTCTGCAATGGCCGCCCCCACAGTATCCACTTCGGGATGAACTATATTGATTTTGCCGTTGAACTCCGAAGGCTTTCCGAAAAATATGAATTCCGAGCCGGCGCGAAGTTTCTCATACATCCATTTGATGCCTTTGAAAAACACCAGCTCCAGACTTCCTGTGCCGTCGGAAACAATCACGCTGAAGCGTTTGATTGTGTTGAACTTGATATCTCCTGTGCTTGTGAGAGCTCCGTCGGTCTTTCCATAGAGTTTTGACGAAACCACCTTGGCCTTTATCTGCACATAGGCCATATCCGGCACGATGCTACATATCGGAGTGATTGTGCTTCTGTCGATATATCGGAATGGATACAGCCTGATGAGCTCACCGAAATTGTTTATTTCGAGCTCGTGCCTTATCAGTGCCGCCCTTTTGGGCCCCACCCCGGGAAGAAATTGTATGTCCGAATCCAGCTCCGTCATAAAGTCATATTTGCTACAAACATAGCAAAAATAACTTTATCTTGTGCCAAACTGTGGCACTTTTACCAAATTATTCCGCTGTTGCGTCGAGAATGCCGCGGAGGTAGCCTACAGATTCGGCTATTCCTGCGTGGGGATCGTCTCCGTTCTTTTCGAATTCTATGGATACAACTCCCTGATAATCAATCTCACGGAGAGCCTTTACGATAGATACGAGGTCCATCTTGCCACGGCCCATCTCCCAGGTGCCGCCGGCCTTTGAAGCCTCTGTCTCGTCCTTGATATGGATATCATATATCCAATCCTTGTATGTCCTGATATCTTCTGCAACGTCCCAACCCATACGGAATGTATGTCCGAGGTCCATACAGCATCCAACGCCGAGAGAAGGATCCTTCACCATCTCCACAATTGTCCTTACGTCGGGGAATGCAGCTCCGTCGGGGCCGTGAGTGTGGATTGCCACCCTGATTCCTGTCTCCTTCACCTTTGCGATGACATAATCTATTATCTCATAGTCGGGAACGCCTATGAACATATCGATGCCGTAACGCTTTACATAATCAAAAGTTCTGTCTGCATCGGCCTCAGTCTTCATATATATAGGACCGAGAATGTAGCCCTCGATACCATATTCAGCACATTTTGCCTTGAATGCAGCCATATCTTCGTCGGTAGAATTGAGGGGAAGCCACCAGTCCTTAACAGAGAAATATTTGACATCCATACTCTGGAGATATTTCAGAGTCTGTTCGAGGTCAAAACTGCGATACGAATAGCCTGCGATGCCTATCTTGAGATCTTTGGAGCCACGTGTTTCGGGGTCAAAGGCCTTTACTGATGCCTGCTGCCCACAGCAGGAGCAAATACAGAGAAGAGTTCCGAGAATAATAGCAATACGTTTCATAGGATTTTATTTTTGATTGTTGATTTTTCCTGCAAGCATACCGCAGGCGGCAAGAATGTCCTCTCCTCGCGACGCCCTTATGGTAGTTGTGATGCCGTTCGAATTCATCCTGTCGCGGAAAAGATTCATTGCCGCATCACTCGCACATTCATATTTGAAATCGGGGATTTTGTGGAATCTTATGAGATTCACCCTGCATTCTATCCCCTTGAGAAGGCGGCAAAGGGCATCTGCGTGACGTTTGTCATCGTTGAATCCGGCGAACATCGTATATTCAAAGCTCACCCTCCTCTGACCCGAGAAATCATATTCCTTCAGAAGGTTCACGATTTCCTTTATGTCCCACGCCTTCTGCACGGGCATCATCTCCAGCCTTTCTTCCGGGAAAGGGTTGTGAAGGCTTATGGCAAGATGGCATTTGCATCCTTCGAGATAATCTTTCAGCCGCGGCAGAACGCCTATCGAGCTTAGAGTTATCCTCTTTGGACTCCAGCCGAATCCCCAGGGGGCAGTGAGCACTTCTATTGCCCTCATCACATTGTCAAAATTGTCCAGAGGCTCCCCCATCCCCATAAAGACGGCATTTGTAAGCCTGTCCGACTCGTCTATCGAATAGAACTGCGACAATATCTCTGCAGTGGAAAGATTGCCGTGAAAGCCCTGACGGCCTGTCATACAGAATTTGCATCCCATCTTGCAGCCGGCCTGGGAACTCACGCACAATGTAGCCCTTTCCTCGTCCGGAATCATCACCGCCTCCACTGCATTTCCGAAATCGAAAAGATATTTTTTTGTGCCGTCCGTGCTCTGAATCAAGGACATATAGGGAGTGACGCCTACTTCATATTTTTCAGAAAGAGCCGCACGCGCCGCCTTCGACAGATTTGTCATCTCATCGATGCTCCTCACCTTGTGGGTGTATATCCACGAGGCTATCTGCGACGCCGTAAATTTCGGAAGTCCTTCTGAAAGAACTATTTCCTGAAGCTCGGCAGGGGTTTTTCCAAGAAGTTTCGTCTTCATATAATATCAAAGTGTCAAGAGCCCTGACGGAACGTGACGCGGACGATGTCTGAGAGAAACGACAGGGACATCACCTGATGCTTGCCCTGCGGCGACACCTATTTCCTCAAGAGCGGCCTTCGCCGTTGCTATAGCCTGCTCGGGAGTATTGTTGTTTTCGCTCAGATGGCAGAGGAAAATATTCTTGAGCCCCTTGTGCCATATCCTTTTGAGGGCATCGGCACATTCGTCATTGCTCATATGGCCGCAACCTTGTATTATCCTCATTTTCAATTCATAGGGATACGAGCCGGCAAGGAGCATCTGAAGGTCGTAATTTGATTCGATGACAAGCGTATCGGCCTTGCGGGCATATTCCACAGCTTCGTCCGTCATCCTGCCTACATCGGTCATTATAACGAAAGTGTGATCTTGCGTAGAAATGCTGAAGCCCACCGTATGGGTGGCATCGTGGGGAACCTCAAACCATTTCACCTCCATTCCGCCTATTGTCACCGACTCTCCTGCAGGCATCACACGGGCGTATGCAGGAACGGAAAGCCTTGTAAAGGAATGATGCGAGAGGGCATCGTGAAGTTTTGCCGTCGCATAAATTGGAAGTTGGAGCTTTCGGCAATACATTTCCAGATTGCGGATATGGTCGAGATGGTCGTGGGTCACAAGTACAGCCTTCACGGAGGACATATCCAGATTGAACCTCGCAAATCCTTCCTTGAGGCGTCGGAAACTTATGCCTGCGTCGATGAGCACGGCTCCGTTCTCATCTCCGAGATATGAGCAGTTTCCACAACTGCCGCTTGAAAAACTCACAAACATCAACATAAAAAATTTTAATTGTCTTGCTCCTCTTCGCAATATTTCTTTATCACTCCATACGCATCCGCAACGCCCAATTCTCCTGCTCGGGACAAATCTATGCAGGCTTTCTCCTTGTCTTTCAGATAGATAAGAACAAGTCCCCTATTGAAATAGGCATCGCCCATATACGGATACAGGCTGATTGCCTTCGTGTAGCTGTCGATAGACTTCACGTGCTCGGCGGCTAGACAGTACAGATTTCCGAGATTGAAATGGATGTATGGAATTTCAGAAACTATATTTGCCGCTTCTTCCATATCGGCAATGGCTTCGGAGTAGTCGTATTGCTGGTTTGCACTGTCCTTCACTCTGGCGCGTGCCTTTCCGTTATCGTCCATCGAGAGCACCTGCACACTATTTTCTATCGAAGCGATAAAGTCTATCATCTCGGCCCTCAAAACGCCTCTGTTCATATAATAGAATGCCCTGAAAAGATTCGTTATGCCTTGTCCTCCATCGCATTCCAAAGAAGTGTCGAAGCAGGAGAGAGCAGAATTGTAGTGGGCCTCGGAACTCTCGAGAAGACCCCTGCAGAACGAGTTCATAGCCTCAACCGTGCTTCCTTTCGTCATCCTGACTCCGTAAAGAGCCTGTTCCAACTGGGGATTGAGAGCAGTATTCCAAAGAGTATCTACATTCGTGAGCGACACCGGAGTGGAAGCAACAGATTCGAACCTCTGCATCAGAGGATTTTCATATTTGCGTGAAAGAAGATTGGCAGACGCATCCCTGTTCTGCGCAAGGACATAACGGTAGAGAGGCCTCAACTTTATGTCGATATCGCGATGTTGGAGAAGCTCGTCATTGAAGTCTTTCTTTGCAAATTCCGCATCCAGTGCGAGCAGAGAGCTGTATTTCTTTGTCGTATCGGCAAAAGAGCCTTCGTCCGATATGTTCTTCGCCCTGTATTCGGCGACTTTTTTCTGGGCAGTGCGATAGTCTTCCTTCGATGCTTTCATATCGCCAAGGATATTCTCCACGTACGAGCGGTTCATATACGCCTTTGCAAAATCGGGATAAAGTTCTATCGCCTTGTCATAATCCTCGAGAGCATCCTCGTAACGTTCCATCTCAATGAATATGGACGCCCTGTTGAAATAGGCGAGGACATTCTCGGGATTGATGTTGAGCACCCTGTCCATATCGCCCAGAGCCTTTTCATAATCACCTACCTGCGCATATATAAGGCCTCTGTTGTAGAGCGTGAGAGCATTGCCGGGCTCATCCCTGAGCACTCTGTTGAGGTCTTTCATAGCAAGGTTGTAATCACTACTCTCATAATGCATTATAGCCCTGTTGAAATATGCGAGAGTGTTGGTGGAATCGAGCTCTATGGCCTTGTTCATATCCTTTATCGCATTCTCCTGCTCACCTGTCTGGAAATACAGGCGGCCCCTTCGCATATATCCTTCGGGGTCGAAACGGTCGAGCTTGAGGGCTTTGTTGTAGTCGTTGAAGGCCTGGAGAGTATCGCCGAGGAAAAGATACGACGCGCCTCTGTTGAGGTACGCGGACGGATCCTTGGGCTCCTTCCTTATGTAGAAATCAAAATCCTTGACTGCATTTTCGAACTGGCGCGAAAGGAAAAACGTCACTCCCCTGCTATAGTAGAGCCCGCTGAAGCCGGGACGCAGGTTTATCGCCGTCTGAAGGTCCGAAAGGGCCTCGTCATAGCGCCCCGAGCGGCTTTCCGTGATAGCTCTGTAATGATATCCGGACGTAAAGACAGGATTGAGCCTGATTGAAGTGTTGAAATCCTGATACGCGCCCCTCAAATCTCCCAGGTCATATTTTGCAATGCCGCGAAAGAAGAAAGTCATATGGTCTGTCGTATCCAGACGCGCCAGAATATTGAAATTGTCTATTGCCAGCGCATACCTTCCGTCCATAAGGGCCTGCCTTCCCCTCCACAGGAAAACATCCTTGTCATATTGCGCAGATGCCCTCAGCGCACTGCACGAAAGCAGCACAAAAAAGAGCAAATATTTCAAATATGATCGCATTTGACTACAAAAATTTCCTATTGACGTCCTTTTTGATTATTTTTGGAGGATTTTTGGCCCCCAACAGGACACAAAGTGCAAATATAACATTTATTATGCCCAAAAGGTTATTCATAATCGTTTTTTTATCTTTTTTGACGCCATTTATTGCAAAAGGCCAGTCAACGATGACTGCTACAGAGGCTCAAGTGGCAAGATTGATAAACGATGATATGCTTCTTTGCGAGCTTGAATTTCTCACAGGAAGCAGGTGCGCAGGAAGAGGCACAGGCTCGCCGGGAGCGAATGTAGCCGCACTCTGGATAAGCAGCGGTCTGAAAAATGCAGGAGCAAAACCGGTGAACGGAAGCTATATAAAGTCTTTTACTGCCAAAAACGGCAGAAAAGGGCACAATGTAGTGGGTATGATTCCCTCGTACGGCATCGGAAAAACAGACAATTACATTATCGTAACGGCTCATTACGACAACATAGGCACAATAGACGGCAAGATGTACCCGGGTGCAGACAGCAATGCATCGGGAGTTGCAACACTTTTGTCTCTTGCCAGAATGTTCGGATGGATGTCGAAAGGAAACAGAACCCTCAAGAGCAACATATTGTTCGTCGCATTCGACGCCAAGGAAGTAAATATGAGCGGATCGGAGCATCTGTGGAAAATGATTGAAGCGGGGCTTCTGCGCAATCCCGGAACAGGAATGAGGATATCGAAAGAAAAGATAAAACTCGTCGTGAACATAGACCAGATAGGAAGTTCACTTTCCCCCATCAACGAATCGAAGAAAGAATATCTCACTATGCTCGGAGTGGGTTCCCTTCCAGAAAATCTTCAGAAAGCAGCCCTTACGGTAAACAATTTCAATGACACGAAACTGGATTTGTCCTTCACCTACTACGGCAGCAAGAAATTCACAGAACTGTTCTACAGGGCATCAGACCAGAGGATTTTTGTAGACAACGGCATCCCCGCCGTGCTTTTCACCTCCGGCATCACAATGAATACAAACAAGACAAGGGACACTGTCGAAAATCTCGACATAGAAGTGCTCCTCAAGAGAATACACTACATTTACCACTGGCTTTACAGAACGCTATGAAGCAATTCCTTACAATATTGAAACGCTTTGCAGGGCCATACAAGGGCTATCTTGCGGGTTCGGTGCTGATGAACATATTGTCAGCGATATTCTGCATATTCTCCTTTGCGCTCATCATACCCATCCTCCAGATACTTTTCGAGATGGACACGGCCGTCTATGAATACACACCCCTCACTTGGGACAATCTGAGTATGACGGTGCTGCAGAACGACCTCAACTACTATGTCACAGTAGCTATGAACGCCCACGGAGGCTCCTGGGTGCTGATGATGCTCGGCATAATACTAGGAGTGATGACAGCGCTCAAATGCGCCTGCTATTTCGGGTCGGCGGCAGTGATGATTCCCCTCCGCACGGGAATAGTGAGAGACCTCCGCACCCAGGTTTATGACAAGCTTATGAGCCTGCCTCTGGGATATTTCTCCGAAGAGAGGAAAGGCGACATAGTGGCAAGGATGAGCGGAGACGTGAACGAAGTGGAAAACAGTATAGGAAGCGTCCTGGATATGCTCATAAAGAATCCGATACTTATTATAATGTATTTCGCGACTCTTATAGTGATCAGTTGGAAGCTCACTCTGTTTACCGTAACGGTGGTTCCTCTTATGGTATGGGGAATGAGCGCCATAGGAAAGACTCTCAAGAAGCAGTCTCTGGCCACTCAAGAGAAGTGGTCGGACACTATGAGCCAGCTCGACGAGAGCCTCGGCGGCCTTCGTATCATAAAGGCATTCAACGCCGAAGACAAGATGAAAAAGCGCTTTGCAGATACCTGCAACGATTACAGACAGATTTTCGGAAGAGTGGCCACAAGGCAGGCATCTGCCCATCCGGTAAGCGAATTCCTGGGCACCCTGATGATTATGGTTGTGCTGTGGTTCGGAGGCACGCTGATACTCAGCGGGTCTGATATGATTACGGCGCCGACGTTCATTTATTATATGACCATACTCTATAGCGTACTTCAGCCGCTCAAGGATTTTGCACGCGCAAGCTACAGCATTCCCAAAGGCCTGGCATCAGTCGAGAGGATAGACAAGATACTGCTTGCCGAAAACAACATAAAGGAAAAGGATTCTCCCCTTCCTCTTGAAGGATTCAGAGGCGAAATAAGTTTCAAGAACGTCGGTTTCAGATATCCTTCTGGGGCAAAAGATGTCCTTACGGATATAGATCTCACCATTCAGAAAGGAAAGACAATCGCCCTTGTGGGGCAGTCCGGCTCGGGAAAATCCACTCTTGTAGACCTTATTCCACGTTATCACGATGTCAGCTCCGGCTCTGTTTCAATCGACGGAAAAGACATAAGGGACGTAAGGGTGAAAGACCTCAGGGCACTCATCGGAAACGTCAATCAGGAAGCGATACTTTTCAACGACACCATCTTCAACAACATCTGTTTCGGAGTTGCAGACGCGACAATGGATGAAGTGATTGCAGCGGCCAAAATAGCCAACGCACACGATTTCATAATGGAGAAAGAAGATGGTTATCAGACAGTTATAGGAGACAGAGGAGGCAAGCTGAGCGGCGGTCAGAGACAGAGGATAAGCATAGCCCGAGCGATACTCAAGAACCCCGAAATCCTGATTCTCGACGAGGCAACGTCCGCTCTTGATACAGAATCGGAGAGGCTCGTCCAGGAAGCCCTCGACAGGCTCACAAAAACCAGGACTACGATAGCCATAGCACACAGGCTCAGCACAATAAGGAACGCCGACGAGATATGCGTGCTCCACGAAGGAAAGATAGTCGAGAGAGGACGTCACGAAGAACTTATAGCCCTCGACGGATATTACAAGAAACTTAACGATATGCAGGCTCTATGAAAAAGAAAGCAATCTGGACAATAATATTCATTGTATATCTGGCAGTTGTGTTTACACTGTGCCTTGTAAATTTCGGCCCTATGGACGATATGCCAAGCAAGATAGCAGGAATCGATACAGACAAGATTGTGCATTTTCTGATGTTCGCCCCGTTTCCCTTTCTCTGCTATAAAGTGTTCCACAGATGCGAAGGAAAGCCCTACAATCTTGTGGGTTTTGTGCTTCTCGCTCTGGTAATCGGGCTTCTTCTCGGAGGAGGAATAGAACTTCTGCAGGGAGCAGTCGGAAGAAATACGGACATAATGGACTTCAGAGCAGATGCCCTGGGCATAGGCTGTTGCTGTGTCGGTCTGTTGATTTATAGCGCTGTAAGCAGAAAATGGTAAGAAAAATAGTCATAGCGGCAATAGCGGCTTTTGCTTTTTGCTCAAGCCTCAGCGCAGCGTCAATATCAAAACGTGATTTTTGGGAAACAATTGATTCTCTGTCTGTTCTGATGGAAGAAAGGACGGGAGTCAAGGTAAAACTAGTCATCAAAAGCATATCGGCAAGAGGCAGCAATCTTGATTTCACTTTTACGGAAACTCTTGGAGATTATCCCTGGAGAAAGGAGGATCTTGATTATTTCAGAGAGAATTTCAGAGGGCTCTTCCCCGAAAAATATGCCTCCTACGGCCTTGGAAGCCTGAAATGCAAAAGCGAAAGGATAGAAGACTACATTATGGAGGACCTTGGCTATTCCGGCCAGCCCACCTCATCAAAATTCAGGACCGAAGACAGAAGGGAGACAGCAGCGCCTCTTGTCAAGGAAATCGGCGGCAAAGACTATAATCTCGGCCTGTCAGGACGTCACATCGCCCTCTGGCAGAGCCACGGATGGTATTATGACAATTCCGAAGACAGATGGAAATGGCAAAGGGCCCCTCTCTTTGGAACTGTGGAAGATGTATTCACCCAGAGTTTTGTACTCCCCTTCCTCGTTCCTATGCTTGAAAATGCAGGAGCTGTGACCATTCTTCCACGCGAAAGGGACTGCAGCACATTTGAAAAAGTGATAGATCCCTGCGAAGATAACAAATGGAGCGCAGACATAGAAAAAAAAGGCAGATATTCAGTTTATGTTTCGTACAAAACAAGCCCTGAGAGTTCTTCCAAAGCCATTTATTCAATAAAACACAAAGGCGGCACCAGCGAAATCGCCGTAAACCAGAAAATGGGCGGAGGAATTTGGATTCATCTCGGGGAATTCGATTTTGACGACAGGGCCGAAATATCCCTTCGCAACGCAGGAAAAGAAGGTTCGAAAATCAGCGCAGGAAAAGTAAAGATAGGCGGAGGCATAGGAGTTTCGGGAAGGCCACGTTTTGTTGAAGGAGCGAAATACTGGATGGAATATGCCGGCGTAGATTCTACAGTATGGTACCAGAACTGCGGAGAAAACGATTACAGGGACGATTTTATGTCACGCGGAGCCTGGGTGAGCTATCTTTCGGCAGGCTCCAAAGCAAATCCGGGAAGTTTCATCCCGCCCAAAGACGGTAACAAGAATCAACCAGCAAACAGACCCGGCCTCAACATCCCTATAGACCTTTCATTGGCATTCCACTCAGATGCAGGAATCTTCCAGAAAGATACGATAGTTGGTACATTGGCCATATACACCCTGCGCTGTGAAGACAAAGACGTGCAGGCAAATGGAGAGAAACGCCTGAGTCACAGACAATTGGCAGACATAGTACAAAGTCAGGCAGTAAATGACATAAGAGCCTCTTTCGAGCCGGAATGGACAAGAAGAGAGACGTGGGACCGCTCGTACAGCGAATCACGTACTGCATCGGTTCCCGCCCTGCTGCTGGAGTCTCTCTCGCACCAGAATTTTGCCGATATGAAATACGGGCTCGATCCGTCTTTCAGATTCACATTGTCACGCGCAGTATACAAGGGAATACTCAAATTCCTTTCAAACAGATACGGATGCAAATATGCAGTGCAGCCTCTTCCGGTGCAGAATTTTGCCGCGATACTGCAGGACGGCAACACAGTAAGACTCTCCTGGGCCGAGACGCCAGACACTCTTGAACCTACGGCACAGGCAGACAAATTCATCCTCTACACAAGAATAGACGATGGCGTCTTCGACAAGGGAATAGAAGTGGATGGGTGCAACATAAACTGTACTCTGGAACCGGGACACCTCTACAGTTGGAAGGTAGTCGCCTGCAATGAAGGAGGAAAGAGTTTCCCCTCTGAGATACTTTCGGCCGGAATTCCCCTCAAATCAAAGGGTAAAATCCTGGTTGTCAACAATTTTACAAGGGTGAGCGGGCCTTATTCCTTCGAGTCGGAAGATTGCGGATGGTTCGATTGGAGGGAAGACAGCGGCGTGCCCTACATAAGGGACATTTCATATATCGGAGAAATGTACGAAAGACGCAAAGACAGTCCTTTCATAAGCAACGATGCTCCGGGCTTCGGCGCAAGTTTCGACGATTGTGCCGGAAAAGTGACAGCAGGAAACACTTTTGACTATCCGTCCCTGCACGGCAAAGCCATAATGGATGCAGGATATTCTTTCTCATCTTGTTCTGCAAAGGCTTATACAAGTGATGCAGCATCCGGGTGCCTTGGAGTGGACATAATCTGCGGCAAGCAGAAAACAACGGTTACAGGACATTCAAAGCCACGTTTCAAGATATTTACAGAAGACTTCACAAGAAGTCTTAAAGAGACAGCATCCAAAGGCGTAAACATCTTGATTTCAGGCTCTTACATTGCCTGCGACGGAGTCATTCCTTCGTTTTTGGGATATAAGTTCTGCGCAAGCCACGCCGGCAGAAAAGGGACAGTGAATTTCTACGGCAGCAGTGACTATGTCTGCAATGAAAAGAGCTTTGCATTCAACACAAAAATGCGGGAAGAAATCTACAGCGTTGAAAATCCCTGCGGAATAGCTCCGGAAGGAAAGAACGCAAAGACTGTCTACAGATACTCCGACACAGGGATATCGGCCGGAATATGCAATAAAGGCATCATCGGAGATTTGCCTTTCAAGACAGTATGCCTTGGCTTCCCTATCGAAACAATAACGGACAAAGACGTTATAGACGACATCATAAGTTCCACCCTCAAATATTTCGAGGCAAAATGACGGCAAGGCAAAAAGAAATCATCGAGCTCATCAGCAAGGAAGTGAAACCTGCACTCGGGTGCACCGAACCGATAGCCGTGGCACTCGCTGTGGCCAAAGCGTCAGAACTTCTCAGGGAAGGACGAATCAAAGACCCGGACAGAGAAGGCCACATATGCGACAAATGCGAAGCCAGGAATCTGAGTGTCGACATTGAAGTCAGCGGCAATATCCTCAAAAACGGTATGGGCGTAGGCATTCCGGGCACAGGAATGGTGGGCCTGCATATAGCATCGGCTCTCGGAGCTGTCTGCGGAAAATCGGAATACGGACTGGAAGTGCTTCACGACCTCGACAAAGAGGCCATTGAAGAAGCAAAAAGGATGGTAAGGCAGAACAAAATCCGCATAGGAGTAGCCGACACAGAACACAAATTATACATCAAGGCAACTGTTCTTTGCGGCCCGCACAAAGCCACGGCAGAGATTATGGACGACCACGACAACATCACGGGTACGTGGTTTGACGACAAAATACTCTTCGGATGCAAAAGTGATGCTTCGAAGGGTGAAGAAGGAAAGACTACTCTCGATTACAATCTTTCTCTCGGTGAAATCTGGGATTTTGCCAATTCTGTCGATTATGAAGACATCAGGTTCATATTGAAATCGCGTGATATGAATCTCACTCTTGCAAGAGAAGGACTCAAAGGCGATTATGGCCTGAAGGTGGGAAAAATCACAGCCGAGTCGCCAAAAGAAATATACGGAGACGGCCTCATTCAATATGCCGTATCACTCACTGCAGCTGCATCAGATGCCAGAATGGCCGGATGCACCCTTCCGGCAATGAGCAACAGCGGAAGCGGAAATCAGGGAATAACCGTCACTGTCCCGGTCATAGCTTATGCTCTTAAATACGGCATAGATGACGAGAAATTGGCACGTGCGCTTGTCTTAAGCCATCTGGTTGCCATTTACATCAAGGGTTATCTTGGCAAACTTTCGGCCCTCTGCGGATGCGTAGTGGCATCCACAGGCTCATCCTGCGGCATAATTTATCTTGCCGGAGGCGGATACGAAGAAATGTGCAACGCCATCAAGAATATGGTCGGGAACGTGACAGGTATGGTATGCGACGGAGCAAAAGTCGGCTGCGCCCTAAAAGTTGCAAGCGGTGTTTACAGCTCCGTACAGTCGGCTGTACTGGCAATGAACGGGATAGGTGCATCAGAACACGACGGAATCATAGAGAAGGATATAGAGAAAACAATACGGAACCTTGGAAAAATAGGCTCCGTAGGTATGCAGAATGCCGACAATATGATTCTCGACATTATGGTATGCAAATAAATCTTATTCCCTTATAAGATTCAGAAATTCGTTTCTTGTCCTTTCGTCCTTCAGGAAAATTCCGGAAAAGGCCGACGTTGTGGTAATGGCATTGGACTTCTGCACTCCGCGCAGGGTCATACAGGTGTGAGATGCCTCTATTACGACTGCAACTCCCAGAGGATCAAGTGTTTCCTGAATGCAATCCCTTATCTGAACGGTAAGCCTTTCCTGCACCTGGAGCCTTCTGGCAAATGTTTCGACGACCCTTGCAATCTTGCTGAGGCCTGTAATTGTACCATTGGGAATATACGCAACGTGGCATTTGCCGATGAAAGGCATCACGTGATGCTCGCAAGTGGAATAAAGTTCTATATCTTTAACAAGCACCATCTGCTTGTATTCCTCCTTGAAAAGGGCGCTTCTGAGGATTTCAGAACCGTCTTCGCCGTAGCCTTTTGTCAGGAACTGAAGGGCTTTGGCAACCCTTTCGGGGGTTTTGACGAGCCCTTCCCTGTCGGGATTCTCGCCAAGAAGCCTGAGAATCTCTTTATAATGAGAAGCAATCTGAGACGTCACGGCCTCGTCGTATAATTCTTCCTTAATGTATGACATATCTTATCGAAATAATCTGCTGACTGCCGCTGAAGGCTCCGTTGAAATGGAACACTGCGGCTATTTTGAAATAAAGGCCTTCGGCTATCCTCGGCTCCCAATATACTTCCGCCCTGTCATATGCCTTGAATCCGTCAAAGCCTTCGGCTCTTACCCTGTAATATGGAAGTCCGTAATAAAGCTGAGTTCCATATTTGTATCATCCCGCATCGCAATTATTAAACAGAGGAATCATATCCGAGCCATAAAAAAATATGTTGTTTACACACAAATTCCATTTTATGATGTCAAAAAAATACTCCAGACCACCCAGAAACAGATATTCCCCACTCATCACCCTGTCTCTCTGAACTGCCTGAAGCCAGCCGATGCTAAGGCTCAGACGCTGCAAGGAAGCCATCCTGCCGGCATCGAATTCAACATAAGGATTCAGGAGTATGTTGTCCACCACGCCGCTCACCTCGTCGCTTGATGCGAAATGATACATATAAGCGCTGTATGCAAGTTTCAGAAAATTAGTCGGATGATACTCGCCGGCCGAGAAAATCATAAATCTCTCTCTGCAGCCCGGGCCCTTCTGCCCTATCCAGTCGACACCAAGCTCGTAATAGGAATGCGGATGGTCGAAGCGGAACAATATGCCCTCGAAATTGGGGTCATAAAACTTGAGGGAATCAGAAAAGAAAGCCTCGCTGTAGTAACCTCTGCTTTTGGTTCTGGGGAAGATGCCCGCAGAAAGACCGAAATGAGTCCTTTCGGAAAGCCTCTTTTCAAGATTGTAATAGAAGAAAATATCTGCGTCCAAGGTCTTTGAGGAGCCGAAATCCCTGAGCAGATTCACTCCTCCCATCAATCTGTGTGAATCTCTTACAGACAAGCCTATTTCGGGGGCAATGCGCGCCCCGAAAACTGTCATCGACGAAGTGAAAAGATTGCCTCCCCCATCGTTTTCCCTGTTGTCAAAATATGTTAAAGCATCCACGCCATAAGCAAACGACACGTCCCTCATCTGGGCAAATGCCATCACAAAAGAGAGCAGAATAAAAAGGGATGTCAGTAGCAGACGTTTCATCTTGCGGCCCTGCTAGAATTTCGCATCCATATTCTTTGACAACTTGGAGAGAGTGTCCAGAAAAGACCTTAATTCTTCTTCTGAAATGCCATCGAGGATTGCATCCATCATATTTATCGCCTTTTCTTTTGTCTCTTCTTTCATAGCTTCTCCCTTGGGGGTGGGGACAACTATGTTCGAGCGCCTGTCATCAGCGTCTCTCTGCCTCATTATGAGGCCCTTTGTTTCAAGGGCGTCGACAAGTTTTGTAATGGATTTCTTGTCCTTATGCATATTGTCGGCGATCTTCTGCTGAGACATTTTGCCCTGATTCCAGAGTATGTCCATAATTA
>R06__coassemble_279_pt1 | contig 19435 bp, 15 predicted proteins | sample R06__metabat2_low_PE_030 | metagenome-assembled genome bin R06 | reverse complement strand
GCCGTTTTTCGAGAGTCCCTTCAGAGAAATCTGGAGGGACTCTTTTTTTGTGTCCGCCCCGAGAGGGAGGCTGAAAAAAAAGTTGGACACTCCGCGAGTGAGTCGCGGAGTGTCCAAACAAAAAGATTATTCGCGCAACTCAGGCTACTATTTAAAAATAAATCGTAACTTTGAAGATATTTTGAAAAAATATGTCAGAGGAGTTAACAGGAAAAATTTTGCAGGTGATTGGGCCTGTTGTCGATGTGAAGTTTGATTTGCCCGAAAAAATTCAGGGCCAACTTCCTCCTATCTACGATGCGCTGTCTATCAAAAGAGATGACGGCAGAGAACTGATTATCGAGGTGGAGCAGCATATTGGTGAGGATACCGTGCGTTGTGTCGCGATGGACTCGACCGATGGCCTCAGAAGGGGTATGGAAGTCAGGCTCAAAGGGACCTCTATCAGTATGCCCGCAGGGGCGCAGATTAGAGGCCGCGTTCTGAATGTCGTGGGCGAAAGCATCGACGGAATGGATGCCCTTGATGGAGGCAAGTCACTTCCGATTCATAGGGAACCACCTAAATTTCAGGAACTTAAGACCAGTCAGGAGATTCTCTATACAGGTATCAAGGTCATAGACCTTCTGGAGCCTTATCTCAAGGGCGGTAAAATCGGTCTTTTCGGCGGCGCCGGAGTTGGCAAGACCGTGCTCATCAAAGAGCTTATCAACAGTATTGCGAAGAAACACAATGGCTTCTCTGTTTTTGCAGGTGTAGGTGAAAGAACAAGGGAGGGTAACGACCTCCTCAGGGAAATGATAGAGTCCGGTGTCATCAGATACGGTGAAGAATTTGAAAAACTGATGGAAGAAGGCAAGTGGGATCTTTCGAAAGTTGACAAGGATGAACTTGCCAAGTCTCAGGTCGCGATGGTCTTCGGGCAGATGAACGAACCTCCCGGAGCCAGAACGAACGTCGCTCTCTCGGGCCTTACGATGGCAGAATCGTTCAGGGACTCGGATGATGAAAGCCTGCCCAAGGACATTCTCTTCTTCATAGACAATATCTTCCGTTTCACGCAGGCAGGATCGGAGGTTTCGGCCCTTCTCGGCCGTATGCCTTCGGCTGTGGGTTATCAGCCTACACTCGCTACCGAGATGGGTCGTATGCAGGAGAGGATTACATCCACCAAGAACGGCTCAATCACTTCTGTACAAGCAGTTTATGTTCCGGCGGACGACCTTACGGATCCTGCTCCCGCAACGACATTCTCGCATTTGGACGCTACAACGGTTCTCAGCCGAAAGATAGCGGAACTTGGTATCTATCCGGCCGTAGACCCTCTGGATTCTACATCAAGAATCCTCGACCCGAATATTGTGGGCAAACTCCATTACGATACGGCCCAGAGGGTGAAGCAGGTGCTTCAAAAGAACAAGGAACTACAGGATATCATCAGCATCCTCGGTATGGACGAACTTTCCGATGAAGACAAGATTACGGTAAACAGGGCCCGCAGAATTCAGCGTTTCCTCTCCCAGCCGTTCTCTGTGGCGGAGCAGTTCAGCGGCGTCCCCGGTGTGATGGTGGATATCGAAGATACGATAAAGGGCTTCAATATGATTCTGGACGGCGAAGTTGACTATCTTCCCGAACAGGCCTTCCTCAATGTCGGCACGATAGAGGATGCTATAGAAAAAGGCAGGAAGATACTCTCCGAAGTGAAGTGATGATGAAGCTTCTTGTTATATCACCCGAAGCCAATCTTCTCGAGAAGGATGTGGATTTTGTCGAGCTCCCCGGGACTCTCGGCAGGTTCGCCGTGCTCAAATCCCACGCTCCGCTGATATCATCCCTCACAAAGGGCAATGTCGTGTACCGGATAAACGGAAACACTGAAAGCATTGCGATAGAAAGCGGTTTTGTGGAAATTAAAAACGATGAAATAACTGTATGCGTCGAACAGTGATGCTCATATTCCTGTGTCTCTTTGCTGCACTTCCTCTGGGGGCGCAGACAAGCGACATAGATATGCACGAGTATCTCTTCGGTCATATCGGCGATTCGTATGAGTGGCACATCTGCACGATAAACGAAAAGCCAGTAAGCATTTACCTTCCGGTGATAGTCTATAGCAAGACAAGCGGCCTGAATGTTTTCTCGTCAAGAAGGATTGCGGAAGGCGAATCGTACAAGGGCTTCAGAATAGCATCGGATGATGAAAAACACGCCGGCAAGATAGTGGAAGACACAGCTCAAGGTGCGATAAAGCCGCTCGACATTTCAATAACGAAGAATGTCCTTGGACTTATGATAAACAGCCTGCTTCTTGTCCTTATCATCCTTGCCGCGGCAAGGTGGTACAGGAAGCACGATGCTCTGGAGGAGGCTCCAAAGGGTTTCCCGGGACTTGTGGAGATGATGGTGACGATGGTCGAGGACGATATTATAAAGGATTGTGTAGGAAAGGATTACAAAAGGTACAGCCCCTATCTTCTCACGGCTTTCTTCTTTATATTCATAAACAATCTGATGGGCATTGTGCCTTTCTTCCCGGGCGGAGCCAACATCACAGGCAATATTGCAATAACGCTTTTCCTTGCACTCTGCACCTTCTTTGCGGTGAACGTGTTCGGCAACAAGCACTATTGGAAGGAGATTTTGTGGCCGGATGTGCCGATATTCCTCAAGGCTTTCCCGCTGATGCCGCTTATCGAGATAATTGGGATGTTCACCAAGCCTTTCAGCTTGATGATAAGGCTTTTTGCCAATATTCTGGCAGGACATTTCATGATACTGGGAGTTGTGGCGGTGGTGTTCCTTACGGCAAAGCTCGGAATTGCAATGAATGCAGGACTAAGCGCGATAGCGGTGGTGTTCGGAGTGTTTATGGATGTTCTGGAGCTTCTGGTCGCATTCATTCAGGCGTATGTATTCACTATGCTTTCTTCTGTATTCATAGGACTTTCAAGACAAGAACAATAAAACAATGATATTATGATTCTTTCAACAATGATTCTTCAGGCGGCTGCAGGAGCCGGCCTCGGAACAGCAGGATTGGCAATCGGCGCAGGTCTGGCCGCATTTGCCGCCGCATTCGGTATCGGAAAAATAGGTAAAGCGTCGCTTGACGCAGGTGCGCGTCAGCCCGAGCAGGCAGGTCACTATCGTATGACTGCCATCATCATCGGCGCCCTTGTGGAAGGTGCCTGTCTTTTTGCAATTCTTGTCTGCCTCCTTGGAATCCTGAACGGGTAAATTATGTCTCTGATAACTCCGGATTTCGGCCTTCTTTTCTGGATGAGCGTGATATTTCTTATCGTGTTCTTCATCCTGGCGAAGTTCGGCTTCCCAATGATAACGGGAATGGTCGACAAAAGGGCCGAAAGAATAAATGAAAGCATCTCCAAGGCAAAAGAAGCCGAGGAGAAGCTTGCGGGCCTTGCAGAGGAGCAGCAGAAGCTCCTTGCCGAGACCCGTGCGGAGCAGGCGCGCATTATCAAGGAAGCTTCCGATGCAAGGGATGCGATAATTGCCGATGCAAAAAAGCAGGCCGGGGAGCAGACGCGTCAGATGATAGATGCGGCAAAGGAGGAAATAAGGATTCAGAAGCAGACTGCCGTCAACGAGGCCCGAAAAGAGGTGGCCCTTCTTTCGGTAAGCGTTGCCGAAAAGATTCTCAGGGCCAATCTCGATGACTCGGAAAAGCAGGAGAAACTTCTCGAAAAACTTGTAAAAGAGGCTTCAGAAAGCGCCAGGAACTAGATTTTTATGAATTCGGGAACTATAGCCGCAAGATATGCAAGGGCCCTTCTGAAGTATGCCCTTGAGAAAGGAAACGAAGATGAGATATTCTCCGAGGTTACGTCTATTCTCGCGGACGAAAAAGAACGTCCGGAGCTTTCAGAGGATATGACAAGATTTCTTTCTCTTGTGATATCTTCCGGAAGAAAAGAACTTCTGAGGCTTATTCTGGATTCTTTCCTGACTCAGTACAGAAAGGAAAAAGGCATAGTGACGGCAAAGCTCACTACGGCCGATGACATATCGGAGGATTTGTCTGCAAAAATTGAAAGTCTCCTTGTAAATCAAGGCGCAAAAAAAGTTGACCTTCAGACAGAAAGAGACACCTCCCTCATAGGAGGATTCATACTCGAGGTCGATGACAAGAGGATGGACGCTTCTGTGACCGGGAGTCTTGGGCGCATAAGGAGCGCAGTAGAGGAAATGAACAGTAAATTATTATGACGACGAACATCAGACCAGGGGAAATATCGGATGTGCTTCTCGAGCAATTGAGAGGCGTTAATCTCGCGCCCGGATTCGAGGAAGTGGGCACAACTCTTCAAGTGAGCGACGGCGTGGCAAGGCTCAACGGCCTTGGCAATGCGGAAGCAGGCGAACTTCTCGAATTCGAAAGCGGCGTAAAGGCTGTCGTGATGAATCTTGAGGAGGATAATGTCGGTGCCGTTCTTCTCGGGCCCACAGATCTCGTAAAAGAGGGAATGAGGGCAAAGAGAACAGGCAGGATAGCCTCGATAAATGTGGGCGAGAGTATGCTCGGCCGCGTTGTAACCCCTCTTGGAGACCCTCTCGACGGGATGGGCCCCATTACGGGCGAACTTCTCGAAATGCCTCTCGAACGCAAGGCTCCGGGAGTGATTTTCCGCGAGCCGGTTACACAGCCTCTCCAAACCGGCCTCAAGGCAGTTGATGCGATGATTCCCATCGGAAGGGGTCAGAGGGAACTCATTATCGGCGACAGGCAGACAGGCAAGACAGCAATAGCCATCGACACGATAATCAATCAGAAATACAATTATGAATCAGGCGATCCCGTGTACTGCATCTATGTTGCTGTGGGCCAGAAAGGTTCTACGGTGGCAAGTATAGTCGATACGCTTCGTGAAAAGGGCGCAATGCCTTATACCATAGTTGTTTCCGCTACTGCGGCAGATCCTGCTGCGCTTCAGTATTTTGCTCCTTTTGCGGGAGCGGCCATAGGCGAATATTTCCGTGATACGGGACGCCACGCCCTTGTGATTTATGACGACCTCAGCAAGCAGGCGGTCGCCTATCGCGAGGTTTCCCTTATCCTCAGGCGTCCTTCCGGCAGGGAGGCATATCCCGGCGATATATTCTATCTGCATTCAAGACTTCTTGAGAGATCTGCCAAAATTATCGGCCAGCAGGAAGTTGCAGAGAAAATGAATGACCTTCCGAAGAGCCTTGAGGGTCGCGTGAAGGCAGGCGGCTCGCTTACAGCCCTTCCTATTATCGAGACTCAGGCGGGCGATGTTTCGGCTTATATCCCGACAAACGTGATTTCCATTACCGACGGACAGATTTTCCTTGAGTCGAATCTTTTCAACCAGGGTTTCAGACCTGCGATAAACGTTGGTATTTCAGTGAGTCGCGTGGGAGGAAGCGCCCAGGTGAAGAGTATGAAGAAAGTGGCCGGTACGCTCAAGATAGACCAGGCTCAATACCGTGAGCTCGAGGCGTTTACAAAATTCAGTAGCGATATGGACCCCGTAACGGCGATGACGATAGACAAGGGCCGCAAGAACAATGTCCTCCTCATACAGCCCCAGTACAGCCCGATGCCCGTCGGAGAGCAGATTGCAATCCTCTACTGCGGCACAAAGGGCCTTATGAAAGACATTACTCTTGGCAAAGTGTCTGATTTTCAGGAACTTTTCCTTGACAGGATGAGGACCCTGCACGCTGAAGACGTGCTCTCGAAACTTTCAAAAGGCGTGATAGACAGCGACATAGAAAAAATTATCACTCAGACAGCTTCCGATATAACCGCAGCGATGTAAATGGCCACTCTCAAGGAAATAAAGACGAGGATTGCATCCGTGAGGAGCACCCTGAAGATAACATCGGCAATGAAGATGGTGTCTTCGGCGAAGCTTCATCACGCACGTCAGGCAATAGGCAATATGCTTCCTTACGAGAAGAAACTCAAAAGTATACTCTCAAATCTGCAGGGAGATATCAGTCCGGAGATTGAAACTTCTTCTCGCAAAGTTGCCGTAATCGCCTTTTCTTCAAATACTTCCCTTTGCGGAGCCTTCAATGCCAATGCTCTGAAAAAACTGTCCGGAACGGTGAAATCACTTCAGGAGGAAGGTTATGAAGCCGAGATATTCGCCATTGGAAAGAAAATAGCCGACGGTGCCGTGAAGGCCGGGCTCAATGTTGTGTCTGCCAATGAAGAAATTGCCGATAAACCCTCTTACAAGGCACTTTCCGAAATGGCGGCGGATATGATAAAGCGTTTCTCAGATGGAGAATATGCAAGAGTGGAGCTTGTCTATAATCACTGCGAATCATCGGCTAGCCAGCCTTCTGTGAGGGAGGTGTATCTGCCGATAGCGCAACGTGAAACCCAATCCATTGATAATGATTATTTTATAATCGAGCCGGACAGGCAGCAACTTCTGGAGGAACTTCTCCCTAAAGTTTTGAAACTGAAACTCTATTCCGTTGCCCTTGATGCCGATGCCGCATCACACGCAGCTAGGGTAGTGGCGATGCAGATGGCGAGCGACAATGCAGAAAAACTGCTTGAAGAGCTGACTTTGGAATTTAATAAACGCCGTCAACAGGCTATAACTTCCGAACTTCTGGATATTGTCGGCGGGTCGATCTCTAAGTAAAATTACTTACTTATATCACAATTTCGGGCATATTGCTTACAGAAATAAAGCAATATGCCCGATTTTGCTTTCAAATTGTAAGCAAAATGTGCCATACATTTATACATATTATTGTTTTACAATTGTTTAAAAGATTTTGAATTGTAAAATATGCGTCGTATATTTGCCATTCTATTTCGCGTGTCACGCGTGAGGTAGGCTTGTACTGAAATGTATCCAATAATTATTAAAGTTTAACAAAAAAATCAACCAATGAGAAAAATTAAGTTATTTTTCGCGGTTGTGGCTATGCTCCTCCCGATGGCAGCCTTCGCCCAGAACATTACGGTGAAGGGTCTCGTGTCTGAGGATAATGGTGAGCCTATCCCCGGAGTTGCTGTGCAGCTCAAGGGCAGCGCCACCAGCTATGCCATAACAGATGCAAACGGTAGCTACACCATCACGGCTCCTTCAGCAGGAACCCTGGTTTTCAGCTGCCTTGGTTTTCAGTCAGAAGAAGTTGCTGTAGCCGGTCAGGCTGTCATCAACGTTGTTCTGAAGGCCGATACGCAACTTCTCGACGATGTCATCGTAGTTGCATACGGTACTGTTCGTCGCGAGGCCAATACAGGTTCCGTAGTCGCGATGAAGGGTGAGAAACTCGCCGACAATACCGCCACCTCCATCGACAAGATGCTGCAGGGTAAAATGGCCGGTGTGTCAATATCATCAGCTTCCGGCCAGCCGGGTTCAAGCACACAGATCCGTGTGCGCGGTACCTCTTCAATCAATGCAGGCAACGAGCCTCTGTGGGTAGTTGACGGTATTCCCGTTATCAACGAGGATATGCGTATGACTTCCTACTATGGTAACTCAGAGGGCGGTTCATCAACAAACTTCCTGAACCCCAACGATATCGAGAGCATCACAGTCCTCAAGGACGCAGCTGCAGCTTCCATCTACGGTTCTCGCGCAGCAAACGGTGTCATCCTCGTTACCACAAAGAGCGGTAAGGCAGGTCAGGCCAAGTTCACTGCCCGTGCAAAATTCGGCGCACAGCAGCTTGCAAACGACAACAACTACCGTCCTATGACAGGCCTCGAACTCGTAAACTACTGGCGCGACGCTGCTGTCAACGGTGGTTACAATCCCGACGATCCCACTTCTGCCTACTATGTTCCCTATTCTCTTCTCCAGAACGGAACACACAGCTGGTATGACGATCTCACAAAGGTTGGCCTCGTACAGGAGTATGAGATCAGCGCAACAGGTGGAAACGACAAAGCTTCCTACTTCTCTTCTCTGTCTTATCACGACAACGACGGTGTTTACTACAAGACCGGTTTCAAGCGTGTTTCATTCCGTCTGAATGCAGACTATCAGCTTACCAAGACCCTCAAGGCAGGTGCCCGTATTTCTGCTGCATACACTCATACGGATATGGGTTCCATCACAGGTTCTTCATTCTATGCAAACCCTGCGTTCGCGATGTTCCGCCTTTATCCCTGGACTCCCCTTCAGGAAGAGGACGGCAGCTACTCATTCCCTTCAGAGAATGCCCAGATAAACCCTCGCGCTCAGGCTGCGTATAACGACTACTACGACAAGGAGTACCACTTCAACGGTACTATGTATCTCGAGTGGAAGCCCATCAAGCAGCTCACTTTCAAGACCAACAACAGCTTTGAGATGTCATACGACAAGACCCGTATGTACTCAAACCCTGAAGCAGATCCCGACGGTGACTCATATGTTTCTACATATGCAATGGACATCCAGCGTCTTACAACCTCCAACACAGCAACTTATGCCGACAACTTCGGTGACCACTCAGTACGTGCGATGCTCGGTCAGGAGGCTTATCTCAACACTTTCGAGGAGCTCGCTCTCGGATCTCCCAACGTCGATCCTGCCATCCCTTATCCTACCACTTCCACTCAGGCAGAAGACTCCGGTGGATACAGCCAGAGCGAGGTGTCAATGGTTTCATTCTTCGGCGTCCTTGATTACAACTACGCAAGCAAATACTATCTGTCTGCATCAATCCGTGAGGACGGTTCTTCACTTTTCGGTTCCAAGACTAAATGGGGTCTCTTCTGGTCAGCTTCCGCATCCTGGAACGTAACCAACGAGGCTTTCATGGCCAATACAAAGGATTGGCTCAGCAACCTCAAACTTCGCGTTAGCTACGGTGTCAACGGTAACAACAACATCTCTCCTTACCGTGCATACGGCGTTTATTCAGCAAGCGAGTACAACGGTGCAACAACAATGTATCCTTCACGTCCTGCAAACGACGAACTCTCCTGGGAGAAGAACAAGACCTTCAACGTAGGTCTCGACTTCGGTTTCTGGGACAACCGCCTCACCGGTAGCGTCGATGTTTACAACCGTCTGACTACAGATATGCTCTTGAACGTTTCTGTTCCTTATACAACAGGTTTCTCATCCAACCTCAAGAACATCGGTTCCCTCCAGAACAAGGGTCTTGAGTTCCAGCTTGACGGTGAAATCATCCGCAGCAACGACTGGAGCTGGACTCTGGGCGGCAACATCGCATTCAACCGCTCAAAGGTTCTCGACCTCGCAGGCAGCGAGTATCTCAATTGTTACGATACCCGTTACGGTGGAGGTAACGACACTCCTGTACGTATTGTTGAAGGTATGAGTATGTACAACTTCTACATCCGCGAGTATGCAGGTGTCAACCCTACAACAGGTGAAGGTCTCTTCTGGACAGAAGACGGCGAACTTACCTCAGACCGCAGCCTTGGCCGCTACATCTACGCAGGTTCTCCCGAGCCCAAGTTTACAGGCGGTGTGAATACACAGCTCTCTTGGAAGGGCTTCAGCCTCAGCGCATATCTCCAGTTCGTATATGGCAATAAAGTTCTCGTAGGCAACTGGTATACCACCGACGGTGAGGATACCCTTGTCAATAACAGTACCGCAGATGCCCTCAACTACTGGAAGCAGCCCGGTGACACAGGATGTATGCCGAAGCCCATCGCAGGCGGCAACAATGTATGGTATGCCGGCTACAGCACACGTTTCCTTCAGGATGGCAGCTACTGCCGTATCAAGGATGTGACCCTGTCATACAATCTCTCCGACAAAGCCCTCAAGGCTATCCATCTGAAAGGCCTCAAACTCTACGTGAGTGCCCTCAATCCTTATACTTTCCATCACGTGAGCGCACTTGACCCTGAGCTTGGCGAACTTGGCTATGCATACGGCGGTAACTACTCAATGACGAAGTCACTCATCGGTGGTATCGAAGTTACATTCTAATAATAAGGAGGAAAAACAATGAAAAAAGTAATATACATTCTCGCAGCAGTATCCGCAATAGCTTTTACTTCCTGCGCTGATTTCCTCGAGAAACAGCCCGCTCTCTCCCAGAGTACCGAGCTTACACTGTCTTCATATGACGGTCTCAACAGCGCCACTCTTGGAGCTTACGAGTATTTCGCTTCCAGCGGTTGGTTCGGAGGTGACTGGGTTCTTTCTGCCGAAATGCGTTCAGGCAACGGCGTGAAGTCCCTTCTCCATACTTCAAACCGCTACACCACTGAGATGAACTGGAACTACACTCCCGATGCAACAAGTTCTCAGTGGGCATACAGCTACTATGCGATTGCCCGTGCAAACAATGTCCTGAACAATCTCGAAAACGTAGAAGCAGATCCTCAGGACCTCAACAACCTCAAGGCCGAGTGTCTTTTCATCCGCGCCATCAGCCATCTGTGCTGCGTGCTGACATATGCACAGCCCTACACTTACAAGCCCGAGAGCCTCGGTGTTCCCGTAGTTCTTGTTACCGATTCTTCAGGCAAGCCCGAGAGAGCTACTGTAAAGGCTGTTTACGAGCAGATCGTACAGGACCTCAAGGATGCAGCTGATGCCATTGATCCCGATTATGCCCGCAGCGGTGTTGCAGATGCAAAGGCTGTCGTAAGTCTTGATGCCATCAACGCCCTTCTGAGCCGTGTATATCTGTATATGGCCGATTGGAAGAACAGTGCCGATTATGCAACAAAGGTTATCAATAGCGGCAACTACACTCTCTATACTGCAGATGAGTACAACAAAGTATGGGGCAAGACCACCGGTGGCAGCGAAGTTATCTTCGAAGTCTATATCGACGGTACAAACTACTCCAACCTCGACTGCCAGTATATGACTTATCCTGACGGAGCATACGGCGACTGCCTCTGCAGCCCCGAGCTCTATGCTCTCTATGAGGATGGCGATGTCCGCAAGGCCAATTACCGTATGGACAAAGACGAGAACCAGGGTCTCTACTGGACAGGCAAATATCCCGGCAAGGGTCTTTATGAGGGTGCCGATGCAAACAACGTAGTTGTTCTCCGCCTCAGCGAGATGTACCTCAACCGTGCAGAATGTGCAATGAACGGTGCCAATACAGGTACTACAGCTGTTGCAGATCTCAATGCAATCGCAGCTGCCCGTGGAGCTTCACTCTACAGCAGTGTAGGTGCAGCTGACATCCAGAACGAGCGCCGCAAAGAGCTCGCTTGGGAGGGTCACTATCTGTTCGACCTCGCACGTTGGAACAAGTCCATCAAGAGGACAAGCGATTCTTTCCTTACTGCAAAGAATGCCAATATCGACTTCCCCAGCTATCGTTGGGCACTTCCTATCGCAATGAGGGAACTCAATGTAAACGAGAACCTCGTGCAGAACGAAGGTTATGCTGAATAATAAAAAAAGCTGATTTCAAGTTATGAAAAGAACAATAATATATACTTTGGCAATCGCCGCTTCAGCCTTGCTGTTTTCCTGCAGCAAGAACGAGGCTCCGGTATTCGATGATGCCAACGCCTTTGTTTCTTTCTCATCAAGCACCGCTTCTATAGACGAGTCGAAGCTTGACGATGCAACAGGCGAATATACCGCTACGGGCGACACCGTCACTCTGCAGGTGTCCCTCGCTTCCGTGAAGGGACTTGAGGCCTCCGTATCCTTCGAGGTTGTTCCCGACACTACTTTTATGGCCGACGGCACATATACCGTTCCCAAAGAGGGTGTGAACTATAAAGTCCTCACCGAGGGCGGTTCACTGAAGTTTGATGCCAACAACCGCACACGCGAAATCAAGATTGTCGGTCTGTACTACGACAAGTACACAGGCGACCTCTCTGTCAACATCAACCTCAAGCCCAGCGACAGCATCACTATGAGGAGCGCCCAGGGTAGCTGCAAGCTCACTATCTGCGACGTTGACCATCCTCTCAGTGCAATCCTCGGTACTTACACTATGACAGGTCAGAGCTACTGGTATGGTCAGCAGACCTGGACTCTCACTATACTCAAGGATGCAAGCGATGATTCCAAGTGCTGGCTCAACAACCTTACCAAACTCAGTACTGCAAACAAGTTCGACTTCTATGGTACTGTTGACGCTGATTTGACAACAATCCTCATTCCTTTCGGCCAGACCAACCAGTATCTCTACAGTGATACCTCTACTTATATGTATCTGTATGGTATGGATTCATCCTTCGGCCTGTATGACAGCGGTGCAATGACTGTCACAATCAACAAGAATGCAGACGGCAAGGTAACTGACCTTTCATTCGACCCCAACTACGGATTCTGGAACATCAGCTGGACCGACGGTGTTGTAATGGGTGACAACAATGCCAACTTCGCCATCTATATGCCCGGTACTATGAGTGCAGTTAAAGACTGATAAACGGACGGAACTATGAAAAAGATTTTCTTTATATCAATTCTCGCACTGGCCACAGTGGTCGGATGCTCGAAGAAGAATATTGAGCCTGTTGTGGATATGGGCGCTAATGCTGCTGTTCCCACTATCAGTGTAACTAAAGTGACCGACGATGCCATTGAAGCTACAGTTGCTACCGGTGCCAATACAGGCTATTACGCTTATGTAGTGCTTGCAGGCAAGGATCAGGGACTCGATGCAGAGACTCTTCTCGAAGGTGGATACAGCAAGAAAGGTTATGATGCTGCAACTGTCCTCGCAAAGGACAAAGCTACGGCAACAGTTTCTGCCACCGGTCTTGATTTCGCAAGTTGGTATACCATTTATGCAGTTGCAGCCAACGAAAAGGGTGTTGTGACTGAGGTTGCAGTCAAAGAAGTACGCACTTCAGACGGCGTTGCTCCCGATCTTGATGGCTGGGATTTTGACGGCAATTATATGGAACTCTACTTCTCGGAGCCTGTTGTAGCTACCGAGGGTGCTACCATCACAGCTACTGTATGGGCAAAGCTTTATCGTACCGGCAACCCCGTTCAGAAAGATGTCGTGGGCGAGATTGTCGCTGTTGAAAGTGACGGTACAGTATGCATTTCATTCCCCGACATTGAAATCCCCGGTTCTTGGTACATTATCAACTATGCCGAAGGTACTTTCAAGGATCTCGAAGGAAATGATTGTCCCGCTCTTCCTCTTGGCGCTTTCCAGGCCAATGAGTCCGGCGTTATTGCAGGCTGCACAGGCGTGTATGGCTATATCGCAAACGCCGCAATGGAGTACGAACTTGATGCTCCCGATCTTGTTGTAAATTATGACAAGTACTTCCTCAAGGTGAAGGTTCCCAATATGGTAAATAACTGCACCGCAAATCTTGTTGATGTGGCTATTGTCAGCGCATCCGGAAGCAAGACTGTCACAACAGAGTACACTCTCAGCGGCGCACCCTATTACGGAGCCCTCGATTACTACACAGTAGTTGTTAAACTTGCCGAGGAGCCCAACCGTGGAGACAATATCTATATCACAATCCAGCCCGGTGCCATCACTGATATCTATGGCAACAGCAACGAGACAATAGAAATAGGTCCTATGCTCTATGCATATGATTACACTATTGACGACATCGTCGGAACATATACATTCACCGGTACAGGTAAGTATGGTGGGTCTCAGTCCGACCCTGAAGTAGTGATTGCTACCAATGCTGCAAAAGACAGCGTGTTTGTATATAACCTCTTCAGGAACACAACTTGCTGTGATGATTTCGACTCTTACCAGGGTTTCTCAGTTACTGAGTTCGATGGCGTTTGTGACTTTACCGCCGGTACTGTTACACTCGATTACAACGCAATCGGCATAGGCACAATCGCAAGCTATGGCTGGAACGACTATGTTCTTGCTCTCGGATTTGACGATGATGACAATCATCTCCTCTTCACAGTGCCCGAGGCAGGCCGTCTCGTAATTGCCAATTCACCCGGTATTTATGTGTACTGCAACAACCTTGGTTGGTGGGATTATATTACCGGCGAACTCAGGAGAATCAGCACAGACCAGATTCCCCCCATTGCTACTTTAGCAGTAAGGGAGAAACCCGTACTGAACTATGTAGAGCGCAATCTGAGATAATACAATTCTTCTTATAAAAGAAGAGGATGTCTGAAAAGATGTCCTCTTCTTTTTTTTGTGTTTGACGCCGTCTTTTACTAAATTTGCAGTTTATTGACTGCATATTATTATGAAACGTTTATATCTTATCGCTCTTGTCGTTTTGCTTGCTGCCTGCAAGAAGGAAGCGCCTGCTCCCACGTTGGAGCTTAAAAGCAGCGACTCTGTGACAATATCTGCTCAGGGAGGCTATGTCCAGATAACTTTTTCCACCAATCAGGATACCTGGGGATATGATTTAGGGGAAGCATCTTCGTGGATAGATGCAAATGCCTCTTCCGATCTTTCTCTCAAAGTATATGAGAATACCGCAGAGCAGGCCAGAACTGCTTCGATAAGAATTTTTGCTCCCAAGGAAGGCACTCCTCAGGCAAGTGCTACAGTGTCTCTGACTCAAAGTGCAGGTCAGTTCACGCCCAGGATTTCCTTGTCTCTTGCAAGCCCTCAGTCTGTAAGTGCGGAAGCATCTGTTCTCGAAGTTGATGTCGATACAAATCTGCCGTCTTTCGAGGCGGAGAGCAGTGCCGATTGGCTGATGCCGACAGGCTCAAACGGCAAATTGAAGATTTCCGTATCCGGAAATCCTCTGGAGAAAGCCCGCGGCGGCGAGATTACGGTATATGCTCCGTCAAAGGCTGATTATCAGACGTTTACGCGTCTTAAGATAGAACAGGCAGAATTGGTTGTGGAGCATCCCCTCGAAACTCTTTCCGGCTCCAACTGCTTCCTTGTAACTCATCGCGGTCCCTATTGTTTCGATGCTACAGTGCGCGGAAACGGCAAAGGATGCGATGGCCTTTCATCTCCCGCACCCCTTGCTCCCAAGGGCGCCCGCCTTATCTGGCAGGACCACAGCAATATGGTAAAGAGTGTCTCTTTGGACGGCAACAATATTTGCTTTGAACTCAACAATGTCCGTGGTAATGCCCTCATTGGTGCTACGGGGGAGGATGGCTCCATCATATGGAGCTGGCATATCTGGTTCCCGGACGTGGAAATACGTTCGCTTGCGTGCGGCACGGGATATATTATGAATGTCAATCTGGGCGCTCTTACGGAGGAAGCTGCAAAAGTTACCACTCTGGGACTTCTGTACCAGTGGGGCCGCAAGGATCCGTTCCCCGGTTCTCCTATGACCTGCGACGGCAGCATCGTGACAAAGAATTCCAAGGTATATGATATAAACGGCAATGAAGTCTCTATCACTGCATCAAGTATGTACGACCTTGAATCCAACAATCTTGCATATTCCATAGCCCATCCTACAGTGTGCATAAGCAACAACAGCCAGTATTCCAAGTGTCGCGATTGGCTGCAGCCTGCGGAGAGCAACGGCTCACTCTGGGGCAATCCCAAGGGCGATGAACATACAGATGGGGTATATACCAACAAAGGTTCCAAGACATTCTACGACCCCTGTCCTCAGGGCTGGAGGGTTCCCTGGCCGGAGGTCTTCCGCGATATGACATCCACAGGAGGTATGGTGTGGGCGCAGGGCGATGCCGAGGGTGAGATGAAGTGGGTGCAGATGTTCGGCAGCGCAGATTTCGCCGCTGTTGATATCAACAATGACGGATACGTTAATCTAAATGACTACAAGGACGGCTGGTATCTGTATATGAGCCGCAAGGCAAGAAGTGAATACTCCTATTTCCCCGCCACCACACGCTACGACGGCCAGTATGCGATGCTGATGGGCAGTATGGTGGGCCTGTGGGCAAATTATTGGTACAATGCCCCGATGGATCCCAATGGCGATGACGGCTGTCTTGCCACAGCGTTCACCTTCGGCATCAAGGAGTATGGCGGCACTTCATATACGATAACAGCATCCGGCGTCGCCAATGGTTCGCGCGCCGATGCCTATGCAATAAGATGTGTAAAAGAATAACGATATGAAAAAGATTCTGTTGATTGCAGCCTCGCTGCTGCTTCTTCCCCTTTTCTGCAATGCGCAGGAAGAGGACATCACCACAACCTGGCCTTATCTGTATCAGGATTTCCAGGACGGCACCATCTATATGAAGGGTGGTCAGAAATTAGTCCAGAAGTTGAATGTCCACGTAGGCCATTCCGAGCTTCACTTTATCGACAAGGAGGTTGTGCGCAGAGCTGTCCTGAAGGACGTTCTTGTTGTGGAAATAGGCTCCGACAGCTATATGAACTACGAGAATTCCATGCTCAAGGTTACGGCAAAGAATGACAAGGGCTTCATCGGAGTCCTTCGCACAGGCGATTTTGCCGCACTTGCCGAATCAGGCGGAGCATACGGCACATCTTCAAGCACCTCGGCCACTATGAAACTGTCGTCTATCGATACAGGTAATACTCTGGGTATGAATCATATGCTTCTCCTTCAGAACAAGCACGACGGCAAGAGCCTCGACCTTATAACAAAGTATTATATCGTTACGCCGGAATTCTCCTGCCAGGCCACAAAGAAGGAACTTGACAAAGCCTTTGCAGACCGTGCGGCCGAGTGGAAGGCTTTCCTCAAGGCAAACAAAATCCGCTGGAACAATCCGGAAAGTCTTGCTGTAATCCTGGATTTCCTCAATTAATGCATCTTTTATGAGAAAAATATTAACTTTTGCTTTTATCGCCCTGGCTGCAGCAGCCTGTACAGTTCAGGAACTCACCCCGGAAGATGTTCAGGTGGGAAATACTCTCAGCGTCAGCGGCTCCAATATTCCGGAGGATGACGTCGAGAAGGGACAGATAGTCATTTATGTAAGCGATTCGCTCAGTCTCGAGCTGGAGAAGATGACGGATTCGGACGGAATGGTGCGCATTGCCGCCACCAAAGCTTCTGTAACGGGAGCCACCAGCCTCACCCGTCTTTTCCCTGATGCCGGTGAATATGAGCCCCGTACACGTGCCGAAGGTATGCACCGCTGGTATGTGGCGAAATATGATGATAATTTTCCTGCAACGAAGGCTGCGGGGGAATTCGCTCTTGTCAAGGGAGTTGAAAAGATAGAGTATGTTCCCAGAGTGAAAATCATAGGCGATCCTCAGGTGATCGGGTATGTAGATGGCTCCGGCAATGGAGATGCCGCTCTTTCTGCCTCTTCATCTCTTCCCTTTGACGATCCCAATCTCTCCAGACAGTGGGACTTCTACAACAACGGCTCTCTCCCCAGTTCTGCCAGCGGATGCGACGTAAACGTTTTCCCGGTGTGGAAGAAATACACTACAGGAAACAAGGATGTGGTGGTGTCTGTGGTTGATACAGGTATAGACTTCGATCACGAAGACCTTGCCGCAAATATGTGGTCAAATCCCGAGAAATCAGATGATTTCAAATACGGCTACAACGTTGTTACGGGCTCATATCAGATAAATCCCGGAGACCACGGTACCCACGTGGCAGGAACTATCGCTGCAGTCAACAATAACGGCAAAGGCGTGTGTGGTATAGCAGGCGGTGATGCCAAGAAGAAGGTAGGTGGCGTGCGCCTTATGTCCTGCCAGATGTTCGACGGCGACAAGTCCGGCAACGGAGCCCAGGCCATAAAATGGGGCGCCGACCACGGAGCTGTCATATCCCAGAACAGCTGGGGTACTACAAACCAGTGCTCCACTCAGGAATATTTGAAGGAAGCAGTTGATTACTTTATCAAGTATGCGGGTTGTGACAACAGCGGCAAACAATTGTCAACCAGCCCGATGAAGGGCGGTATCGTGATTTTTGCCGCAGGAAATGACAATTCCTCGCTGCCTTACGGAGTAGACTACAACAAAATGGTCATAGTGACCTCCGTGGGTGCAGATTATCGCAAGGCTTATTATTCAAACTACGGTTCCTGGGCACACATTGCGGCTCCCGGCGGAGATGCAAAGAAAGGAAATGTGATTTTGAGTACACTTCCCGATAATCAATACGGCCTTATGCAGGGTACATCTATGGCCTGCCCTCACGTTTCGGGCGTTGCGGCGCTGATTGTATCCAAACTGGGCGGCCAGGGATTTACCTGTGAAACTCTCAGAAAGAAACTTCTCGAGAATGTGACGGACATAACTCCTTTCACGGAAGGTACATATATGGGTACGGGCCTTGTGAATGCCTACCTTGCTATGGCGGCAAGTGGCGGAAAGGCCCCCGAGACTCCTACAAATTTCAAGGCAGAAGCCTTGTCGAACAACGTAAATATCTCTGTTACAATTCCAAAGGACGAGGATGACGGTATCCCGGGCACCATTCTGGTATACTACAGCACGGAGCCTATCAAGAAAGTGGACGGACTTCCTTTCTCCCAATTCTATACGGATGATATGAAGGAGGGAGATACCCTTACCGGCTCTATCACCGGTCTGGAGTTCAATACCACTTACTATATGGTTGCCCGTGCGCGTGACCTTGCGGCAAATGTATCGGGACTTTCAAATCAGGTGACTGTCAGGACCGGCAGCAATATGCCTCCGAAGCTCAAGGCTGTAGGCGGCTCCACAAAACTTGTAATCAAGCCTCACGAGATATCATCAGTCGATTTCGAAATAGAGAATCCTGCAAATCACTTCTACGAGATAGCACTCCGTACAGATGTAGAGGTAGGCATTTCTCTTGATACTTTGGTAAGAAGCTGTCCCAAAGTGCAGGTGAGCGGTCCTTTTGTGGAGTCCGGCTCCTACAAGGCCCGTCTTGTGGTGAAGGATATTTATGATGACGGCGACAGTGTGGATGTAGATATAACCGTGCTCGAGAATCATCCCCCGAAAGTAGTGAAGACCTTCGAGGATATCCTTTTCAATTCGAGGGCCGACGATGCAATATCGTTTAATTCTTCCGATTATTTTGCCGATGATGATGGGGAAAGTCTTGATTATCAGATATCTATCGATAGCGATGCGGCAAACTTCGTCCATCAGAATTCAAAGTTCATCCTTACCCCGATGGAGTATGGATATGCTACGGTGACGGTGAAAGCCACCGACGTCCGCAAGGCGGAAGCCTCACAGAGCTTCCGCGTTCTGGTGCGAAACAGCTCTTCAGAAGTGGATGTTTATCCCAACCCTGTACGAGATTTCCTGTATGTGCGCACGAGCAGCAGCTGCTCTGCTACACTCAAGGTGATATCTTCTCTTGGAGGAACGTTCTTCAATCAGACGCTTGATGTTTCTCCGTTCAGTCCGGCAAAGGTGGATATGTCTTCTGCTACTCCGGGCACATATACAGTGCTCCTGGAAATAAATGGCAAGTCTTTGAAGTATAATATTGTAAAAATATAGTCTGACGGTTATGAAAAAGTTGTTCCTTACTATTTTGGCGGGTGCTGTTCTGTGCGCCACAACTGCATTCTCGCAGACTATGCCTTCGCTTCTGCTTCCCTCCGACGCTGCCGCCTGGGGTAGGGCAGGAGCATCCCTCGCCGCGCCTGTTGATGGC
>R06__coassemble_275_pt1 | contig 19537 bp, 14 predicted proteins | sample R06__metabat2_low_PE_030 | metagenome-assembled genome bin R06 | reverse complement strand
CCGGACGGACCGATGATATTTCCAACGAGGGACGCATCCACAATACCCGCGAATTGTGAAGCCGCGACAGACAAAAGTGACGGCGGAAGAAATGCCTTGAAGGCTTTGTTTACGTCGAAAGTATCGCTCATAGCTTCCTGTCGATATACAGAATGCCTTCAAGATGGTCTGTCTCGTGTTGGAAAATCACCGCCGTAAAGCCTGAAACATCCTCACGGACAAGTTTGCCCATATCGCTATATTCGATTGTAATATCCTGATAACGAAGTACTTCCCCTCTTTCGTCGGGAATAGAAAGGCAGCCTTCGGGGCCGGGAGCCATCTCGCCGCGGACATCCACAATCCTGATGTTGGGATACACCTCTATCGGCTCTCCCTCCTTGTCAAAGCGCTGCACCGCCACAGCACGCCTGTTGATGCCGACCTGGGGAGCAGCCAGGCCCACTCCGCCGTCCGTGCTTTGCAAAGTGCTTATCAGCTTTCTTGCAAGTGAAGCATATTCGGCAGTTTTGAGATCGGCCTCATTGAAATCCGAAGATGTCCTGCGCAGCACCGCAAGGTCATCTTCGCTTTCTATGGTAAGGATGCGCATCACCTCGGGAGAGTCATTAATCAGCGAAGCCTCTTCCCGGCTGATAGTGACGGCATTGCTGCAGGAGGCAAGCGCCAAAATAGCCGCCAATGTAAAAATCAGATGTTTCATTTGAGATAGAAAGGACGCGTAGTATCGTAGGAATTCCAGTGACGGACGTAAAGGGCAAGGGCGGACTGGTCATAGACATTGCTCCACTGGGTATCTTCCACCATTCCGTTGTCCCACACGAGGTCTTTCCAGTGAACATCGCTCAGGCACTGCTGAGCCTCTTCGAGAGTAAGTGCGCCGTTATGCTCTTCGAGGAATTTCGAAGCCACGTCATAGCGCCACCAACTGCGGCTGTGGGGATTGCCGAATGTCGGATCGGGCTCCGTAGTATAATATTTCGGATTGATGATATGATTTGTCATCAGCATCGAATTATCCTCAGTGGCTTTGCGGAGTATCATCGTCTTCCAGCCGTCAAAGAGGTCGAATTCTATTGCGGCGCAATTACCTGCTGCATCGGCAACGAGGTAGTGGTAGCCGCCTCCGGCCTTCTGATCGTGGCGGACATCCACCGAGGCTACAAGATCGAGAGCCTCATCGACAGTGGCGCAACGGTCCAGAATAAGGCGCATCAGGATGCTCGTACCGGCTATGGGCTTGCCTGTATCCTGCCAGGCGGGCTGCTTGGGAAGGGCCATAATCGAAATGCAAAGGCCCTTTTCGTTCATTCCGTCCATAGGAGCATACACTGCGGCCAGGCAAAGTGCCTTTGAAGCAACGCCGGAGGGCAATTTGTCAAGCTTATATCCCAGATGCGAAAGGTCGCAGGTAGAAATCGATGCATATCCGTCCTTGGGGTTTGTGCGCAGTATCAGCGAAGGATTCTTGAAAAAGTCATAGTTGCGGCCGAAGAAATATCCCTCACCTTCGGAATTGCGCGCCTGGAAAGAGGTGCAGGCAAAACCGTTTCCCGTCTGCTTCCCGCTGAGGTCGGGCTTGTAGAGGCCGCGAGAGAGCTGCTCGATTACAAACTCCACCAGCCTTGAATTGGCATCAATCCCTGCTTCCAGCACTTTGTCTAGGTCATATGAAGCCTTGTAATCGGCATAGAACAGGTAAGGGTCATCTTCCGCTACCTGCTTGATATTCGCTATCGTACGTATTTCACCCTGCCATATAAGGAGGACTGCAATGATGAGCGCCAGAATGACGCCACCGAAGATTTTCAGGAACTTTTTCATACTACAAATATTATGACCGCGAATTTATGATTTTTGCGTCTGATATCAAATCTTTATGAGATTGTAGCTGCGGGTGCCGATACCTATTGCTTCGGCGTGCGAGAGACCGGACTGCCAGTTGGTAGCGGGGTGGATTATCTTGAAGACATCCTTCTCATCCTCGCAGCAGTGGTGTCCTGCCTCGCGTCCGTGGCCGGCTTTTCCTTCCAGAGCATCTTCCAGAGCATTGTTGCCTCCAGTCCTGGGTGCAGCTATAACAAGGTCTGCGCAGGCCTGATCGAGGGCTACGGGATCGAATGAAGCAGCCATACCTATATTGGGAACGATTGCGGCATCGTTATGGCCCCAGCAGTCGCATTCGGGGGATATGTCCATCAGAAGAGAAATGTGGAAATTGGGCTTTCCGTCTATTATCGCTTTTGTGTACTCGGCAATCTTTTCGTTGAGGTTCACTACGCTTGTGTCCTGATTGTATCCCACCGCTCCAAAAAGGCAGGAAGCCACGCACTGGCCGCATCCCACGCATTTGCCATAATCTATGGAAGCTTTTCTGTCTGAGACACTTATGGCATCGTGAGCGCAATTCTTGACGCACATTCCGCAGCCTTTGCATTCATCCTCATTCACAAAAGGCTGGGACTCGCTGTGAAGGAAAAGTTTTCCTGCAACGCTGGCGGCTCCCATACCCAGATTTTTAAGCGCTCCTCCGAAACCGGCCTGCTCGTGTCCTTTGAAGTGGCTCATCGAGATGACTACATCGGCATCGGCTATCGCGCGGCCGATTTTGGCTGACGTACAGTGCTTTCCTCCTTCGACGGGCATTTCGGCATAGTCTGTTCCTTTCACTCCGTCGGCAATGATGACGGGAGCTTTCACTTCGATGGGGTTGAAGCCGTTTGCCATTGCGGAGGCTATGTGGCCGATAGCATCCGAACGACCTCCCTTATAGAGGGTATTGGAGTCTGAGAGATATACTTTTGCGCCAAGGCTTTGCAGCACTTCGACCACCTTGTTGACATATCCCGGGCGCAGATATGCCATATTTCCGGGCTCTCCGAAATGGAGTTTTATGACTGTGAACTTGTCTTGGAGGTCGAGTTTTTCAATGCCGGCCGCCTTGATGAGCTTTTCGAGTTTGACGGGAAGGTTTACACCGGGTTTTGTCCTCAGGTCGGTGAAGAATACGTCAGATGTTTTCATACTATTTGTCTTTTGTTTGTGAACAGGAGTAAGGTGCTGCATCGTCGGAAATGCCTCTGAGGGTGTTTGGCGAGGGGCCCATTACAAGATGGAGGATGCCTCCCGAGAGTATTTCCTGATGCGTAATGTAATTTCTTTCCAGCGGCTTTCCGTTTAATGTCGCCGACTGAATATATACGTTTTCGGGCGAATTGTTTTCGGCTTCGATTGTAAATGATTCTGAGATAGTTATTTTGTCGAAAAGAGGACTGCCGAGGGCATATTGGTCAACGCCCGGAGTGACGCAGTAGAGACCTGTGGCGCTCAGAACATACCAGGATGACATCGCTCCCTGGTCTTCATCGCCGGGATACCCTTTGGGGCCGCTTGAATACAGGCCGTCCATTATTGTGCGGACAAGTTTCTGCGTCTTCCAGGGCTGTCCGACATAGTCGTACAGATATGCCAGATGATGGATGGGCTCATTGCCGTGGGCATATTGTCCGAGAGGGACTTTTGTCATATCCATCATCTCGTTCTTTTCCAGCTCCGCCCATCTGCCGTAGGGCTTTATGACGGGCTGCGAGAATACGGAATCCAGCTTGGAAATGAACCTTTCACGGGAGCCGAAAAGCCTTGCAAGGCCCTCCACGTCGTGTTTTACCGCCCAGGTCCAGTGCCAGGCGTTGCCCTCGCAGTAGGCTCTGCTTTCGAAGGCGAAATAGCCGTCCCAGGCAAGGGGATCGAAAGGCTCCGACCATTTTCCGTCCCTGCATCTGCCCCTCATAAAGCCTGACTCTTTGTCAAAAACATTGCGGTAATTGTACATCTGACGGGCAAAAATGTCCGCTTTGTGGGTTTCTCCCGCATCGCAGGCCAGTTTCCAGGCGCAGAAATCGTCGTAGGCATATTCGAGAGTCTTCGATGTTGAACATCCTCTTTCGTCCTGCTCCGGAACATATCCGAGGGTGAACCAATCCTCCCATTCGGGCCTTCCGATGGCATCCATCACGGGGCCTTTATGGGTAACGTCGTGCTGATATGCCTCCAGAGCCTCCGAAGGGTTGAAAGTGCGTATGCCCTTTGCCCATCCGTCGGCAAGAAGGCTGATTGCGTGATTTCCGGTCATCATTCCTGACTCTCCCGGAGAGCTGTAGGCCGGAAGCCATCCTCCCTGGGCATAACTGTCGAGGAACGAGGCCAGATAATATCCGTGTTCCACGGGGTTTACAAGGCAATTCAGCGGCATCAGACTGTGATAGGCGTCCCACTGGCCCATATCGGCATACATCCTTCCTTCGTGTATGAGGCCGTCGTAGGGGCTGAAGTAGAGAAGCCTTCCGTCCTGCGTCTCTTCGTGCATCTTTCTGGGGAAGCAGGATGCCCTGTAGAGGCACGTGTAGAAGGTTTTTTTCTGTTCCTCGCTACCTCCTTCGACCTTTATCTTTCCAAGACGTTTGTTCCAGATTTCTGCACCGCGAGCCTTTATTTCTTCAAGATTTTTTGCATCGGAAATCTCCCTTTCGTATGCCGCTACAGCCATTTCGGGACTTATGAAGGAGCAGGCTACTTTGGCCTGGACTCTGCGCGAGCCTGCAAATCCGAGGGATATCTTGCCGTCAAGTTTTTCAAAAGACTTTACAGGGCGGTCAAAACGAATCACAAAATAGCATTTCATCTCCTTTGACGGGTTGTCCCACCAGAGATTCTTTATCCAGCCTTTCACAGTATTGTCTGAGATTTCGAAGCTGCTTTCGTCTATGCTGCCGTCTATCACAACAAGCGGAGATTTTGCGGAAGGATATGTAAATCTGAGGATTGCGCATTTTTCCGTAGGCGCTATTTCCGTTACGATGCCGTTGGCGAGCCTCACTTTGTAATAATGGGGACGTCCCACCTCTTCATCGTGGCTGAAGGCAACGCCCCTTTTGTCCCAATCGTATTCGGGCTTTCCCATCTGGGGCATAAAGGTGAGGACATCATAGTCCCTCATCCACATATTGAACATATGGGTAAGGTCGAAGCCCACAATGAGGCTGTCCTTCCAGACGTATTTCTCGAGATTCTCCGGCCCTCTTGTGCGCGGACTCCAGGCGTGAGTGCCCTGAGGCATTGTGGTGCACGGATATGTGCAACCATAGCTCAAGGTTTTGTCGGAATCCGTCCCCTGTAGGGTGTTTACAAAATCAACGGGGAAAATTCCGAGAATACTTACAAGAAGGACAAGGAGTTTCATCATTTCTTGAGTTTTGCCGCAGCCTCTCCGGCAAGTTTCAGCCAGGTGTCGCTATCGGCCTCGTCATCGAGAGGAACGAACTTGATTCTTGTATCGGTAACGGGAATCTTGCGGGCAATCTTGAAAATCGCCGTGCCTTCGTCCACTTCATCGAACATCGCAACATAAATCATCTTTGCGCCGCACTCTATGCTCCAGTCGAGCTGCCTCTTGAAGAATTCGCCGCCCCTTCTGGGGATGAGTGAGTTGGCTCCGGGATTGAGGTTGTCCCAGGAGAAGCCGGGATAGCAAAGGGGAGCATAGCCGATATTGTGCTCCTCGGCCCATTTGATGTCGTCTTTGATATTGCCTTTGAAAGAATCGAAGGTTTCGTTATTGTAACGTCCTACAAACCAAGGCATTATAACATCACACTGAGCAAGGAGTTCGTGAAAGCGGGGGTCGTTTCTCGTGTCTTTTTTCATCTCCCTCCAATATGTGGGCACTCCGAGCATCACGCTGAAGCCCCTCTCCTTGAGGCCGTTTACGATGGAGAATGCCTCGTCGATGCCGTAGCCCTCTCTGTCGGTGAATCCCACGCCCCAGACGCATACAAGGGGCTTTCCGTTTTCGTATAGATATGAAGGATTGGCCTTGTGGTCGAACATCTGATGCTCCTCTGCGAGTTTCATAATATCATCGAGAAGATATTGGTCGTGGCCCTCGTGGTAGCCGGAAAGGTCGTACATCACCGCATATGCCCTCTGATATTTGTTTGCCGCCGTCTTTGCGTGGCTGAGTATCGTGTTGAAATGATTGTTCAGCTTGGGATTGGACGTGTAGCCGATGAAGCGCTGCATAAACACTCCGTCGATGCCATATTCCTGCATCCAGCGGAAATGCGTATCCACAGTGCTGTAGTCGTAGGGAGACTGTATGTATGCCGTAGTGCCGTCGGCATATTTGAAGCCTGTCTCGTAGAGTTTCTCGTATTCGCTTGTCTCGGGCCAGACGTCTATCTTGCAATGCTCCGGGCCGAAATACCCGTGATCGGGAACGTAATGTCCCCAGTCTCTGTCGGCTCCGTCGCCCTCGCAGTCGTGCCAGCCCTGATAGCCGCACATTACAAGTCCTTCATAAGAATCGTAGGTCTTAACTTTGGGGGTGCAGGCTGCTACTAAGGCCGCTACTGCAAACAGGATAATAGTCTTTTTCATAAGTCGCCTATATCTATTTGCAAAGTTATAAAATTTGTTTCATCTGCAAAACTGCGGCAAATGCTTTTTTTTGCCGTGGTGCGGAAGTGGCTGATTAATAGCTTGTTAAGCATTCCAACTCTTTTCTAAAGAGATGAGTCCGATTGCTTAAATATCAGAAAGTGAGGTAGTTACGCACCACGGCTTTGTGTGTAGCCTAGTTTGCGGCAGTTCCTCCCTGCCGGATTTGCTGCCGGAATCCTCGTTTCGGTGCACGGGAACGCTCATTTGCACCAATCCGACAATGAAGGGACAGGGGCGAAACAGGATAACTTAAAGGCGACAGGTAAACCATCGTGAATTGTTCTTCAAACACGCAAGATATTACCGTTAAGAAACAAGCCTGATTATTTAAGGATAGTTAAACGTCTCCTGACACATCAAAGACTACATAAGGATAAGTTCGGGCAGATGTTCTGCACATTCGCGCATTGAATGATACAGGACGTCTGCTCCTTCCTTGAGAAGGACCTCATCGTCGAGAGGGCCTGTATTCACCGCTATTACGAAGCAGCCGGCATCGTGCCCGGATTTGACGCCGAGAGGTGCGTTTTCGACAACGATTGCATCGCAGGGAGCCACGCCCGCCTTTTCAAGGCCGCGCTGATAGGGCTCCGGGCTGGGTTTGCCGCATTTCACATCGCGTCCTGTCACCATCCATTCCTCCTTCAGAAGGCCTTTGAACTCGTTTTTGAGACGCTCGATAATCATATCCTGAGAAGAGCCCGTGACGACAATGGCATCCGCCCCTGCCTCGCGCACGGCAGCAATCGCATCCAGCGCGCCGTCCATCACTTCGATATGCTCCAGAGTGGCCAGAATCTCGCCTTTTCTCTTGTAAAGCGCCTTATAATCGTGCCCGGGGCCGATAAGAATCGACACTGTGGAACTGCTTATGCGTCCCTCGTGAAGGAAAAATGCAGATTCGGGAATGTCATATCCATATTCAAAAAGGGTCTGGTGCCAGGCTCTGGCGTGCTTGGGCATAGAGTCGAAGAGGACTCCGTCCATATCGAACATTACAAGTTTTTTCATCAGCATAAAATTATCGGACTGCAAAGATAACTCAAAATCAAAGTAAATGCTTATCTTCGCAAGATAATTGACAAATAAAATATGAAACGCATCATCTCCATTCTGCTTCTCGCAGCCTTCGCCCTTGAAGTCTCCGCGGCATCAAAGCCCGTTACGCTCAAATCGCCCAACAAAAGGCTCGAAGTGTCTTTTTCCAATTTTGAATATTCAATAAAAGTGGACGGGCAGACAATGCTCTCCCCTTCCAAAATATCGATGACTCTCGAAAACGGCACTGTATATGGAGCGCCGGCAAAGGTCTCAAAAGTATCCAGAAGGACGGTGAACAATGTCATCAAAGCCCCTGTTTACAAAAAAGCGGAAATCAAGGACAACTTCAACGAAATGACGCTGGTCTACAAGAATTTCGACATAATTTTCAGGGCCTACGACGAAGGAGTGGCATACAGATTCGTCGCCAAGGAAAGCAAGCATTTCAACGTGAAGTCCGAGGTGGCCGAATTCTCTTTCCCCGACAACTGGAAAAGCTGTTATTCATATTGCAACCGTTCCGAAGGCACTTTGGAGGATCAGCTCTGCTGCTCTTTTGAGAATCTCTACGAGCGTAATGGCATCAAGGACTGGGACCCCACACATCCTGTATTCCTTCCCGTTGTTGTGGAAGCATCAAACGGCTACAAGATAGCCATCACGGAGTCGGACCTTTTCAGTTTCCCGGGGCTTAACCTCTGTAACACAGATGGTTCCACCACCCTCAAAGGCATCCACGCAAGATATCCCAAGGTTGTCGATCTGGGCGGACACAATATGCTTCAGGGAATGGTGCGCACTCGCGAAGACGTCATAGCCCACATAGCAAATTCCCATTGGAGTTTCCCCTGGAGAATAATCCAGATTGCCCGTGAAGACAAGGAACTCGCAGCAAGCGATATGGTGTACAAGCTTGCAAAGGCTCCCGAAGAAGGCAAGGACTTCAGCTGGGTAAAGCCCGGAAAAGTGGCCTGGGAATGGTGGAACAATTGGAACATTACAGGAGTAGATTTCGTCGCCGGAGTGAACAACGATACCTACAAACATTATATAGATTTCGCATCTGAAAACGGCATCGAGTACGTCATTCTCGACGAAGGATGGTCTGTCAATCTCAAAACCGACCTTATGCAGGTTGTGCCCGAAATAGACATTGAAGAGCTCTGCAAATACGCCAAGAAGAAGAATGTAGGCATTATCCTCTGGGCCGGATACAAGGCAGTCGAGAAGGATATGGAAGACGTTTTCCTGCACTATTCGATGCTCGGCGTCAAAGGCTTCAAGATAGACTTTATGGACCGCGACGACCAGCAGGTAGTGGATTTCTGCACCGCCTGTGCCGAAATGGGAGCCAAATACAGGATGCTGGTTGACTTTCACGGCATCTACAAGCCTGCCGGCCTCAACAGGACATATCCCAACGCCATCAATTTCGAGGGCGTCCACGGTCTGGAAAATATGAAGTGGGCCGCCCAAAACGACATCCAGGTAATCTACGACTGTACAATACCGTTTATCCGTATGATGGCCGGTCCTATGGACTACACTCAGGGTGCGATGCTCAATGCCACAAGGGAGAATTACCGTCCCTGCAACGGAGAGCCTATGAGTCAGGGTACACGATGCCGCCAGCTTGCCGAGTATATGATTTTCGACGCTCCCCTCTGTATGCTCTGCGACAGTCCCTCACATTACAGGAAAGAGCCCGAATGCACCGCCTTCATCGCAGAAGTTCCCACAGTATGGGATGAGACCATAGCCCTCACCGGCAAGATGGGAGAATACATCGCAATAGCCAGAAGGAAAGGAAACGACTGGTACATAGGAGCCATTACAGACTGGCAGGCCAGGACAATAAGCATCGACCTCGGTTTCCTTCCCGAAGGAACTTTCAAGGCACAGATTTTCAAGGACGGCCCCAACGCATCACGCGAAGGAAAGGACTTCCTCACAGAGACTGCGGAAGTCAAAGGTGGCAAGGTTATAAAGGCAGAAATGGCTCCCGGAGGTGGCTGGGTGGCCAAAATATCAAAGTAATTCCAGAAGGACTATATTCTCTACGTGGCGTGTCTGGGGAAACATATCAAAAGGATACGCCACGGAGTAATTGTATGCTTTGCGAAGGGTCTTGATATCCCTCGCCTGAGTCTCCGGATTGCAACTTATATAGACTATCTTCCCGGGGCGGAGTTTCAGCACAGATGAGAGGAATTCCTCGTCGCAGCCGCTTCTGGGAGGGTCGATGAAAAGGACATCCACCCTGCTGTCATAGCCTCTCATAAAGGTCTTCGCATCTTCGCAGAAAAAAGATGCATTGGTCACATCATTGGTGCGTGCGTTCATTTTTGCGTCCCTCACCGCATCCGGATTGATTTCCACACCTATAAGTTTCCCGGCATCGGCAGAGGCCGACAGACCTATCGTACCGATACCGCAATATGCATCAAGAACAACGGGCTCGGACATTTTTGAAAGTCCCGCAAGCTCTATGGCCTTGGAATACAATTTTGCTGTCTGATATGGATTTATCTGATAAAAGGAACGCGGGCTTATCTTGTAGCGCTTGCCAAGGAGCACATCATAGATATAGCCGCTGCCATAGAGGACTTTTTCCCGCTCGCCTAGGATTACGCTCGTCTTGCGGGGATTTGTATTCTGAACTATCGTCTTGATTTCCGTATGAAGCGCCACGAGTTTCTTCACAAGATCGTTTCGACCGTGGAACATATCGTCCGAAGTCACAAACACGACCATCACCTGCCCGGTAGCCGCCCCGACCCTCAGAAGAACGTTCTTGAGCACTCCTCCAAAGCCGTCGGGCCTGATCTTGAGCTTGGACAGAAGCATCTGCAAATCGTCCAGGACGGCATTGAGGCGCTTGTCGTGAAGAAGGCAGGCGGCTGTTGGAACTATCTTGTGAGAGTTCTCCTCGTACATTCCGAAGACAGTCTTTCCGGCTTTGGAAGTGACATAGACTATCACTTTGTTCCTGTATCCGAAAGGCTCGGACATACCCTCTACATCCGCCACCTCTATCGGCAGACGATATGCCTTGAAGGCATCCGCAACCGACTCTTTCTTGCGCAGAAGCTGGTCCTTGTAACCGACGGAAAGCAGCGAACACGCGCCGCATTTTTCAAAATAACGACAATTCATATGGCACATTTAAAAAATTTGGACAGAACGCGAGTGAGTCGCGTTCTGTCCAAATATTGAAGGAGGCGGCTAGTCGGTAATGCTTTCGAGTATCGCCTTTACATTCTTGGGATCCACGTTTCCGTAAACCTTGCCGTCTATCATAAGGACGGGAGCAAGGCCGCAGGCGCCGACGCAGCGGAGGCAGTCGAGCGAGAAGAATCCGTCGGGAGTTGTCTCACCCACCTCGATACCGAGAACTTTCTTCACCTCATCGAGGACTTTCTCTGCACCGCGTACATAGCAGGCTGTTCCAAGACATACTGAAATAGGGTGCTTGCCTTTGGGTTTTTCCGTAAAGAACGCATAGAAGCTCACAACGCCGTTGACACGTGTTGCAGGAATGCCGAGGTTCTTCGCAACGAGCATCTGGACCTCTTTCGGAAGATATCCGAGAGCATTCTGAGTCTCGTGCAGGACATTGATGAGTTCACCGGCATCGTTGCCGTGATTCTTGCAGATCTCCTCAACCTTGAGGGCGGCTGTACAAGATATTTTGTTGTTGTCCATAACTTCTTACTTTTTGAAATAATGAGTATGCAAAAGCTTGTGGGATTTCTCTGAAAGAGGCTTGCCGAGGTACTCCTCATAGAGCTTCTGGATGTAGGTATTCTCGTGGGACTTGCGCAGAGGCTTGTTTGCATCTTCCTCATAGAGAGCCTTCTGACGGGCGCTGATGATATCGATGTTGCCGTGATGCAGAGGCTGTCCGCCACCGCCGATACATCCGCCGGGGCAGGCCATTATCTCTATTGCGTGGAACTCGCTCTTGCCGCTTCTTATGTCTTCGAGGATGCGGCGGGCATTTCCGAGACCGTTGGCTATGCCGACTTTGAGAGTGAATCCGTCAAGATCCACAGTAGCCTGACGTATGCCTTCGAGGCCGCGAACCTGCTCGAAATCAACCTTGCCGAGAGTCTTGCCCGTGTGCACTTCGTATGCCGTGCGGAGGGCTGCCTCCATAACGCCACCGGTAGTACCGAAGATGACGCTGGCACCTGTTGACTCGCCGAGAGGAGCATCGAAATCGCTGTCCTGAAGGGCTGTAAAGTCGATATTTGCCTCTTTGATAAGGGCTGCAAGCTCTCTTGTAGAAAGAGAATAATCGACGTCGGGATTGCCGTTCTCCTTGAATTCGTCACGTCCGCACTCGTATTTCTTTGCAAGACAAGGCATTATAGAAACAACTACTATCTTCTCTCTGGGAATTCCCATCTTTTCTGCCCAGTAGTTCTTTGCTATAGAGCCGAACATCTGCTGGGGAGAGCGTGCAGTTGAAGGTATGTCGAGCATATCGGGGAACTGGTGCTCGAAGAAATTCACCCAAGCGGGACAGCAGGAAGTGAGGATAGGGAGTTTCACAGATTTGTCTCCTGCAAGGAAAGCATTCAGGCGGCCCAGAAGCTCTGTACCTTCCTCCATAATTGTAAGGTCGGCGGCAAAATCAGTATCGAATACATAGTCGAAGCCGAGTTCTCTGAGGGCTGTAGCAAGCTTGCCTGTAACTATTGTTCCGGCGGGATAACCGAATTCTTCGCCTATCGCCACGCGTACTGCGGGAGCTGTCTGAACGACAACAACCTTCTCGGGATTTGCGAGGTCGTCGATGAGTCTTCCTGTGTTGTCACGCTCCGTAAGGGCGCCTACAGGGCAGACAGCAACGCACTGACCGCAATATGTACACTCGCTCTCTGAGAGTTTGAGGCCGAAAGCAGGAGCTACCGTAGTGTCGAATCCTCTGTTCATAGCGCCTATTGCACCGACTGTCTGCACATCGTTGCACATAGTCTCGCAACGGCGGCAGAGGATACATTTGTTCATATCGCGTACGATTGAAACTGTCTTCTCGACAGGGTGCTGAGAGCGCTCGCCGCCCTCAAAGGGAGTCTCGTGAACCTTGAGCTTGCGGGCAAGCTGCTGGAGTTCGCAATTGCCTGATTTGGGGCAGATGAGGCAGTCGTGAGGGTGATTTGAAAGGATGAGCTCGAGGATGGTCTTTCTTGCCTTGAGCACCCTTATTGAGTTGGTGTGGACCTCCATTCCCTCCATACAGGCTGTAGCGCAGGCGGGGGCAAGATTTCTTCTTCCCTTCACCTCAACCACGCACATACGGCAGGAAGCGGGATGATTGTTCACACAGGTGCCTTCGAGATGGATGTGGCACAAGGTAGGTATTTCGATACCGCACGCCTTGGCAGCGTCAAGAATCGTCGCGCCCTTCTCCACAGAGACGGGACGGTTGTCGATGGTGAGATTTATCTTATTCTGTTCCATAACTTAGTCTATTTGAGAGAAATGGCGTGCAGGCGGCAATTTGACATACAAGTACCGCACTTGATACACTTGTTCTGGTCGATTGTGTGAGGCTGCTTGAGATCGCCTGTGATAGCATCGACAGGGCATTTCTTTGCGCAGAGATGACAGCCGATACACTTGTCGGGCTCTATCACATAGCTGAGCATAGAAGTACACTGCTTTGCGCGGCACTTCTTCTCGACAACGTGCTCCATATATTCGTCACGGAAGTTGGCAAGGGTGGAGAGGACGGGGTTGGGTGAAGTCTGTCCGAGTCCGCAGAGGGCCGTATCCTTGATTACTCCTGCAAGGCTTTCGAGCTTTTCGAGATCCTCTACAGTGCCCTTTCCGTCGGCAATCTTGTCGAGGATTTCTAGCATACGCTTGTTACCTATGCGGCAGGGCGTACATTTTCCGCAAGACTCCTCAACGATGAATCCGAGGTAGCAACGTGCCACCTGAACCATACAGTTGTCTTCGTCCATCACTATCATACCGCCGGAACCCATCATAGAGCCCGCTGCAGCAAGACTTTCATAGTCGATGGGAATGTCGAGATGCTTCTCTGTAAGACATCCGCCCGAAGGACCTCCCGTCTGTACGGCCTTGAATTTCTTGCCGTCCTTGATACCGCCGCCGATTTCGTAGATAACCTCGCGGAGGGTTGTTCCCATAGGCACCTCGATAAGGCCGACGTTGTTGATTTTACCAGCAAGGGCGAACACTTTCGTACCCTTTGATTTCTCCGTTCCTATTGATGCGAACCACTCGGGACCTTTCTGGAAGATGATGGGAATGTTTGCCCAGGTCTCGACGTTGTTCACGTTGGTAGGATACTTCCTGTAGCCTTCCACTGCAGGGAAAGGCGGTTTGAGTGTAGGCTCGCCGCGTTTTCCTTCCATAGAGTGGATAAGGGCAGTCTCCTCACAGCAGACGAATGCACCTGCACCGTAGCGGATGGTTATGTCAAACTCGAAGCCCGTTCCAAGGATATTCTCTCCAAGAAGGCCGAGCTCGTGTGCCTGTGCTATTGCTGTCTGCAGGCGATGGATTGCAAGAGGATATTCGGCGCGGACATAGATAAGACCGTATTTGGCGCCTATTGCATATCCGCAGATTGTCATCGCCTCGATGATGGAGTTGGGGTCACCTTCCATAATGGAACGATCCATAAATGCTCCCGGGTCTCCCTCATCGGCATTACATACGACATACTTGATGTCAGATTGGCTCTTTGCCGCAAATTCCCATTTGTTGCCTGTAGGGAAACCTGCGCCGCCTCTTCCGCGAAGGCCGCTTCTCTTGACTACGTCGATGACCTCGGCGGGAGTCTTCTCGAGAAGGCAGTCTGCGAGAGCCTTGTAACCGTCGCGAGCGATGTATTCGTTAATATTCTCGGGGTCGATGACACCGCAGTTCCTCAGGGCGATACGCACCTGCTTGCGGTAGAAGTTCATATGCTTGGAATCACTCACTGACTCATTGGTCTCGGGATCGATATAGAGCAGACGCCCCACTTTCCTTCCTCCGATGATGTGTTCCTTTACAATCTCTGAAGCATCCTCGGCCTTCACTTTCGTGTAGAAAGTGTTGTCCGGCATAATCTTCACGATGGGACCCTTTTCGCAGAATCCGAAGCAGCCTGTGGTGATAACCTCCACCTTGTCGGCAACGCCGAATTCATCGAGACATTTCTGCATGTTGGAAGCTATCGCGGCGCTGTCTGACGCCTTGCAGCCTGTACCTCCGCAGATGAGAATCTGAATGTGCTGAGTGCCTTTCTCGAGTCCGCAGGTGTCGCCGCCGCCACCCTGGAAGCTCTCGTCACGCAGTTTCAACGAGCCTTCAGCTTCTTTCTTGATCTTTTCCAGATCTTTCAATGATGCAATTTTCATTGTTGAATCGTTGTTAAGCGGTTATTACTATATGATTTGGTTTAAATAAGCAATTGTAACTCCGTAGTTTGTCATCGGTACTCCCTGAGCCTTGGCCTGCTGCACTCTCGAGAGCACATAACGCCTGTTGAACATACAGGCTCCGCAGTGGATTACGAGACTGTACGGAGAGAGGTCTTCGGGAAAATCCCTTCCGGACACTACATCTATCCGCAGTCCTTCGCCCGCACGGGAGCGGAGCATACGGGGGATTTTCACCCTTCCTATATCTTCCGAAGCCGGAACGTGGGTGCAGGCCTCGGCTATCAGCACCCTCGAATTTTCGCTGAGAGAATCTATCTTTCGCGCACTTTCCTTAAAATAATCAATATCTCCCTTGCTTGCGGCAAGAAGTATCGAGAACGAAGTGAGTTTGGTGCCTTGGGGACACAGTTTCTTCACCTTCGCAAAGTCCTGGGAATCAGTTATTATCGCAGCGGGAGCCTCTTTGAGCGATGCCAAAGTGCCTTCGAGGCAATCTGTTGTGCAGCACGCTATCCTGCATTTTCTCTCAAGCAATTCCCTTATCGTCTGCTGCTGGGGAAGGATGAGACGTCCCTTGGGAGCCTGCTTGTCCTGAGGCATCACAAGGACTACAAGGTCTCCCGCCTCCACTACACCTTCTGTGAGAAGAGGAGCGTTCCAGTCTTCGGGAACAGCCTCTGCGATGGCACCTACCAGTTCCTTCACTCCTGTACCCTCCTTTGCACTCACAAGAACTGCATCGCGACCGTATTTCTCTTTTATTGATGCTGTATCTGCTGAGGCAGCGTCGCATTTGTTCAGAACAGGAATTACGGGTACTTTCAGTGCGGGAATTACAGGAAGCCTGCCCGTGAGGGCATCTATCACGACGATGGCAATATCAGCCGTTTTTGCGGCCTCCAGAGTGCTCTCAACGCGTTTTTCGCCGAGATTGCCCTCATCGTCGAGCCCGGCTGTATCCATAATCAGACAGGCGCCTATGCCCATAATCTCCATAGCCTTGGCGACATAATCCGTCGTGGTGCCGGGAATGTCCGAGACTATCGCCGCATTCTGCCCTGTAATGGCGTTGAGCAGCGACGATTTGCCGCTGTTGCGCTCTCCCAGAAGCACTATATGGAGTCTTTCCGATTTGGGCGTGCCTGTCATATGATTCTAGAATCTTAAGTCTCTTACTCCGTTATCCAATTTTTCGAGATCCTCCTGCACGGCCTTGCGCAAAGCGGGATTCTCGAGTTTTGCAACCTCTTTTTCAAGAAGTTTCAGACCTGCCTCGCGGGTTTCGGGGGATGCATAGTCGAGAAGATACTCCTTGAGCGTGACAATGGCGTTGGGAGTGCAGCAGTCCTGGATTTTTCCAGACTTGCAGATCTTCATAAAACGCTCTCCCGTGCGTCCTGCGCGGTAGCAGGCGGTGCAGAAGCTGGGAATGTAGCCAAGTTTCATAAGCCAGGCGACCACCTCGTCGAGAGTCCTGTGGTCGGCTACGTCAAATTGAGCCGTATCCTCGTTGTATTCTTTTTCTGTATAGCCTCCCACACTCGTCCTTGAGGCGCCGCTTATCTGAGAAATGCCAAGGTCGAGAAGCCTTTCCCTTACTTTCTGAGACTCCCTTGTGGAGACTATCATACCGGTATAAGGCACGGCGCAACGTATCACAGCCACGATATGCAGGAATTTATCGTCGGGAACAGCATCGGCAAATTCGTCGGGATTGATATCGTCTGCCGGACGGATGCGAGGGACGCTGATTGTGTGAGGGCCCACTCCGAGAGCGGCCTCCATATGCTCCGCGTGCATCATAAGTCCCACAAAATCATATCTGTAGCCCGTGAGGCCGAAGAGCACTCCGATACCCATATCGTCTATTCCGCCGGCGCGTGCCCTGTCCATCGCCTCGGTGTGATATGCATAGTCGCTCTTGGGCCCCGAAGGATGCAGAGCCTGATATTTCTTCTTGTTGTATGTCTCCTGGAAGAGGATATATGTGCCTATGCCGGCGTCTTTGAGCTTCTTGTAATTCTCTACCGTCGTTGCGGCTATGTTCACGTTCACCCTCCTGATATCCCCGTTCTTGTGATGTATGCTGTAAATTGTCTTTATCGACTCCAGAACGTATTCTATGGGGTTTTCGATGGGATGCTCGCCCGTTTCGAGCGCAAGTCTCTTGTGACCCATATCCTGAAGCGCGATGACTTCCTTCCTTATCTCTTCCTGGGAGAGTTTCTTTCTGGGAATGGACTTGTTCTTTGCGTGATAAGGGCAATATACGCAGCCGTTGATGCAGTAATTTGAAAGATACAGCGGGGCGAACATCACTATTCTGTTGCCGTAGAAACGCTGTTTTATTTCTTCTGCCAGAGCGAAAATCCTCTCCACAAGGTCTTTCTCTTCACATTCGAGAAGCACTGCGGCCTCCCTGTGGGAGAGTCCGTTGCAAAGAGACGCTTTTTCTATAAGGCTCTCTATGAGGGGTCTGTTGTGTTTGTTTGCCTCTGCATATGCCAAAGTATCAAGTATTTCGGCATCGTCTATAAATTCTTCCGCCTTTGATGATTTTACATCGTACATATCAATCTCAATTTTTATAGTCGCCCCGGCCTGCCGAAATGTGGTAGCCGATGGTGGCAAGTTCATTTTCAAGTTGTCCGAGTCCTTCGGCCGATTCTGCGCCAAAGGCTGCCTTTCCTTCGTAAAGGCTGTATTTTTCTCTCGCGAATGATGGTGACAGATTGGGCATCACCACATTGGCGCCCGCCAGAATGCCTTTTTTGCGGCCATCGGGAGCGAGAGTGGCAAGAGATGTCGTCGCGGGTATGAGGGCCTTGGGATTCATAAGGCGGAAGATGGATATGAGCCTGAGGGTAAGTTCGACGCTTCCGTCGGGGAAATCGGCAAAAGGAGTGTCCTTATGGTGCACGAAAGGTCCTATCCCTATCATCTCGGGACGAAGGCTCCCGATAAAGAGTATGTCCTCCACGATATTGTCCAGTGTCTGGAAGGGGCTTCCCACCATAATGCCTGTACCCGTCTGATAATCAAGCTCCTTAAGGTTCTGAAGGCATTCCAGACGTCTTTCCCTGCACATTGATGAAGGATGAAGCCTCGCATAATGCTCTGCGTTGAAAGTCTCGTGACGGAGAAGATAACGCTCCGCGCCCGCCTCTTTGAATCTACGGTACGATTCGCGTGATTTTTCGCCCAGAGAAAGGGTGATGGCACAATCGGGAAATTCGCTGTGGATGGCCCTGATTACATCCTCCACCCACTCGTCTGTCTGCACAGGGTCTTCACCTCCCTGCAGAACGAAAGTGCGAAAGCCGAGGGCGTAGCCATTTCGGCAACATTCGAGTATTTCTTCCTTGTCCAGACGATATCGGGAGGCATTTTTATTTGCCGCCCTGATGCCGCAATAGTTGCAATTGTTTCTGCAATGGCTGCTTATTTCTATGAGACCTCTGACGAAAACGCCCTTTCCGAATACGGAAGCGGACACTTCACCGGCCTGAGCTTGCAGATAATCCTGCAAGTCATCGCTCTGCAGCAAGAATCTGTATTCCTGCGCAGAAAGGGTCCGGTTTCTTCTCAAGCGTTCCACCAATGTTGTATTCAAGGCAATCTCGGTTATTATATCTTGCAAATATACGATTATTTTTGATGCCTTCCCAAAAAGATGTAATTTTGCGGATAATATGAGCCAAATAGTCAAAAAACCATCAATTATCTTGTCCCTGGTGCCCTTTGCAGTGCTCGTCGCACTGATATTCTTCGTCATACGATTCTTCGGCGCAGATGCTCTCGACGGCGCAAGTCAGGTCTCGCTGATACTATCGGCCGGAGTAGTCATCACCCTGGCAATGGTTTTCTGCCACGTCCCCTGGCAGAGGCTCGAGGATGCAATAAGTGAAAATATACACAATATCGGGGCTGCCATCATCATCCTGCTTCTAATCGGCGCGATAGGCGGAAGCTGGATGATAAGCGGCATAGTCCCCACGCTCATAGTTTACGGCCTCAAGGTAATCAGTCCGGGGATATTCCTCTTCGCGGCCTGCCTCATCTGCGCCCTCGTCTCGATAATGACAGGAAGTTCGTGGACGACGATAGCCACGCTCGGAGTAGCCCTCATCGCCATCGGAGGGGCCTTGGGATATTCTCCCGGATGGTGCGCCGGAGCGATAATATCGGGAGCATATTTCGGCGACAAGATATCGCCCCTTTCAGACACCACCGTGCTGGCTTCTTCAATGTCCGGCACTCCCCTTTTCACGCATATCAGGTATATGATGATAACCACGACGCCGTCTTTTATCATCGCGCTCATAATCTATCTTGTCGTGAGCCTCTGCCATCCCGCCGTGGCTGCGGCCGATATCGACAATGTCGACAAAGTGATGAGGGCGACGTTCAACATATCGCCCTGGCTTCTTATAGTTCCCCTCATAACGGGCATCCTGATATGGAAAAAAGTGCCGGCAATCCTCACACTGCTTGCGGCTTCGCTGCTCGCCACCGTGACAGCCCTCATTGCTCAGCCCGACCTTGTAGCGCAGGTCGCCGGCGCTACATCGCTTGACGCTGGAAGTGCC
>R06__coassemble_263_pt1 | contig 19885 bp, 18 predicted proteins | sample R06__metabat2_low_PE_030 | metagenome-assembled genome bin R06 | reverse complement strand
TCTGACGATGAGAAAAGGGCTCTCGTAAAGGATATTCTGAGCGATGAGTTCAGCGTTTTGGAAGCGACGGAAGAGCAGAGGGCGCTGGAAATAATGGGAAACATTCGCCCCGACATCGTCATTGTCGATTATGACCTGCAGAGCATATCCGGCGGAAAGGAATTCCTCAGGACGATAAAGGAAAACGAGATAACAAAACACATCCCCGTTGTGCTCCTTACTTATCATCGCGACGATGCGTCTGCGTACGAGACGACTCTTCTTGCCGAATCGGTGGTGCACAAGCCTTTCAAGTCGGACCATCTGAAGGCCGTCGTGTCAAAAATACTTCATAACCGCTTCGAACTCAAGACTTTCTATACATCGTCTGCTTCCAATATGGAACGCTTCGCAAGCAAGACTATGGATGCGAATGACAGGGCTTTCTCCATCTCCCTTTTCAGGATTATCGACGACAATATCCAGAATCCCGAGCTCAGCCCCGAGTTTCTTGCCGATAAAATGTGCATCAGCAACATTACGCAGTACAGAAAGATAAAGGCGATATTCTCGACAACGCCTGTCGACCTCATAAGGAAGGTTAAACTTGCCCACGCCGAGAAACTCCTCAAGACAACTTCGCTGTCTGTATCAGAAGTGATGTTCAATTCCGGCTTCAACAACAGGTCGTATTTCAACAAGAAATTCATCGAGGCGTACGGCCTTCCGCCCAAACAATACCGCGACAGCAACAAAAATGTCTGACAAGTAAGGATAACGGTAGCGGATTTTTCTTAATTTTGTCATCTTGAACTTAACTGAGGATATTATGAAAGTGATTATTTCCGGCTATGGCAAGATGGGCCATATGGTAGAGGAAGTCCTGTCCCGCAGGGGGATAGAGCTTGTCGATGCCTGCGAGGACATCTGCTCCGTGGATCCGGCCATTGCAGGCGAGTGTGTCTGCATAGATTTTACGACTCCCGACGCCTTCAGGACCAATTACAAGACATTGGCAAAGAATTTCAAAGCAGTTGTTGTCGGCACCACAGGCTGGGCCGATATAAAACAGGAAGTCTTCGATGCCTTCAAGTCCAATGACACCACTATGATATGGGCATCGAATTTTTCAATCGGCGTGAATGTCTTTTTTGCCGCCGTCGAGAAAGCTTCGCAGAAGCTCTCCGGCCACGGTTATCAGCCCTACATCGAGGAAAAACATCACATTCACAAACTTGACGCTCCCAGCGGCACTGCTGTCAGCCTTGCCGATATAGTCGAAAAAGGCCTTGGCGAGAGGCCCGAGATAGCATCAGTGCGTTGCGGCGAGATAGCAGGCATCCATACTGTCGATTTCGAAGGCCCGGCAGACAGGATTACACTCACTCACGAGGCCTTCTCCCGCAAGGGCTTTGCCGAAGGGGCTGTGGAAGCAGCCGTGATGACGGAAGACCTCAAGGGCGTTTATGAATTCAAGGATTTGATATTGAGATAATTATGTCACAGTTATATTTAGCGGGCTGCGGTACGGCCCTTGTCACTCCCTTTGATGTAGAAAATGTCGATTATGATGATTATGTGGCTACTGTAAAGCGTCAGGTGAATGCAGGCATCGATTTCCTTGTTCCCCTCGGGACTACAGCAGAGACGCCTTGCCTTTCAAACGAAGAAAAGGTGAAACTCCTCACCCTTACGGTCGAAAATGCAGGCGGTCGCCCCATCCTTGCCGGCGCCGGAACAAATTCATTATCAGGCACTTTGGCAAACATAAAGCTCCTTTCTCCCTATGGCGCCGATGCCTTTCTGATTGTGACTCCCTATTACAACAAGCCCACCCAGACCGGTCTTCTCGAGTATTTCACCGCAGTGGCCGATGCCTCAGACAAGCCCATCGTGATATATAATGTTCCCGGCAGGACGGGTGTCAACATTACGTCAGAGACTACATTGAAGCTTGCGCAGCATCCCAATATCATCGCAATCAAGGAGGCTTCTTCCAATTACAAGCAAATATCGGAGATAATAAAAGGCAAGCCCGAAGGATTCAGCGTCCTCAGCGGCAACGACGACGAGACTCTTTCCCTTATGTCAACGGGTGCCCAGGGCGTGATAAGTGTTGCATCAAACGTTGCTCCCGATCTTATGGAAGACCTCGTGAGAGCACTCAAGAACGACGATATGAAAGCAGCCAGAAACCTGCATTACAAGCTTATGGACCTTTTCAAGAATTGCTTCATCGAGAGCAATCCCATTCCGGTAAAGGCGGCTATGGCTCAGCTGGGGCTTATGAGGAATGCCCTGAGGCTTCCTCTTACAAAGGCTTCCGCCAAGACGGAAGAAATTATAAGTCAGACGCTTAAAGACCTTTTATAAAAGACCGTCCGGAATCCTGAGAGTTATCTCTCGGGATTCTTCTTTTATATCGATAATCAGATCTTCGTGAAGGGGAAGTATTACGCTGCTTCCCTCGTAAGAAACTTCTATGCAGGGATTTGACGGGATGTCGAGAAAATCTGTTACCTCTCCCACTCCGGCAACATTCCATCCTATGAGGAAGGAATAATCCTCTTCGTCTTCGATGTCTTCAAAGACATCTTCTTTCATAAAGACGTCCGCTCCCACTATCTCTTCTGCATCTTCGCCCGAAGAGATGTCGGTGAGGTGCACAAGTGCCTTGGAGCGGCCTCTGGGCGATAATTTTTCGATAAAAAAAGGAACCGGCAGTCCATCGAAATGGATGAACACCGGTTCTTGTGTGGGAATTTCCTCGGGACAGATGTCGCGGAAGCTCATAAGAAGCTCCCCGTCTGTGCCATTGGATTTGAGCACTTTGGCTATCTGAAGGAGTCCTGACTCCATTGTCAGAATTAGGCCTCTGTGTTCTCTGCGGGTGCCTCTGCAGCGGCAGCTTCCTCAGCAGCCTTTGCAGCAGCCTCAGCTGCAGCGCGTGCAGCCTCTTCAGCCTCTGCTTTCTTCTTTGCGAGAGCGTCCGCTCTTTCCTGGTTTACCTTTGACTCAGCCTCAACAGCAGCTTTAGCCTTTGCGGCTGCATCCTTGGAGATGCCTGCTTTCTTTGCGCTTACCTTTGAGTCTTTCTGAGCTTTCCAAGCTGCGAACTTGGCATCTGCTTGCTCCTGAGTGAGAGCGCCTTTCTCAACACCACCCTGAAGGTGCTTCTTGAGGAGGATACCCTCGTAAGAGAGGATGCGGCGGGCAGTAAGGGTAGGCTGTGCACCAACATTGAGCCAAGCGAGGGCTTTGTCTGCATCGAGAACTATCGTTGCAGGGTTTGTGTTGGGGTTGTAAGAGCCTATCTGCTCGATGTAACGACCATCGCGAGGTGCGCGTGAGTCTGCCACTACAATGTGGAAGAATGCGAAATTCTTCTTACCGTGGCGCTGGAGACGAATTTTAACAGCCATTGTGAATCTGTTTTAATAAGTTAATAATTACCAAATATTTCCAACTCGTGGAAAAGTCCGCAAATATAGTGATATTTTTGAATACTCTGCAAAAATTTTATTCGCAGTAGGTGAATTTGTAGGTCCTTGTGAGAACTGTCTTGCCCTGATTCATCTCTGTCCTCGTGGCGGTGAGGAGGTTTCCGTCAGAATCGAAAGTGTAATCGAAGGTGTACGTCAGCGGGCTGTCGATTCCGTAGGAATTCCTGGCTTTTATGCTCTTTATAAGGTGGCGGTTGGCAGGAAGCCCCTTTGCTATCCATACAGGGAATTCGCAGGGGAGGATGTAGGCGGCAAAATTCTGTTTGTCTTCTTTGGATGTGTATTCGAATTCTGTCGTTCTGCTTACGCTTGATATCGTGGCATTCTTCTTTGCCGCCTTCGAACTTGCCACTGTTCCTGCTTCCTCACGGGTGATGTCGCCGTCCCTGCTCATATATTTTTCTGAGTATGAAATGCCGCTGGAATAGAGTTGGGCGCCTTTTTCAGTACTTTCAGACTCGCAGGAAAGTATGTGCGATGATGAGTCGTATCCTACGGTATATTTCCACGCGCCGGACCAATCGCCCTGATATGTCAGTGTTTTGTTCTTTGAGTCTGTAGAGGCTGATATCGAAACGTCCGAATCCTTGCCGTAGAATTTGCCGGAAATCTTTACGGAATAGTCTCCGCTGTATGAATATGTCAGGTCGTACAATGATGTCTTGCCGAGGACGTCGGTCTTTTTGAGCGAGGCCATACGGCCTTTTGAATCATATGTGTATTCGTAAGTCTCGATTTCGCTCCCTTCGCATTCGACGGAAACTTTGCTGACGAAGGGTTTCTCCATAGGCCAGGTATCGGAAGTCCAGGCTTCTGTCGTTTGCTCGGGTTCGCTATTGTTACAAGCGGTGCAGGCCGCAATCAATATGCTGATACAAAGAAATTTACGTCTCATTGAAGTCTATTTTTTGATGGTGATGCATTCTCCGTTGTCCAGAATTACCGTTACCGGTGCGCTGTCGTTGAGGGCTGTCTCGTAGAAGTATTTCATCGATACCCTGGATGCTACGCCATGGACGTGTTCGTTTTCGTGGCAGTTTATGTAAAGCTGCTGGATGCCGTCGGGATTGGGAGCCTTCGCATAAGTGCTGTTGAATACTGTCGGAAGCCCGTTGAAGATAGGACACAGAACGATATCAGCCTGATTTACAAGAGGATAGAACTCAGCTTCTTTCTCGTGAAGGTTGTTGTCGCCGAGATGTGTTATTCTCACTCCGTCCACCTCTATCATCATCATAAGACAGGGCTCGTCGTCCTGCGCTCCGTATCCGGCCGTAACCTTTATGTCCGTGTTGTTGACCTTGATGGTATATTCGTCCGTGTGCATCTCATTCCAGATGATTTTTTTGTCGGAGGCGACGCCGGGGGCAAGGTCGACAGTCATAAACATAGGCTTTCCTTTCTTTGCGGCGGCATTGAGAAGCCATTCGTCATAGTGGTCCTCGTGCGCGTGGGAGGTGAAGTAGGCATCCACGAAATTCACAAGTTCGTCCTTGCGCTCGGAGTTGTAGAGTCCCCAGTTCCAGCTGAGGTCTATTCCCAGGCAGACGTCGCTTGTCCTTACAATGAATCCTGCGCTGTAGAGTTTCATTATCTGGACTTCTCCTTTTGCGGGACGTCCGTTGTACAACATTGCAAGGAACTGATCCCTTTTCTGCCATACTTCCTGGCTTACAGCCTCGTCAAAGGCATCAACCTGCTGCTGGGTGGCCGGCTTTTCGTCGTTTGTCGCGGCCACTTCGGGCATAGGGAAGTCTCTGAGTCTGAATATGTTGCGCCTTAATTTCTCATACGCGTCGGATGATGCCGTGGGATGGCCCATAGCGGGGCCGTAGATATCTTCCAGAACAGTGCAGATGCGATGCACCTGTCCAAGCCAGGCATACGGTTGCTGTTTGTGGATGGCCTTTACGTCTATGAGCATTTCCTGCACGATTCCGTAATAGGGCGTACCTATCGATTCGCTTTCTATGGTCTTTATATATGAAAGCATCTGATTGTAGAGATCTTCATTGATGGCTGTATCCCACCCGAATCCGCATTTTCCTTCGAAGGGGAAGAAAAGCATCAGGACTGCCGAAAAGACAATTGCAAGTTTCCTTTTCATATCCTTATTTGTTAGATATCCATATTCTGTCCAGCTTTACGGTGGCTCCCGCTTTCTTTCCGAGATGATAGAAGCGGAAGTAGTTGATGTCCGAGAGGTCGAGCCCTCCGTCCGAACTGTGGTCTGCCTTTGAGAGAGGCAGGACGAGCGTATTCCATCCGTTCTGTACTGTGTTCAGCTCATTTATCTTGACCCAGCTCCAGCTTGATTCCTTTTTGTCCGGTCCGCCGCTTGACGTGAGCTCGAACTGGCCGTTTCCATTTGCCGGAAGTTTCTCAATATCACTGATATAGAGATTTATTCTGACGATGGCTTCGTCCCTGTTTTATATGGAAGACGAATCGCAGGATATTTTCTTGTAGAAGAGTGCGCTTGTGGTCTCTGCGTCCACTGTTTCGACGCTTATAGAGCCGCTTCCTGTCATAAAGTTTTCTGTGTCAAACACTATCGTCTGGCCTCCTCCTGTTATGAAACCGTCTTTCGAGAGGCAGCCTTCTATCACTATCTCCTGCTCCACAAAGCCTTTCACCTTGAGGTCGCAGCAGGCGGTTTTGTACGAGCCGTCCAGAGCCGTTATGAAGATTTTTGTGCTGCCGGCGCTCACGGGCGTCACCAGTCCTGACTGTGACACCGAAGCCACTGTAGGGTCGTTTGATTCCCATTTGAGAGTTTTTCTTGCAGCGTCATCAGGAGTGAATACAACCTCTTTGGAAAGGTCTATTGTATCTCCCTTGTCAAAATCGATTGTTTAAAGCGATTGATTGAAAGAGAGGGCGCTTATCGATTTGTCGGTTTTGCGCACGACTACAGTGCAGCAGACAAAATTGGACTCGTCATCTTCGGGATAAGCCTTGATCGTTGCCTCACCCTCGGCGACAGCCTCGACATTGCCGTTTGCATCGACTTTTGCGATGCCGCTGTTTGAAGACGACCATATCAGACTACCGATATTTTCGTCAGACGGAGCCTGCTCAACCTTGAGGGCAACTTTCCCGCCGGGAGCAAGTTCTACGTAAGTTTCACTAAGATAAAGCTTTACCTGAGATTTCTTTTCCGGCGTGCTTTCTTTTGTGCAAAAAGAGAAGCAGACTGCCAGCATCAGGAGTGGAAGGATTTTTTTCATAGATTACGGTCTGCAAAGTCCATATAATGATTCCAGTCTTCGAGGGTGATGTTGTGCTTGCCCTCGCGGATGTGATATCCTGTCTTTTCGGGGCCTACGCCCAGAAAATCATAAACTTTCTGTGCCTGCTGGAGCGAAAGCCTTTCGCCTACGGGGTCTGCCCAGGCATCGCCTTCTGCGCTCGCCACATACAGTGCGCGCGGGGCAATAAGCGACAGAAGCTCGTGCTGGTCGAAAGGAAGATTCTCCTCATTGTCGCAATATTTCTTGAAATTGCCACAGAACCAGTGCGGGAAATGATAGTTGATTATTTTTACCGTCTCGCCGATGCAGCGCCTTGAGAGGGCGGCTCCTCCGCATCCGGAGCAATTTGAAATCACTGCGGCGAATCTTTCATCGCTTGCACCGGCCCAGAGAGCCGTTTTTCCAAGGCGGCTGTGGCCGATTACGGCAACTTTCGCCCCGTCAACGCCGTTGAAAATTTCCAGATAATCCAGTGCCCTGCTCAGGCCCCAGGCCCAGGCGGCGATGCTTCCCCATTCGTCGGCTTCGGGATATTTCTGCCCTTTTTCATAGAAGAGGGGATGTATGCCGTTGCCGAATCCGTCGTCGAAATCAGGGTCTATGTCATAATAGTGATATGTTGCCACAGCGTAACCTCTGCTCACGATTTCCTCTATCGGCCAGCGGCCTTTGCTGCTTCCGCGTTCTTCTCTGGGGTAGATACCATATCGCCAGATTTTTGTCTGCTCGTGGATTCCGGGGTCGTCGCTCACTGTAATGTTGCCTTTGAAATTAGCTCCCAGGAATGCGGGAACGGGACCTTCTGCATCGGCGGGAGTGTAAATGAGAAGCCTCATCGAACACTTTTCCTTGAAAGTGATGTCAATCTCCGTGCGGAGGGCCTTTCCGTCAAGGGCAGGCTCGTTTACGCAAAGGGTGTCATATTGTGCGGGAATGCCTTCCGGTGCACGGCCGAACATCTCGCTCTCGAAGAGGGAATAAAGCTCGGGCCTACGCTCCGAATACCATTGCTCCGGAGTCTCCACTTTTCTTCCGTCCTGCATAGTAAGAGGGTCGGGAAGAGTGTAGGAGGGCATTTTTGCAAGATTATAGTTGCTCGGCAGCTCTTCCATCCCTTCCGGCTCACACACCACGAAGGGATGCTTGCAGCCCTCGTGGGCGCAGATTTGCGCATTGTGTATGCGGAAGTCGGCTACGTTTTTCGGAACATAGGAATTGCCTACGACTGATGTTCCGTAAAGAGTTTCGTACCAGGTGCAGGCGCCGAGATAACGGCCATACCAGAAGTCCAGATGAAATCCGTCGCGGGTGATGTTGTTTCTGCTAAACGTCTTTCTGGATATCTGCACGGCCGTTCCGACAGGGATAATCTCCATATCGTGCTCCTCCATTGCCTTCTTGTAGGCATCGCAGAGGGCGTTGTACATCTTTTCCTGCGAGCGGTCGTATTTGGGGAAATCCGTATGGACGGCATTGGTCTCATAGGCCCAGGTCTGATGGAGCATCAACTTGGCATTGGAGCGCTTGCTTACATATTTTATAAGGTTCGTAAGATACGGCTCATACGTTTCGGGAAGTCCGGAATAGCCGCTGCACTGCTGGAAGGTGATTACGTCCCAGGGCTCGTCCTTCAGGGCATATTCGAGGCTTGTCTTGGAGCGGCATACGAGCTTTCCGTCCAGACCCACTTTGTTGTATGAATAGTCTTTCTTTCCCGTGCGGGCGTTGTTCCAGTGGCGTTCCAGCGAGCATCCGCCGATGTACATATCCGCCACGATGAGCATATGGCCGTCGGCAAGGGCGATTTCGTGAAGATTCTGCTCTACGCAGTCCATACCGAAGCTGTTGGCTATCGAAAGCACCCTCAGGGTGTCTTTCGGCGTTGCTGCAAGGACACTTGCCGAGATGGCAGAAAGGATAATTAGCAGTAGTGTTTTTTTCATATTATTATGCCGGTTAACTTTGCAAAGTTAACGAAAAAAATCTTGATTCTTGTTTGATGCAGAATATCTACGGCCATTTCGGTGCATCGGAGTGGTCTTTTGCACCCCGGAAATGTAAAAATCAGGTCGTTTTGTCATAAAATGGAGCAATATAAAGCAAAAAAATCTCAAAAAAATTTGGAGATAAAAAAATCGTGCGTATATTTGCAGTCCCAAAGCGGAAGTGGCGAAATGGTAGACGCGCTACTTTGAGGGGGTAGTGGGAGATTTTCCTGTGCGAGTTCGAGTCTCGCCTTCCGCACAAAGCCAAGGTTCACAATGTGAACGTTGGCTTTTTTTGTGTCCGATACGATATGGAAGAATTTTGCTCCGGAAACTGCTCGGCGTGCCCTTTTGCAGAAAAAAATGCCGCCAAGAAGAGGCCGATAGACGTAGCCGTCATCAGGGCAGGCAAGCCTCTCGAAAGTAGAACTATCTCATTCAGAGATAGTTGCATCAATCTTCGCTATGTTCCGGAAATATCATCGATTCTCGACAATATCCCCGATGTGGTGCTCAACCTCATCGATTCCACAAATCTGGACGATTCTCTCTATCCCGCGACAAAACTGATGGATCTAGGTCTCAAGACTGTACTTGTCTTTGAGAATTATCAGCAGCTCCTTGCGACAGACCACTCAATCGATTGCAAGACTCTCGAGAGCCTTATGGGTTTCCCCGTCCTTACGGGCGAGATAGAGTCCGAAAAAGACATCAAAAATATACTTTTGTCTATTCTTGACGTTTACGAGAATGGCAACAGAAAGAAAGTCAAGGTCCCTTACGGAACAGATATAGAGGAAGAAATTGCCAAACTGTCCAAAGTGATAGACAGGAGCAAACGTTATCTCTCCCTCAGACTTCTCGAAAAGCAGGACTACATACTGCCTTATATAAAGGTGCTCGACAACGAAGAGGAAATCCTGCTCAAAGCCTCCAAATGCCGCCGCTCTCTCGAGAAAGAATTCGGAGAAACAGCCGAAAGCCTCATCCAAAAGGCCCGCAGGGGTTTCATAAACGGTGCCCTCCAGGAAACTCTCCGCCACAGCAGCGACAATTCAGACCACACAAGGGCTCAGAAAATAGATGCAATCCTCACCAGCCGCTGGCTCGGACTCCCTCTTCTCATCCTGGTGCTTTTCGGGGTTTTCGAGGCAACATTCACGCTCGGAGCATATCCCCAGCAATGGATAGAAAGCGGCATCAACGCGCTTTCGGGCCTCCTTCACGCAGAAATGTCGCCCGGATGGTTCACAAGTATGCTGGTCGACGGAGTAGTGCAGGGCGTTGGTGCAGTGCTCGCCTTCCTTCCCAACATCATCATACTGTTCTTCTTCCTCTCAATTCTGGAGGATACGGGCTATATGGCAAGGGCGGCGTTCATTATGGACAAGATAATGCACCGCATCGGCCTTCACGGCAGGTCTTTCATCCCGATGCTCATAGGCTTCGGATGCAACGTCCCGGCGATAATGGCGGCAAGGAGCATAGACGACAAAAAAGACAGGACTCTCACTATGCTGATGATACCCTTTATGTCGTGCTCGGCAAGACTCCCCGTCTATATGCTCTTCGTCTCGGCCTTTTTTGCGAAATACAAGGCTCTTGTGATGATATCGATATATGTCGCAGGCATAGTCCTTTCCATCATTTTCGCCTTTATAATGAAGCACACGAGGTTTTTCAGAAAGAAGGAAGACGACTATGTGAGCGAACTTCCTCCTTTCAGGAAACCCACCTTGAGAAACACGGGTGAGCATATCTGGGAGAGGGTTTCGGACTATCTGAAGAAGATATCAACCGTTATTCTGATCGCTTCTGTCGCGATATGGGCTCTCGAATATTTCCCCGTCGAAAGGACGGATGGGGGAGTGAACAAGGAAGAGTCATATCTCGCCGACATTGGAAAATGGATGCAGCCGGTGATGGAACCCCTCGGCTTTGACTGGAAGATGAACGTCTGCATCCTCACGGGCCTTCCTGCAAAAGAGGCGATTGTGAGCACGATGGGCATTCTCTATCATTCCGACGAAGGAAGTCTTCCCGAAACAATGAGGAACGAAAAATACGAAAACGGCGAGAATGTGTTCACTCCCGGAGTGAGTCTGGCGTTTATGATTTTCGTGCTTCTGTATTTCCCGTGCATCGCCACGATAGCGACGCTCAGGCGCGAAACAGGTCCGGGATGGGCCGCATTCACGGTAGTTCATTCCCTTCTGCTGGCTTGGGTGATGGCATTTCTGATATTCCATATATTCTAAGGAGTTATGTGGCTTGCACTTGCATTCATATAGGCTTTCCTGCTCGGTTTTTATGAAGTTTCAAAAAAGAAGGCGATCACAGGCAATGAGGTGATACCGGTACTTTTTCTCAGCACGATGTTTTCGACGCTGATATTCTCCTATCCGCTCGTCGATTCGGCATTTTCGCTTGGAAATATCGATATGGCGCATCCGGAGGATATCTCGCCCCTCAAGGCGCATCTTCTTGTCCTGGGAAAATCGTTTATTGTGTTATCTTCTTGGATATTAGGATATTACGCCATCAAACACCTGCCGATTACAATAGCTGGCACCATCAATTCGACAAGGCCGGTAATAGTCCTTGTCGGCGCGACGCTGATTTTTGGCGAAAGGCTCAACGCCTGGCAGTGGGCGGGTATCCTTCTGGCGATAGTTTCGGTATTTCTCCTCAGCCGCTCCGGAAAGAAGGAAAATATCGATTTCACCCACAACAAATGGATATTCTGCATAGCCGCATCAACCTTCATAGGAGCCTGCAGCGGCCTGTACGACAAGTTCATAATGCACAAGCTCAATCCGCTTTTCGTGCAAAGCTGGAACAATCTCTACCAGATGATAATAATGGGCATAATATGCCTTGCGATATGGTATCCGACAAGAAAAAAATCCACTCCTTTCCACTGGAGCATTGCCATACCGCTGATATCGATATTCATTTCGGCGGCCGATTTTGCCTATTTTGAGTCGTTGAGCAGGCCCGAGGCGATGATTTCGGTGGTGTCGCTTGTAAGGCGCAGCAGCGTGATAATATCTTTTATCTGCGGAGCGCTTCTCTTCAAGGAGAAGAACCTCAGGGCCAAGGCTTTCGACCTTGTTTTGATACTTATCGGTATGATATTCATTTGGCTTGGAAGCAGGTAATATGGAATTTGACTTTGTAAAGGGCGAGCACGTCGCCATCGTCGGACGCAACGGTTCGGGCAAGACTCTTCTTGTGGAGAAGCTTCGCAACAGATACCCGTCCGATGTGGAATATATCTCATTCAGAGGCACTTACGGCGAAGAAGCCGACGGAGCATACTACCTTCAGCTCAGGTGGAACCGTCAGGAACTTGCCAATCATATAGAGCTCGAAGACGAGGCGGTGGATATGTTTTCGCTCTCGAGCGGAGAATTAAGAAAGCACAGGATTGCGCGGGCTCTCAAGTCTAGCGCACAGTATCTTGTGATAGACAATCCCTATATCGGCCTTGACGCCCCTTCGAGGGATGTTTTCACGCAGATGCTTTCCGATGTAGCACTCGACAGGACCATTATTCTCGTGATGCCGGGGGCCGACATTATGCCGGAATTCATAACTCACGTGGCTTATGTATCGGACTGCAATGTTGTGAAGATGCCCGTTCAGGATTTCTCCAAGGCGCTTTTGGATGCAGAATTTCCTGCAGAGCGGATTCTCGAAGTGGAAAATTTCCCGGTCAAGGACCTTTCCGCCATCAGATTCTATCCCAAGGCAGATTGCCCCGAGATTGTCAGATGTAATTCAGTATCAATTAAATACGATTCCAGAGTGATACTCGATTCTCTGGATTGGACAGTGCGCGAAGGCGAGTGCTGGGCGATAAGAGGAGAGAACGGCTCGGGCAAATCAACTCTTCTGTCGCTTGTTTGCGCCGACAATCCCCAGGCTTATGCCTGCGATATCGAACTTTTCGGCCACAAGAGGGGCTCCGGCGAGAGTATTTGGGATATCAAGCGCCATATAGGCTATGTCAGTCCCGAAATGCACAGGGCCTACAGAAAGAATATTTCGGCCCTGGAAGTGGTTGCAAGCGGCTTTTTTGATACCGTCGGGACGTATTTTCACGCAAGTGACGAGCAACTCGATATCTGCCGCAAATGGATGTGGATTCTGGGAATAGAACATCTCGAGGATAGGCCATATCTCAGGCTTTCGAGCGGAGAGCAGAGGCTCTGCCTTCTGGCAAGGGCCTTCGTGAAAGATCCCGAACTGCTCATTCTGGACGAGCCTATGCACGGGCTAGACAAGGCAAATTGCAATCTTGTCCGCAGCGTCATCGAGGCCTTTGTCCGCCGTCCCCACAAAACCCTCCTTTTCGTCACCCATTTCGACGAGGAACTCCCCGCCTGCATAAATCATACGCTGATGCTCAAGAAAAATGCGTAACTTTGCTTGCAATCAGTGTTGATGATATGAACAGATTCGGACAAAATTTTGCGGTTGAGATATTCGGCGAAAGCCACGGGGCGGCCCTGGGGTGCATTATTGACGGCGTAAGGCCGGGTATAGCCCTTTCGGAGGATGATTTCAAAGAGGCCCTTGAGCGCCGCAGGAGCGGTGCATTCGGGACAACTCCCCGTCGTGAGCCGGATATTCCGCACATTGTAAGCGGGGTATATGAAGGTGAGACCACAGGAGCGCCTCTTATGATAATTTTCCATAATGAAAATGCCGATTCGTCAAGCTATGAAAACGCGATTCCCCGGCCGGGACACGCGGATTTTACGGCGATGTGCAAGTTCCTTTGCCCCGACCTTCGCGGTGGCGGGCATTTTTCAGGGAGGCTCACGCTGCCCGTAGTTGCGGCCGGTGTCGTGGCGAGGAAAATGATAGGTGAGGGGCTGGAAATATCAGCTGCCCTGAAAAATATAGGCGGATGCGAGGATTCGGCAAAATGGGATTCTTTGCTCAAAGAGGCTTCTGAAGAAGGGGATTCTCTCGGAGGCATAGTGGAATGCACTGCAAAAGGGCTTCCTGTGGGCCTGGGAGAGCCTTTTTGGGATTCTTTGGAGTCGCTGATTTCTCACGCGATTTTCTCGATTCCGGGTGTTCGGGGCATATAATTCGGAGACGGATTCGGAGCCTCCGCGATGAAAGGCTCCGAGCACAACGACCCCTTCGGGCCCGAAGGACTTCCCCTGAAGAACGGCTCCGGCGGAGTTAACGGCGGGCTTTCAAACGGAGCGCCGCTTTTATTCCGTGTCGCCTTCAAACCCACGTCCAGCATTTCGAAAGTCCAGAATACTTACGACTTTGAAAACGAAAAAATGGCGGAACTTTCCGTAAAAGGCCGCCACGACGTGTGCTTTGCCATCCGCACTCCCGTCATCGTGGAGTCCTGCACTGCCATTGTCCTTGCCGATCTGCTCCTTCGCACAATATAGTTTACTAAAAAATGCTTTGTCGTCCGGGAATTTCCCGGACGACAAAGCATTTTCTTGCAGAACTCCCCCTTAATTTCTAATTTTGCAAGATAACGAACCAAAACAAGACAAATGAAAGAAATAAGAGTTTTTGCCCCCGCATCAATGGCCAACCTCGGTTGCGGCTTCGATGTGATGGGTATGGCGATGGATGCCACCGGTGATATCCTCAAGGTGTCAATTGAGGATGGTCTCGGTCTCGAGATTATAAACAGAAGCGGAATAGATCTCCCCTCCAACGTAGAGAAAAACGTGATAACCCCCGCTGTGATGGCTTTTCTGGCCGCCTATGGCAAGCAGATGAAAATCAAGGTGGTGGTAGAGAAAAAAATAGCTCCAGGCAGCGGAATAGGCTCCAGCGCGGCTTCTTCATCGGCTGCGGTTTTTGCTCTTAACGAATTGCTGGACAGGCCTTTCCCCAAAGAGAAACTGGTGGAATTCGCAATGGAAGGAGAAAAGCTCATAAGCGGCGGCGTTGCCCACGCGGATAATGTTGCGCCCTCCATTCTTGGCGGAGCAGTTCTCATAAGGGGCTACAAGCCTCTCGACATTGTGAAACTCCCGATTCCCGCAGGCTTCCACTGTTCTGTCGTCCATCCCGATATTATGGTGAGCACGAAGATGGCAAGGGAAGTGATGCCCAAGGAGATTCCTGTGCGCGACGCAGTGAAGCAATGGGGCAATGTAGGCGGTCTTGTGGCCGGCCTTGTGCTGGGCGATGTCGAACTTGTAGGCCGCTCGATGGTGGATGTGGTTGCCGAGCCCTATAGAAGGGGCTTCATTCCGGGCTTCGAAATTCTGAGAGACAAAGTCCTCAAGGCAGGAGCCCTTGCAATGAACATTTCCGGCTCCGGCCCTTCTGTTTTTGCGATTTCTTCAAGTGAAGAAACAGCACGCGAGGTGGGCGAGATAATGAAGGAACATTTCGCTTTCCTCGACATAGATTCCGATATATACGTAGCAAACATTTCCGAGCAGGGGGCAAGGGTACTATGAAATACTACAGCACAAGAGATATAAAGAGAGAGAATGCGTACAGCCTCAGGGATGCCGCATTTATGGGCCTCGCTCCGGACGGAGGTCTTTTTATGCCCGAAAGATATCCTGAGATTGATATCGAAAAAGCCGGCAGGCTGGCCGAAGAATCGTTTGCCGCGATGGCAGCATATATCGTAGGTGAGATGTTCGGCGAAGACGTTCCCAAAGGGCAGCTCAAGGCTCTTGCAGAGGATGCCTTCAACTTCGAAGTGCCTCTGTATGAGGTGTTTCCCGGCGGCTCTACACTGCAGCTTTTCCACGGTCCCACATTCGCCTTCAAGGATTTCGGCGGACGTTTTATGGGCCGTATGCTGGGCCTTCTCAATGCCGGCGGCAAACCGATAACTGTCCTTACGGCAACGTCGGGCGATACAGGCAGCGCAGTGGCGCACGGATTCTGGAAGGTTCCCGGAGTCAAGGTGGTGATACTCTATCCCGAAGGAAAAGTGAGCGATTTTCAGGAGGCACAGATGACTACTTTGGGCGAAAATATCCGTCCTATAGCCGTCAGTGGCACATTTGACGATTGTCAGGCTCTTGTAAAGAAGGCTTTTGCCGACAAAGAATTCCGCGCGGAGTGCCGCATCACTTCGGCCAATTCGATCAATGTCCTGAGGTGGATGCCCCAGTCGCTTTATTATTTCTACGGCTATTTCCAGTGGAAGAAAAAAGGTGGCGAGGGCGCTCCTGACATAGTGGTCCCCAGCGGCAATTATGGCAATATCACGGCCGGAATGCTGGCCTATAGGATGGGCCTTCCCGTAAGGCGTTTCATCGCCGGAGCGAATGCCAATGACGTTGTGCCTCAGTTCCTTGCAGGCTCTCCTTATACTCCGCGTCCCTCCGTTCAGACTGTTGCAAATGCGATGGACGTGGGCGCTCCGAGCAATTTCGAGAGGATGATATGCCTCTACGGAAATGATGAAGATGTCGTTCGCGGTGAGGTGGAAGGTTACAGCTATTCCGACGAAGAAATAGAGAAGGGAATTGACGAGATGTACAGGAATTACGGCTATGTCTCCGACCCTCACAGCGCTGTGGGCTATCTTGCATATAAGGACAGTGGCGCCAATGGATTCTGGCTCTCAACGGCCCACGCGGCAAAATTCGCCCCTGTGATAGAGAGAAGCACCGGCGTATGCCCCGAACTTCCCGCAGCCTTCCGCGAGATTCTTTCCCTTCCCCGCAACTTTTCAGCGATGAACGTTTCTTTTGAGGAATTAAAGAAAAACATATGAACGAAGACATCAGACTTTACAGCGAAAATGACGGCAAGAGTTACGACGTGCCCTTAGGTTCCACCCTCGAGGACTTTTCGAATGCTCATTTCCCTACGGTGCAGTCCGAAAAAACAGGCGTGATGGTGCCTGTGCTTGCCGCTCTGGTAGATCACAAACTCTGCGACCTCAATTATCAGGTGATACAATCCCAGCTGGTAAAATTCATCGGATATGACCATCCGGAGGCGAGAAGATGCTATATCAGGTCTCTTATCTTTGTTCTGCAAGTCGCTGTGCGAAAGATGTTTCCGGACAAAGTGCTGGCGGTGGACTATTCCCTTCCCACAGGCCTCTACTGCGAAGTGCACGAGCTCGAGCCCCTCGACAACGGGAGCCCCCAGAAATATTTTCTGACAGATGAAAAACTCGAAGAATTGAAGGTCCGGATGCAGGAAATAATCGACGCCGACCTTCCTTTCATCAAGACAAGAAGGCCGGTAGAGGCGGCGGCCGAGATTTTCAGGAAAAACCATCAGCCCAAGAAGGCCACCCTTATGGAGTCGCTCGGCAAGTGCTTCTGCCACGTCTATTATCTGGATGGTGTAGCGGATACTTTCCACGGGCCGCTTCTTGTCTCCACAGGCAAAATCAAACTTTTCGACATACTCGGTTTCAACGAAGGGTTCTGTCTCCAATACCCGTTGGAGGGCAGCATCGACAAACTGCCCCAGATGAAGAGACAGTCCAAGCTTGCGGCTACCCTGAACGAACATTCGGATTGGTGCAACAGGCTGAATATCAAAGGAATAGGCTCGTTGAATCAGGCCATAAGAGACGGCAAGGCAATAGATCTCATAAATCTCTCCGAGGCTCTTCACGAGAGAAAATATGCCGAAATAGCAAACAGGATTTATGAACGAAGAGGGTCTGTAAAGATAGTCTTCATCGCGGGGCCTTCCAGCAGCGGAAAGACTTCTTCTTCGCTCCGTCTTGCCCTTCAGTGCCGCGTTCTCGGCCTCAATCCCAAGGTGATAGAGCTCGACAATTATTTCGTGTCCCGCTCGCGTACGCCCAAAGACGAGAACGGTGAATACGATTTCGAATGTCTGGGAGCGATGGATATAGAGCTTCTGAACAAGCAGCTCAATGCGCTTCTTGCAGGAGAGACGGTGGAAATCCCCCGCTATGATTTCAAGACGGGAGAGCCTGTATATGAGGGCAATTTTATGACGCTGGGCGAGAAGGACATCCTCATTATGGAGGGTATCCACGCGCTCAATCCGGAGATGGTGCCGGGTGTCGACAATTCTCGTATTTTCAGGGTTTATGCCTCTGCGCTGACGTCTCTCAACATAGACGAAAACAACAATCTTTCTACGGCCGACAACAGACTCATAAGAAGGATGGTGAGGGACAATCAGTTCCGCGGATATTCACCCGAGAGTACGATACTTCGCTGGCACAGCGTCCGCAAAGGCGAGAACAAAAACATCTTCCCGTTCCAGGAAAATGCCGATGCGGCCTTCAATTCGGCCCATATTTTCGAGTTCTCTGTGCTGAAATACTATGCCGAGCCTCTTCTGAGGCGCATTCCGGCCAGTTCGCCCGCCTATACCGAGGCGGCGAGGCTTCTGAAATTCTTCGATTATGTCGTGGCTTTGTCTCCGGACGAGATAGCGGCCATCCCGCCCACCAGCATAATGAGGGAATTCATCGGCGGTCAGACACTTTGAATATAATTTTAAGAAAAGTTGGACAGCAACGACTCACTCGCTGCTGTCCAACTTTTTTTTCGAAAACCATTGAGTTTCAAAGCAAAAGGCTAAAAGCAAACTTTAATTTTTGAAGAAATTTCAAAAAAACGGTTAAATTTTTGAAGAAAAATTTGCAAAATTGTTTTAAGTCCTTAACTTTGCACTTGGACAAACGATTTATTTCGTGTCTATTTGTTAAGTTCGTTTTATATACGGGTCAGGTTTCTTGGGGAGGAAACCTGACTCTTTTTTTGTTTCGAAATTCTCCTATTTGCAGTTTTCCTCAAAAATTTCTAACTTTGCTCAAACTGCGAAAATTTTAACATATAACTAATATCTAAACAAAATGGCAAAGAAAAACAGCAATCTTCCTGCTATCATCGTGATGTTCGCGCTTTTCTTTATGATCGCGTTCGTAACGAACCTTGCAGGCTCAATGGGCGTTATCGTCACAAACCAGTTCGGAGCATCAAAGGCTCTCTCTCAGCTCGGCTCCCTCGCAAACTTCATCGCTTATGCCTGTATGGGTATCCCTGCCGGCATCATCCTCAAGAGGAAAGGCTATAAGTTCACTTCACGTGCAGCCGTTATCGTCGGTTTCATCGGAGTAGGCATCCAGTTCCTCTCAGGATATGTAGAGTCATTCGCAGTGTATGTAGCAGGTGCATTCGTAGCAGGTTTCTCAATGTGTATGCTCAATATCGTTGTGAACCCTATGCTCAACACCCTCGGCGGTGGCGGAAACAAAGGCAACCAGCTCATCCAGTGGGGCGGCAGCTGCAACTCTATCGGAGGTACGATAGCTCCCGTATTCGTAGGATGGCTCGTCGGTGGCGAGCTCGCAGATGCAACTGTATCAAAGGCAGCTCCCGTGATGATAATAGCAATGGCTATCTTCGCTATAGCATTCGTTGTCATCTCCCTTACAAATATCCCCGAGCCTCATATGGAGACAGCAGAGGAAAAGGCAGCACGTCTTGCAGGCAATGTAAAGAAAGACAAATACAGCCCTCTCTCTTTCCGTCACTTCGTTCTCGGCGCAGTAGCGATATTCTTCTATGTAGGTATCGAGGTCGGTATCCCCAATACTGCAAACGTATATTTCTCTGAGATTTCTCCCGCCCTTGCAGGTACCTTCGTGGGCGCATACTGGTTCTGTATGCTCATCGGCCGTCTCGTCGGCGGTGCCATAGGCGGCAAGGTAAGCAGCAAGTCAATGCTTCTTGCAACAGCGGCAGCTGCAATAGTCCTCGTCCTCTGCGTCATTTTCATCCCCGAGACAGTGACAATAGGCAAGGCTCCTCTCGCTCTCGTATTCGTAACTCTCTGCGGCCTTTGTACTTCCGTTATGTGGGGTGCAATCTTCAATCTTGCTGCAGAAGGCCTCGGCAAATACACTGCAGCGGCTTCAGGTATCTTTATGACTCTCGTTTGCGGCGGCGGTATCATCCCGTTCGTTCAGAACGCAATTGCAGACAAAGTGGGCTCTCTCCAGAGCTACTGGCTGCTCATCCTCTGCCTTGCATACCTCGTTTACTATGCTCTTGCAGGCTCAAAGAACGTAAATAAAGACATTCCCGTAGAATAATAATCAAGCAAAGGGACTTTGCCATATAAGCGCAAGGTCCCTTTTTTCTAAAAAAACAATATTATGGCAAAAGATTTTGTAGTTGGTGTAGACGTAGGT
>R06__coassemble_253_pt1 | contig 20234 bp, 13 predicted proteins | sample R06__metabat2_low_PE_030 | metagenome-assembled genome bin R06 | reverse complement strand
ATGTAGCTCCCTGCGAGAGCATCTCCTTGATGAGCGGCTCGAAAGGGTAGAGTTTATTGTGCTCGTGAGGAGTCTTCGACCCATTGGAGAACGACTCCACGTCCGTCCCCTCGTCCAGCACCAACTCGCCGGTGGCGAGTCGGGAACGGACGGTGGTGACGAGGTTTTGAGAGGGGGCCATAAACAAAAAGGGCCGCCGCGAGGCGGCCCTGAAGGGGGAATTAGTCGTGCCTTACGATTATGACATTGTCGATAAATGCACGTTTTGCGGTTGTTTCGATAGTAACAGTAGACGATGACGTATCAGCTGTAAAATTAGCTGAAATATTTTCAAAGGAGTCACTCATTGTTGCACTATATGTAATGGTTTTACTTTGCGTACCGCAAGTAATTTTAATAGAGCCTTCTACTGTGGACCACCCCTTTACATCAAGGCTGACAGTGAAGTCATTGGAAAGATCAATGGCTTTAGTTGTGATGCTTCCGGTCGAAGATCTCCCTCCCAGTTTGACGGCGCCACCAGCCTGATAAGCACCGCTCACTGTCGGGAAATTATCGTTACCGCTCCAGCCAGAAGAACTGCCTGACGTGCTGGTACTGTTGCCAGCTGTTATACCTGAGAAATCCTCGCTTAATACTGTAACGTCTTCACCACCAGAGCTTACCTTCGCCTGCTCAACTTCTACAGAGATGCTCGGGCAGTAGCTCGGGGCATCGTCAATCGAGAGGGTGATTGTGGCGGATTTCTTCTGGTCGGTGGCGTCGCCGGCGGTGACTGTTACGGTGCCGTCGCCGGTACCGGTGGCGGGGCTGATCGTAATGCCGTCGGAGGTCTCGATGGCGAGGCTCCAGGAGATGCCTTCAGTAGCGGTGACATCAAAGGTCTTGGAGGTCTCTGTGTTGGCAATCGAGACGGAAGAAGGAGCGCTGACGGAGCTCAGGATTGTGGGATCCATAATCTCAAGCGTCTTGTTGTAAGTCGTCTTGTAGCCCGTCACGGTCACGATAGCACCTGCGGTTACACTGGAAGTGAAGGTTGCGCCTTGCTTGTAAACCTTGATGGAACCGGTGTTGTCTGTAAGGACAAAGCTGGCCGCGGCAACTTCAGATGCAACGCCTACAACCTTATAATATTTATCAGTGTTGTCATCTGCTGCACAGACGGTCGCAAGAGAAGCGTCGGTAATGGCATCCTGGGAAACCTTGATGATAACGTTGGAATCGCTTTTTCCACTAATCTTAATCCAAGCATCGCGTGCGACACCGGTTTCGTTGGCCTCGGCAGAATATTCGATCTCGCCTTCTGTGCTGCTCTTTGTTGCAATCAGCCAATCGACATTATTGGCGGTGCATTCGGCGTCACTATAGATATTCACCTCGACATCGCTCCAGGTCATATTGAAGAACTCGACGGTGAACACGTCGGTAGCCTCGTCGTAGCCAAGGGTTATGTCGTCCACTGGATTGAATGAAGGGGCCGTGCTGACAAGGGTGACGGTCTCGGAAGTGGAGGCCTCTTTATAACCATAGGCAGCGTTGGCCTTGACGGTCACGGTGTACTGCCCGAGGGTAAGGTCGGAGAATGTGTAGGAAGTGACGCTTGCGTCAACGTCTTCTGAAGCCGTGGCGTCGTCGGGGCCTACGTAGGAAACCGTATAGGAAGCAGCTCCGGTCAGAGCCTCCCAAGAGGCGGTGATGGCGGTGTTCTCATCGTTCTTTGTGAGCGTAACGGCGGGATTGGCAATCTGCTTCTTTGCAACCGTCAGGGTGTAGCTCATAGATGCTGCGCGATAAGTCGCATCAGCCTCGGCAGTAGCGGTGATGGTCACCTTACCCTCAGCGCCGACAAGGGTGACTACGCCGTCAGCGACAGTAGCGACCTCAGCATTGGAAGTAGTCCAGGTAACTGCTGTCTGTGCTCCGCTCAAGACGGGCGAGGTGAATTCATCGCAAAGATACACGGTCCCTTCGGGCACGCCGGTGAATGAGAGGGTCTGGTCGGTTTTTCCGTCGTCGAGGACGTAAAGGGCGATGGCTTGCTGGCTGCTGTAGCCGGATGACTTGTAGAAACTGAATATTGAAGATTGAGTGTTATATCTCAAATAGTGACCTCCAGAAATTATAGTGGCATTATTATCGCTATCAATTCCAAGTGTTACGTCATATTTGTTTGCTGTATTTAGATTTGATGTGACACTGATTCCATTTTTATCGGATGCAGCGCTGCAATAGACATAAGATCCTGACTTGGCATTAATTACATAACCGGAGGTTTGATCGGCAACGAAATTGATGACATAGTCGTTAACCGTATTTGAGGCTTCAATACGAGATGATTCTATGGTAACGCTCTTTCCAGCCTTGATTCCGGCTTCGGTGCTTGCCGACCCGTCCATAACGAGGCTGCCTGCCTCATAAACAATAAGATAATCTCCTTTCGTCCAGTCCGAAGGCGCGGCTGTAACCTTTACGTAATAGGTCTTATCGGCTCCACCGGTAATCTCGAACTCACAGGCCTCGCTCCATGCCGACTGCTTATATGTAGCGGTGCCGACGGTGCGTACCTTCACGGAATAATTTCCGTTGATCCAGGAAGAGCAGTCGATTTCAGCAGAGGTGACGGCCACGGTGGTCTCGCCATTGTCGATCGTGTACTCATAGCCGTTAGAGGCGTTTTCTATAGCACTCCAGGTCACCTTCTTGTTGTCCTCATCCCAGCTGGGCTCGGGAGCATCAAATGCCGAGCGGGTGTCGGGAGTCCAGGCAAGGTAGTAAACAGGCTGCTGACTAGAAGAGTAGTTCGCGAAGCGGTTGTTGTACTGGACGGTAAAGCCATTATTAACTATAACTATCTTTTTATCTGTGGCGTCGAACGTGACATTGTAGTACACGGCTTCGTCAGATGTTCCCATTGTGGTCTTGGCATCGCCGAGTGTCACATACTTTTCGCTCGCGGCATTGTATATCGAATACTTGCCTTCGGCATTCATGCTCAGAGTCCAGACATAGTTTTCGATGTCGGCGACCTCGTAGAAGTTATAAGCTGCAAGGTCTGCTATGGCGGTGGTTACTTCCGTTGCCGTGTTGACATAGTAGCCACCATCATTACACTCATTTGACCAGAGATTCCACGCAGAATTCTCTGCGGCGGCCTTTCCGAGTAACAGGTAATCCCCATCCATCCTTGCAACTCTTGAACCTCCAAGTCCGCTCACCCCAAACGCCTTCACTCCGCCTTCGGCGAAGGTGATGGTTTTGGTGAAGGTTTTGGTGTAGATGGCCGCGTTGGTGGTCGCGGTGACAGTAAGGGTTGCGTTCTCTACAGGGGCGGCGACGAAGTAAACGACTGAATTGCCGTCGGAGTCGGCGGTGACGTTGGTGCAGGTCACGGTGATTTCGTTTTCTGAAGCAGTCCAATTCTCTTCGCTGAAGTCATAAGCTCCGGCAATGGGCTGGTCTGAGGAGATGACAACAGAGCTCACGGTCTCGCCGGCGGTGATGCCCTTGAGGGTCATCTTGTTGATGGCGGTAACGCGCTTGAACTGGAATTCGAATTCGTCTGCTACAGTCTCGCTCTCTATAGGCTTTGCGATAAGGATATCGCTGGCGAGGTGGTTGCTTTCAGCATTGTAGCTCTGAGTTGCAGAAACGATAGGGTCGTCGCTTTCGACATCACCTGCCATAAAACCGGTGTAGGTATAAGGGCCGGTATGATCATCGAACACTGCGGTAATTGCCATTTTACCATCAGCAATTTCACCTTCTGATTCGCCCAGTTCGCCATTCTCGTAGATTTTGAAATTATTGCAATCATCCTTCTCCCACGCAAAATTTGCCATACCGTCGGCAATTTTCATCGTGGTCTTGGTCTCGAGCTGATTTGCGATGAACTTAACGGTGTGTGTGGACGCAACAGGGGCTTTCTCACTCTCTTCGGGCTCGATTTCCTTGGCGCATCCGCCAAATGCCACCGCAACTGCTGCAATGAGCATCAGGTATTTGAAAGTTTCTTTCATAGCCGCTAAGATTAAAAATCGCCTTCTTCATCAACGCGAGTGCTCTTGCCTGCGCCTCCGCTCTCGCCATAAGGGTTACTCTCGCAAAGTACCTTCCTTGCTTTCACTTCGATTGTCTTGCACGCAGGGCTCGTGTACACCTGCGCTTTAAAATTGTTTTTTGTCATTTTTGTATAGTTTTAATTTTTTCTGATTCCGACACAAGAAAAAGCCACAAACAGGTTGGATTTCCTGCTGTGGCTGCAATATAGTTGTATGTAACCGTCTGATTCTGAGGCAGATACCCTTCCCGTGCAACAATATAGGCAGTGCCTTTTGCGGCATTGCTGACTGTCGTAAAAACTTTCGCTTTACAGGGGTTGTTCATCGGCTGAATTATAATCGTGTAAAATTACGAAATTTCTTGGGAGAAGCAAAAAAAATCCCGCCTCCCGATGGTAAATTTTGCCGTGGAGCATAACTGATTGTAAGACAGCAATTTAATGATTCCAACTCATCTCTAAAAGAAAGAGTTCGATGGTCTAACAAGCTAATAATCAATCGTTTCCACACCACGGCAAAAAATACGCGTTGCCCGAACCAAGCGGAATCTGCCTGTACCACAAAAAAACCGTGGCTACCCTCGGCCCGTAAGAGGGAGGGGCACGGCCGTCAGGCCGGGAGGGGTCCGCGCAAGCGGACGTTTTTTGTGGTACAGGCAGAGGAGCGCCGGGCAACCCGGCGCTCCAGGCAGTGAAGCGCCTAATCAGTAGATATAGATATTCTTGAACTCAAGTTCGCCTCCTTCGCTCTGGAGGGCTATGTAGCCTTCGTCAGAGGAGAGGGTTGCGCTGTTCTCGAAATTGCCGTTGATATAGACGAGCATCTCGTGTCCGCGGCAGATTATCTCGGCACGGTTCCAGACTCCGTCTTCGAGCTCTATCGCGGCTCCGGGATGATTGCGCTCCTTCACCGGGAATTTCACCGTCGGATCGTAGGGAATCTCCGCTATGCGTGCTCCGCCCAGAAGGACGAGGTCGCCGGCCTTTCCTGCCATCAGCTGACATTCAACGCCGCAGGGCCACACTTTGTCTCCGTCCTGCACCCTCTGGAAGATACCGCTGTTGGTACCCGCACCTATCCAGCGCCATTCCACGTGCAGAGTGTAGTCCTTGTATTTCTTGTCGGTACGCAAATATCCGAAAGGATTGCCTTTAACATAGATATGCGAATCCTTTACACTGAATACGTCCGGATCGTCACATACCGGAACCCATCCCGAGAGGCTCGAACCATCAAAGAGGAACGTCTTGTCATCGTCGCTGAACTTGTTGTAAACCACAGGCTTGCGCGATTTCCTGGTACCCTGTGATGGAAACCACATATCATCGGCAGCAAGGCCGCACGCCTTTGCCATATCAAGGCTGTATTCCAGACGGCCGAAATCGGGGCCGGCGTTGTTTGTGCCGAAAGTGAACTTTATCCCGCGCTCCTTTGCCTTGCGGATTATCTTCTCCGAAGGAATGCGGTAGCGGGCGCTTATTTCCAGGGCGATGCCGTTTTCCTGCAGGACGTCCAGCACCCTGTCTATGCGCTCATCCGTCCAGAGGGCATCGTACCTCGGCTGCATCTCGTCGGGAATGTACGTAGCATTGGCGAAGATATCGGCAGGCTCGTTTGAGAGTATCTTAACGGTCTGATCGACAATCATTTCCATATAGGCTTCCTCGCCGATTGATGCGATATCGACCTCTTCGGGACGATAAAGCCTCACGAGGCGTCCGCTGCCATCGACTATCGTCATCGCGTCGGTATAGAGGCAGTCGAAAACATCAAGGGCCTCCTTGGGGATGACGCCGGACCATTTGCGGCCTTCGCCCTGGATGGTCCTGAAGAAGGGAAGATTCTTCACATTCTCATAATGGTCGAGGACCTCTTCCTCGCTGCCGAGCATAAGCCCCACGCCGCCGTTGCCCACATTCGGACCGACACCGTAATTGATGCCGTAGAGCTTCTGCAGACTGTCGGCCATAGCCGTAGTAAGGCCGCCCTTTGCGTGGACGTGATAGTCTATCACCGGGAAATCCTCCTGCTGGAAACGTATTGTGCGGTCTGTGGCCTCATCTATAGGGGCGGGAGCTTCGATTGCCTCCGATTCGCTCTTGAAGGACAGTTTGCGGAAGGGAACGCGGCCTTTCATCTGCTTTATCGTAACAGGACCTTCTGCAAGAAGCTGCCTGCCGTCCTTCCTGTAAGGATTCGTGGGCTCTGTGTAGCAGACTACCTCGATGCCGTCAATGCAAACCCTTGTCGTCTTGCCGTTTACGCAAATGCAGAAAGGTGTCCATTCGCCGTCTTCCGCTATAGACCTGTAGAGATTGCGCACGTGCAGCAGCGAGCCGCTCTTGATGCTGCCGTCCATTTCGCCGCCGTGAAAGAGCACTTCACATCCGTTTCCGAATTCTATAACGGCCTCTTCATTGGCCGAGCTCCGGAACTCTCCGGAAAGTGTGAAATCGGTGCAATTGTCGCATAAGGTGCGCGTTGCACAAGCCGAAAAAGCCGCAATTGAAACGGCGAGCAGAAGAATCTTTTTCATAAGTTGTTATTTCAGAAATCGTGAAAGCACGGCCTTGAGACCGTCGATGTCGATAGGTTTTGCAATGTGTTCGTTCATCCCTGCTTCGAGGGCTGCCTTGCGGTCTTCTTCAAAGGCATTGGCCGTCATTGCAATGATGGGAATACGTGATATCTCCGTGCCGAGAGAGCGTATCTGCCTTGTGGCCTCGTAGCCGTTCAGCGTAGGCATCTGGATGTCCATAAGGACGATGTCGTAATCGCCCTTGGAAGCCTTTCTCATAAGGTTGACGGCGATGTCGCCATCTTCGGCCGTGGTTACAATGCAGCCGAATTCTTCGAGAATGGCAGTGGCTATCTCGAGGTTGAGCTCATTGTCCTCGACAAGCAGAATCTTCTTTCCCTCAAGGTTGAAATCTTCTTCTGTGGCAGGCTCCGTAGCAACTTGGACCGGATTTGAATATAACTTGAAATCGAACGTCGCAATCACTTCCGTTCCCTTGCCCGGCTCGCTCTGTACGGAAATATTTCCTCCCATCATATCGACAAGCTTCTTGGTGATTGCCATTCCGAGGCCCGTACCCTGAATTCCCGAAACGGTGGTGGTATTTTCGCGTGCGAAAGGCACGAAAAGATTTTTTGCAAATTCCGGGCTCATTCCCATACCGTTGTCCTTGACTCGGAACTCATAGGTTGCGTATCCGTCCGGACTCGCAGAGATTTCGCTGATCCGCATAGAAATCGTACCGCCACGGGGAGTGTATTTGACTGCGTTCGAGAGAATGTTCAGAAGTATCTGATTCAGACGCAGTTTGTCGCAGATGATATTCTCGTCATCGACGTTCCCGGCCTCGATGAAGAAATGGTGATGTTTGTTCTTGATATCGGCCTGGATTATGTCTTTCAGCGTCTGGATGATATCGGGCAGATTCTCTTCTTTTTCTTCGAGACTCATCTTGCCGCTCTCGATGCGGCTCATATCAAGCACGTCGTTGATAAGCGAAAGCAGATGATCCGACGACTTCGCTATCTTTTCGAGATAGTCCTGCACCTGGCCTTTGTTGTTGATATGGCTTGTCGCAAGGGCTGTGTATCCTATGATTGCATTCATAGGCGTGCGGATGTCGTGGCTCATATTGTTCAGGAAGATGGTCTTTGCCCTGTTTGCACTCTGAGCCATTCCAAGGGCATCTTTAAGCTGCCTCTTGAGCTCCTGTCTGTCGGCGTTCGCGCTGTCCAAATAATTGAATCCCAATGTGACGGAGGCTGCATTTCCGTCTTCGTTTCTGGCAATGACAGTAAACTTTGCCGATACCCATCTGCCTCCTTCAAAGAGGGTGGATTTGAAGGAAAACGCGCGTTTGTCCTCTGTCCTGAAGTCTTCCTTCAGATTTTCGATATCGGCCATTTGAAGGAAAAATTCGCGGGCTTCGTCCTGCTGCGCCATAGCGAATTCTGTCATCATTTTGGCGTAAGGAAAGCAGTCTCCGACTTTTCCCACCGGATATACTTCAGACGGCCTCAGTATCGTAACTGACTCGGCATCAATGTCTATCGAGTAAAGGGCGAATATGTCGTTCTGCATCTGCCTGTTCAGACGCTTCAGGATGATACTTTCATTTGCCGGGGCAAAGCCTATGAGGATATTGCTCTCATCAAGCGACCTTATAGTCATTTCGTTCCATATCGGAAACCCGTGAAGGATGTCGCGATATTCGACGGTATATTCGGGCTCCGTGACAACTCTTTGACGTATTCTCTCGAAACCGATTTCCGTGCGCATCTTGTTCCTGTCACGCTCGAACACTATTTTTTCGACGAAGTATTTTGCAATGGGCGCGAAATCCGTATTGCCGGGATCGTAGCCTTCTATGGCGACTATGCTCCTCAGGACAGAGAATGTGTTGGTGTCCATATTCACCTTGTAGGCGATGTCAAACCCCTTGACAAAATTGTCGATAAGGGCCTGCTGCTCATCCATCCGCTGCTGGAGCTTGATGCTTTTTCTGCGCTCGTGCTTCAGCTTTTCTTCAATCGTAGTACTCATATTTTCTTTCCTTTGAGCGTTGATGTGTCTTTGGTGGCCCCTGCTTTGAGCTCTATGCCCTGAATCATATACTTGCCGCGGCTTTCGCCTGTGTCGCCGTTGACGAGCTCATACACTATGTCATACTGCCCTTCATGAAGCAGGAAAGAACTCTCTTCGTTGGTGTCCAGATTGTCTTCCACGGTGTGATAAGGCTCCTTTGAGGCATTGTATTCTCCCGTCCTCCAGACCTCGATATCCGTCACATAGCTGCGCGTAGTGTTCTTGAAGCAAATTTCGCCGGTGGGGATTCTGTTGATTGTGGGCAAATCGACAATCTTCTCCAGAGAGTTGTTCTTCGCTTTTTCGGCGCGGAATGCCAGCGAGCCGTCGATTGCATCAAGTTCGGCCTGATATTGGGGTGCGATGCTGATTTTCATTTTCATCGAGCCGAAATCATAGTCGCGGGCGCAGTAATTTCCTGACGGGACGTGCCATACGAATGAAAAATCCACTCTCTGGGCTGTCCTGAAGGTAATCGGAATGTCTTCTGTCCTGTATCCGGGCCCTATGTTGTTGCTCTTGAAACCGTACGTCACCGCCCTGTTCCAAGGGTCTGTCGTCATCTCTACCGATTGGTCCGGAAGTACCTGGGTTGCAGAATCTTCCCATTTGAAACCGAGCGAAATCTTGCCTTTGTAGATGGTCTTCCAGGAAGGATCGGCACCCGGATTTTCACATAAGGCGGCACCTATCGTCACGGGGTAGAGGCCCAGAGAAAATGCAAAGCCCTTCTTGTATTTGGTGGAGCCTATTGTCGTGGAAGGCTCCGGAGTGACGTAATATTGCACTTCGTCCTGATTGAGAGCCTTTCCTTCGGGACTCAGCAGCTGGAATCCGAGCTCCAGGCGGCCCATATACCATCCGCTGAACCTCATCGTGTAGTCTCCGTATCTGAACTCCCTTGTTCTTTCGGCCAGGGCATTGTGTGCCACGGCATAGCCTTGCACGGCATAATAGTCTCCACTCAGGCCGACTCCCTCATAGACATAAAAGGGGAGTACCTCGTAGTGAAGCTCTATAAGGCTGTCTATCTGCTCATTTTCCACAATGGGACCCAATTCGTACAGATAATAATCTCCGAACTTTACGTCCATCGTGATGTTTCCGGTGGCGAAGTCTTCCTGAGTAATCACCACAGAGCCCGAGGAACCGTTGCTGTCTGTATCGAAGCCGTTTTCCTTTTGGCACCCTGCAACAAGGAGCAATGCAAGAAGCATTATTGTATGAAAGCGGAACTTCATTATTTCTTTTTGCCGTCAAGGGATGACTTTTCTGTGGTCTTGGCAGTTGATATCACAACGTTCGATATCACATATTCGCCCTTTACCTCACCCGTATCTCCGTCCTGAATCTTGAATTCTATGCTGTAAGTGCCTACGGGCAGCTGGAAACGTTGCTCCAGATTGCGCTCCATAGCCTTTTCGCTCTCTTTTACGGTAACTCCGGACTCGTTGATTATCTTCACGTCCGTCATATAGTTGCTGTTGGTCGATTTGAGCTCGAGCACTCCGTTTCTGGTACGGTCCGGATTCATTATCTCGAAGTACATCTCGCGGTCTTTTTCGGCAACGAGGTGGGTCTCCTTCTTATGACCTTCCGCCCACCAGCTTGCGTGCCTGTACATCCAGCCGTAGATGGGGTCGAAATCGAGCTTGAGGGCAAATCTGGTATCGTTGTCGTCGTCTTTGGTGTCTTTCACCCTCCAGCACCAGCTGGCCTCGCATTTCTGGTCTGTGCGGGCTATGGCGGGAACAGCTTTTTCTGTTCCGTCCTCTTCCTGAAGATTGTTTGTCACAAACTTGAAGTTTACCGAACGATAGGTGGGATCTGTTGACATCTCCACGCTCTGGTCCTGCACGGAACGTGTCTGGCTGTGGCTCCAGGTGAATGTGGTGCCGACTGTAAGGGTGGCAGTGGGCTTTCCGTTGGAAACTCCACCCTGTCCGCTGATGTTGAGGGCGGTGGTGAATCCTGTTGTGTATGACGTGCTGGATGCTGTCGATTCGGGCTTGGGTGTCTCGAAGAATGCAAGACGGCTCATAAGCGCAGTATGGTTGGCTGTAAGAAGCGAAGCAGACCAGTTGATGCTTTTGCTGTAGAAAGCGTGGGCCCAGGTGCGTACCCATCCGTGCCATTTCTTGTACAGGGCGTAAAGCGGCTTGTTGTGTGATATGAGGCTCATCGTCACAAAGTAGTAGTCTCCGCATTTGTCCGCTCCGTTGAGTTCGTAGGCATAAAGCGGAGTTATGTAGATGTCTATATCAACCTGGGAGTGACGGGTGATTTTGTCTGCCGATGATGCCTTTACTTGACAGATCTTGAAATTTTCGGCCCCTACGGAAACGGTCTTGGTGATGTGCTGGCTGTACTGCTGGTCCAGAATGCGCTTCGAGAGATCTCCGTCGAAAGTGGGAACGGTGCTTGAATTGGCGCTGCCTGTGGCGTCGTTGATATCGTCGCACCAGCTTACAAGTGAGCTGAGCTTCGTCGCAACAAAATCGGCTGTCTTGTCCACTGTTACAGGCTGTACGTCGTAATTGTCATCTTCTCTTTCGGACGCATCGGATTCCGTCGCCTCGTCTTCTTCGCCATCGTCATCGTTGTTTGCGTATGTACCCTCCAGGAAAGGATCCTGGAGCTGATAGCAGGACGAGCCGTTGACGGCAAGAAGCAGAAGATCGTTTTCCGTCGATGCCGGATCGAGATATGACATTGCACCTATTGAGTGCCAGAAAGTGCTGTGGAGCGCGTTCTGGGGCAGAATCTCCACTATAGTGATGCCCTGATTCCAGGCATTCTGCAATGTTTCTTTATTTGCGGCAAGCCCCTCTGATGTGACAAAGATGATTTGGGCTTCGTCTATTGACGACGCCCTCCTGGGGAATCTTATGTTTATGGCCTGAAGCAGATAGTCCGGCACTGCCGACTCGTCAAGAAAGTAGGCAAGAATGTATGACGTCGCTTCTTCGTACTCTACGTCTTCTACAATGTCCTGAACATCATAATACGGCTCTTCTTTGCAGCCTGAAAGCAAAACTGCGGCAAGAGCAAAGGCAAAAAACAATTTCTTCATTGCAATGAGAATAAATTTCTGCAAATGTAGCAAATATTTTGCCTATCTTTGTAAAGTTATTTATATAAGTTATGAGGAAAATAGTCGTCATCCTTGCGCTGATGCTTCCTTTGGCTTTGTCGGCGCAGGAGATATTTCCCCGGCACGAGTTTCGTGCAGGCTGGGGGGATATGGGCTTTGAAAAAGCGGCTTTCCATAACAGTCAGACGTATGACGATTACAGATATGCCGGCCATTTCTTTGTCGGGTACCGTTATTCGTTTCTCGATTGGCTAGGCGCAGGGATGGACGTGGATTTCAGCAATGTCAGTTGGAAGACTGCAAGCGACGGCTCAGGCCACAATTTCCAGAATCTTTCCTTCATCCCATCGGTCCGGTTCACATATTACCGCAAGGGCATAGTCACTATGTACAGTGGCATCGGCGCGGGCCTGAATATCAACGGAGGCTCTGAAACAGACTACTGCGGCCGCAAGACGATATGCGCTGCTGTCTATAACATCAATCTGTACAGCATTTCGCTGAATTGGGACAAATGGTTCGCCTCCTTCGAGCTCAGCCCTCTTGTGTCGCTCAACAGCAAGACAGAAATCTTTATGTTCGGCTCACGCCTCATTTCATTTTCAATCGGATGTCGCCTATGAAAAAGATTGTTTTTGCAATTGCAGCGGTAGTGCTTTTTGCTGCCGGATGCACCCACGACGTGCCCGAAGTTGTGAGCCTGATTCCTTATCAGGACAATCTGGACAGGCCTTTCACCGTTCTCAGCGAATCGGATATCGATGCAGAGAACGTCAGCTGGAATACATACGATTTCGAAGATGACGGTACAAAGGCCACCTACACCAATGCCGTGAACTTTGCCACAGGGCTCCTCTCAACGTGTGTCTCCCGCTATGTGCATCAGGTGGTCGGCAAATATGTCAGCCGGGATTTGGACGGCAATCCCGTCGAGGTGTCGGGCAAGATTTTCTATCCCAAGAGCGGCAATATCAGAAATGTCATCATTGCGTCTCATTATACCATCGGCTCCAATGCGGAGTGCCCTTCCGAATCGTACAGTTTCGAGGGCATTTATGCAGCGTTCGGCTATGCGGTGATTGTTGCCGATTACCTCGGTTTCGGCATCACGTCGGATATGATACATCCATATCTTCAGGCCAATACCACCGCAGGCAATGTCCTCGATATGGCTCTGGCAGCCGTTCCTTTCCTCAAGGACAGGGGACTGAAGATAGAGGACGATGAAGTCATCCTTCTTGGCTATTCCCAGGGAGGTGCCACAACCCTCCACGTGCAGCGCCTGCTCGAGACAGATACGGATTATAAAGACAAGTTCAAGATAAAGAAGACCTATTGCGGCGCCGGCCCGTATGATATCGGAATGACGTATGACTACTGCATCAAAAAAGACGTTACAGGCATTCCCTGCGCCGTCCCGATGATAATCCAGGGAATGAGCATAGGAATGACAAAGCCTCTGGATATGGACTATTTCTTCCAGGAGCCCCTGAGGTCGAATTACAAGGACTGGCTGAATTCCAAGAAATACACAGTCGCACAGATGAGCGCCCTCATAGGCTCCAACAGGCTCAGCGAGATTCTGACAGAAAACGGACGCGACAAATCGAGGACGGAAACGGCCCGTTTCTATCTCGAGCTCAAGGCAAACAGCATCCCGTCGGACTATTTTCCCAAGGCTCCTCTCTTTATGTTCCATTCCGAGGACGATTCTACAGTGCCTTTTGTGAATTCCCAGATCATTCAGCGCCAGATCCGCACACGCATCGCGCAGTCACCCGAGTTTATGGAAGAATATTCTCCCGATGTCGAGTATGATTTCGGACATTACGGCAACCATCAGGCGGGAGCCACCAAGTTCTTTTCCAAGGTTCTCTCAATGTTGAAGTGATATGGGCAGGAAGATTTTGTTTTTTATGGCGTTTGCCTTGTGCTTCGCCGCTTCCTGTCAGAAGCAGGAATTCGTCATCAGCGATGACGCTCTTACAATTGAGGCGAAAAATGTGTATGCTTATTCGGTGTGGGTGGATATAATTCCCGAAAACAACGACTTCTATTACTATTACGACATTATTACCGTCGATGATTTCAACGAGCACGCAAGTGATGTGGAGTTTATCCGTTACGAGGATGAATTGAACCGTGAAGTATATGATATTATTGCTGAGCTGGGCTATGCGGACGGCTCTTATGAGGAGGTGATGCTGTATCGCTTCGCCATTCTGGAGCCTTATGCAGGCAACAATCTCATTCTGGAGCCCGAAACGGATTACTATCTGTACGCCTTTGCGTATGATGCAGATATAAAGCCCGTCGAGAAACTGTATAAGGTGAAATTCACTACGCCCAAGGAGATTGTTTCCGACAATACTTTCACTGTGAGCCTGGACGGAAATTATGTCTCGGTGATTCCGTCAAATGACGATCAGTACATCTTCGATTTTGCAACGGAGCGCGAGCTCGAAGAATCATACTACGGCAACGCTTTATATTACTTCGAGCAGATGATAAACGTCTATGAGCAGTACGATTTTATTTCAGAGGAAGTGTCTGTCGGCCCGGATTCTTGTGACATTTTCGACTATTACGACTCTTTGGACGACGGCGAAAAACTCTACGTTATGGTCGCCGGCTATGATCACGGCCTCACAACAGAAGTAAGTATTTACGAGTTTACCTATTCTGCAGGATTATGAGAATCAGAAAAATACTGTTTGTATTTGCACTTGCGGCGGCTTTTGCCGGATGTAAAAAAGACGATTGGGAACACGGCTACGCAGACAAAGAGGCCCTGGAGGCGATGCTGCAGGGGAGATGGCTCACGGATCTCGATGGAGACAGTGATAATGACGTGGCGCTGATGCAGCTGAATTTCAAGGATGAAGGATGCGTGGAGCAGACGCTCTGTCTTGCTACGGGCCAGGGCGAGAATCACCTCTACAATCTGGTTTCCGCAAATGCAACCTGGACTATCGTAGAGAATTATGACGGATATTCTTCCGCAGGGCTCAAGGGCGATGCCATAAAACTTTCGGCCGAGGATGAAGATGTCTACTACCTTGTGGACAGTATCAGCCCTGATTTTCTGAAGCTCGTATTTGCCTACGGGGATGCCACATCGACGTTTTCTTTCGACAGGGTTTACGAAGATATCGATACGCTCAAGATAGGTCCACCCAAGATTGATAAAGGCGACAGCGCGGGAGACCTTGACGGAGACAATGAATCTGAATATGCCTCCTGGATGTCCAAAATCCCGGACGACAGGAAGATCTGTGATATGTGCATTCCCGGCTCTCACGATTCGGGAACATACGGCGTAGAAAATCTCCTCAGATTTGCCGCTTCCTGCCAGAGTATGGACCTCAGGGCGCAGTGGGACCACGGTTGCCGCGCTTTCGACCTCCGCGTGAGAACGGACGGCAAAACGACTAATCTCTATCATAATTTCGTTCCCTGCCATCTTACCCTTAAAAGGGCCTTGTCCCAGATACAGTCAAGGCTCAAGGAGAATCCCACCGAAACAGCCATTGTGATTATCAAGCCGGAGAGCAATGACGCCGGTCTGAACTGGTTCGTAAGCGGAGTTCTTTCAATTTTTTTGCGTAGAGTCGTCGAAGTTTCATTCGATGACGTGGATGAACCCGTGACAGAGATGTATACGCTGCTCGACCTCTGTGCAAGCGGCTCGAATTTCATTCTTCCGCGTCCGGACCTCACTATGGGCGAGGCACGCGGAAAGATAATAGTGATTTTCCGCTTCAACTACAAGAACTCCCTGTTTAACGAAATCGTTGGCTATGCAAGCAAATGGGGTGGCAATGGCCTGATTTACAGCCATATCGGTATGGAGGAGCATTCGATGGATTTTTATGTGCAGGATGAGTTCGGGCAAAATGAGAATGAGGAAGAGGCAGATTGGGCCGACCGCAAGAAAAATGCGTTTACGAGCACCTGGGACGCCTCGGCCAAAGACTCCACAGACCGATGGTATTTCAACGCGGCTTCCGGCTATCACGCCGATGCGTTCTCCATTCCAAACTACCCTCGAACAGCCAGAAGACTGTATCGGGACTTCATCAGTTATATCAGTTACAACCCCGGCCGCGGCATCGTGCTTCAGGACTATACGGGCATCGATAATGTGGTGCGCGTGGATGCTGTAAAGATAATGGAGATCACCCTCGAATCGCTGCCTGCGGCATTGAGCATTCTCACTTCCATCCGGGAAGTGGCCTATTCCCTTTATTGTTCCGCCAGCAAGAATCCCTGCTATCTGTATGATGTCTCCGGCGACGAACTCACCCGCGCCATCATCAGCCTGAATTTCCGGGACTAGGTTGCTGCGGTGGTGCCCTCCGTTTAGTTAGGGCCTTGAACCGGTGCAAAAGGCAGTTTTGCAGATGAGTGCGAAAATCACTAAATTTGTGGAGATATCGTAAACAGTGTACAAATGAAAAGTATCGAGGTGGTGGCGGCAGTGATTGTGCGGGAAGGACGGGTGTTCGCAACGCAGCGCGGTTACGGCGACTGGAAGGACTGGTGGGAATTTCCCGGCGGAAAGCTTGAGGCAGGGGAAACCCCTTCCCAGGCGCTCGTAAGGGAGATTCGTGAAGAATTGGATGCGGAAATTGCCGTGGGCGAACTCATTCAGACTGTCGAATGGGATTACCCTGCTTTCCATCTCACGATGCACTGCTTTTGGTGCACCCTGGAGTCTGAATCTGTGATTCTGAAAGAACACGAGGCAGCCAGGTGGCTCTCGCGCGAGGAACTCCGCTCTCTACACTGGCTTCCCGCCGATGAAGCTCTCATCAAAACTTTGCTTCCCGCCGATGAGGCTCTCATCAAGACTCTCTCCCTGCCGATTGGGACGGCGGAATATTAACGGCCGGTCTCTTTGAGCAATGCTGCTACAGTGTCTCGAAGGCCCTCCTGTGAGGAGAGTTCTTCCAGATTGAAATGGACGCGGTAGCGCCAGTGATGATTGGAATCGGCCGGTTGGTTGATTCTCTCTTCATCCTTGTCGGCGCGCCTGAGGTTTTTGTCCAGAGCAAGCCAGTCTTGCAGGGGGAAAATGGCGAGCATAGAAGGTGAGGCGAGGAATTTCAGCAGCATAAGGCGTACCTCCCAAGGCTCGGGATCGCCATTACACTGCATTCTCAAAGTCTCCATATCGTGGCTTGATGTGGCGCAGACGCTGAGATATTTCCATTCGCCCTCGTGCTCCATTCCGCGCATCTTAAGTGACAGAATCTTCTCGTGGTCCATAACGCCCGGAACGCAGTGCGGCACCATTCCGAGGTCTTCGCCGCAGGCAAGCATTCCTGTGGCCCCGAGAAGTTCTGGAAGCTTTTTCTCTGCATTGCGGCGCCAGAAGTCATCGTGACGATGATAGAAGAAATCGTTGTACAGCGCGCCGAACCTCTCCTGCTGCCACTGAGGCAGATTCTGCGATGCTGGGGTGATGAGCGGCTGATACATTCCCGGATGGCGCGGGTCTTCGTGGAAGAGCCCCTCAAGAGGCAAGCCAAGGGAGGCTATTTCCTCCGGGCTGTAGGGCATTGCAGGATTGAAATGGCCCGTAACGCCGCTCGAGAACTCGGCAGGAATCTCCCAGATGCGGAAGAATCCGAGTATATGGTCTATGCGGAAAGCATCGAAGAACTGACTCATCTTGCGAAGGCGCTTTTTCCACCAGGCATAGTCGTCCTTTGCCATCTCTTCCCAATTGTAGGTGGGGAAGCCCCAGTTCTGACCGTCTTTGCTGAAGAAATCGGGGGGCGCTCCCGTGGAGGAATCGAGGTTGAAAAGCTCCGGATGCCAGTAGGCCTCTGCGCTGTCGGCGCTTACGCCGATAGGGAGGTCTCCCTTCAGAAAAACGCCTTTGCTGTGGGCGTAGGCCACTTCCTCGCTGAACTGTTTTTCCAGATGCCACTGCATCCAGCAGTAATATTCCGCTTCACGAGAATCGCGCTGAGCGCAGAATTCGCTGTATTCCTTGAGCCAATCCTCATTCTTTTTGTACCATTTCTTGTAGGCGGCTGTCTCGATATCCTTGGCGCCACGGGTCTCGAAAGCCTTGCGGATATAGGCCATCTTGGCCTTGAAAACGCGCGGATAGTCGAGCTCGGCACCGGCGTTCAACTCTGCCTGCTTCTTCTTGAATGCGGCGGTTTCCTTTATTCCGAGGTCCTGCAGATGCATATAAAGGGGATGCAGGGCGAAGGTGGAAACGGGGCTGTAGGGGTATGAATCCTGCCAATCGCCCTTTCTTGTGGTATCGTTGACGGGCAGAAGCTGGATTATGCACTGACCTGTGGCGGCGGCCCAATCAACAAGCGGCCGCAAATCCCTGAATTCGCCGATACCGAAATCGGATGCTGTGCGAAGGGAGAAAATGGGAATGGCAGTACCTGCGCCGCGAAAGCCCGGAGTGTCGAAAATCGCGGCCTGATGCTCGCGGGGGAAGGGACATCCCGGAATGGGGCAGTCTATCCAACTGTCTTCTATGAGCGCGGCTGATTTTGCACTGTGATGCTTCCATTCTGTGCGTTTTATCAGCCCTTCCTGCATCACTACGTATGTATAATCTTTGAGGGCTGCGGCGGATGTATTTACGGTAGCGCTCCAGATGCCGCCCTCTCCCCACTTCATAGGGTGTTTTTTGTCATTAAGTACGACAGAGAGGCTCTCTCCCCATTCTGTCTTGTATTCTATCTTGAAAGTTGTCTTCATATAAGTTTGTGCCTGTATACGGTTTCGAGCCATTCGTCGGCCATAAGCGCGTGGGTGGCGTATGTTGGATGAATGCCGTCCCAGAGCCAGTAATGCTTGTCTGCGGTGGCGTCGGAATCGTACTGCGAATATACTGTTGATGCGAAATCTACGCAAGGAATATCATAGTCGGCAGCTATTCTGCGGACGATAACTGCCAGTTCATCAACGATAGCATCGTCTTTGCCCGGCTGGAAACCGGATGCGTTCCTCACGAACGGGGTGCACAGCACGAATTTTACATCGGGGAGCACGGCTAAAGTGCTGTCGATGAGAGCTCTGTATGAAGCCTCCCACTGCCCGGTGTCTATTGTCCTGCTTCCTCCTCCGACGTCATTCACTCCGACGAAAAGCGAAATCAGCGTAGGCCTGACGCTCAGTACTTCCTCCTCCCATCTGTCGCGGATATTATCCAGACTGTTGCCGCTGATGCCACGGTTGTAGCAGCGGATGCCGAGCTCCGGCTTGTCCGCCATCATCCGCCCGATAGCAAAAGCCTGATATCCGTGGCCATAGACGTGATTACGGTCGTAATGGTCTCTCTGTGAGGCAGGTTTTCCGTCATTTCTGCCCCAGAATCCGTCCGTTATGCTGTCGCCGACAAACATCACGCGGGGACCGGGCTTTATGCCGCAGCTCTTCAACCCCTCGCATATGAGAGAGGCAATAAGGGCCGAACCTTCCGCATCGGGATGGATATTGTCCGGGAAAAGCTCGCGATGCTCCAGCATAGGCGTGTAGAGGTCGATGACATCGAGCCAGCGCCACGCAGCGATACGATGCATCTCCGGAATCACTTCTTCGCGGATGACGCTGTCGCGGATGGTATAGGGGTTGTCCCCTGCGGGAGTGGGGGTGAGGAGAATTATGCGCGGATGGGAAGGAACCTTCCTGAGATCGTCGATAATGGTCTTGAGGCCCTCGTGGTAACTATTTGAGTTCCAATTGTGTATCTTGCTGTCGTTGGTGCCGAGCATTATTGTCACGACGTCCGGAAGCCACATCTTGAGGGTGTCATATTTGGCTGCCTCGAAATAGGGATAATCGCCTTCCAGAGAGGCTACGCGTGAGTTGAACCCGAAGCCGCGGACCTTATAGCCTTCGCCAAGCAACTTGCCGAGCACGGCGGGATAGTTGCAATTGAGACGGTCTTCTATGCCTGCGCCCCAGGTGATGCTGTCGCCTATGCAGGCTATTCTTACTTCCGGGTAATTCGGCTCTTTATCAGAACAGGCGCACAGCAGCAGCGCTGCGGCCAGAATCAAAAAAATCTTGCTTTTCATAGGGGCAAATTTAAACATAATATTTATCTTTACGAAAATATAACTTATATGAAGAAGATTCTCGCACTTTTAGCGACTGCCCTTGTGGCATCGTCTGCATTCGCCGGAGATTATGTTCCCACCGAAGCCTGCCTCAAGGCACGTGAAGAATTCAATGATGAGCGTTTCGGCATCTTTATCCACTGGGGCCTCTACTCTATGCTCGCCGACGGCGAATGGGTGATGAACGTCAAGAATATCAACTATGAGGAATATGCCAAGCTTGCAGGCGGATTCTATCCTTCAAAGTTCAACGCCGACGAATGGGCGGAGCTTTTCAGGGAAGCAGGCGCAAAGTACGTCACATTTACCTCCCGCCATCACGACGGATTCTCGATGTTCAAGACTGCTACAAGCACATATAATGTTGTGGACGGCAC
>R06__coassemble_250_pt1 | contig 20314 bp, 14 predicted proteins | sample R06__metabat2_low_PE_030 | metagenome-assembled genome bin R06 | reverse complement strand
CCCATAAACTTCTTCACTATGTACAAATCCAGTTTCTTCGGTGCAAGATTTATCATAATCTGGACGATACTCTTTTTACGGTTTCTTCTTTCCAGGCGTGATAGTCTCCCGCCTTGATGTGCTCCCTTGCTGCACGGACAAGATCGAGATAGAAAGCAAGATTGTGCTCGCTGGCTATCTGAGCCGCAAACATTTCACCGGCCTTGAAAAGATGCCTGAGGTATGCCTTGCTGTAGGTATGGTCTACAAATGAAGAGCCCGACGGGTCGAGAGGAGAAAAATCGTCTTCCCACTTCTGATTCTTCATATTCATTATGCCGTTCCAGGTGAAGAGCATTCCGTTGCGGCCGTTTCTCGTGGGCATCACGCAGTCGAACATATCAACTCCCCTTTCTATGCCTTCGAGAATGTTCGCAGGAGTACCTACGCCCATAAGATAACGCGGTTTATTTGAAGGAAGCGCAGGGCAAACGGTCTCGAGCATCTCGTACATTTTTTCTGTAGGTTCGCCCACTGCAAGGCCTCCGATGGCATATCCTTCACGATCGAGCGCTACTGCGTGCTCAGCTGCCTTCAGCCTCAAATCGGGATAAATGCAGCCCTGTACAATGGGGAAAAACGCCTGATTGTAGCCGTACAGAGGCTCTGTCTCGTCAAAGCGTTTGACGCACCTCTCGAGCCATTTCTGCGTAAGTGCAAGGGATTTCTTTGCGTAATTGTAATCTGCCTCTCCGGGACAACATTCATCGAGTGCCATAATGATGTCTGCACCGATGATTCTCTGCGTATCTACATTATTCTCAGGAGTGAATGTATGGCGCGAGCCGTCTATATGTGACTGGAACGTGCAACCATCCGGCGTAAGTTTTCTGATGGACGTGAGCGAGAACACCTGGAATCCGCCGCTGTCCGTAAGAATCGGCTTGTCCCACGATATGAATTTGTGCAGGCCGCCGGCTCCTTTTATGATATCAAGGCCGGGGCGAAGGTAGAGATGATACGTGTTGCCAAGTATTATTTCGGCTTTTATGTCCTCCTTCAAGTCCCTGTGGTACACACCTTTGACAGAGCCCACAGTGCCAACCGGCATAAAGATGGGAGTCTCTATGTCGCCGTGGTCTGTGTGCAAAAGCCCGCATCTTGCAGAGCTGCATCTGTCTGTTGCCGTTACCTTGAAATCCATTTTTTTGACATATCAAACTCCAAAGATAGAAAGAATTTGCAAATTTTCACGGGAAAAGCCTTAACTTTGTACTCTTGACATAAGAGAACAGTAAATATGAAAAGCAAAAACGTTTCGCTCAAACTCATTATCCTCAATTTTCTGGAATTTGCAGTATGGGGAGCATACCTTACCTCCCTCGGCAGATATCTCGGCCGCATAGGTCTCGGTTCCGAAATCAAATGGTTCTTTACAATGCAGGGCATCGTGTCCATCTTTATGCCTGCGCTTCTGGGAATCCTTGCCGACAGAAAAATCCAGGCACAGAAAGTCCTTTCGATGGCACAGGGAATAGCAGGTATCTCGATGATTGCCGCCGGCATATACTGTATGAACGCAGGAGCGGCCGTCCAGTTCGGTCCCCTTTTCCTGCTTTACAGCATCAGCGTGGCTTTCTTTATGCCTACGATAGCCCTTGTCAATTCTGTTGCATATTCGGCTCTTGAGGGAGTTGGGATGGATCCCGTAAAGGATTATCCCGGAATAAGGGTTTTCGGAACGATAGGTTTCATCTGCAGTATGCTTGCAACCAATTTCGTCAAATTCGACGGCGTGGCAATGCAGGATTCCTACACGCAGCTTCTCTCTTCCGGTATCCTTTCCGTCATAATGTGTTTCTATGCCCTTACGATGCCGGCCTGCCCCACCAAATCTGCCGGAGAGTCACAGTCGCTCGTTGATTCGCTCGGCCTCAAGGCTTTCGCTCTCTTCAAAGACAAACAGTTTGCGATATTCTTCATATTCTCTATGCTGCTTGGAGCATCCCTGCAGATTACAAACGGTTACGCAAACACCTTCCTGGGCTCTTTTGCAAGCGATCCGTCACTTGCCGATACGTTTGCGGTAAAGAACTCCAATGCCATTCTTGCAATAAGCCAGGCTTCAGAGACTCTCTGCATCCTTCTGATTCCTTTCTTCATGAAACGCTACGGCATAAAGAAAGTGATGCTCATTGCGATGTTCGCGTGGGTGTTCCGCTTCGGATTCTTCGGCCTCGGACAGCCTGATATGCCCGGAGTCATCCTCTTTATCCTTTCCTGCATCGTTTACGGTGTCGCCTTCGATTTCTTCAACATTTCAGGCTCACTCTACGTCAACGAGAATACGGATAACGACATCAGGTCTTCCGCACAGGGACTCTTTATGCTGATGACCAACGGACTCGGTGCCGCAATAGGAACTCTCGCTGCAGGAGCAGTTGTGGACGCCTGTGTATACAATGCCGCCACCCCCGACTGGAGCAAAGCCTGGTACATCTTCGCTGCCTACTCCCTTGTAGTTGCAGTCCTCTTTATGCTCCTCTTCAAAGACCCTCAGAAGAAGAAATAGACTGTCGTTGAGACAAAAAAATAGCACACTCGCAGGTCACCTGTGAGTGTGTTATTTTTTTACCCGGATTCTTATGGCAATCAATACCTAAATCGGCAGACTGATCCGCTTTTTGGGTGCACCGAAGGGCTCGTTTGCCCCAATCCGCCGATGAAGGGACTGGGGAATAGGAATCAGAATTTTACTTTCTTTCCTGTCTTGGCGCTCTTGACGGCTGCATTCAGGATTTCGACAACTGTAATGTTGTTTTCGAGGGCTGCAAGATCTGTCGGAAGTACCTCGATCTCGCCTCTTACGGCTGCTTTCAGATAATAGAATGAATCGTTGTAAGGATATTTGAGTTTCGGCGCCACAATATCTTGTGGAGCGTTTTCTCCCTCCAACATAACCTCCATCTTGTTGTGATTTTCCTGATAGATGTAGCCTTCGCGGCCGTAGATGTACATATCCTTTCTGTTGTACGGCCAGCACCACGATGCCATTATCTGAACAGTCACTGAAGGATATTCGACAAGGATTGTCGCATCATCGTCCACTTTGGGATAGATATCCGGCTTGTGCTGCTTGAGAACTGCGCTGACGCTTACCGGCTTTTCGCCGCCCAGCAGCCACGTTGCCAGATTGGCTCCATAGCAGCCGAAATCATTCACCGCACCGCCGCCGTTGCCTTCGGGGTCTGTAAGCCATTCGAGAAACATAGGATGGCACTTTATCTCTACCGGCCCCCTGTGGCCGTCATAGACCTGTATCCTGTATATTTCACCTATCTTTCCTTCCTGTACCATATCGTAGGCAAGATGATTTGAAGCATACCAGCTTGTCTCATAGTTGGTCAGAACCATAATGCCGTATTTTTCGGCCAGTTTCTTCATCTTGTATGCATCGGAGGCTTTTGTGGCAAGAGGTTTTTCCACCATTACGTGTATTCCACGCGGGGCGCACGCCTCTACAGCTGCGAAATGGTCTTTGATGGAACCATAGCAAATCACTGCTTCGGGCTTGGTTTCGTCGAGCATACGGCAAAGGTCGTCATAGAAAACCTCTGCGGGAAGATGTTCGCTTAAGGATGTGGCGTTGCGATAACGCTCATCTGCCTCATAGACTCCTACAATCTCAAAATCGCCTCTGTCAAGGCGTCTTGTGACTTCTGCAAGGTGGCCGTGGGTTATCCCTGCAACCGCAAGGCGTAAAGGAGCATCCTGCGCAGCGGCAGGGAAAAGAGCCATTGCTGCGCAGAAAAGGGTGATAATCAACTTTTTCATAGGTATTTATTCGTATCTGGTTACAGTTCCGTTTTCGTCTATGGTGGCGATGAAAGCGTCAAAGTATTTCGGACGTACTTCTTCGAGCTTCGCTTTTGCCTCGCTGTATTTCACTCCGGGAGAAAGAAGCACGTAGCGCCTCAGTTTGCCGTTTTTGTAAATTTTGGGATTGTCTCCCATAAATATTGCATCATCCGAAGCGTGGGGCCAATACTTGAATGCATAAATCTGAACCACAAAAAGCCCTTCCGGCTCGGGAGGAAGAACGACGGGCTCGGGCTCGGGTTCCGGCTCTGCAGACATCTCGTCTATCGTCTGCTGGAGAGCGAGTATCCTGCTGTTCAGCTCTTCATTTTCTCCGCTGAGGCTCTTGTTTTTCTGCTTTGCCCTTGCAAGACTCGACTCATACATTTTCAGGTCGTCGTTGAGATGGGCTATCTCATCGGATTTTGTCATATAACCCTTGAGAAGATTGTAGCGCACTACGATGCCTGCGTCCCAAAGAAGGGTGGGGGTGTGCATAGTCTCGAACGGGAAATATTTCGCCCTGCCCTGAACGCCGATTGAAAGCTGCGGAATCACGTCGAATTCGATGGAAAGAGCTCCGGGAACATAGAACGCGTCTGACTGATTGTCGACACTGCTCGATGTTAGGTATGAATGGGTGTATTGGTTGTCGTGATCGTCGCTGACATCCTTCAGCACTTCATCAATTGCCCAGGAAGTGGTGTAGTGGTTCCAGCCGTGCATATATCCTGCGCCGACTGTAGCCCAGATATGGAACCAGGGATTGTGTCTCTTCTTCCATATTTCGACAAGATTTATCCCGAACGTAAGGTCTGCCGAAGCTTCGTGAGTGAAATTCTTGTTCTGGACCCTTACTTTGTTGAGCTCATATGTTCCTGTATGGCCGTCAAGAGTATAGTTAGGAGTAGAAGTGAATTCCCACAGCGAGCCGTCATCCGCTCCCTGAAGGTAGGTGTAGCCGAAATCCAGTCCCAGCCTGAACCACCTCAGGGGATGATACATTACACCTATGTCAGCTGTAGGTGAAAGATAGCTTCTGTCGTGGCTGTATTGGTCCTTGGGACCTCTCATACCGTAGAAACTGCCCACTCCGCCGCCGGCATAAAAGCTCCACGTCTTGCGGAAATCCACAGAATCAGGCAAATGCCATTTTTCCTTGTTCTGTGCTGACAAACTTGCAGACGCGGCCACTAGAATGACCGCGACTGCAAATATTGTTTTTGAAAATATTCGTGACATAAAGATTCCCTATTCGCTCAGAACTGTTTCTGATGTTGTTGCGAGGCCTTCGAAATTCGTCGTCCAATAGCCGTCGTCTTTTGAAGAATTGATGCCGGATTCGTATTTTTCCGTCGTGCCGTAGTAGTAGCTGCTGATGCTCTGGGAACTGTTTGAATATTGGCAGAATATCTGAGCGTTCGGCTGCTCTACAAATTTCTCCTCTTCTATGTTGACGCAGTGGAATACAACCAGGATAGGTCCCATATATGAGTGGCCGGACTGTTCTGTCCTGTAGCCTTTGTTCCAGTTGGCCTCTTTCTGGGCCTCCGTCATCGACAATTTGTCGCTGTAGAAGAGTTCGTAGGTATCGTCGGCTGTTCTCGCATCCATAATCTTGATGCCGTAGATGTGGGCATAAGAGCAGGAATCGAAAATCTTGACGGCCCAGGTTGATGTCTCTGCGCAGCAAATCACTTTGAACATAGTCTTGCCTTCTGCGTCGGTGACTGTCTTGATTGTCGTAATCATAGGTACATCCTCAGCCACTTTCTGCCAGAAGCAGTGCTGGTGGACAGTTTTGCTTGATGTTTCAAAATTGAGATCGCTGGCACTGTAGCTCCTGGACTCTGAGTGAACGTACTGAGTCTTGGCAGGCTCGCCCATCGAGTATTCCTTGAGAAGCGACCTCAGGGCTTCGTCTGTTTCTGTACTGTTCTGTGCCGCCTCTCTTGTTGCGGGAGTGATATAGATGTACTGGTATTTTCCGGTGTCCTCATCATAGTCGTTCTCGTCGAGATATACTCCGTCGGAGATTGCAAGAAGGCTTGCGAGGGTCTTGTTGGCAGATTCCAGCTGGTTGATTACTTCGCCAAGGTCGGAGTGATTGTTCTTTACAGCCTCGTAAATCTTGTCGAGATCGGCATTTGTGGCGCCGAGAGCCGTCAGGATGTTGTTTATTTGATCGCTTTCTGCTTTGAGAAGGTCGGCAAGACTGCTTGTGTTGGTCTTTATCGCATCTTCTATATCCTGAAGTTCGGCCACTCCGAGGTTGAGTACTTTCACGATTTCTCCATCCTCGCCGAGTGCTATGGCTATGGCGTTGCCATTGTCGTCGATAGCCGTAACTATGCTTCCTCCCTGAGCCTTTATCTCCGCCTGAAGGGCTGCAAGCTCGGTCTTGAGGTTGTTGTCGAGATTTATTATGTCTGTACCGATGGCGGTGAAGCCTTCGAGCATATCTTCTGCAAGATCTGCCAGACCGTCAACTATTGCCGAAGCCTGTGCCGTGATAGCTCCTGTCTGGGAATCGATGCTGGCAGAGATTGCACCCAACTTGTTTTCTATGGTTGTGTTGAGAGCATCCACCTTGTCGGCTATGGCCTGGGCGCTGTCGGACTGTGAAGAAAGTGCGTCGACTATGTCTTTGGTTGATGTAACCATCTGAGTCTGAATGAGTTCGCCGGTGTCTTTAATCTGGAGCTTTATAACATCGCCCTGATTGTTTATGGCTGTAACTTCATTGACGCCGTTCTCCTTTACCTGCGATGTGAGAGCCGTAAGGCCGTCGAGAATGTCGTTGAGACTTCCGCTGAGGGTGGTCCCGAGACCTTCTATGGCATCGCCGAGAGCGCCAAGGTCAACGTTGATTTCGTTCTGTATGTCGCCGAGGCTTACATTAATTTCGGCAAGACCATTGGCGATTGCGTCGTTGAGGGCTTCGAGCTTGCTTGCAACGTCTGACTGAGAATCCGTAAGGGCCTCGACAATTGCTGTTGCCGCATCATCGATAGAGCCGCCTATGAGCTCTCCGGTTTCTTCAATCTGGAGCTGGATGACTTCGCCGTTGCTGTTTATCGCATTGACTATCAGGGTGCCGTTCTCGCCGACTTTTGTCGTGAGTGCTGTAAGGCCGCTGATAAGTTCTGTCAAATCTTCTCCAAGAGCCTCGAAATCTGCCTTGAGCTCTTCGCTGAGAGAGCTTGCAGCTTCGTTCAGAGCTGTCTTTATGTCGCCAAGATCGACGTGGAGATCGTCGCCCAGATCCTCCAGACTGACACTTATGTCTGCCAGACCGCTGGTGAGGATATCGTTAAGGGCTTCGAGTTTTGCCGCCATATCGGCATTCTGGTCTTCGATGGCTTCTTTTATCTCGGTGAGGCTAGTGATGTAGCTTGTAGACAGAAGCTCGCCGCTGTCCTTTATCTGAAGCTGTATGAGCTCGCCGTTTGCGTTGATTGCTGTAACTTCATTGACGCCGTTCTCCTTTACCTGCGTGGTGAGGGCTTTCAGGCCGTCGAGAAGGCTTCCCAAATCTGTGCTGAGAGACTCTCCGAGAGCAGTGATTATATCTCCGAGTTCTCCAAAGTCAACAGTGATTTCGTTCTTTATGTCGCCGAGGCTCACCTTTACGTTGGCGAGACCTTCCGATATTGCCGTATTAAGGGCTGAAAGCATATCTGCAATGCCTGAATTTGAATCCAGAAGAGCTTTGACAATAGCTGTTGCCGCATCATCAATAGAGCCGCCGATGAGCTCTCCCGTCTCTTCAATCTGGAGCTGGATAATCTCACCGTTGCTGTTTATCGCATTGACTATCAGTGTGCCGTTCTGGCCGACTCTTGTCGTGAGCGCTTTCAGGCTGCTGATAAGTTTTTCCAAATCTTCTCCAAGAGCCTCGAAATCGGCTTTGAGCTCGCTGCTGAGAGAGTTGGCTGCGGCATTCAGGGCAGTCGTGATATTGCCCAGGTCGACGTGAATGCCGTCCTGCAGCGATTCTATGCTTATATTTATGTTTGCAAGACCACTGGTGAGGATGTCGCCGAGGGCCTCGAGTTTGGCAGACATATCCGCATTCTGGTCTTCGATGGCCTGCCTTATTTCTGAAAGGCTTGTCAGATAACTGGTCGAGAGAAGCTCGCCGCTGTTCTTTATCTGGAACTGTAAGAGTTCGCCGTTTGCGTTTATCGCTTTTATGAGCGCCTCGCTATTCTCTCCCTGCTGCTTGGATAGCAGTGTGAGTCCGTTAGAAATTTCTTCAAGAGCCTCCTTGAGATCGTCAAGTTTCACCTCGATGTTGTTGCTTATGTCGCCGAGTTTGACTGTAATGGTCTCACCTACATCTCCTATCTTGATTTCGATGTTGGCAAGTCCTGTGGTGATGGCCTTCGTGAGAGCCTCCAGCCTTTCGTCCATAGACTTGTTGCTGTCTGCGATGGCGCTGGCAATGGCGCTTGCAGAGCCTTTGAGCTCGCCCTGGATGAGCTTTCCGTTCTCGTCCAGATGGAGGGCGATAATCTCGCCGTTGGCATTGATGGCATATACTATCTGGCCTCCCGTGACGTCAATCTGTGTCTTGAGGGCTGTGAAACCGTTGAAGAGGGTCTCTATTATCTCTGAGAGACTCTCGGACATCTGTGACGAGTGTGCCGTTATCGCATTTGTGTTTTCATCAATGGATAATTTTATATCTCCCAGCTTTGTTCCGAGAAGTTCGTTGAGGAGCGAGAGTTTGTCCGAAAGAGCCTTTGCCTGATCGACAAGTGCCGAATAATCATTTACATACGACCTGTCGCCAAAATCAATCTGGGGCTCGAAAGTGATGTTGCAGGATGCAATTGAAAGCCCTAATGCCAGCACTGCGGGCAGGAACTTGAAGAATGTTTTCATATTTGGTTAATGTTGTTTTAGCTATAGTAAATGCAAATTTAAAAAAATCTTCAATTGAATGCACTAGAATGCAGAAAAAATGCTATAAATCAAAAAACCGAGATAGTTGCCGGCTGCATAGCCGATAATGCCTATGGAAAGGCCGGCGATTATGACTTTTTTGTTGCCCATTGCTGCCGCCATCATCGGGACGAAGGGTGGCGAGCAGATAAGGCTTGTGGACGCTATCACCATAGTGTCCGTGTCGATGCGGAAAATCTTCGCAAGGATAACCTGGAGAATGAGCGAGAAGAAAATGACGAATGTGAGATATCCCAGTATGTTCAGCCCGCCGCTGAGGTCGATATTTCTGAAATCGGCCATAGAGGCCACTACAATCGAGAAAATATAGATGCAATACATACCCAGAGGCTCGGCCATCTTCATTCCTCTGAGGCTCTTGTTGAAGGATGCCGCTATGCCGAGTGTTGTAAGAAGCAGTATGAAAACTGTCATAAACCAGCCCTGGGGCAGGATGATGGCGATGCCTGCCGAAATTCCCACTATCACGGCTGTGACGCAAATGAGGATGAGGGCTTCCTTTCTTCCTTCCGGATTAAGAAGCCTTCTGTATTGCTTCGTTGTATCTTCCTGATTCTCAGATATTTCTTCTCTTGCTACGGATGTCTCCGTCGGAAGGAATTTTCTGAACAGCTTTATCCCTATGGCAACGAGGAATACAAGATACAGGAAACTTATCACCATATCGTAGGAGTTGAGCAGGATAAATGTCTCCTCCGGTACGCCCAGCATTGTTTTGAGCGCGGCGAGGTTTATTGTGCCGCCGGTATAGACTCCTGTCAGCATCGCACCTATTTTTTCGCCTCCGTCGATATTCTTTCCGAATATGAAATAGCCTGCAGTCACGGCCGCGACAACTGCTGCAAGGCCTGTAACGAGTGCGAGAAGTTGGCTTCTTGTTTCGCTTTTTCTGAATGTACACCCGAAGAGCATAAGTGGAATGGCAATGGGCACCATTGCACTGCTGAGAATGTCCTGCACCGATGCCATAGCTTCCGATTTCGGGAAGAATAAGGGTATGAGCATACCCAGTATGTATAGTATAAGTACGGGGCCTATCTTTCCGAGCCACTTCACTTTCTTGCACAGGAGCAATACTCCCGCAGGAGCGAGACAATATGTCATTGTGAGCAAAATTGCCGATAAAATCTCTGAAAACATAAAAGCTTTTTGTTGCTTGAACAACAAAAATGACAAATAAATAGTAACTTTGCAAATTATTCCGCCCTTTGGAGGGTATTTTGTAAACACTTTTACTATCGGGCGGCAAAATTGATAATCAAATAAAAAGACATAATGACTTCAAAGGAAATCAGAAAGGCCTTCCTTGATTTTTTTGCTTCAAAGGAACACGCCGTGGTGCCCAGTGCGCCGATTGTGGTCAAGAACGACCCTACACTTATGTTTACAAATGCAGGTATGAACCAGTTCAAGGACTGGTTCCTCGGCAACAGCACTCCCAAGTACAAAAGGGCTGCCGATTCTCAGAAATGCCTGAGAGTCAGCGGAAAGCATAACGACCTCGAAGAGGTGGGACACGACAGCTACCACCACACTATGTTCGAGATGCTGGGCAACTGGAGCTTCGGCGACTATTTCAAGAAAGAGGCCATCGATTGGGCGTGGGAACTTCTTACCGAGGTCTATAAAATCGATCCGAAAATACTCTATGCAACAGTTTTCGAGGGCAGCGAGGCCGACGGAACGGCTCTTGACGAAGAAGCCCGCGAGGCCTGGAAGAAATATCTTCCCGAAGACCACATAATCCTCGGCAACAAACACGACAATTTCTGGGAAATGGGCGATACAGGCCCCTGCGGCCCCTGTTCGGAGATTCACGTCGACCTTCGTGACGAAGAAGACAAGGCCAAGATTCCCGGCGCATCCCTTGTCAATCAGAGCGATCCTCTGGTTATAGAGATATGGAACCTCGTGTTTATGCAGTTCGAGAGAAAGAGCGACGGTCATCTCGAGCCCCTTCCCAACAAGAACATAGACACAGGTATGGGCTTCGAACGCCTCTGTATGACACTCCAGGGCAAGAAATCAAACTATGATACCGACGTATTCACCGGTATGATAGCAAAGATCGAAGAGCTCAGCGGCCATTCATATCACGAGAATGCCAACACAGAAGTGGCAATGAGGGTGATTGCAGACCACATCAGGACAATAAGTTTCTCCATTGCAGACGGACAGCTTCCCAGCAACGTAAAGGCGGGATATGTAATCAGGCGAATCCTTCGCCGCGCCGTCCGCTACGGCTACACTTTCCTTTCTTTCGACGAGCCTTTCCTCTGCCGCCTCGTGCAGCAGCTTGTGGATGATATGGGCGAATTCTACCCCGAAATCCAAAAGCAGCAGGCTCTCATCGAGAAGGTTATTCGCGAAGAGGAAATGGCTTTCCTGCGCACTCTCGACAGAGGTATCAAGCTGATGGACAGCATAATGGAGAAGAGCAAGGAGTCAAAAGTCATAAGCGGAGTGGATGCTTTCACTCTCTACGATACCTACGGTTTCCCCATCGACCTCAGCGAACTCATTGCGGCAGAGAACGGCTATACTATCGATATTGAGAACTTCAACGTCGAACTTCAGAAGCAGAAAGACCGCGCCCGCAATGCAACAGCCATAGAGAACGGCGACTGGCTCGAGTTCCATCATATCGACAGCGTGGAATTCCTCGGTTACGATACAATAGAGGTTGAAGGAGCAGTCCTTTCACGCCACAGAACGGTGAAGGCAAAGAACAAAGTCCTCTATCAACTCGTATTCGACCGCACTCCTTTCTACGGAGAGATGGGAGGTGAAGTAGGCGATACAGGATACATAGTATCAGAAAGCGGCGAAAAGATAGAGATTGTAAACACAGTAAAGGAAAACAACCTCACTATCCACATCGCAGAACGCATTCCTTCAGACTGCAGCGAGACATTCACCCTTCACGTGGATGCTGCAAGAAGGCAGAAAATTGCGAACAACCACTCCTGCACCCACCTTCTGCATCAGGCTCTGCGCGAGATACTCGGCACCCACGTCGAGCAGAAAGGCTCTTTCGTGTGCGACAAATATTTTCGTTTCGACTTCTCCCATTTCGAGAAAATGTCAGACGAGCAGATGACTGCCGTAGAAAAGAGGGTGAACGAGCTCATCAGAGAAAACAATCCCCTTGTAGAGAATAGGGAAGCATCTATGGAAGAAGCCAAGGCAATGGGTGCAATGGCACTTTTCGGCGAAAAGTATGGCGACAAAGTGCGCGTTGTGAAGTTCGGCGAAAGCATCGAGCTTTGCGGCGGATGCCACACAAGCGCTACAGGCAACATAGGATTCTTCAAAATCGGTTCAGAGGGCGCAGTTGCTGCCGGTATCCGCAGAATTGAGGCTTACACCGGCGAGGAAGCATTGAACGTAATCCTTGATATGCAGGAGACTCTCCGCGGCGCAAAGGCTATGTTCAACAACGTGCCCGATCTTCTCGGCGCCATAAAGAAACTTTCTGAAGAGAATGCGGCCAACAAGAAGAAAGCAGAGGAACTTGCAGCTTTCAAAGCAAAGGAGCTTGCCGCCGAACTTACTGCAAATGCTCAGGAAATCTCAGGCGTCTGTCTTTCAGTTGTTTCCGAGTCCAAAGCAAGTCCTGCTGAGCTTCGCGAAGCCGCCCTTCAGATGCAGAAAGGAAGCACCAAGACTGCTCTTGTCGCTGCGTACGAATGCGACGGAAAGCCCCAACTTCTGCTTATGTATTCGGCCGATATGGTTGCTGCAGGCAAGAACGCCCAGAACGACATCAAGGCTGCGGCCAGGTTCATAATGGGAGGTGGCGGCGGACAGCCCGGTCTTGCCACTGCCGGCGGAAAGAACGTTGCCGGCCTCGGCGATGCTCTCGCCACTCTGAAGGAACTCGCCACGAAGTAATTCCCGATAGGCAAGGATGAAGAGACTGGACAAATTCATACTCAAGTCATTTGCAGGACCGTTTGTAGCGATTCTGCTTATAGTTGTCTTCGTCCTTATGATGCAGATGCTCTGGCTGTATATTGACGAGCTTGTCGGTAAGGGCCTGAGCCTTAAGATTATAGCAGAGTTTTTGGGATGGGGCAGCATTACGACTATGTCGCTTTCGCTGCCTCTTGCTGTGCTTCTTGCGATAGTGATGACGATGGGCTCGCTCGGAGAGAACAACGAGCTTCTGGCGATGAAAGCGGCCGGAATATCCCTCTCGCGCATCCTTGTGCCGCTTACGGGCGCCGTCATCCTCATCAGCATCGGCACGTTCTATATATGCAACACTCTGGCGCCTATAGCGTACAACAAGATATTCACGCTTCGCGACGACATAGGCAGGACAAAAGATGAGATAAAGATTCCGGAAGGCACATTCTACGACGGCATCGAAGGATATATCCTCAGGGTGGATTCCAGGGATGAGGCAGGAATGATGCACGACGTCATTGTCTATGACCATACAGGGAACAAGGGCAATACCAACGTGACTCTTGCCGATTCAGCAAGGATAACGATGTCGGATGACAAATCCTATATGGTGTTCAAATTGTATAACGGTACCAACTATGAAGAGAAGAACACAAGGATGTACCGCGATACAACCCTGGAGCTCCAGAAGACGAATTTCATATCCCAGACGCTCATAATCCCTTTGGAAAACTACGGCTTCGAGAAGTCCGATTCGGCACGCTTCGGCGACGATGTGAGGACGATGAGAAACGCCCAACTTTTGCACGAGAAGGATTCGCTCGAGTTTTTGAACGAAGTCCTTCACGAGGGACATTACAAGGATTTGATGCAATCGCGCGTACTCAGGTACGGCTCTCAATTGGATACGTCAAGGACAAAGCCCGGAAGGATTGCCTATGAGAATGAGAATATGTGCAAATGGGACAATCTTGACGAGGCGATAGATGCTCATAAAAAGGCGATATCGTCTGCAAATGAGATGGTTGCATCTCTTGCCGGCTATTCCAGGGAGACTTACAGCAACAATTATGTGCTGCGAAGGACTGATGTGGGCATACTCGACAAATATGCTACAGCCCTGATGTGCTTCATTATGTTCCTTATCGGCGGTCCGATAGGAGCCACGGTGCGCAAGAAGGGCCTCGGAGTGCCGGCAATCATAGCTGCTCTGTTCTTTGTATTGTATTGGGTGATAAATATTTCCGGAGTCAAACTTGCCAAGGACGGCGCCGTTGAGGCGTGGATAGGTGTCTTCTTTTCTGCACTTATCCTGCTTCCGATAGGCCTCTTTATGACGTGGAAGGCAATCAACGACTCTGCACTCATAAATACGGAAAAATTCTCTCTTGTAATAAAGAAAGTAACTCGTTTTGTAAAAGGTCAGATGAAGAAGACGAAGATAGTTTATATGGGCACTCCGGAATTTGCCGTTGCGCCTCTTGATGCCCTTATAAAGGCCGGATACAATATAGCCGGTGTGGTTACGACGCCCGACAAAGCAAGCGGCAGGGGACTTAAGGTAAACGAAAGTGCTGTGAAGAAATATGCTGTCGAGAACGGCATCCCTGTTTTGCAGCCCGAAAAACTGAAAGATCCCGAATTCCTCTCCGCCCTTAAGGAATGGAATCCCGACCTTATAGTTGTCGTCGCGTTCAGAATGCTCCCCAAGGAAGTATGGAGTATGCCTCCTATGGGCACTTTCAATCTTCACGCGGCGCTCCTTCCCCAGTACAGAGGTGCCGCTCCTATCAACTGGGCGCTGATCAATGGTGAGAAGATGACGGGTGTCACCACATTTATGATAGATGAGAATATAGATACCGGTCACATAATCTACCGCGAACAATGCCGCATTGAGGATGATGATACGGCCGGCACTCTGCACGACAAACTTATGAAGATAGGTACGGAAACAGTCCTGCAGACAGTTGATTCAATATTTGACGGCAAAGTGGAACTCCGCCTTCAGAAGAGCTTCATCCAGGGAGCGGAAGTTCTCAAACCTGCCCCGAAACTTACCAGAGAACTTTGCCACATAGATTGGAATCAGCCTACAGAGAAAATATATAATCTTGTACGCGGTCTGAGTCCTTATCCCGCGGCATTCACTATGCTCGAAAAAGACGGAGTGCAGACGCAGCTAAAAGTCTTCTTCGGTGAGCGTATGCCACTTGAAAAGGCGGAGGCTCCGGGCACTGTCCTTTCCGACGGCAAGACATATCTCGCCATTGCAACTTCAGACGGAGCGCTTTCGCTCAAAGACATCCAGCTTTCCGGCAAGAAGAGGATGGACGTGCAGGCTTTCCTTCTTGGCTTCCGCGATCCGCAAAGCTTCAAAGCCGTATAAAAAATCAATCGGCGCGATAAAAAATCAATAATTTCTCTTAAAGTAAATACTTTCACTGAATATGCCCTGCAGGCCTTTCCTGCAGGGATTTTTTTGTTTTACTTTGCTCTTCGGGACCCGATGACACGCAGATTTTTTTGAGCGCTCGATTTGTGTGGAGAGGGAAGTTTAACAAAAATTAAAAAGATTTTTTATGGAACAATTGAACCGTGTGGAACTCAGGGGAACTGTAGGCAACACCTACTTCTATGATTTCGGCGACAGGCAGGTGATGAGGTTTTCCGTCGTGACAAATTTTGCTTACAAAGGAAGGCAGGGCGACGTGATAGAAGCGACGTGGCACAATGTCACAGTATGGAGCAGCCCTCGCGTACAGGATGTCAAGAGCATCGCGAAGGGCGCAAAGATCCATCTTGTAGGAAGACTCAAGAATGACCGCTATCTCAACAAGGAGGGGCAGGAAACGACGTCTTACGAAATCGTTGCGGACAGGTTTGAGATAATCAATCCTGACGAAACATTCGTCTCAGAGATGAACTAGACAGAACATTATCCTTCGGGATGCGGCAAATCTGTGTCCCGAAGGACAAAATCAATTCGGTTATGAATGAGAAAGTTGAAGGACACTGCCTTGAATGCGGTGACGCGATAGACTACGGACGGAAAGACAAGAAATTCTGTTCCTCTTCTTGCAAGAACAAATATCATAACGAAGCCATAAAGCGGCAAAGATGGTCAAGAGAAAAGACTTTACGCCGTATTGACAAAAACCATTCGATTCTCTCTTCTCTTCTGAAATGCGGAATGAGAGAAATTGAAATCAATGCGGTTGTCGCACTTGGATTCAGGCCGGAATATGTGACTTTTTTCAAAAAGAACAGGAAGAGCATAGACCTGCGCTGTTTTGATATAAAGTACAAACAAAGCGAAGAAAGGATTTATCACATAACTAAAGTGAACGATTTGACAAGTGAAAATGATTGATTAAATTTGTATGCTTTTTATGACGCTTTGCGGAAAATCCAAACCTGTGTATGAAAACGAATACAATCATTTTGGCGGGCCTGTTGCTCGCGCTTGCAACATCTTGTACGACAATGACAAATCCACTTCTTTCTGATTCAAAACTGCCTTATGGCGCTCCGGAATTCGACAAAATCAAGAATGAACATTACATTCCCGCCTTCACGGAGGCGATAAAGGAAGGCAAGGCAGAAATAGATGCCATCACTTCAAATGAAGAAGAGCCTACATTCGAGAATACGATAATAGCCCTCGAACACGCCGGCGGCAAGCTCGAAAAGGTTGCCGGCATATTCTACAACCTCCTGGAGGCCGATTCAAATGACGAAATGCAGGAGATAGCAAGGGAGGTGAGCCCGATGCTGACGGAATTTTCGATGTATTCTTCACTCAATGAAAAACTTTTCGAAAGGGTGAAGGCCGTGTATGCGCAGAAAGACAGCTTTGATCTTGCTCAGGATCAGATGATGCTTCTGGACAACAGCTACAAGTCGTTCGAAAGGGGAGGAGCAAACCTTTCGCCCGAAGACAAGGAAGTTTACAGCAAACTCTCTGAAGAGCTTTCACTCCTTACCCTCAAATTCGGCGAAAACGTACTGAATGCCACCAATGCGTTCACGCTTGAAATAACGGACGAGGCCGATCTTGCAGGTCTTCCTTCTTTTGTCGTCGAGGCCGCCAAAGCTCTTGCCGAATCAAAAGGCAAGGAAGGTTGGGCTTTCGACCTGTCTGCCCCGAGCTACGGTCCTTTTATGAAGTACAGCGAGAAAAGGGATCTTCGTGAAAAAATCTACAGGGCATATAATACAAAAGGCATAGGAGGCGAATTTGACAATACCGAGGTGGTAAAGAAAATTGTCGATCTCAGAATAAAGATTGCCAATATCCTCGGGTATGAAACATATTCGGACTATGTCCTCGAGAGAAATATGGCAAAGAGCAGCCAGAACGTGATGGATTTTCTCTCAAAACTCCGCGAACCTTCTGTTCCCGCCGCAAAGAATGAAGTGGCGGCGCTCAACGCCTATGCAAAGGAAAACGGCTTTGAAGGCAGCGAGATTATGCCCTGGGACTTCAGCTATTGGTCAGAGAAATACAAAAACGCAAGATACAGCCTCAGTGACGAGCAGCTCAAGCCTTATTTCAGGTTGGAGAATTGCATTGATGCTGTGTTCGACCTTGCTGGCAGGCTCTATGGCCTCAAATTCAATGAGCGCAAGGACATTCCCGTATATCATCCGGATGTGAAGGTATATGACGTGACGGACGAGAATGGCCGCCATATGGCTCTCTTCTATGCAGATTTCTTCCCTCGCGAGAGCAAGAGAGGTGGCGCCTGGATGACGGAATTCAGGGGACAGAGCATAATTGACGGCGTGGAAAACCGTCCTTTCGTGAGCATAGTGACCAATTTCACAAAGCCCACTCCTTCATCTCCTTCACTCATAACCCACGACGAACTCACGACCTTCCTTCACGAATTCGGCCATTCTCTTCACGGGATGCTTGCCGAGGGAAGATATGAAAGCCTTACCGGAACTAGTGTAGTACGCGATTTTGTGGAGCTCCCTTCACAGATTATGGAAAACTGGGCATATGAGCCTGAATATCTCAATACTTTTGCCCGCCATTACGAGACAGGCGAGACTATTCCTCAGGAACTTATAGACAAGATAGTCGAGAGCAAGAATTATCTTGCGGCATACTATCAGGTGCGTCAGCTCGATTTCGGTACTGTCGATATGGCTTGGCACAACCTCAAGGCTGTCCCTGCAGAAGGAACTGTAGAATATGAGAAAAAGGCCCTGGAGCCCTCCAGAGTGATGCCTTCTGTGCCCGAATGCGCTTTCTCAACTTCATTCAGCCACATTTTCTCCGGCGGATATTCTGCAGGATACTATTCTTACAAATGGGCAGAAGTTCTTGAGGCAGACGCTTTCTCATTGTTTGCAGAAAAAGGTATCTTCAACCGCGAAGTATCAGAATCTTTCCGCAGCAATATACTCTCCAAAGGCGGCAGCGAAGATGCAGATGTCCTCTACCGCAACTTCCGTGGTCACGATCCCGAGCCGGAGGCTCTCCTGAAGAAACTGGGAATTCTGTAGACTAAACCATTCCGGAGAAGCCCATAAATGCCATCGCAAGAATACCTGCGGTGATAAGGGCTATTGGAATGCCTTTGAATGCCTTAGGTACATCATTGAGTGCCAGCTGTTCACGCAGACCGGCGAATATTATCATCGCAAGGCCGTAGCCAACTGATGTGGCGAAGGCATAAACCGTGGCCTCTCCGAGATTGAAAAGATGGGGCTCTCCGCCTGCATAGGTGAATTCCTTTGTGACAACGCTGAGCGCAACGCCCAGAACGGCGCAGTTTGTCGTTATCAGAGGGAGAAATATTCCAAGAGCCTGATAGAGCGCAGGACTTATCTTTTTCAGCACTATTTCCACCATCTGGACAAGTGCTGCTATCACCAAAATGAACGCTATCGTCTGGAGGAATGCTATGTTGCACAGCACCAGAAGCTTGTTCAGAAGGAAAGTGACAACCGTAGAAAGCGTGATTACAAAGCAGACTGCTCCGGACATTCCGACTGCAGTGCTCAACTTGTTGGATACACCCAGAAAAGGGCATATTCCCAGAAACTGGCTGAGCAGGATATTGTTTACGAATATCGCCGATATTATGATGAGAATGTATTCCATATCAGTCTTGTTTTGTCACTTTTTTGAATAAAACGATGAGGTAGGCCAGAACGATGAATGCACCGGGAGCAAGCACAAAGGCCAGAATGCCGTCGCCCTGAATGAATTTCCATCCGAATGCGCTGCAGTTTCCGAGCATCTCACGCACAAGACCGAGAATGGTGAGGGCTATAGTGAATCCGAGGCCTATTCCAAGTCCGTCAAGAGCCGAATCTACAACTGTATTTTTGTTTGCAAAGGCTTCTGCCCTGCCCAGAATTATGCAGTTTACAACGATAAGGGGGATGAAGAGGCCGAGCGTTTCGTAGATTGACGGTACGTAGGCCTGCATAAGGAATTGAAGCAGAGTGACAAACGTCGCTATTACAACGATATACGCCGGAATCCTTACTTTGTCCGGAATGAAACGCGAAATTGCCGAAATGGCTATGTTCGACAGAATGAGGACGAACATTGTCGCAAGTCCCATACTCATACCGTTTATTGCCGATGTCGTCGTCGCAAGTGTGGGACACATTCCCAGAAGAAGGACGAAAGTAGGGTTCTCTTTGACGAGCCCTTTTGTGATGAGACTTAGTTTACTGTTCATCTGTGATCCTCCCATATACTTTTAATGCAGTGTCAATTGCCTGAACATATGCCCTGGATGTGATTGTCGCAGCCGTTATGGCATCGACTTCTCCTCCGTCCTTCTTTACTGAAAGTTTCTTTTCAGATGCGTTCCAGCCTTTGAACTGGTCTTTGAACCCTTCCGTACACTTTGCTCCAAGTCCCGGAGTTTCGCTGTGGGAAAGGACAGACGTGTTATATACATTCCCTTCTGCATCCACACCGACCATAATTTCCAGAGAGCCGCCAAAACCAACTGCAGATGAATTGATTGCCGCTCCGACAAAATTTCCTTCCACAGAATAGGCGGGATAATATTCGAAGGATTTTCCTCCCATTTCCACAGTGCTGAGCACCCCGAGGGAGTCGAACTGAGGCAGAACCTCGGCAATCGCGAGGCTGAGTTTCTGCTGTTCGGCCTTGCTTATGGGCTCTTTTGTCAGCGAATACACTCCTGCGAGAAGTGCGGAGCACACCAGACATATCACCAGAAGGCACAATGTCATATTCTTGAATGATGATTCCATTTTATGCCCTCCCGTATTTTTTCTGATGACAGAATTTGTTGATGAGTGGAACGAAGGCGTTCATAATGAGTATCGCGAAAGAGACTCCTTCGGGATATGCCCCGAAATATCTTATCAGCATAGTTATGATACCTATGCCTGCTCCATAGATGCATCCTCCGAGTGTCGACATCGGGCTTGTGACATAGTCTGTGGCCATAAAGACGGAGCCGAGCATAAGGCCTCCGGTGGCAAGGTTGAATATGGGCCCTGTGTAGACATCGGGGTTTATGAGCCAGAAAACAAGGCTGAAAAGCGCTACGCTTGCCCAGATGCTGAGAGTGATGTGCGGTCTGATGAC
>R06__coassemble_249_pt1 | contig 20363 bp, 11 predicted proteins | sample R06__metabat2_low_PE_030 | metagenome-assembled genome bin R06 | reverse complement strand
TCTTTCCATTATTTCCATACACATTCTGCCGTTGTGGTAGGGGCATTTCCAGAAGCCGGCAAGGTCGTCCGTCGTATTGGGGACGAAGCCTCCGTGACCATCTTCCAAAGCACCCCAGTACCATTCTCCGTCCGGACAGACAATATACTTTTGTACAAATTCCCGGCACTTGCAGGCACGTTCAAGCCATATTTCCTCTCCTGTATCCTGCCATCTGTTGATGCAGCCGACAATAGTCTCGGCCTGCACCCACCAGTGGCGCTGCCTGTCCACGGCACCATCTGACGGATCATATTCGTATATCATACTGCCGTCTGCCTGCAGACCTTCGAGAGATGCCAGAGCAATGCGGCGGGTGATTTCTCGCACGCGGGAGGTGTCCGAAAGCAGTTCTGCAGCTTCGTCCAGCAGCCAGGAAGCCTCTATGTCGTGGCCATAGGAAACGCCCACGGTCTGAAGTGCCCAGTCTTCGTTGAAAAACAGCCCCAGATGGCCCTCCGGCCGCACTATTTTGTCGATAAATATATCCACTATATCCTTCAGGGCAAGCCTGAGACTTTCGTCCTTCCACACCCTGTACAGGCCTGTAAAACCCTCCAGGATATGCAGATGGGTGTTCATCGTCTTGGCATCATTGCGGTCTTTGTCGCTAAGGCGCATATCTTCTATCGGCTGCCAGTCTCTTGTGCAGGCTTCGATATATCCGCCGCGGAGAGGGTCGAAACTGTGCTCCCGGATACATTCAAACAAGGCTATAGCCTCTTCCAAAGACTCTTTTTCGCCTGTCGCCCTGTAATATTCTGCAAGGGCGTAAATGACGAATGCAATGGCGTAGAACTGCTTTTTTGTATCAAGGGGACGCCCCTTGAAGTCTACACTCCAAAAGCATCCTCCATACTCTCTGTCGATAAAATGGTCGCGAATGTACCTGTATGATTCGGATGCGGCTTCAAGATATTTTGAATCGCCGCAAAGTCTGTACGCGCTGCTGAATGTCCATAAGATTCTGGCGTTCAGGATGCAACCTCTGGGACTTTCCTTGTATAGATTGCCTTTTCCGTCTATCCGGCCCCACCATCCTCCGGAAGGATCGCGCATATTCTCCAGCCAGAAGGGAAGTATATTGTTTTTCAGATGAGACTCAAAATGCCCCTTTTCCATACCTTTATTTTTATACGAATTTAGCAATAAATGGAATAAGGTAGGTGTGCACCAAGAAAATTCATAGAAATAGTGCAATAATTGTTAAAAAAGTATTATTTTTGTGCCTATGACAAAGATTTTATCCGAAATAAGCCCTCTTTCGCAAAAAGACTGCTTCAATATAGTTGAAAGGCACAAAACCGTTTTCACTTATCCTCTGCACCAGCACAGGGAATATGAACTGAATTTCGTCGAAAACGCCTCCGGGGTGCGCAGAATCGTGGGTGACAGCGTTGAAGAAATAGGAAACTTCGACCTTGTACTGATAGGTACTGGCGGCCTCCAGCACGTTTGGGAACAGGGGCGCTGCACGTCGACCGATATACGCGAAATTACCATCCAGTTTGAACCGGAGCTGTTTCCGGAGGACGTTCTCAGCCGCAATCAGTTCTCCGCTATCGGTAAAATGCTCGAGCAGTCGCGCCAGGGGATAGCCTTTCCGATGAATGCGATTATGAAAGTCTATAGCGGTCTTGACAAGCTAGCTTATGCGCAAGACAGTTTCGAACAGTTCATAGATATGCTGAATATACTGAACGAGCTCTCAAAATCCGATTATCGCGTATTGTCTACATCTTCCTTCGCTCAGGCGGAGAAGGGGACGGAAAGCCGCCGTGTTACAAAGGTAAAGAATTATATATCAGAGCATTATACCGAAGATTTGAAGCTTGAAGATTTGTCTTCTCTGGTGGGAATGAGCCCTTCTTCTTTCAGCCGTTTCTTCAAACTCAGGACAGGCAAGACGCTGTCTTCGTATATAATAGATATCCGCCTCGGCGTCGCATCGCGTGCGCTCGTGGATTCAAATCAGAACATTTCTGAAATCTGCTACGGCAGCGGATTCAACAATCTATCCAATTTCAACAGGGTATTCAAAGCCAAGAAAGGCATAAGTCCGAAGGAATTCCGCCAGCTTTACAAGAAGAAAAAAGTCATAATCTAACTTATGTTTTGCAATTTTTGACAAAATAGTATTTGTTTGCAGGTCGCATTACCACTAATTTTGCAATAGTAATTGAAGTAATACGACCGGTGAACACTAAAACTGCCAATATTTTTGCATTTTTGCTGCTTGTAGTGGCCTCTGTGGCCTCCTGCGGCAATCAGGAAAACAGTGAAGGTTGCTTTGTAGGCACCAATCTTTGGTATGCCGTCGATGCAGCGGCAAACGACCCCGCACGTCTTGATGAAGAACTCGATTCTTTGCAGGCTATGGGCGTGAATAATATCCGCATCTGCGCCGTGGGCGAAAATGTCGAGGAAATGCGCGCCGCCCTCGATCATCTGCAGGCAAAGGGAATGAAGGCTGTCCTCTTTCTCAATAATGCCTGGGAATGGTCCCGTGGATATGCTTCTTATCTCGAAGAGGCCGGCGAAGGCCCCGTCAAACTTCCCGCTACAGACGGCTATGCCGCCTATATGCAGGATATGGCCCGTTTCGTGATGTCCGACAAGGCTAAAGAGCTCTCTTACGACCACATAAGGCGTGTGGTGGGTGCCCTGAAAGATCACGAGGCCATCTACAGTTGGGAAATATGCAACGAACCCCGCTGCTTTTCGACTCAGCCTGAGGTACAGTGGACCTTTGTGGAATTTATTCACAAGAGCGCAAGGATAATCAAGGAGACAGATCCTTCGCATCTTGTTACCACCGGTAGTGAGGGCATATGGGGATGCGAGGGCGAGGAAAGCCTGTGCCGCTTCGTGCACGACTGTCCCGACATTGATTATATCACAGCGCATATCTGGCCATACAACTGGAGCTGGGTAAGTGAAGATACTACAGTGGAAGGAGTGGACGCGGCAATAGAGAAGACAAACGAATATATCGACCGCCACATTGCCATAGCCACCGATCTTGGAAAAAATCTTGTCATCGAAGAGTTCGGATATCCCAGAGACGGCTTTTCTACTGACAAGAGTGCAGCCACGACAGCCCGCGACAAATACTATAAGAATATTTTCAAGCGCGTGCGAGAGCAGGCAGGCAATGGTGGCCCTCTTGTAGGATGTAACTTCTGGACCTGGAACGGAGATCCTCCGCAGGAAGCAGAAGGCCTCAACAGCGTATATCCTTCAGACAGAAGTACAGTTGAACTTATAAAGTTCTATAACACAAAACTTTATCAGACCATTACCGTTACTTCTCCCTCAGATAGGTGGCTCATCTGCGGCAATGCAAAAAAGGAACTTCCTGTAGATTTGTTCTGTCCGGACGGTCTGAAGGAAGTTGAACTTGCGCTCAGCCTGGTGACAGATCTTTCGCTTATGGGCGCAAGGGACACCATCCTTGTGGATACTTTGCGTATCGCCTCTGAAAATACATCCGTCAGGGTAGCATTTCCCATAGAGGGAGTTGCTCCCGGATTCTATCAGGCCTGCCTCGACATAGGCAAAATCCACAAGAACGGAATGGAGTATCACAATGCCGGTTCATTCAATATCGGCATAGAGCCCGAAATGATTTCTAGTCCTCAGGACAAACCCGAAGATTTCGACGAATTCTGGGCAGCCACACTGAATGAGCTTGCTTCTGTTGCTCCCGAAGTTGAAATTACCCCTTATCCCGAGTGCAGCGATTCTATCCGCAGCAGTTATTATGTAAAATACAAGTCTCTGGATGGAGCCCTTGCCGGTGGAGTGCTTTGCGTCCCCAACGCTCCCGGCAAATATCCCGTATTCATCGATTATATGGGTTATGGCGCAGACGTGTATCCCTATTATCCTTCTGCAAATCCCGACAGAATAGAATTCCTCGTGAGTGTACGCGGCCAGGGCATTTTCCGCGACCAGAAGCAGCGCTGGATAGACCGTGCACTCGATAGCAGGGATACTTATTATTATAGAGGCGCTTTCTGCGATGCCATAAGGGCTATCGATTTCGTATGCGACTATGAAAAAGCCGATACGTCGAAGATTTTTGCCCGCGGCGAAAGCCAGGGCGGCGCATTCACCTGGATTGCAGCATCCCTCTCGAATGGAAGAATCAAGGCTGCAGCCCCCGCAGTGCCGTTCCTCAGCGATTATCGCGACTATTATAAGATAGTATGGTGGCCTATGTGGGAGGTTATGGACGAGGCAGACAAACAAGGTCTGGACAGGGAAGAAGTGTACGCAATGCTCAGATATTTCGACGTAAAGAACTTCACAGACCGCATCACCTGCCCTGTATATATGGCATTCGGACTCCAGGACCCTGTCTGTCCCCCGCACACCAATTTCGCAGGGTACAATCAGGTGAAATCACCAAAGAAATATCTGTGTGTGCCCACCTGCGGCCACGCGATGTGGAAAGAAAAGGAGTGGGAGAGCAAAAGAGAAGAATTTTTCAAACAATATATGAATTAAAACAACAACTGTCACATTATTAACTCTAAAACCAATTTTGTATGAAAGGGAAAACATTATTCCTGGCAATTGCGCTGATGATTACAAGCATCGGTGCCTTTGCACAAAATTCCGTCAGTGGCGTTGTGATCTCCACGGCCGACAACCTGCCGGTCATCGGAGCCAGTGTACGTGTCCCCAACACGAGCACAGGAGCAGTCACGGACATTGACGGTGCATTCAAGCTGAACGTTCCCGAAGGAACGCAGCTGGAGATTTCCTACATTGGTTACGTGACCAAGACAGTCTCCGCCACGAAGGCTCCTATGCAGATCTTCCTGGACGAAGATACACAGCTTCTTGACGAAGTTGTCGTTGTCGGTTACGGTACAATGAAACGAAGCGACCTGTCAGGAGCCTCTGTGACGATGAAGGAGGAAGACCTGAAGGGGTCTCTCATCACATCGCTCGACCAATCCCTGCAGGGCCGTGCCGCCGGTGTCAGCGCCGTGCAGACATCAGGTGCCCCGGGTTCGTCTTCTTCTATCCGCGTCCGCGGACAGGCAACTGTCAATGCAGGCGCTGAGCCTCTGTATGTAATTGACGGAGTTATCGTCCAGGGCGGCGGCACTTCAGCCGGCGACTTCGGTTTGGGAAGCCTTGGAAACGGTAAGATTTCCACAATCTCCCCTCTGTCAACAATCAACCCTTCCGACATCGTGTCGATGGAAATCTTGAAGGACGCCTCCGCAACTGCAATCTACGGTGCACAGGGTGCAAACGGCGTTGTGCTGATTACCACAAAGCACGGTAAGGCCGGCGAGGGAAAGATCAGCTACGACGGTATGGTTGCAATGAGTCAGCAGAACGTGCGCATCGATATGTTGAATCTGCGCGAATTCGCTGAATACTACAACGATTGGGTAGCCCTCGGAGAAGGCACTGCCAACGCATACTACACAGATCCTTCCCTGCTCGGAGTGGGAACAAACTGGCAGGACGAGGTGTTCCGCACCGCAATCCAGCACCAGCATCAGGTGAGCGCTCAGGGCGGTACAGAAAAAGTGCAGTACTATGTTTCAGGTTCGTACACAGATCAGCAGGGTACCGTTATCGGCACCAATTTCCAGCGTTTCAGCGCCCGCGCCAATCTGGACGCACAGGTAAAGAAATGGCTGAAAATAGGACTCAACGCCACTTATGCAAACACCACGGATGACCTCAAGCTTGCCGACGGTGGCGAGGGTCTCATCTTCAGTGCGCTGGGTACCCTCCCCGACATTCCTGTATATGACGTGGACGGCAACTATGCAACGGTTGTACGCGAAGGCTACACTTCAGCCAACCCTATCGGTCTTGCGATGCTGAATTCATATCAGCTCAAACGTCAGAAACTCACAGGTAACATCTACGCCGAAATAACTCCCTTCAAGCACATCACCTGGAGGAGCGAGCTCGGCTTTGATATCAACAATTCAGACGCCACCACCTTCAAGCCCACATACATCCTGGGCGGCAAGGAGAACAACCAGAACTCAATGAGCCAGCAGAAGAACGGCGGACAGTTCTGGCAGCTCAAGAACTACATCACCTGGGCACAGAGCTTCGGCAAGCACGCCATTACCGGTATGCTCGGTCAGGAGTGCTGGGAGAGCAAATACGACTATTTCAGCGTATCCAATACTGATCTTCCTGACAATGACATTCGCAACATCAAGCTCGCGCAAGGCGACCCTTCAGTCAATTCCGGCTACGGCAGCAGCGCGATGGCATCATTCTTCACACGCTGGACATACAACTACGACGACAGATATCTGGCAACTTACACCTATCGTCGAGACGGTTCTTCAAACTTCGGTCCCGACAACCGTTGGGCAGGATTCCACTCTTTTGCCGCCAGCTGGCGTTTCTCAAATGAGAAATTCTTCCAGGGTCTGAAGAGCGTCATAAACAGCGGTAAACTCCGCGCAGGCTGGGGCCAGACAGGTAATGCCAACATAGGCTCAGGAGCCTGGGAATCAGGTATGTCCAAATCTGCTTCCGCACTTGGCGACAGCCAGCGTCCCGCCAACATCTCCAACCTCGGTATCCACTGGGAGAAACAGGAGCAGGTGAACATAGGTCTCGACCTCGGATTCTTCCAGGACCGCCTCAACCTTATCGTCGATGTGTACGACAAGACTTCGCGCGATATGCTTATGTCCCTCGACCTCCCTTCATATATGGGAACAAAGGGTAACGCATCATCATCTCTCGCAGCTCCCAAAGGAAACTACGGTACAATCAACAACAAAGGTTTGGAAATCACACTCAGCGGCCTTCCTATCCAGACACGTAACTTCGAGTGGGAGAGCAGCTTCCAGATTTCATTCAACAAGAACACCCTGGTTGCCCTCGACGGCTCTGCAAACGCCAACCTCATCGGCTACGGCCAGTGGAGCGACGTAGTGAGCGTCACCAATATAGGTGAGAGCCTTTACAACTTCTACGGATATGTTGTAGAAGGTGTCTATACATCTTTCGAGGATATTCAGAACAGCCCTAGGGCAGAGAAATATCCTTCCGACGGAGTGTTCGACCGCAACACCACAGTGTGGGTGGGTGACCTCAAATTCAAGGATATAAGCGGCCCCGACGGAGTTCCCGATGGTGTCATCAACGAATATGACAAGACCAACATCGGCTCACCGCTCCCGAAATTCACTTACGGTTGGACCAACACCTTCCGCTACAAGAACTTCGATTTGTCGATTTTCCTGAACGGTAGCTACGGCAACAAGATTCTCAACTACAACCTTATGGGACAGGGCTACAACGGACTTGCACATATGAGCAGCGTCTGGACAAACCAGACAACAGCCATCTTGAACCGCGCAAATCTGGTTCCTGCAAACGGAGTTTACAGCGACAACTGGTATGATGATATCACCAACGTAGTCGTTACAAACACTGATACCAAGACTCCGCGTCTCACCCAGGCCGACCCGAACGACAACGACCGTATGAGCACACGCTACATCGAAGACGGCAGCTACTTGAGAATCAAGAACATAGCTCTCGGCTACACTCTTCCCAAGAAGGCGCTGAACAATATGAAGATTGAAAACATCCGCCTGTACGTGAACATTCAGAATCTGTATACGTTCACGAAATACACCGGTTACGACCCCGAAGTCGGTGCCAGCACGCAAGACTCTACAGGTCTGACCTTCGGCGTAGATAACGGACGTTATCCTTCTCCTACATCATACTCGTTAGGCCTCAACATCACATTCTAAAAATTGGAGGAAATGAATATGAAAAACACATTCAAAGTATTTGCGATAATCGCCCTTGCTGTTTTGTCCGTTTCCTGCGAAGATTTTCTGAACAGACCTTCGGAAGACAGCTACACCGTGGGTGACTTCTACAAGAACGACTCACAGCTCGAAATGGCTGTCAACTATCTGTACAGTTCACCCTGGAGCGATGCAACCCGTTTCTTCATCTACGACCAGGAGACGATGTGCGGCAACGTCTATATGAGCGGCAGCGCATATTCCACCCTTACGGTGAACGGAAGCGACGCCGACAATATGGCATACTCTTATTCTCTGTGGGCCGTTAACGCACACTGTAACACAGTGATAAACAATATTCTCAATTCCGAAGGACCTTCCCAGGAAGCAAAGAACAAGTATATCGGAGAATGCCTGGCCTGGAAGGCTATGACCTACTTTATGCTGGTGCGCACGTATGGTGATATTCCCATCATCCACGACAATACAACCATCATTCAGGAGGCTTCTTACAATGAAGTGAAGAAAGTTCAGAAGGCAGATGTTTACGAGTATATAATAATGACTCTTGAAAAAGCCATCGAACTTCTTCCTGCAAACAGCTACATCGGCCAGTACAACCGTATCGACCGTTATGCCGCCGAGGCCCTTATGTCAAAGGTTTACCTCACCAAGGCCGGCGTCAGCGGAGCTATCGAGAGCGGCGATATGGCAATGGCTCTCAAATATGCAGAAGATGTAATCAACAATTCAGGCCGTACCCTTACCCCGAACTATGCTGATGTATTCCGTCTCGATCCCAAGGTTTTCCAGCAGAGTGGCGAAGCCCTCTTCTCCTGGCTCTGGAACGTCAGCGCCGGCATCTGGACCTGCCAGAGCTTCATCCAGAGCGACGTAGGACTTTGCGGCTTTGACGAGTTCGGCGACCTCTGGGGCGACTGGAAGGGCCCGAGCATCGACCTTCAGGATGCTTTCGGAGTATCCGCAACTGATGATCCCGAAGTACGCAAGGCAAACGAGAAAGACACCCGTCGCAAAGCCACCTGTATGATGTTCGGTGACCAGTATGACTACTTCTGGACAGACAAGGGAGGATTCGACTTCTATCGTTTCTTCTATGATGATACATACGGCCTTGGCACAGATTCTCCCAACATCTCAAACAAGAGCTGGGGCTGTGCAACAGGAGCCAACTATGCCAAGCATCTGTACGGCAATGCTGCCGACCACCTTGCAGGCACAGGCGAATCTGCCGCAAATATGTATAACAAACTTCCTACCCATATCCTGCGTCTTGGCGACATATATCTTGTAGCAGCCGAAGCAGCTCTTCTGACTGGCGACAAAGGTAAGGCCGCAAAATACCTCAACGCAGTGCGCGAAAGGGCAGGCGTGGAGGCTTATGCCGAAGGTGATATCACTTTCGATACCATCTGGAAAGAGCGCCGTCTGGAGCTTGCTCTCGAGGGAGACCGCTGGTACGACTATGTACGCCGCAGCTACTACGATGTGGATGCCTGCATCGCCGAACTCAAGGCACAGAGACGTTCACCTTGGGGAGAGGGAGATTTCAACGCGATGCACAAGGGCTATATTCTCGACGCGGACGGCAACTATGCAGGCCCCGGCACCGGAGAATGGGACAACAGTTCATTCTCATATACCGGTTCAGAGGATGTCAAGGACGTGAAAGCATCGATGTTTACAGTTCCCGTTCCTACGGATGACGTTGTGCAGAATCCCAATATGGCATCTGACCAGCCCGCCATCCACGTGGATGTACGTGAGGAATACAAATACAACTTTTAACGGATGAATGCAATGAAAACACCAAAGAATATAACAGGTTGGATTTGCGGTCTGACAGTCTTGCTTTTTGCAGTCTCCTGCGAGGAGTACGACTACCCCGACCGTATCAGAGCCACCGAAGGCGTGCCTACAGTGGATTATGTAAGGTATGCCGACCAGGACGTGTTCATCACGCAGGCGTTCATGGACGAGGTTGTGTGCCTTGTCGGCAGCAACCTGTGCAGCGTGCACAGCATACTGTTCAATGACCAGGCAGCCATACTGAACACCAGCTACATCACCGACAATACACTTCTGGTTGCGGTTCCAAGCACCCAGGCTGTGAACAAGACCGACAAAATCTACCTCTGCACAGCGGCGCAAGACACTGTTACAGTGGTCTTCAAGGTTTTGCCTCCTTCACCCAAGATCAGCGAAATGTCTTGCGAATATGCCGCTGTAGGACAGAAGGTCAGCATCACAGGAAAATACTTTATGGACGTGAAGAAACTTGAAATGACGGGAGCGGCAGTTTCTGACTTTACAGTGGAAAGCCCCGAAAAAATCAGTTTCAACATTCCTTCAGGTGCAGCAGCAGGCCCTCTCTATATTGAAACAGAGTCCGGCAGCGCATACAGCAAGTTCTGGTATATGGACAACCGCGGAATACTGTTCACATTCGAGGATGGCACCAGAGCACCGAACGGATGGAACCCCGCAGATATTATCAGCAATCCTTCTGACGGCATCAGCGGCAACTACCTGCAGTTCGGTAACGGTACTACAGTTCTTGATGCAGAAGGAGGCGCCTGGTCTGAAGGATCCGGCGGATTCTCAATGCCTTACTGGCCCGGTAGCTGGAACGATCCCGAGAACTATGCGGATGCTCCGCGTCTTACTGATATAGTAGACTTTACCAACTATGCCACAATGGCATACAAGTTTGAGATGAACATCCCTGCCGAATATCCCTGGAAGTCCAATGCAATGCAGGTCATCCCCGCTCCTGTGACAGCTGTTACCGGCGGTAATGCCTGCACGGATATCTACGGAGTTCAGGTGGCAGGAGCCAACAACACATACTTCCACGAATCTCTCAGCCTGCCTCGCGCAATGTATGCACCTTATGCAGCAAGCGGCTCATACGATACAGGTGGAGAATGGATAACTGTGACTCTGCCCATTTCAAACTTCACTTATGACTGGGACGGCAACCCTGCAACCGGCACTCTCAACGCCGATTCGTTTGCCAGCCTTCTCATATTCTTCCACGGCGTAGCCGGTGCGGAGTGTACTCCTATCGTCAAGATCGACAACATCCGAGTTGTCCCTAATTAATCTAAATGACTGATATTATGAAGAATATATTCAAATTATCCGTTATTGCGCTTGCATCCGCGCTGTTGTTTGCCGCGGGCTGTACAGAATTCGAAGAAATCAGCACAGACCAGTTCAACGACGACGGTGTCGCTTTCAGCGCTTTTGCTCCCAATCCCGTTTACAGAGGTGGCGAGCTGACAATAATCGGCAGCAATCTCGACAGGATAAAGGAAGTGCAGGTTCCCGGCATAGCCCCCATCACCGATTTCAAGGTGACAGGCAGCGGGCGCAACTGCCGCCTTACCTTCATTCTTCCCGTGGACGGCCCCGAAGTGGGACCCCTTTCCATCGTGGACAAGGATGGACGTACGTACGTCTCGCTTGCTGAGCTTACATATACTGAGCCCGTAGTGTTTACGGACTTTTCGCCCAAGAATGCAATGCCCGGCGATGTAATCACGATTACAGGCGACTATATGAACCTCATTCAGGAGGTGATTTTCGCCGACGGAGTGATTGTATCAGGAGAAGCAGTCAAGGCTGACGGCCGCTACACACTCACCGTTACGGTACCCGACAATGCAATCACCGGACGTATAGCGATAGGTGACTCCGACGAGAATGCAAATCCCGACGTCATTGCCAACAAGATTTACTCTGAAGGTGAACTTACAATAGGCAGCCCTACCGTCAAGAATGCCGGTGCCATCACCGCAAAGGCAGGCTCGACAATAAGCATCACAGGATCATACCTCAAGATGATAAAATCTCTCGCATTCGAAGGTGCATCCATCGATGCCTCTGAATTTGCATCTCAGGACAATGCCGAGATTACTGTTGTCCTTCCTGCAGCAGCTTGCGACGGAGAAATCAAGGTGACAGACTATGCAGGCAATGAATACGTTGCCGCTACTCTTACCTGCGTCGTTCCTTCCGAAGCAGTGGCCGAGCCCCAGCCTATCAAGGCCGGCGAAACGCTCACAATTACAGGAAAGGACCTCGACCTCGTGACTACAGTCGATCTCCCCGGAGCCTCAGGATGCGCATTCACTGCCGAATCTGATGCCAAGATAACTCTTGTTGTGCCTGCGGAGGCAACTGAGGGCGATATCACCCTGAGTACAGCCAACGGTTCGTCCACAACAGCGGCATACACTCTTGTGAAGCCCACCATCACCGGTGTATCTCCCCTGGAAATTTATGCAGAAGAGCAGATTACCGTTACTGGTACCGATCTCGACCTTGTCACAGGAGTGACCCTCGGAGGCAAAGATGTGGATTTCGCACTTGACAACAACGGCGAATCCATCCTCGTCACCACTGCAGCGACATCAGTCAGCGGCAAGGTGGCCCTTGTTCTTGCAAACGGAACAAGTGTCGAGAGTGAGGAAGAAGTGACTGTAAACTATCACAGCAAAGTGATTGTTACGTCAATCCCTGCAGCCGAGCACATCGGACAGCCTGTATCCATCCTCGGAACCAACCTCAAGCTTGTGGAGAATATCTTCATCGGCGATACAAAGGTGACCGACTATGCATACCGTACCGACGAGCAGATTGTCTTCAATATGCCCTGGTGCAAGGTAGGCAGCTATCCCGTAACCTTCCACTTGTTTGACGGCGACGACGAAGTTCAGGCCCTGCCCATCGAAGTGCAGCTGGAGCTGAATGTATCTACAATCTGGGAAGGCAACGAGGATTTGGGCAACTGGGGCAACCAGCCTTACCTCGGCGCCGAGACCGGATTCCAGACAGCAGGAGCGAAGGTGGGCGACAAAGTACGTCTGTACTATGCTCCTTACGAGGGAGAGAACGTTTACTACCAGATTCAGCTCTACGGAGGCCACTGGGACGGAATGAGCATTGCCGAACTCGGCGGAGGCCAGACAATAAGTCCTGATACAGTTCCTTCATACATAGGCTATTTCGAATTCACCATCACAGCCGCTATTCTTGCCCAGCTCATCAATCCTATCGGCTGGGGCGGAGCAATGCTTGTACAGGGTGAGAAAGCCGTTGTCACCAAGCTTGTCCTCATCCAGGAGATTTCTCAGGAGACCACAATTTGGGAAGGCACCGCCTACGACAACTGGACTAACACCTGCCTTGGCACCGAAGACGACTGGGTTAACGCCGGCCTGTATGATGGAGCCGAAGTGAGAATCTACTTCACAGCAGATACTCCCACCGACTATCAGATTCAGACCTTCGACGGCCACTGGAACGCTCTTGAAGTTGCCCCGGACGGCACAAAACAGTTCAACTACTCCAACCAGCCTGACGCCATAGAGAAAGGTTACATCCACTTTATCGCCACAGGATCGACTTATACCTCCCTTACTACCAAAGCGTGGTGGGGCAATGCGATCATACTGCAGGCCAATGGTGTGACGTTCACCAAGGTTGCATTCATCTAGCAATTTCTCACATCAAAGAGGGCGGGCGAGCCCGCCCTCTTTTTAATTTTTTTTATCCGTGAAACACTTGCCAAGAAAAATTCTTGCGATAATTTTGGCTGCAAGTGCCTTGTATTCTTGCACCAAAGAGCCCGATCCAATAGTCGAAGAAGCGGCTCCTGCACTTGTGTCGACATCGCCCGAAAACGGGGCGACGGACATTGCGTCTGCATCGCTCGATATCGTTTTTACATTCGACCAGAACATAAAATGCAGCACGTCGGCTGCCACTCAGATAGTGGTGACGCCGGAGGTCACAGTGTCGAAGGTCAATGCGTATGGAGCAGCCCTCACTGTGTCGCTATCTTCTCTGGAGAGAGGTACAAAATACACGGTATCGCTTCCTCAGGGGCTTGTGCAGGGTTTCAAGGAAAATCAGAAAGGCTCTGCCGCAATAAGCCTTTCGTTCTCTACCAAAGACAAGGATCCCGAGCCTGTGCACTACACTTTGGATCCCACAAGCAGCCTGAGTAATGCATCGGCGAGCACCAGGGCAAAGAAAGTTTATCAGTTCCTGCTGGAGCAGAGCGGCAACAAGGTGCTTAGCGGAGTTCAGAGCAGCGGCACGGCAAACAACAACGATTATCTGAATCAGATTTATTCCCGTACCGGCAAGCATCCGGCATTCGCGGGATACGACTTCATCTTCGAGCAGTATTCGCCTACCCCCGCGAGCTGGAGCTGGAAGATAAATTATGAGGATATGTCCGCCCCCATAGAGCATTGGAATGCAGGCGGACTGGTGGGTTATATGTGGCACTGGAACGTGCCTGCATCAAAGGAAGATTGGGAGAAGGCAAAGAATTTTGCCACAAACGGCTACGACTTCTCCGGTTACAATTTCTACACTGAAAAGACAAAATTCGATATCCGCGAAATCCTGAAAGAGGATACCTGGCAGCGCGAATATGCCATTGCCGAAATGGATAAAGTGGCAGGATATCTCAAAATACTGAAAGACAAGGATATACCCGTTATATGGAGGCCTTTCCACGAGGCAGCCGGCAACACTTATACACAGTGGCAGAGCGGTGCCTGGTTCTGGTGGGGACGTTATGGCGCAGAGCCCTGCAAGGCCCTCTGGAAGATGATGTACGAGCGTTTTACGAACGTTCACGGCCTCGATAATCTGATATGGGTATGGACAATAGACTACGTCAGCGGGCAGGAGGATGCTGCTCTGGAGTGGTATCCCGGCGATGACTGCGTAGACATAGTCGGCTGCGACATTTACGCCGATGACCTCAAGACAAAAGGCGAGCAGTATCAGTTCCTCGTCGACGTTACAAAAGGTAAAAAGCTCGTCACTGTCAGCGAATGCGGCAATGTGCCCGATCCGGACGAAAGCCTCAAAGCCGGCCACAAATGGAGCTGGTGGATGGTATGGTCCGACGATTATGCGCTGAATACAGAAACTTATTGGAAGAAACTTATGGGTTATTCCACTACGATAACCCGCGAAAATATGCCATCCCTCAAATGAAAAAAATATTTACCATAATTGCGACCTTCATTCTGCTCGTGTCATACGGATGCGGCAGCAAGGAGCAGACGACACCGGAACAAATTGATGCTCCGAAAGTTACATCATCTACTCCGGCAGACGGAGAAACAGATGTTCCGGAAGGCTCCCTGGAGGCGGTCATAGTCTTTGACCAGAATATCAAATGTTCAGGGGAAGGTGTGACCATTGATGAGGGTGCAAGTGTCGAAAAAGTTTTTGCATACAATACTTCCCTGAAAATAAACATCAGCGGCCTTGTTTGCGAAAAAACATATACCCTGACGATTCCGGAAGGCATTGTGACGGGGTTCAAAGAAAATCAGAAGGCTTCTTCGAAGATAACTGTCCGCTTCACGACGGAAGACGGCCCTCTGACGCCTCCCGAGCCGGGCACTGCGCCAGACGGATGGGAGAATTCCAGTGCCGCAGTGCTCAATATGGGCACAGGATGGAATCTTGGCAACACTATGGACAGCAACGGCGACTGGATAGTTCAGTATACAGCCCAAACCCCCTCCGACTGGGAAACAGCCTGGGGCCAGCCCGTGACAAAGCCCGAACTTATAAAGATGTTTGCACAGGCGGGATTCGGAGCAATCCGCGTTCCTGTCACCTGGAAGGAGCATTTTGCCGCCGACAATACCATTAATGAAGCCTGGATGGCCCGTGTCGAGGAAATAGTAGGTTACGTCCTGGATGCAGGATTGTACTGCATATTGAATTCCCATCACGATACAGGTACGGAAGGATGGCTCCACGCAAGTTCTTCAAATTACGCTCAGAACAGCGAGAAGTACAAGAAAATGTGGCAGCAGATTGCCACAAGGTTTGAAAAATACGGCAATCGTCTGATATTCGAGAGCTTCAACGAAATGCTGGACAATTCCAACAACTGGGGCAATCCTTCGGATGATGCAGTCGGGGCAATAAACAGCTATAATGCAGATTTCGTCGCCACAGTGCGTTCCACAGGTGGAAACAACGCAAAGCGAAACCTCATTCTGAACACATATGCGGCTAACGTGGAATCAAACTCCCTTAATGGCTTTACAGTGCCCACAGACAGCGCTCAGGACCATCTTATTGCCGAATTCCACAGCTATGCTCCATATCGTTTCGCCTTCCATCAGGAAGATTCTTCGCAGCAGCTGTCTGTCTTTGACGATGCCTGCAAAAGCGAAGTCGAGAGCATTATAAATCGTGCTGCAGCCGCCCTTCACGCCAAAGGCCTTCCCTGCATCATAGGCGAATATGGCAGCGATTCGGCGGTGGCAAGCGATACTGAGCTTGGTAAGCAGGCAGCCTGCTATGTTTCTACTGCGAAAGCAAATTCTATGGCCTGCTTCTACTGGATGGGCCTCAGCGACGGAGAAGACCGCAGCGTTCCCAAATGGACCAAGCCTGTTATCAAAGACGCTATACTCAAAGCATACAAGTAAAATGAAAGTTATCCCGATAATAATGCTTGCAGGGGCCCTGGCCCTTGTATCCTGCAGCGAAAATTCCCTGCAGGAGGCTCTTGAAAATGCCGCAGAAACGCACCGGCCGCTTTTGGGACATCAGGACGACATTATGTACGGCCACACGTGGAATGCCACAAAAGATGCCGACAAAGCTCTTGAACGCAGTGATATAAAAGCCGTATGCGGCAGTTATCCCGCAGTGCTGGGGCTTGATCTCGGAGGTTTGGAAATCGACAGTCCGTGCAATCTGGACGGCAACGATTTCTCGCTTATGAGGCTTGCCGCGCAGAAACATTACGCCCGTGGAGGCGTCGTCACCCTAAGCTGGCACCTTCGCAATCCGCTGACAGGAGGCGATGCGTGGGATATAAGCAGCAATGAAGTTGTCGCATCTATCCTCCCGGGAGGTGAAAAGCACGAATTCTTTCTTGGATGGCTCGATAAGGTATGCGACTTCATAGCTTCAATCAAGGATGACAAAGGAAGGCAGATTCCCCTGATTTGGAGACCCTGGCACGAGCATACGGGAGGATGGTTCTGGTGGGGTGCAACTCTTTGCAGCTCAGAGGAATTCAACGCACTTTGGAAGATGACTTATGATTATATGACAGAAGAAAAGGGTCTGGAAGGCCTTCTGTGGGCCATTTCTCCCAATTCTTTGGAAAATGACTTTGATAGCTGGACTCTGCGCTATCCCGGCGATGAATATGTCGACATTGTGGGTTTGGACTGCTATTGCAGTACTTATGTGCCTCAGGAAGAGGCCATCCCCAATTTTGGCAGCGATATGGCCCGCTGCCTTTCTTCGCTTCAGAAATTTGCCGGTGAACACGGAAAGATTCTGGCCGTCACCGAAACGGGATACGAAGGCCTGACATACGAAAATTGGTGGACGGAAGTTCTCTCTCCCGCCATCAAGGATTTCCCTGTTGCGTATGTCCTTGTTTGGCGCAACACAGACGAAAGACCTCTTGGCATAAAACATTTTTATGCCCCCTGGCCGGGCAGTCCTTCAGAAGAGGACTTCTGCAAATGCATAGAAAACGGAACACTGAAACTACTAGACTGATATGGACTTTGAAAATACTCTGAAATCGCTTCGTGAGTATCACGAGGAATTGCTGACAATGCCCAACGAGGCATTCTATGTGAACGGGGTGTATGAAAGGTATATAAATCCTGTGCTTACTGCAGACCACGCTCCACTTGAATGGAGATATGACCTCAATCCCAAGAGCAATCCGTTCCTTATGGAGCGCATCGGCATACACGCCGTATTCAACAGCGGAGCCATCAAATGGGGCGACAAATATGTCCTTGTGGCCCGCGTTGAGGCCGACGACCGCAAAAGTTTCTTCGCTGTGGCCGAAAGTCCCGACGGTATAGACAATTTCCGCTTTTGGCCGCGTCCCATCACGATGCCCGAATGGGGAGAACCTGCGACAAATGTCTATGATATGAGACTTACCCGTCACGAGGACGGATGGATCTACGGACTTTTCTGCGTGGAACGTAAAGACCATAGTGCCGAAGGAGACCTCTCGGCCGCCACTGCTGCCTGTGGAATAGCCCGTACCCAAGATCTTGTGAACTGGGAGAGATTGCCGGATTTGGAAACATCCACCCAACAGCGAAACGTGTGTCTGCATCCGGAGTTTGTGGATGGCAAATATGCCCTGTACACGCGTCCGCAGGATGGTTTTATCGATGCCGGAAGCGGCGGTGGCATAGGCTGGGCCCTGATTGATGATATCACTCACGCACGCATTACGGATGAGAAGATAATCAATCTCCGCCACTATCACACCATCAAGGAAAGCAAGAACGGCGAGGGACCTCATCCAATTAAAACCCCTCAAGGGTGGCTTCATCTCGCACACGGAGTTCGTGGTTGCGCCAGCGGGCTCCGTTACGTGCTCTATCTGTATATGACCGCGCTGGACGACCCTTCACGCGTTATTGCCGAGCCCTCCGGCTTCTTTATGGCACCGGTGGCGGAAGAGTATGTCGGAGATGTGATGAACGTGCTGTTCTCCAACGGCTGGATTGAGGATCCCGACGGCACAGTGTACATTTACTACGCATCTTCGGACACCCGTATGCACGTCGCCACCTCCTCGATAGAGCGCCTTGTGGACTATTGCCTGAATACGGAGCCGGACGGCCTTCGTACAGGCCTTACTGTAGAAAGAATCAACAGACTGATAGACAAGAACAATGGGTAAAATAAAGACTTCACTTGCCGAAAAAATCGGCTACGGATTTGGAGATATGGCTTCCAGTATGTTCTGGAAGATATTCTCGTACTACCTCCCTTTCTTCTACAGCAACATATTCGGCCTCAGGCTCGACCAGGTTGCGCTTCTTCTGATTGTAACCCGCATCTGGGATGCCGTAAGCGACCCTATGATGGGAATCATTGCCGACCGTACAAATTCTAAGTGGGGCAAATATCGTGTCTATCTGCTTCTGATGGCGCTTCCGTTCGCCCTCAGCGGCATATTCCTGTTTACTACGCCGGAATGTTCGGCAACGCTGAAACTTGTGTGGGCGTATGTCACGTATATAATGATGATGACGGTATATACAGGCATCAACGTTCCTTACGGCGCAATGCTTGGCGTGATGACGGATGACAGCGATACAAAGACTGTTCTCTCCAGCTTCAGAATGTTCTTCGCTTATGGTGGCAGTTTCATAGCCCTTTTTGCGTGGGAACCGCTTTGCAACGCACTCGGAGGCTATTCTTCGCCCGCCGGATGGCAACATTCAATGATGGTTGTGGCTGCCTTCTGCCTCGTTCTCTTCATACTCTGTTTCTCTATGACTCGCGAGAACCTGTACACGGTGAGCACGGTGTCTGTGGGTTCGGATTTGAAATCTCTGCTGAAGAACGCTCCCTGGTGGATTCTCATAGGTGCGGCCCTTTGCTCTAATCTCTTCAATACCGTACGCGGCAGTACTGTGGCATATTTCTTCAATGACGTCATCGGTCAGGAAGTGCATATGAACCTTGGCGGCCTTAACTTCCTCTTCTATGCAGGACTGTTCCTGAGCATAGGCGAGGTATGCAATATGATAGGAGTGGCCCTTACGCCGTTCTTTGCCAAGGCTCTGGGCAAAAAGACAGCCTATATGGCTTCATTCATCGCCCTGATAGTGCTCAGTATCGCATTCTTCTACGTGCCTGTTTCTCAGAGCGGTTACTGGTGGATGATAGTTCTACAGGTAGTCATAAGCATCTTTACCGGCATCATCTCGCCTCTCGTATGGAGTATGTACGCCGACGTTTCTGATTATGCCGAAAACCGCGACGGAACAGCTTCTACGGGACTTATTTTCTCTTCTGCCTCTATGGCCCAGAAATTCGGAGGTGCCTTCGGAGGTGCGGCCGTGATGTGGCTGCTGGCGGCATTCGGCTACAATACAGAGGCAGGAGCTGTCCAGACTCCTCAGGCAGTCGAAGGCCTTAAGATACTTATGAGCTGGGTACCTGCCGCAGTGGCTGCTCTTGCGGTTGTCTGCACAGCATTCTATCCTCTTACCAAGAAGAAGATGGAAGTCATTCAGGAAGAACTTGCGGCAAAACGAAATCTGAAATAATATGTTCAAAGGAATACCTACTGTTATGAAATGGGTGCTGGGAATCCTCTCGGCAATCCTCATCGGCGAAGCTATATTCGCCCTGGCAAACTCATCCAAGGAAGAAGATGTCTCCTTAAGAGTTGATGGAACGACCCTGATGCTTGACGGCAAACCGGTGAAATTCAATGGAATAAGCTACGGGTGGCACAATCTGTGGCCCAGGTTCTACAACGAAGGCAGCGTAAAGACAATCTCCCAAGACTGGGGATGCCGCATCATCCGTGCAGCGATAGGTGCCGATGCTCACGCCCTTGCCGACAATCCGGACTGCCACTCAGGCTATATGGACGAGCCCGAATTCGCTTTGGAAAAACTATATGCCGTGGTTGACGGAGCAACCGCCAATGGTGTTTACGCTATTGTGGACTGGCATTCGCAC
>R06__coassemble_232_pt1 | contig 21215 bp, 12 predicted proteins | sample R06__metabat2_low_PE_030 | metagenome-assembled genome bin R06 | reverse complement strand
ACCCTATAGCAAGTCTGGATGAAGCCGTTGATGTGACAGACAAGTTTGATGGCGATGTGCTCGCGATAGATGTCCCCGAGGGCAAGCACGTATTCTACGCTCTCGTGCGCTTCGATTCCTTTGCCTGCGTCATAAATGGGGCGCCCGGCGCTGCAGGCAGCATCCTCGACCATATGAATGCAGAGGCCGTACGCGGTTATCTGGACCATATGGCAGAGACAATCGAGTCCAAGACAGGTCCGCTTTCCAATCATCTCAGAGCCTTCTTTGTGGACAGTATGGAGCTGGAGGGCAACAACTGGACGACAGATTTCGCAGAAGAATTCCAGCGCCGCCGCGGATATGACCTTATGCCCTGGATGCCCTTCACTATGTTCAAAGTGGGACGCCTCGGAGACGTAGAGAGCTTCGAGTACGGCGCAAAGAAATCTCCGGAGTTTGAGGAGCAGGTGAACCGCGTGCGCTTCGATTATGAGCTTACGAAGGCAGAATTATACGAAGAACGTTACGTCAAGACCTTTACCGAGTGGTGTCGCTCCAAGGGTGTAAAATCCCGTGCACAGGCCTATGGACGAGGGTTTTTCCAGCTGGAGCCGTCTATGGAGCACGATATCCCGGAGGGCGAGTCGTGGACGACAAACTGGCTGCGCCATCGCATCGGCGAGGAAATGGGCGATGAGGATTATCGCCGCGGCCGCGCTTATACGATGATTAACAAATACGTTTCTTCTGCCGCACACCTTACAGGAAAGAGACTCGTGAGCGCAGAGGAGATGACAAATACTTATAAGGTGTTCACCACCACGTTGGAATTCCTCAAAGTGGGCTCCGATATGAATGCCACAGTGGGCATTACCCACTCCGTATGGCACGGCTTCAATTATTCTCCTCTCGAGGCGGAGTTCCCCGGCTGGGTGCAGTACGGGTCGTTCTACAACGAGCGCAATCCCTGGTGGCCCTATTTCAGGAATCTCAACGACTACCGCGCCCGTATGAGCAGCCTGCTCCAGAACGCCGATATGGTGACGGATATAGCCCTTCTGCCCGCAAACTACGATATGTGGACGATAACCGGTGTGCAGACAGAGCCTTTCCCCCAGAAACTCCACAATCCCTTTACATCCCTCGTTTGGGAGGCCATCCACAAGACTGGCGGCGGAGCGGATTATGTGTCAGAGAACATTCTGCACGATGCTACTGTCTCCAAGGGCAAGATTTGCTATGGCCCCAAGAGCTATGGCACCCTGATGCTCGTGGATGTGGCCGGGATTACCCCCGAGACTCTTGATAAACTCCTTCAGTTTGTAAAGGGTGGAGGACGAGTGTTCTGCATAGGACAGTACCCTAACAAGTCGCTCGGCCTCAAAGACTGCAAAGAGCGTGATGTTCAGATAGCTTCGGCTGTAGAAGCGCTGAAAGCCTATCCTGATAATTTCATTCTCCTGCCAAAGCCCGAGGACGGACGCTATCTGGAGTGGTATCAGGACGTGCTGGAGAAGTATTCTATGCCTCGCACAGTGAAGATTTCCAATCCGGACCGCTTCCTTCTTCAGAGCCGCTTCAAGGCGGACGACGGGAGCGATATATTCCTCTTTGCAAACGCCCATATGAGCGAAGGACGCCGCACAACTGCAGTCTTCCCCTCAAGCGCGATTTCCGGCAAGAATGCCTGGCTTTACAATGCAGACACAGGAGAGCGCAGCAGACTTACTCTCACCAAGGGCAAACTGGACGTTGATCTCGGCCCCTCGCAGACCTGGATCGTGGTATTCAACCGCGACAAGGGCGGAGAAGCCTACAAGGCCGTACCTTCCCGCGGCACCCGCACTCTCGAAGTCAAGAATTGGAAGCTCAGCGCCCACCAGACCATCCTGGGCGATACTACATCCTTCGAGATGAAAGATCTTAAGGATCTCAAGGATGTGCCTGAATATCAGAACTTTGCCGGCTGCGTGACATACACGGCAAGCGTCAAGCTCACCGGCGCAATCCTTCCCCGCTACATAAACCTCGGTAAGGTGGCCGACGTGTGCGAACTCAGCGTCAACGGTACACCCTGCGGTGTGAAGTGGTTCGGAGAGAAGACCTACGACGTGGGCTCCCTGCTCCACGAAGGAGAGAATACGATAGAAGTGAAGGTGACCACCCTCACCGGCAACTATATGCAGACACTTAAGGACAACGCCGTGGCCCAGCGCTACATCTTCCGCAGAAACCAGCCTCTGGTAAGCGCAGGACTCATAGGCCCCGTAACACTTTATAACGAATGGGAATAAAAATTAAAATCGCGCTATCACTGGCTCTTTGCGCTTTTGCGGCGCAAGGGCTTCGCGCAACTGATTATTATGCCGATGATTTCGGCGCCAGGCCGGACGGCCAGACACTCAATACGGCGTCCATCCAGGCCGCTATCGACTTTGCAAGCGCCAACGGCGGAGGCAGGGTGATTCTTGGCGCCGGCAGATACATTTGCGGTTCAATCTACCTCAAAAGCAATGTCGATCTGCACTTGCAGACAGGATGCACACTTCTTGGCTCCACCAATCCCTGGGACTACATCAAGGATCCCTATATCGGATGGACGGCGTTCCTTCTGGCCGTCAAGGCCGACAATATCGCCGTTACCGGTGAGGGAGTCATAGACTGCCGCGGCTTCGAGGTGGCAAATCATATGGTGGAATACATCCACAGGGGCCTCTTTGAGGACGCTCTCAAGGCGGACCGTCCGCAGGAGTCAAATCGTCCCGAAAATATCCATTTCCGCGAATGCAAAGGCGTGACCATCAAGGATATAACCCTCAAGAACCCCGCCTGCTGGACCCAGCAGTACGAGCTCTGCGAAGACCTCCTCATCGAGCGCGAAAAGGTTGATGCCAAGGCCTACTGGAACAATGACGGTCTGGACGTCGTGGATTGCCGCAACGTGGTTGTGCGCGATTGCTTCATCGACGCCACAGACGACGCCTATTGCTTCAAGAGCCATCATAAAGACGGCGTGAGCGAGAATGTTCTTGTCGAGAATTGCGTGGGCCGCAGCAGTGCAAACGGTATCAAATTCGGCACTATGACAGTGGGCACTTTCAGGCATTTCGTCTTCAAGAATATGACGATATACGATACCTACCGTTCCGCTATCACTGTGGCAAGCGTTGACGGCGGAATAGTTGAGGATGTGGTAGTTGACGGCCTGAGGAGCATCCACACCGGCAACCCCATTTTCCTTCGCAGCGGACTCCGTAGGGGCGAAGAGAGCCGCGCCTGCCTCAAGGATATAGTGATTCGCAACGTTTACGCAGAGGTTCCTTACGACAAGCCGGATGCAGGGTACAACTACGAAGGCCCCGTTGAGGACCTTCCCCGCAATGTGTGCCCCAGCAGCATTATAGGCGTGCCGGGCATCCGTATAGAGAATGTCCGTATCGAGAATGTGGAACTTGTTTACCCCGGACGTGCGAACGAACTTTATGCCCGCCGCGGCACTACCCCCGAGGAACTTGAAGCAATTCCCGATCTTGTGAAGTCCTATCCCGAATTCTCCAACTGGAAGGAACTTCCCGCCTGGGGATTTTATGTAAGGCACGCAGACGGTGTTGTTTTCGACAATGTCACGATGCGCGTGCAGGCGGACGATTACCGCCCCGCCTTTGTGTCCGACGATGTCGATGGCCTCACCCTCAAGGGCCTCAATATCATTCAGGAAGATGCCGCCGGAAAGACTCAGGTGGTCACCAACAACACAAGAAATTTCAAATCGGAGGAATAATATGAAGAAAATAATACTTACCGTTATTCTCGCTCTTGTTTCTGTGTGCGGCTTCGGCCAGCAGAAATATGTGTCAGCAATATTCGGCACCAAGACTGACGGCGTCACAGACAATACAGCCACCATCCAGAAAGCTATAGACTTTATTTCCGAAAAAGGTGGGGGTGTGCTGGAGTTTTATGTGGGACGCTATCTTACAGGTGCCATACAGCTCAAGGATAACGTTACCATATATCTTGGAAATGGAGCCGTGCTTGTCGGATCCACCAATATTCACGCATATAAAGGCGCTCCTGCGCTTATCTGGAGCAAGGATGCAGTCAATGTGGGCCTTATAGGCACAGGAGTAGTGGAAGGCCGTGTGTCAGCGCTTACAAAGAGCGTCGAGGACCAGAAGGCAAAGGGCTATCTTAGTGCCGATTTTGCCGTTCCTGGCCTTGTACAATTCGATGGAGGAAACTCCACAATCGGAGAAGATGTGAAACTCATAAAGGACACGGCAGACAAGCCCCTTAACAATCAGAAGTAATATGAAAAAGATTCTCGCCATATTTGCTGTCGTTCTTTTGACAGTTTCCACTGCATCAGCAGGGGAGTATTACGCTTCCTCTTTCGGTATCAAGTCAAATGGCAGCACGCTTAATACCCGCGCCATTCAGGCAGCAATAGACTATATCAGCGCCGAGGGCGGCGGTACGCTCACCTTCAAGGTCGGCCGCTATCTTACAGGATCTATCCATCTTAAGAGCAATGTCACGCTGAATCTCAGCGAAGGTGCCATTCTGGTCGGCTCCACCAACCCTTACGACTACGACAAAGTGGACGGCTCACCCGCTTTTGTGATAGCTGACGGCTGCGAAAATATAGCCATCACAGGCGCCGGTGTCATCGACGGTCAGGGACGCGAACTTGCAAACAACTATATCACCCTTATCAATCAGGGATTCATCAAAGACCAGTTCTCGCTCGGGCGCCCGTTCAACAGGCCCCACTGCCTGCATCTGTTCAATTCAAAAAATGTGACAGTGAAGGACGTCAATATCCGTTCTTCGGCGTTCTGGACATTCACCTCCAGCTGCTGCGACAGTCTTCTCATAGACCACGTTACCGTAGAAAGCCGCGCGTTCTGGAACAATGACGGCATAGACATCGTAGATTGCACCAACACCATCGTTCAGAACTGCTTTGTAAGCTCTGCCGACGACGGCATATGCCTCAAAAGCCACCGCGCAAACAAACTGTGCGACAATATCTTGATACAGAATAATGTCGTGACTTCAAGCGCCAGCGCCATCAAGTTCGGCACTTACGGAGTAGGTGGTTTCCGCAATGTAACCATTCTCAACAATACCGTCTATGACACTTTCCGCAGCGCCATAGCCATCGAAAGCGTGGATGGAGGCATTGCAGAGAATATCGTTGTGGACGGCCTGAAATCACTCAACACCTCCAACGCCATATATCTTGTAGTAGGCCAGAGAAGAGGGGAAAAGAAGAGCTCTATGAAGAATATCACAATCCGCAACCTCTATGCGGAAATTCCTATAGACAAGCCCGATTATGGCTATGACTACGAAGGCCCTACTCAGGAGAAACAGCCTCGCAACATCAGCCCCTGCCAGATTGTGGGCCTCCAAGACCAGAATATAGAGAATGTCCTCATAGAGAATGTCGAGGTGAGATTCCCGGGTGGCGGCGACAGCGCTTATGCCTGCGTGAAGACGAGTGAGTTGGAAAAAGTACCCGAGATGCCTACGGCCTATCCCGAGTACTGTCAGTTGAGGGAGCTTCCCGCCTGGGGATTCTACATCCGTCACGCCGATGGCGTCACTTTCAAGAATGTAACCCTGAGCGCGGCTGCGAAGGACTATCGCCCCGCCGTGGTGCTCGACGATGTCGCCGATTCCGACTTCAAGGGACTCAAGGCGCTCGCGCCTTCGCTCAAGGGTAAGATTTTCGTTGCCAAAAACTGCAAGAATATAAGGCGCTGAGCCTTTTTATTCCTCTCCAAGGGTCTGTACGACCTCCTGAATTGTTCCGTCTTCGTTGAAGAAAAGTTTGTCAACGCAGATGGAACGCAGGCAGCCGTGATGCGAAATCGAGCAGTTGTGGTAGAAAAGGTACCACTGACCTTTGAATTTCACTATCGAGCCGTGGCTTGTATCACAGTCTGTGGGCTTGAGAATGATGCCTTTGTAGTCCCACGGGCCCATAGGATTGTCTGATGTCGCATAGCGGAGCTGATTGCGTCCTCCTACGCCGGGCTCCTGATGGTTATCTGCGTACATAAGGTAGTAGATACCGTTGTTCTTGAAAACCCACGGTCCTTCGTGATAGTCGCGAAGGCCCTGCATAGGCTGTACTTCGCCGTCTATCTCCGTCATATTTTCCTTGAGTTTGACGCCGATGATGCGTCCGCCGCCGCCATAATAGAAGTAAGGCGTACCGTCGTCATCGACAAAGACGCAAGGGTCTATCATAGCAAAGGCATCGCCGAGTCCCTCGAGATATCCGAGAACCTTGAAATCCTTTGTGGGTGAATCACTTACGGCGATACCTACTTTCCAGGTATTGTTCCAGTCCGTGCCGCTGGGGTGGGGGAAGTAAAAATAGTACTTGCCGTTTTTATAAGCGCAGTCCGGAGCCCACATAAAGCCTCCTTCCTCTCTGCCCCAGCTTACGTCGCGTGAGTGAAGGAACTCTCCGTGGTCTGTCCAGTCCTTCATATTGTCTGTACTGAAGACGTGGTAGCCGTCCATAAGGTCACATCCTCTCGGGGGATTGTTGTCGTGTGACGGATATACATAGAGCCTTCCGTCTTCCCACACGTGTGCAGAGGGGTCTGCCAGGAAAAGGTCTGTTATGAAAGGATTCGAAGGCATTTCGAATTCCACCACTTCTTCCGCTTTTTCTTTTGCTGCATTGCAGCCCGCGAGGGCTATTATCGCGGCTGTTATGAATAATACTCTTTTCATTGTTATCTTGATGGTTGTTTTGATTGCATCGGTATTTCTCCTCTGAGCATCTTGCCTGCCTGGCCTACGAGATACAGATAATGGTCTGTTTCGAGTCCGTCCTCAACGCCCTGGAACACTGTGCCAACCTCGCTTCCGAGCTTGCACCAGTCGCTGCCGCTGAGCCCGGTTACTTCTGTGTTGCTTATGCTCCAGCTTCCTCCCTTGTAAACAACATAATATTTGTCTTCGGGAACGTTGGAGGGAGCCTCGCTCTTTCTCATAGTCTTGTAGATCGCTGTGCCTTCGTCGATTTCGTCAAACATAGCGATGTAGATGCATTTGGCTCCGTAGTATATGCAGTTGTAAAGCTGTGTCCAGAGGAAATCACCTTTCTTTCTGGCTATCGTGCTTGTTCCTGTCGGATTCATATTCTCCCACGAGAATCCGGGATAGCAAAGTGGCGCATAAACCACTTTGTTGGTCTTGCACCAGTCTATGTCAGATTTGATGTTAGACTTGAACGAACCGTAGTTGCTTCCATTGTATCTTCCTACAAACCAAGGGAATACGGCATCGCATTTCTTTATGAGATCGTGTATGGCATTGTCGGAAAGGCAGTCTGTCTTGAGTGCTCTCCAGTAAGTGGGCACTCCCAGAAGGACGCTGTAGCCAAGCCCCTGAAGCTTCTCGACAAGCTCGGCGCAGTCTGCCACCGTGTATTTTCTGTTGTCGGAGAAACCGACTCCCCAGACGCATACAAGGGGCTTTCCATTCTCGTAGAGATAATATTTCTGTCCGGCATTTCTGTCCTTCAGATTGTATTTGTCCATTATCGCCTTGGCATCGGCTACGACCATATCCACTGTGCGCCCGTTGTACATAAGGCCGCCGCTGAGGTCGTACGCAAAGCTTATGGCCCTTTCGTATTTGTTGGAGGCCTTCATCGCGTGCGAAAGCACCTTGTCGAAATGGTCCTTGCCGGAACTGTTGCCTATGACTTCTCCGACAAATCTCTGCATAAACACTCCGTCGATGCCATATTCCTTCATCCATTTGAAATGAAGCATAACGGAACTCTCGTCGTAGGCGCTGTAGACATAGGCGGGGCTGCCGTCATCAAACTTGAAATCGGTCTTGTACGTCTTTTCGTACTCTGTCATATCCGGCCAGAAATCGATTGAATTTCTGAGGGGACCGGGCTTGAACATACCGTTCTCCTGATAGTGGTAGAAGCATTTTCCGTGTACGCCGCTGCAGCCGTCTCCGGGGCAGCCGAACCAACCCTGGTAGCCTGCCATTATGAGGCCTTCGTAGGTGTCGTACGGCTCTCCGTCCTTGTGGGGAGTGAATCCAAGGTCGTTATAGACAGCTCCGGTCTCCTTGCCTCCGTCGTCCACCCTGCCGGGAATATTCTCTTCCTCTTTGCAGGAGGGAAGGGCGAGCAGAGCCAAAAGAATGAATTGCAATCTTTTCATATTGATGTGAATTTGGACAAAGTTACACAAAAATCCTTTAACGGGAAGGCATTGATGCACTGAGAGGAATTTCTCCTCTCAACATTGCGCCCGCCTTGCCTGTTATCCAAAGGTAATGGTCGGTCGGAAGTCCGTCCTCCACACCTTTGAATTCGATGCCGAGTTCGCTCGCAAGCTTGCACCAGCCCGAATCCGTCGTGGGCTCCTTGTATTTTGTCAGCCTTGCGTAGTTACCATTGTCATAATAGACATAGTATTCGCTTGTGGGCTCGTTGCTCGGAACATCACTTTCGTTGAGGCACTTGAAGATGGCCGTTCCTTCGTCAATCTCGTCGAACATCGCGATATAGAGCATTTTGGCTCCTTGGCTGATGCAGTAATATGCCTGATCCCAGAAAAATTTGCCCTTGTTACGGGGCGCATATCCGTTGTTGGGGTGCATATTAAGGTCTGAAGAGCCTACAAAGCAAAGAGGCGCATATCCGATTTTGTTTGTCTTGCACCACGTGATGTCCGATTTTATGAGAGATGCGAATGATGAATAGTTATCAGGGCCGTAACGACCTACAAACCAAGGCATTATAACATCAACTTTCTTTATCAGAGAAGTGAGCTCCTTGCTGCTTACGGCGTCGTTCTTGCCCTCTCTCCAGTATGTCGGCACTCCGAGCATCACGCTGAAGCCTTCTTCCTGAAGGGCTGTGACAAGTTTGTCAACATCAGCTACTGTGTAGGCTGTAGTCCCGTTGAAGCCGACACCCCAAAGCACGATGAGTGGCTTTCCATTCTCGTAGAGATAGTATTTCTGGCCTGCGCTTCTGTCGAAAAGATTGTATTTTGCTGCAATCTCCCTTGTGTCCTTCATTACGCCATCTACACTTCTGGTGCCGCTCGTCGTGAATCCGCCAAGGTCGTACATCACGCAGATTGCCCTTTCGTACTGATTGGAACCCTTCATCGCAGATGCAAGCACCTTGTCGAAATGGTCCTTTCCGTCCGAATTGCTTACAACTTCGCCGACAAATCTCTGCATAAACACTCCGTCTATGCCATAATCCTTCATCCATTTGAAATGAAGCAGGACGGAAGATTCGTCGTAGGAGCTGAATACCTGGGCAGTCTTGCCGTCGGGATATTTGAACTCGGTGTCATATACCTTTTCGTACTCGCTTACGTCGGGCCAGAAATCTATGGAATTCTGAAGCACGCCCGGGCGGAACATATCATTCTCGCGATAGTGATACCACTTTGTGTTTGAATGATTTGCGTGGCTGCAGCCGTCTCCGGGGCAGCCGAACCATCCTTGATATCCTGCCATTACGAGCCCTTCGTAAGAGTCGTACATCTCTCCGGATTTGTGGGGAGTGAACCCGAGATCGTTATATTTCTCGGGTTCTTTCTCCTCTTCAATCCTTCCCGGAATGACCTCGGGCTTCGAGCAGGCCCAGAGCCCGAGGATTCCTACTAACACAACTGTTGTTAACCTTACTCTACACATCTCCAATTATTCCGAAGGAACAAGAACTTCCTTTATTTCTGAGTAGTTCCAGTTCTTGTAATTGTTGTTTACCTGAACGCCCATACGGCACCAGTAGTGGTATCCGGGCTTCACTTCCATACTTACGCTATACGTCTCGTTGCCGTTGCCGTCCGTGTCGCCAATCTTGCTCCAGGCCTTGCGGACAGAAATCTTGTAGTCGTCGGTATAGTAGTAGTCGATATGGTTGGAAGCTCCGCAGTACTGGTTGATACTGAGGAAGGGGCGAATCTCCATCACCATCGGAAGTCCTTCTGTTACAGGAGCTTGAAGCTTGCAGGACAGGGTGAGTGTCGTGCCTTCGAGCTTTGTTTCGAAATCAGTCACGTGAAGATACGGGGTGACTTCGAAATCCTGCACTTTGCCGGCCTTTCCTATTGCGACGTTGTAAGTTGTGTCGCAGGGCCAGTAGGCTCCGTCAAGGGGAAGCATATCGTACGTTCCGCTGAAAAGCTTCGTGTTCTTGTATGTTCCGTCCATCTTGACCGCAAGATCCTGAGGCGTGGGATTGGTGCTGTAGCTTCTTTCCCAGATGCGTATGTGCGTATCTCCCTGGTCGACAAACATATTGTCTCCTGTCGTCTTGTCTATCAGACGACCTTCGATCTTTGCCGCGGGAGCATCGAAATTGTCTATTTCCATACAGGCAGAGGCCGCTGTCAATGCCGCCAGAGCTGCAAATGTGATATAGAATATACGTTTCATAGTTCTCTCATCTATTAATATCCGTCATTGCGTACAAGCTTGGGATTCTTGTTGATTTCTCCGCCCGGAATCTGCTCGTAATACCACTTTTTGTCGTATGTGAGCTCTCTTCCGAAAGGATTGGCCTCGTTGAGGAAGATGTACTTGTCTTCGCTTACAACATAGTAGCTGGACAAGGTGTGGACCATAAAGTTGTCGTATGTGAGGTCCGCAATCCTCCAACGGCGCTCGTCCCAGTCACTCTGATTTTCGATGCAGAGCTCGCGCTTGCGCTCCTGACGGATGTAGTAGAGGTTTTCGTCAACAGTGAAGCCGTACAATTCGGCTCCTATGTCTTCGGGACTGTCAGAGAACGTGTGGGCGTGCGCTCCGGCGCGTTCGCGGATTTGGTTTACAAGGGCATATGCTTCCTTCTTGTAGGAATCGTTGCCTGTCTCGAGACCAAGCTCATAGGCGGCTTCCGCCCAATTCATAACTATCTCGCCGTAGCGGAACACCTTGTAGGGATGCCAGCTCTGGTTGAGAGAGCGTGTTGAAGGATCGGCATTGTAGTCGACATACTTTCTGACGAGAGTACCCATATATGAATATCCTTCGTCACCCACGCCTGATGCGTAGCCGTATGCTCCGTTCACCTTGTAAGTCTTGTCGCCAATCTTCCTTGTCTTGTTGAGGCCTGATTCGCGTACGCGATACTGCTGGGTGTATTCGGTTTCGACATTTGTCTGTGGACATCCGTCCGCTGCAGTTCCCGGATACTGGGTGTAAAGGCCTGTCTGGATATCCAGAACGGTACCCGAGAGAGATTCCGTCATACCGGGGAAGAAGAAGTTGGCGCGGCAGCGTGCTTCCATCTCTCCGTTGTTCCAGATGTCGGTGATATTGTCAAAACGTACCGGATAGCCGTTCTCGTCCGTTATTGCGGGAAGTTCGTAGAGACCTATGAGTTCCCAGGTAGGCTGGATAGCAGCACCTACTCCCTGAGCCATATTGGTACCTTTGGGAAGTACCATATCGTCGTATGAGTGGTAGAGCTGAGTTGACCAGGGGGCAACGGAACCAACTATGCCATAATGCTTTGTGAAGATATCTTCCTCGCCGCTCAAGTCTTCGATGAAAATCTCTGTATAAGCTTTTTCCTTGTCGGCACCTGTGTGGAGGGAGAATCCTGCATCGCTGATGAATTTGCAGGCGTCGTAAGCCGCCTTGTAGAATTCTTCGGCATAATTTGCGTCCATTCCCATAAGCCCGAGATCCGTAGCTTCGCCTGTGATGCCAGTATAGCGGTTGTATTTTGCAACAGACGCTGCGTAGAGCATAGCCTTTGACATAAGGGCTGCGGCTGAATAAGCGTTTCCGCGCTGCGTGTTGCTCTTGTCCTTCGAGCCGTACTTCATAGCATAATCGAGGTCGCTCTGGATGAATTTCCAGCATTCATATTCGGTGTTTCTGGGCACCTGGAGCGTCTCTGTGTCTGCTGTAGGATCCTGCACTTCAGTTACGATGGGAACGCCGCCATAACGCTTTACAAGGCCGAAATAGTAGAACGCCCTGATGAAATAGGCCTCTGAAAGAAGCTCTTCGTAGCGATCCTCGTTGAAGCTGTCCTTGTAATCGGGGAAACTCTGGATGAACGTGTTGACATATCTTATCTTCGCATAAGGCCAGTAGCCCCACGAACCGGAAAGGTCGCCGTGACGTCCTGCAGTTTCGGCGGAACTTGTGGAACCGTAGCTCTTGAGAGCCTCCCACCAGTTCTGTACCTGACCGCTCGAATTTGCGTGACCATAGCCCACGCCACCTTCGTTGGACGCCTTGTAGAGGAAATCCTCTATAGGCATTTCGTTGTACAGCGCGGCGAAATACTTCTTAACGCCGAATTCGGAGTTGAAAAGCGTCGCTTCGTCGAGAATACCCTTGGGCTCAAGATCCAATTTGGCGCAAGCCGCCGCTCCTGCCAGGAGAGCTGCTGCAAAGAGTATAAATTTGAACTTTTTCATAATCTTTTCCTTTTAGAACTTGATATTTGCACCTATGTTGAGGGTACGGTTGACAGGATAATTGTAGAAGAGGATGCTGCCCGAGCCGCTGTTTACTCCTCCTGCCGTTCCCGGACGCTCCGGGTCGATATTCTTCATTCCGCAGAATGTGAGGAGGTTGTAAGCGTTGACGTACAGACGCAGACTCTTTATATTTACAATCTTTGTCCATTTCTTGGGCAGAGTGTAGCCGAGCTCGAGAGTTTTCAGACGTATGTATGAGCTGTCGAGAATTCCTGTGGAGCCGGTGCTGAAACTGTGTCCTGTTGCAGGATAATAGCCTTCAACCCACTCTGTGGAAGGATTCCAGGGGTCGTCGTAGGCGTGAACGGTGTGCCAGCGGTCCTGATAGATGTCAAGAGCTGCGCCTCCGTTGAAAGGTCCCACTTCCGTGAATACCTCGCTGTACTGGTTGTAGATGCCTGCGGCACCCTGCCAGTTCATAGAGAAGTCGAGTCCTTTCCATTCGAGACCGAAGGTGAGACCGTAGTTGAATACGGGAAGGTTGTACGTTGCAACAGGGTGGCTGTCGTTTCCGTCAACTATACCGTCTTCGTTCCAGTCCACGTACCAATAGTCGCCGGGAAGTGTGCCCTGGCCGTAGTTTGTTCCCGTAGTGGGATGATACTGGATCTGTTCGTAGCTTGTAAAGCGTCCGCCTTCCTCGATTGAGAACCAGATGTCTTTGTTTCGTCCCGAAACATTGCTTCTGCGCCAGTTTTCCATAGAGTTGCCGGCTGTTGAATCGAGGTGGTATATCCAGCGGTTCTTCGTTGCCGAAACCTGTGCGGAAGCCCAGTAAACCACGTCTCCTATCCTGTTCTGATGACCGAGCTGGATTTCGTATCCGAAAGTGGTGTCGCTCTCGATATTCTCCTGAGGCATTGATGCGCCCACAGTGCCGGGGAGCACTACGGAAGATGTTGCGAGAAGGCCGTCACGGTTGCGCTTGAAGACTTCCACCGTACCTGTGAATTTCTGCTTCCAGAGGCTCCAGTCGATACCTGCGTTGTATGTTGTGGCAGTGTACCAGGTGAGATTGTAATTGGGTATGGCTGTAGGCGATACGCCGGTTGTAAGAGAACTGTCGTAGAACCACGACATATTGGTATTGAGCTCATATCCGACAACGGTAGAAGGATATGTGCCTGCACTTGCGTCATCTCCCATTATACCCCACGAAGCGCGGAGTTTGAGGTTTGTCACCCAGGGGAGGTTGTCCTTTATCCAGGGCTCTTCGCTTATGCGCCATCCGGCCGATACAGAAGGGAAGAAGCCCCATCTCGTAGCTGCAGGGAATTTTGAAGAAGAGTCTTCACGCGCTGCAAAATCGAGGAGATATTTGTCCTTGTAATTGTAGTTTGCGTGGAAGATGAACGCGCGGCGTGTCATATCGCCCACTCCGTTCATCGCGCCTATCTGATTCTCCGATTCTCCCGCAAAGAGATACTCACTGTCGAAGTTCATCACCCTCTCTGCATAGAAACTGTCCCAATAGTTGTATGACTCCTCGTACATAAACATCGCGCTCACTGTGTGGGCCTTTGCGAATGTGTGGTCATAGTTGAGGGAAAGCTGCATCACCTGTCCGTAGCTGGGGCTTGTAGAACGGTTTACAGAGCCCGGATCATTCCTGACGTAAGACTCAAGAGTGCCGTCCTCGTTCCTGCTGTAGAGATTGTAGGTGCGCTTGTAGGTGGAATTGTCCGTCGTGTAGTAGTCGTAGCTGTAGAATGCTTTCGCATTGAGCCCTTCCACTCCGGGGATGTCGTAAATCACTGCAAGCGAACCGTTGAAATTGTAGCGTTTTTCCTGATTGTAGCCCGTGAAGGCGCTGTTCGTCGTCGCTACAGGGTTGTCGGTTTCGAGCATCTCTGTGTCGTATCCCGGCAGAGTGTGCTCGTCGTCAAGCCAGGCCTGTGATGTGGGGCGATATGTCCAGGCTTTCTTGTACACAGTCCAGATGGATGTGTTCGGCTGGTTCTTTTCGTCCATATATCCGCTCAGCTGCAGGCTTGTGCGGAGTCTCTTTGTGATGCGCGCATCCACGTTACCCCTGAAATTCCATCTGTTGTAGTTGAGGGATTTGCTGCTGTAGGAACCCATCTGGTTCATATAGCCGAGGTTGAAGAAGTAGTCTATCTTGTCCGAACTTCCGTTCATCGAGAGATTGTACTGCTCCTGCGGGGCGTTGTCCATAAAGAGCTCGTCGGCCCAGTTGGTGCCTGTAAGCTCGTGAGAGCTGTACTGGAGTATCTGATTGTACTGATACTTGGCCGTGCTCCTGATGGGATAATTGCTGTTGAAGCTGTTGAACTGCTTCTCGTTCATAAGGAGCATATGCGTTGCTGCATCGGCTGTTTCCGGTACATAGAGGAACTGCTGCCAGCCCACATTCGCCGAAAGGTCGATGTCGAATTTGCCTTCGGTTGATGATGAACCGTGCTTTGTCGTGACTAGGATGACTCCGTTTGCCGCACGTACGCCGTAGATTGCCGCCGAGGCGTCTTTCAGAACAGATACGCTCTCGATTTCATTCGCGTCCATACGTGAGAAATATGCCTGGTCGCGGGGAACGCCGTCAACTACGATGAGGGGAGTACCCATACCTCGTATGTCGATGTTGTTGTCAAATTCTCCCGGCTGGGATGAGTTCTGCGTGATGCGCACACCTGCAACCTTACCGGAAAGCATATTTATGACATTCTCGTTCTTTGTGACAACCATATCCTTGTTGGTTACGGCAGAGACTGCTCCTGTGAGGGTAGCCTTCTTCTGTGTACCGTAACCCACCACGATGAGTTCATCGAGGAGATTGCCGTCTTCCTTGAGCACGACCTTTATATCGGTCTCCTTTGCTGAGACGACAGCATCCTCAAAGCCCAGGAAAGATACTACAAGGTAGTCCGAAGGGGCTGCCTGCAGCTCGAACTTTCCCGCCACGTCTGTCACGGCACCCTTGCTTGTGCCGCGGATCATGACGCCGGCTCCGATGAGAGGCTCCCCGTTCCCGTCCTGAACGACACCTTTTACAAGGCGGTTCTGGGCGCCAAGAGACAAAGGAAGCAACATCATCAGAGTGATGAGTATGTTTCTAAATAGGGTTTTCATACCAAATTGTATTAGGTATAGGAAATTCTAGCGGGGATCGGGGTCTATACCCTTGCCTTCTGCGTAGGGAGCTACGCGGCGGTTGATGAACATATAGAACCAGTGCCAGGGACCGATCTGCTGGTCTCCGAGGTCGTACTCGAAATATGCTCCGAGGCCGGTGCGGAATCCCCATCCTTCGTATTTCTCTGTGAAGTTGAGGCCTTTTTCGTTGAAATACCATCCCATAAGGTCGGGGATGTCGCCGCCGCCGTCCCAGCCGCTGATGATTTCGTTGTTGCAGCTTCCGTTTGCTGCGGCTTTCTGCTCGTCAGTCCAGTTCTCTCGTCCTGAAGAAACCCAAGAAGGCTGCGTTGTGCGCCATACCATTCCGCGTGAGTATTTGCAGAGCGATGTGAGTTGCTCGCCAAAGATGAACTTGCTGCCGTCGTTGCCGAAGAGTTCGTCGTCACCTTTCATTACAGAAGCCTCCTGAATCATCTTGAGAGCCGTATTGGCATTGCCGTGACGGAGATATATCGGTTCGGGAAGGAGTTCTCCTTCGGGGAACGTTGCAGTAAGGAAGAGTTTTGCAATGTCGATGGTGCCTGCGCCTGCGGGAACTATCCATTTGAGGTTAACAGACTCTTCTGTACCTATCTCGATGTGCTGAGCCTCAGGGAATCCGTCTCCGAGCCACTTGTCAAGGCCCATTCCGGGGATGGGGTTGTCTATCTGCCAGAAAATCTTGTGTATTATCTGGTCGTTCACGACAGTGTAGATGATGATACCGTTCTTTCCTTCGCTGTTCCAGCAGTCGGTTCCAAGACGCTGCTTGAGAGCCCAGGTGCCGTCTGAAGAGAGGGCTTCCTTTATGATATCATACTTGTTCTGTACATTCTCGTTCTGATTCTCTTTGGGAGCGAGCTGGAATGTGGCTCCTGCGGGAACTTCTGTGAGATAGTCTGTGAGTTTGAATCCCTGAACGAATGCCGCTGCAGAGTTGGGGATGAGCACTCTGTGATAGCCGTCGAGGTCGCCGTCAAGTTTTGTGAGCTGCACGCCTTCCTTCACCTTGGGCTCCTGAAGGGCTTCGGGGTCGAATTCGTGGCCGGAAGCAACTGTGAGGAAGAAATAGTTGGAACTGATGGATGTGCTTCCTACAGTAGCTTTGATGGCAACTGTGTAAGTCTTTCCGCCCTCGGCTGCAAGACATTTGATTGTGACTTTGAGAAGATCGCCGTCCGCTGCGGCTGATTCAACCTTGAAGAGATTGTCGCCTGATTTCACTGCAATCTCGCGCGCGTCTGCGATGCTGAAACCGGCCGCTCCTATCTGGTCGGCAGTAAGGACGGGAGTGGCAAGGAAGAAGACGTCTGCCGTTTCCTCTATCTGAATCTCGTTGCTACCTGCAACAGGGCAGAAAACAAGTGAATTCACAGCTGCGGATGCAGATTTGGGAATGACATAATCCTTACCGTTAACAGTGATGATGAAAGCATCGTCGGTTTCTGTGACGGATACTGAATCTCCGCCGCCGGCAGAACCCGGCGCGATTTTGATTTCCTTGCCGTCGCTTAAGCTCAGGGTCCATATTCCGCTGCCGTCCTGAGTGGCATTGAGGATTGTGGCTCCTGTTACCATTGCCGCCTGAAGGTCTGATTCAAGTTCCTTGACCATTCCTTCGAGAACGGTTACTCTTGTCTGGAGATCTTCTACATCCTTGTTGCTGCAGGATACTGCAACTCCGGCTGTGAAGAACACTGCGGCTCCGATGATGAGAGCCTTGAAAAGTTTAGTTCTCATAGTGTTGTTTTTTTTGTGGGTTTGTATATGCTGTTGGTTTAAGTTGTCTTGAAATCGCTGAACGCAAATATATGCGCGTGGTATTAACCGATGTCAAAAATTATCCTTAACAGACGGAATAATATTTATTTTAATGTTTTTTTAATGTTTTTTCTTCCGATGGTTTTAAAAGAATTTCCTCTGATTAAATATTATCGGTATATTTGCAGTAAACGTGTTGGAATCGACAATTATAAACTAAAACTGATCTATATGGACCCCAAGTATGAAGCCCTGTTTACCCCGTGGAAAATAGGCAATGTCGAAATCAAGAACAGAATTGTGATGACTTCGATGGGCGGCACGTCGATTTTCGGCTGGCTCGAGCCCAATCATTTTGACAAAGAAGCAGCAAATTTCCTTCTCGAAAGAGCAAAAAACAACGTCGGTCTCATTTTGCCGGGCATTGCCCCGATAAGGGACATAATCCTGGGCAAATGGCTCTATCAGGGCAAAGGCAAATTCACTCAGCTCAAGGAATTTATGGACGAATTCCACAAGACCGGAGCAAAGATGTTCGTGCAGCTTACAGCCGGTTTCGGCCGCAGTATGGCAATCAACGACATTATGGTGAAGGCTTGCAAGAACAAAGCCCTGGGTTTTGTGATGAAGCCGATTCTCGATATGGATTATCTTACGGCGTCAGCTTCTGCCACTCCCAACAGATGGGAGGAAACCTGTATGTCTCGTCCCTTCACCAAAAAGGAAATCGACGAGATGGTAGAGGCCTTTGCAAAGACAGCAAAGCTTTGTATGGATGCAGGCGTCGACGGAGTTGAAATCCACGCCGTTCACGAGGGCTATCTTCTCGACCAGTTCACGATGAAATATACCAATCTCCGTACCGACGAATATGGCGGAAGTTTCGAGAACAGATACCGTTTCCCCGTGGAGATTGTGAAGGCCATCAAGGCTGCCTGCGGAAAGGATTTCCCTGTATCTCTCAGATATTCAGTTGTTTCCAAGACCAAAGACTTCGGCAAGGGTGCTATGCCCGGAGAGGATTATGTAGAGGTTGGCCGTGATATGGAAGAAAGCGAAAGGGCCGCCAAGTATCTCCAGGATGCCGGTTACGATATGCTCAACTGCGACAACGGAACGTATGACGCCTGGTACTGGGCCCATCCCCCTATGTATATGTCCACCAACTGCAATCTCGACGATGTAAGCCATATCAAGAAATTCGTCGACATCCCTGTGGTATGCGCAGGAAGAATGACTCCCGAAAGGGGAGCGGAGGCCGTTGGCAATGGCGAAATCGACGCAATGGGCGTTGCCCGTCAGTTCCTTACCGATCCCGAGTGGGTGACGAAACTCATCAACGACGATATGGCGTCAATCCATCCCTGCATCTGCTGCCACAATGCCTGCTTCAATATGGCAAGCTACAAGGGTGTGGGCAACGACCAGAGCCTCTCCGACAATATGGGAATGGCACGCTGCGCCCTCAATCCCAAGACTATGCAGTCGAAGAAATACAAGATCGTCCCTGCAAAGACATCAAAAAAGGTTGCCATTATAGGCGCGGGCGTAGGCGGAATGGAGACGGCAAGAGTGCTTGCCCTCAGAGGCCACAAACCCGTCATTTTCGAAAAATCAGCCAAGACGGGAGGCGTGTTCAACTATGCCGCCGCTCCGGATTTCAAGGAGAAAGACAAAGAACTTCTCAAGTGGTATGAAAAGGAACTCTCAGACCTCGGCATAGAGGTCCGTTTCAATACGGAGATAAAATCTCTCGAAGAACTTGCCGACTTTGATAAGATTGTTGTCGCCACAGGAGCAAAAGCCAACCGTCCCCGTATCAAGGGTATGGAAAAATCAATCGAAGCCTGCGATTATCTGGGCGGCAAAGAGGTAGGCGAGAAGGTCATAATCATAGGTGGAGGCCTCTCAGGTTGCGAAATCGCCTATGACCTCTATCGCAAGGGCAAGACTCCTGTTATTGTCGAGATGAAGAACGACCTCATCGCTGTCAAGGGCGTATGCCTTGCAAACAGCTCATATCTCAGGGATTTCTTCGAACTCAACAAGGTGGAAGTGCATCTCGAGACCCTTCTCAAGGAAATAACAGACGAAGGAGTGGTCGTTACCGACAAAGACGGCAACACCTTCGAAATCAAGGGCGATACTGTAATCACATCGATGGGCTACAGGCCTGCTCCTCTCTTTGAAGAAAAGGGCAAGGTGAAGTTTGTCGGCGATTGCAGAAGTGTAGGTAATCTTCGCACAGCCGTATGGCGTGCCTGGGACGTTGCAATGAAAATCTAAACAATATGGCATATCAATACAAAATGAAGCTTTCGGAAGAGCAGAAAGCGATTCTGGAAGGAGCACAAGGCCCGGTAAAGGCCAAAGTGATGGAGACGATAGTAAGATACGGAGATATGTTCGAAGCATCCGAACTCGTCGCAGTGACACACGGAAAGGGACATCTCGTCACATCTTTCGGCCTTTCCCTCCTGAAGCCTGTCTACAGGACTATGGACGAGCTCATAGGTGCCGGCCTCAAGGTGGAGGAAGGTTTCACTATGGACCCAAGACCCTCTGATTTTGAGAATACTCCCTGCACTCTTCTCGATAAAATCCTTCTCAAGACCATTCTTTACGGAAAGCAGGAGAAATACGAGGAGCAGCTCGAAAAGCTCGGCCTTGTAGACAAAGACGCCTTCAGCTGCGCCTGCTATTTCGACGAAATGGGGAATATCCCGGGCAAGGGAGATATCCTCTCCTGGGCCGAATCAAGCGCCGTGAATTACGCCAATTCAGTTCTTGGAGCGCGCTGCAACAGGAATTCAGGTATGATAGACATCTTCGGCTCCATCATAGGCTACGTTCCCAAGTTCGGCCTCCTTACGGACGAAGGAAGAAAGGCCAAATGGAAAGTTACAGTCAATACCAAAAAGAAACCTCTGCCCCAGATTCTCGGCTCTGCCATAGGAATCAAGGTGATGGAGGACGTTCCTTATGTTGTCGGCCTCGACAAATGGATAGGCACGGAACTTAATGACGAATGCAAGGCCTATCTCAAGGATTTCGGTGCTGCAACGGCATCCAATGGCGCCGTGGGCCTCTATCACGTAGAAAATATCACGCCGGAGGCGGTGGAGCAGGGCCAGGCTCTGCTTGAAGAAGGCTACAAGGAGTATGTTATTGACGACGAAGAGCTCGAAAGGGTCTACAAGTCATACCCCAATATCTGGCGCAAGCCCGATCTTCCCGGAAACGTAGCATTCATAGGCTGCCCCCATCTTTCTGCAATCCAGCTCGAAGACTGGACAGACCGCATTGTGGCATCCCTCAAGGATTCGGGCAACGAAAGGGTTACTGTGGATACTGTACTCTTCACTGCCCCTCCTGTAAGGGAAAAGTTTGTAGGGACTGAAAAGTATCAGCTTCTTACCAAAGCAGGTGTGAAGGTGTCTTCAATCTGCCCGCTTATGTACACGTCAAATCCCCTTACGAAGTCAAGGAGGATTATGACCTGCTCAAATAAGCTCCGCACTTATTCTATGGCTCGCTACTACAAGGATGATGAGCTTCTGGACATTATAACAGGAAAGTGATTATGAAAGAATTCAAAGGACGCGTCATTAACGGCGGATATTACAAGGGCGAAGCCGTCGTATCCCATCAAGGCGTAAATACTCTGGCAACTTTCCAGAGCTCGGCCCTTTCCCGGTCAAGCAAGGTGATAGTGGCAGACCAGAACAACCCCGATATCTATCAGAAGAATATTACCGGCAAGGCTCTTTGCCTGCCCCAGACAATCGGTTCCACAACCGGCGGAATGGTGCTTCAGGTGAT
>R06__coassemble_210_pt1 | contig 22024 bp, 13 predicted proteins | sample R06__metabat2_low_PE_030 | metagenome-assembled genome bin R06 | reverse complement strand
GGTTTGCCTTTATGAAAGATGAGAAGGGATTGCCCTCGACGAAGGCTTTGATCAACATAACAGGCATGCCGATATAATATTAAATGAATGCCACGTTGCTCTCTGCGCTTGTTGCCTGGAGGCGGAAGAGGTCGCTCGAGTGGACGGGCTGACCCTCTGCCGGACAGATTCTAAGCCCCATACTCGTGGGAACGAGGAGGGCGTATTTTGCATTTTCTCTTAATGTTATCATAATTTTTTTTGTTTGAATTATCTTTGAACCCTGCCGTTTGTATTTCCGCCCATAAGGCTCAGCACTTCCGCCTCGCTCACTTCGTTGAAGTCTCCGTTTATGGTGTGCTTGAGTGCCGATGCGGCTACGGCAAATTCCAGCGCTTTGTCTATGGCTCCGTCGAATTTGAGCAGTCCGTGAATGAGACCGGCGCTGAAGGAATCTCCTCCGCCCACACGGTCTACTATCGGATTGAGCTCGTAGCGGCGGCTTTCGTAGAAGTCTTTTCCATTATAAATCAATGCCTTCCATCCGTTGTGAGAGGCGCTGAAAGACTCTCTGAGCGTGCTGGCAACAATCTTGAAACCGAATTCCGAGGCCATCTCGCGGAATATTTTCTCGTAGCCTGCGGCGTCCGTTTTTCCTCCCTCTACGTCCGAGTCCGGTTTGAACCCGAGGCAGAGCTCTGCGTCTTCCTCGTTTCCTATGCAGACATCGACATATTTCATAAGCGGGCGCATTACGCTCTGCGCCTTTTCGCTTGTCCAGAGTTTCTTCCTGAAATTGAGGTCCACACTGATTGTCGCTCCCTTTCTTTTGGCTGCCTCGCACGCTTTTTCGACAAGGAGTGCGGCGCTGTCTGAAAGTGCAGGAGTGATTCCTGACCAGTGAAACCAGCGGGCCCCTTCGAATATTTTCTCAAAGTCGAAATCTTCTGCCGATGCGAGGGCTATTGCGGAGTTCGCCCTGTCATAAATCACTTTCGAGGGCCTGAGCGATGCTCCTGTTTCGGCATAATAAAGGCCGATTCTTTCTCCTCCGCGGGCAATGTAGTCTGTCCTGACACCCTCTTTGCGAAGGGCTCTGACGGCGATTTCACCTATTTCGTGGGCCGGTAGCTTGGTGACATAGAACGAATCTTCGCCGAATGCTGCAAGGCTTACGGCGACGTTTGCCTCTCCGCCGCCCGGTATCACGCGGAAAGCTTCGGCCTGGACAAAGCGGTCGGCCCCGGAGGGACTCAGACGGAGCATTATCTCTCCCAATGTTACAATCTTTGACATCGTATGTTTTCTTTTAAACCACAAATTTATAAAATAATTACTCATTCCGTGCACGTACACGGAAAAATTGTCATATATTTGTAAGGTAATGGGCAAAGTAACGATAATAGATGTGGCAAAACTGGCCGGTGTCTCCAAAGGCACCGTCGACAGAGTCATCCACAATCGCGGCGAGGTCTCGAAAAAGAGCGAGGAAAAGGTCAGGAAGGCCATAGAGGAACTCGATTTCAAGCCCAATATCTATGCTTCCGTCCTTGCAAGCCGCACGGTGAAGACCATCATCGCCCTGCTTCCTTCGTCCGGGCCGGGCGAATATTGGGAGCAGATATACAACGGCTATATGAGCGGCGCATCTGCAGTGTCGCAGCTTGGTGTTGTCATGCGTCCCGTGCTGTTCGACCAGACAAGTCTCGAATCGTTCTGCGACGCCTGCTCGGAAGCCCTCGATGCATCTCCCGATGCTGTAGCTTTCTCCCCGATGTTCAAAGACGAGTCGATAAGGTTTGCCTCAGAGCTCTCATCCCGCGCCATTCCTTATGTCTATGTGGATTCAAGGCTCGAAGATTCCGGCTATTTCTCCTATATCGGTATGCCGATGTATCAGAGCGGTTTTCTTGCCGGTGCCCTTCTTACGGAGAGGGTGGCTCCCGAGAAGGTGGACAGGGTTGCTCTCGTGAGGATAAAAAGGGACAAGACAGGGCAGTCAGACCCTACTTTGGGACGTCGCGAGGGTTTTCTGAACTATATGGAATCGAACTTTCCGGATTGTGCAATAGACAGCATCTTCATAGATCCTTACGACGATGATTCGGCCTATGATACGCTGACGGAATTTTTCAAGGAGAAGGATGATGTGAAGTATGTCGTTATGCTCAATTCACGTATCCATCTGCTCTCGCGTTTCCTGAGGGAAAATCCGGTTCCGGGCCGCAGGGTGGTGGGCTTCGACGCCCTCCCTCTCAATGTCGACATCCTGAAGGAAGGTCTTGTCGATGTGCTTGTCTCACAGCATATTGCCGACCAGTCGCACAAGGCCGTCGTAAGCCTTGCGGATTACATAATCGGGCGTAAGGAGCCACTAAGCCGCGACATTCTCGCCCATATGGACATCCTTACAAAACTGAATATTGAGAATTACTGATTATTTGTTGTCGTAAGGGTTCCAGACTATCCCGTCCTCCTTCTGGAACATCACTTTCTCGAAACTGTATTCGCCGACCTCTTTATCCGAGAGGATGTGACTCCAGCTAACGCGTCCTTTGGTTGAGGCTCCCGGGCCCTTTGAGCCGTATTCTGCGTAATAACTGTTTGCTTTGGTGTCCGGCTTTCCGGGCTTTTCCCAGTCGTGCCATCCTTCGGGAAGGATGTGTGAGCCCATTTCGCAATCGATGAAGACTGTCTTTGCATATGCCCCCCAGGGCCTTCCGAGGTAGCATTTCGTTATGTCGGGCTCTGCTGTAAGGGTGCAATTGTGGAATACATAGCCGTATTTGGCGCCTTCGAATGTTGATGCGGCCGTGATGTAGCTATTTTTCTTCGAATGGATGCGGCAGTTCTCGAAATAGCATATCGAGGGGCCGAAGATGAAATCCGTAGTGCCTTCAATATAGCAATCGAGATAGTAATTCCTCTTGACGCCGCCGTCTTTGCCATAACGTCCGTAGGTGTAAAGAGTGTCCTGCGAGCCTATGAAGCGACATCCGTTGAAGAAGAGAAAATCACCGTCCGTGAAAAGGGCTACTGCTTGACCTATATCCTTGCCGTCGCCGTTCGTGTTCTCTATCGTGATGTTTTCCATCGTGACATAGGACGAGTGGATATACATAGTGGCGCTGCCTGAGGTGCCTACTTCGGTCCCGGTGACGTCCCATATCTCACGGGCGTATTTGTCGAAGGTGATTTTTGTTGTAAGGGCATCGTCACCCCATATGTGAAGGCGGAATTTGTTGTGGGGAATAATCACCTCTTCCTTGTAAACTCCGGGCTTTATGTAAATTGTTGTAATATGGCCGTGGGCATAGTCCGGAGCGGCATTTATACCCTCCTGAACTGTGAGGACATCGCCGCTTCCGTCGGCTGCCACGATTATCTCTGGCACGGCGGCAGGATCCAAAAGATGGCTTCTAAGGCCCTCGAGAGCCTTATCGGAGGAATTTCTGAGCGATTCGGCTACGAAAGAGGCCAATTTTCTTGCACCATTTGCCTTTGTATGGGTGTTGTCCATTTTCTTGGGATTCCAGTCGTACATATAGTAGGGCTTGGAGCCTTCGTCGCCAAGGGCCGAGAGCCACTCCTGCGTGAGGGGAAGGACATCCAGCAGGGGAGTCCCTGTCTTTTCGGCAACCTTCTTCATTGCGGCGGGATAGTCACCGTGGCAGCAGAGATCGAGGGTGTCTTTCTTGAACCACCTTCTTGAAACAGGCGTTGCAAGAACGGGCTTTCCGCCCTTGCTGCGGATTTCCTTTATGAAGTACTCGAGATTCTCGGAATATTCTCCCCAGGGAGCGGCATAGCGGTCGGGGTCACTCTCCTTGGCATCGTTATGTCCGTATTGGATAATTACATAGTCGTCTTTCTCAATCGAGGCTATAATCTTCTCCCACTCGCCGTTGAGGCGGATAAGGCGTGTGCTGCGGCCGTTAACGGCGTGGTTCAGAACAGTAGTCTGCTTGTCAAAGTAATTGCCTATCATCATACCCCATCCTCTTTCGGGATTGCCCATCGAGAGGTCTTTGGGGGCACAGGTGCTGTCTCCCATAAGGTGTATTCTCACTTCTTCGTTTGTCTTGGCATAGGCGCTTCCTGCGCAAAGAATCGCGACCATAATGGCCGCCAGAGTTCTGATCTTTTTCATATATACGCGTTTGTCCTTACAAATGTAAATAAAAATTTCCTATATTTGTAGTTTGCTAAATTATTTTCTATGAATTTATTGAAGAAAACTCTCGTCGCGCTGATTCTGCCGCTGCTGCTTTCCTTCGGAATGGCGGCGCAGACCCACTATCGTACGATAACGGGAAAGGTGCTGGACGAGAACGGAGAGCCTCTTCCGGGAGTTGTCATCTACGACAAGGCATACACTTCGGAAGGTACCTCCACCAGAGATGACGGAACGTATAAAATTTCCGTAAGGCAGACCTGCAAGGTCCTCCAGTTTGATTATCTCGGCTACAAGCACGTGGCCGTCAAGATTGAAGATGCGTCGGAGGTGACGCTGGAGCCGGACAAGAATATGATAGATGAAACTGTCGTAACCGGTATCTACACGAGAAAGAAAGACAGTTTCACGGGCGCCGTGCAGTCGGTGACGAGCGAAGAACTCAAGAGGGAGGGTACGAAAAACGTCCTCGAGAGCCTCAAGAGCCTCGATCCGTCCCTGATGGTGCTCGAAAACCTAGAGCAAGGATCCAACCCGAATGCAATGAAGTCGATGCAGCTTCGCGGTGCTTCGTCGTTCGATATGGGAACTACGGGCCTCAAGAGCAACTTTGTAAGCGATTCCAATATGCCTCTTTTCATTCTCGACGGCTTTGAAACGTCGATAGAGAAGATTCAGGATATGGATATGAACCGCGTGCAGAGCATCACGGTACTCAAGGATGCATCGGCAAAGGCAATCTACGGAAGCAAGGGAGGCAACGGAGTCATCGTCATCGAGACAAAAAGCCTCGATTCGGGCCGCGATGTGGTGGTTTCATACAACGGAAGCCTTACGCTCGAGATGCCGGACCTCACATCGTACAACCTTTGCGATGCCCTCGAAAAGCTCGAAGTGGAAAACCGTGAGGAATATTATACTTATGGCTACACTTCCACGGAGGATTATCTTGCCAATCTCGAAGTCTATAACGAAAGGCTCAGAAAGGCCCTCGAAGGCGAGAGCACATATTGGCTCAGCAAGCCCCTGCGTACGGGAATAAGCCACAAACATTCCCTCGGCGTGGAGCTAGGCAACAAGGAACTCAAGTCCTTCACCACATTCTCCTACAATTCAACGGAGGGTGTAATGAAGAATTCAGACCGTAATGTGCTCACGGGCGATATGAATCTTGCCTACAGAAAGGGAAGCTGGACGGTGCGTAACATAATGAGTGTCAGCTCAATGAAAAGCTCCAACTCCAATTATGGCGATTTCTCCACCTACGCAAGTCTCAACCCCTATTGGAATCCGTACGATGAAAACGGCAATCTTGTGCGTTATTTCACCTACAAGGCAAACGACGGACAGAAAGTGGCCAATCCCCTCTACGATGCATCCCTCAATGTGATAGATACTAGCGAATATCTTGATTTTACGGACAATGCCTATGTGGAGTACACTCCGGTGCAGATGCTCAAGATAGTGGGAAGGTTCGGAATTGAAACGAAGAATACTCAGGCAGACGAATTCTATCCTGCAAACCACTCCAAGTTTATGGACGAGATGAGCACGGATGCAGCAGTGAAGGAGAAAGGTTCGTACGAGCAGACCCACGGAAGCTATACATCCTGGTCGGGCGACGTTTCGGCGCAGTTCAACAACACTTTTGCCGGCAAGCACGACCTTTTTGCAACTGCGCAATACAACATTTCGGAGACGAAATACAGCGAGATTTCGCACTATGCAGTGGGCTTCCCGAGCAGCCGTCTGGCCGATATGAGTTTTGCCAATATGTACGACTCAAATACCACTCCCTCAGGTACTTCCGGCCTCAATAGAAACCTCGGATTCCTCCTTACCGCGGGATATTCATACGACAACAGATATATGCTTGACGCGACGATAAAGGCCAGCGCCTCTTCTGTTTTCGGAACGGACAACAAATGGGGTACGTTCTGGAGCGCCGGCGTCGCCTGGAACCTTCACAACGAGGCTTTCCTCAAGGATACAGGCCTTTTCCAGCAGCTCAAGCTCCGCTTCTCCGCCGGATCTTCAGGTAACCAGAACTATACGACCAACAATTCCCTGGCCGTGTACAAGTACGTGACCGACCGCTACTATGACGGCTTTACGGGCGCGAACGTTATGAATATGGAAAACAGGAACCTCGGCTGGGAGACAAAGATGGACTACAACCTCGGTTTGGATGTAAGGACGAAGCATATCAACCTTATGGTCGATGCCTATATTGCTGATACAAAGAACCTTGTGTTCTCGAAGAGCCTTGTCCGCTCTACAGGTTTCACGACGGTGAGCGACAACCTCGGAAAGGTGAGGAACAAAGGTATCGAGGCCTCTCTCAACTATATCGTCTTCCAGAAGAACAGGTCGTATTTCACGCTTGTCGGAAAGATTGCCGTCAACGACAACAGGATTCTCGAACTTTCCGATGCGATGAAGGCCTACAACCAGCAGATGATAGACAATGCCGCCGAATCGGGAAGTGAAAGCCCCGTTATCCAGTATTACGACGGTATGCCGCTCCACTCCATCTGGGTTGTTCCTTCGCTCGGAGTAGATCCCGTAACGGGCGAAGAATACTATATCAACAAAGAAGGCTACCTCACGAACGTCTGGAGCTCGTCCAATCTTGTCAACTACGGCTCGTCCGATCCTCTCTTCAACGGCAATTTCGGCTTCAATATGGAAATCGACGGATGGGGCCTCAGCGTCATAATGGCTTGTTACGGAGGAGGTTACAAGTATAATTCAACCCTTGTATCGATGGTCGAGAACGCCTCCATCGCAAACAATGTCGACAGAAGGATCTTCTCCGAAAGATGGTATTATTCCGGTCAGGAGGCTGTTTACAGGAACGGAGACAACGGCCGGTTCAACGGAAGCCAGGGCTCCACAAAAGCGACTTCACGCTTTGTCCAGAAAAACGATGTGATGGACATTTCGTCGGTATCGCTCTACTATGAGGTTCCTGTCGAAAAGATAAGAAAGATAGGCCTCTCACGCCTCAGGGTGTCGCTCTATGGAAACGACCTCTATACGTGGTCGACAATCCACATCGAGAGGGGTACGTCATATCCTTATTCAAGAAGCGTTTCAATGGCGCTCACAGCAACATTCTAAAGAAAGGAGGAAAAAGATATGAAGAAAATAGCAAGAATATCAGCATTTGCAGCAATCCTCCTGAGCCTTGTGTCCTGCAACGATTGGCTCGAGGCCGTTTCATCAACGCAGATTGAGGCGGAGAAACTTTTCGAAAGCAAGGAAGGTTACTATGACGCCCTTGTGGGAGTGTATATGAATATGGCGACGCAGGCCGCTTATGGACAGTATATGACGTCATATTATCCAGACCTCATCGTCTGCCCGTATGAGAAATCTTCCCAGCAGAGCATTGCAAACTGGCAGAATCATCTCTATTCAGTGGCAAGTATCGAAAAGACCATCAGCGCGATGTGGCTGAAGTTGTACAACACGATTGCCGGCATAAATCTCGAACTTCAGGAACTTGACGAGCACGAGGATATTTTCTCGAACAAGACGGAGTACAACCTTATCAAGGGAGAACTTCTGGGCCTCAGGGCATATATCCATTTCGACATTATGAGGCTCTGGGGCGTTGCCCACTGGTCCGATGCCAATATGGATAAAAAGACAATTCCTTACGTCACTCAATATACAAAGGAAATCACTGCGCAGAAGTCATATAAGGAGACGATAGAAATGCTCTACAAGGACGTCGAAGATGCCCTGGAGCTTCTTGCGGGAGATCCTATCCTTGGCAAAATGAGCGAGGATTTTGAAAATTCCGCCAATGCAGAAGGGTTCTGGAACAACCGCAGCAAGCATATGAACTATCTTGCCGCAAAGGCTCTGAAGGCAAGAATCCTGATGTGGCAGGACAGGAAAGAAGAGGCTGCTACACTTGCGGAAGAAGTTCTGAATCAGGCGTTTGCAGTGGGTGCAGTATCGTGGTACGATTATCAGAAATATGTAAATGAGACTTATCCCGAGAGCGTGGACTGGACAATGTCCACAGAGCACCTTTTCTCTCTGGAAGTTTCTGAGATGTCTTCGTACTCTTCGCTCTTCACCGTGCAGCTCAATACCGGTGGTCTTTGGCTCCAGATGGACTTCATCGAGAAGACACTTTTCCCTACTGTCGATTCCGAGACAGGCTCTCTTGCCGGCAGGGAGGATGTAAGAGGACCGCTTCTTATTCTCAGCAGGACAACATCGGGCTACTGCAATTTCAAATTGTACGCTACAGGTACCCAGACGGCCGAATTCAGGAACAGGATGCCTATGCTCAAGGTTTCCGAGCTCTACCTTATGATGGCAGAAAACTGTCTGGAAAAGAAAGATACTCTCGGAGCTTTTACCCAGCTTAATACCATAAGGAAGCACAGGGGCGTAGAAGACGAACTCGCCGCTCCCAAGGATATCACAGTGGAGATTGCGAAAGAGTATTACAGGGAGTTTATAAACGAAGGACAGATGCTCTATTACTTCAAGAGGACGGATGTGAAGAACAATCCCGGCGGGGAATACTTCAAGGTGAACCCGCAGGATCTGATTCTGCCTTATCCCACAGACGAAACATCTTATGGACGTAATCAGGAATTATAGACTATGAAAAGGATTTTTATATGTATCGCGGCGCTTCTTGCGCTGACAGTGGTGTCTTCCTGCGAGCAGGACGACATAGAGCCCTACAAGGTTGAGGACTCGGCTATCCTTTTCAAGGACGGCAGCATACGTTTTTCCCTGAGGAACTATCAGGAGGCGGATCCCACCCTTGCGGTTCCGGTGAACCTCGTCGGCCCCGCAACGGACTATGAGAGGAAGATACTCTACGAACTTGTCGATTCTTCGGCGAATACGGCAGTGGAAGGCAAGGACTTCCAGATCGATTCTGCGATGATAAGGGCGGGAGAGCTCAAGGGCTACATCTATCTCAAAGTGGCCCCCCTTGACGGAGACGGCATAATGTCAACCACAATCAGGCTTCTTCCGAGCGACGATTTCCACTACGAATTCCAGAAGAATTCTCTTGCAACCGTCAGCTGGTCAAATGGTTACACAAGGCCCGAAAGTTATGTCTGGAGGTCCTGGTTCCTTCTTTTCAGCACATATTATTCGACAGCCTATCACAAGGTCGTATGTGAATGTCTGGGCGACGAAGTCGATCAGTACACCCACTTCGGAGGCGGGCGCAGCGAGGGCTACATCCTGAAGGCAATCACCTGGTGGTATGCAGCCAACAGGGCCCTGAGGGATTATGTCGAAAAGTATGATGCGGAGCACCCCGGAGAGCCTCTGATGCACAGTTCGGACGTCCTGTACTTCACAGGTCAGTACGCTTCAGTATCCGAAGGCATCAAGCCGGAGACTGTGCCCACGATAATCGAAACTTTGCTTGAATATTAGAATCTTATGAAGAAGAACATAATATTTTTTATCGGAATTGCCCTGATGCTTGCGTCCTGCTACAAGGACCTCAGCACCGAGGCGACTATGACGATTCCGGACGTGCAGATCAGTACGACCTGTGCGGATACCCTTCTGTGCGCATTCGGCGATTCGCTGGTGATACATCCCGAGATATATCAGGAGGGACGCAGCGAAGACAACTTCACCTACATTTGGGAGATGGACCTCCAGCCCGGAAAGGCGTCGGACCGTGTGGAACTCGGCACGGGAAAGAACCTCGACTATCTTGTCAGGAATACTCCTTCTACCATTCCCTACATAGTGAGCCTTATCGTGACGGACACGGAAACTGGCTATGCGGTTGTCAAAAAATGGGTTGTATATGTCTCCAGATCACTTGGTGAAGGAGTTGTGGTGGGCCATACCAGAGACGGAGGAAATACTTCCGAACTGGACCTTGTGCGCAGCAAGAAGGTCACTTACGGCTACACCTCCGACGAAGGCCACGTCACACGCAATCTCTATATGGTGGGCAACAATGACACTATGGAAGGCCGCGTAAACTGCATTTCTGCAATGTGCGGAAGTGACGGAGCAACGTACAACAGGGAATTCCTGATGGTCGGCACGGACAAGCACCTTCTCGGCCTCGACATAAGCACGTATGCAGTTTCACAGTCCGACAACGCCTTTGTAACGATGACCGAAGGCATACTCAACTGGAATACGACTATGGTTTTCAACTTTGACGGATATCAGTTTGCGGCGGTGATAGGAGGCAAGCCTTTCGGAAGCAATACCAATATGGAATTCCAGATGAATGCCATTGCCGGCACATTCTCGGAATATACTGCCTACAAACCCAATTCTGTGGCATATAGCAAAATGCGAAACGCTCAGATTGTGATTTGGGATGAGGACAAGGCAAGTTTCTATGAGGTTCAGGGATGGCAGCACGCTATGACGGGCCCGAGTCAGGTGACTTCTATCGTATTCCCTTCTTCTCCCAAGGGTATGAAAAGCCTTGCTGCAGGCGGCGGAAAGGGCAATATTCTCTACTTCGTGCTTCTTTTCAAGAGCGGCGAGAGGTATCTTCTGGGCATCGACGACAGCGGCTATGTAATCGGGACGGAATTCTATTCTCTGGATGGTTGCACCGACATTGAAAATGCAGAGAATTTCTGCTTTGTCGATTCAGGAAACGTGTTCTTCTATAGCGCCGGACAGACAATCTACTACAATATCGTGGCAGGCGGCGCCGTTACAACGAGAAAATCACTCTGGGAGATAGAGAGCCCCGACGAAAAGATAACGTCCATTCAGCCCTATTATCAGGCCTGGTACGGCACGCATCAGTATTATATCGAGGATTATGAATTCCCCCTTGAAACCAACAGAACACAAATACTCATAACGACATACAACGAAAAGACGGGCGAGGGCAAACTCTATATCCAGCCTTTCGTGACAAGTACGGGCCGATTCTCTGAGAAATGCGAAGTTTATGGAGGTTTCGGTGAGATAACTGCAGTTGGAATGTCAACAAGATAGACTTATGACCAAAAAATTGATTTTGATTTTGCTTGCGGCGATGACGGGCTTTGCCGTGGATGCATTTGCTGAAGAGGCGGATACTACAGCAAAGGAATCCAAGTACGAAAAGCTGTTCAAGAAAGAGAAGATTGCGCCGCAGAAAGGCCTCGTAACCCTTCATCTCGTAGAGGGAAAATTATATGCGGAAATGCCCTTGCAGCTGCTTGGAAGGGAGTTTTTGATGGGCTCTACAATAAAGAGCATATCAGACAACAATGCCGGAATTGCAGGCTCCAAGAATATGGAACTCAAACATTTTGCATTCGACAAGATTGACAGCACCATATATATGAAGAGCCTCGATGCTTCCGTTATGTCGCCGGATGCGAACATAGGGCAGGCGCTGACGCTGAGTTCTACGGGCGCGATAATCAAAGGATTCAAGGTTGAGGCATATTCGCCGGACAGCACTGCCGTTGTCTTCGAGATGACGGATTTCTTCCTCGACGACAATGCCGATTTTTCGCCTTTCCTCAGCATAGGTGCCTATAAATCAGGCTATAATGTGGACGAGACCTATAAGAAGGACCTTTCCTACATAAGTGGAGTCAAGTCTTTTTCCGACAATATCTCGGTTACTGTCAGCAGGTCATATCAGTTCACTGTTTCCAATATGGCAGGCAAGGCCCTCATCAAGAAACAGCCGCTGACGGCAGAGATGGCTTGCTCGTTTATCCTTCTTCCCGAAAAGCCCTATCATCCCCGCAAGGCGGATCCCCGTATCGGCCTATTCTTTACGGGAAGAGAAAAATTCGGAACGCTTTCCTCCGGCTCCAAAGAAGTGTATTATGTAAACAGATGGAGGTTGGAACCTTCTGATACAGAGGCATTTATTAGGGGAGAGAAGGTAGAGCCCACAAAGCCCATAGTCTTCTATATCGACAATACTTTCCCCGAGTGGTGGAAGCCCTATATCAGGGAGGCGGTGAATTCCTGGAGCGGCCCCTTCGAGGATATAGGCTTCAAGAATGCCGTGATAGCAAAGGATTTCCCTACGGCAGAGGAAGACCCTGAGTTCGACCCCGACAATATCAAATACAATTGCGTCAGATATGCTCCGATAGGAGTGAAGAACGCGATGGGTCCTTCGTGGGTGGATCCCCGAAGCGGAGAGATAATAAATGCAAGCGTTTATGTCTATCACGATGTCATCAAGCTCGTCTCAGACTGGATGTATGTACAGACTGCGCAGGCCGACGAGGCTGTAAGGGGATTCGAGCCCAGCAAAGAACGTCTGGGAGAGGCTTTCCTGTATGTGATTCGTCACGAAGTAGGCCATTGTCTGGGCCTTATGCACAATATGGGTGCATCTTCGTCTATTCCTGTCGAGTCGCTTCGTGATCCCGCATTTACTCAGGAGAACGGAACCACTTATTCCATAATGGATTATGCCCGATTCAACTATATAGCCCAGCCAGGCGATATGGAAAGAGGAGTGAAGCTCACTCCTCCGGATTTCGGAAAATATGACAGATATGCCATCAGATGGGCCTACACGCCTGTTTTCGGGGCAGCAGATTTTGAAGAAGAATCGCGTATAACCACCTCGTGGATAAGCGATTCCCTGAAGGTTGCGCCCTTCTACCGCTATGGCAAGCAGCAGGTTTATTCAATGTTCTTCGACCCCCGAAATCAGAACGAAGACCTTGGCGACGATGTCATTGCGGCCAGCAAGTACGGTATGTCCAACCTCAAGTACATAATGAAGAATTTTATGGACTGGATAGGCCCTGAGGATGATGAATACGAGCTCAGGACTGATATCTATGTCGGCATCATAAACCAGTATCTCCGTTATGCCCAGCACGTTCTGATGAATGTCGGAGGCCTCTATCGCGACGAAGTCCGCGAGGGAGACCCGTACAAGGCTTTCGAGAACATCCCTCGCGAAAAGCAGATTGCCTGTCTGGACTATCTCTTCCAGCTTTGGGACGATACTTCGTGGATAGCAGACAAGGATGTGATTTCGAGGCTTCCCCTTGCAGGCTCGCCCGAAAAAGCGCTCAGGAGTTCTCTCCAGAGCCTTATCCTCTATACTCCCTACTTCTGTTCGCTTTCCGATGGTATCGCGACAAAAGAATTCTCATCTACAGAGTGTTACGACTATATCTTTGACAAGGTTTTCGGCCCTACAAAGAAGGGTAAGAAACTCTCTGAAGACCAGAGGAGTTTCCAGAGGGATTTCATAACCGGCATTATGACTATGGGCGGCTTCAAGATTCCGGGAGCAAAGAGTCTTTCTTTGAATGAAGATGAGCATTGGGTATCGCTCACGGAGCATTTTCATAGTCCTCTTTGCTGCTGCGCAGATTGTGATGAGGAGCATCTCGGAGAACTTATGTATAGCCCGATTTCGGGCTTTGAATGGCTTCCAAGGCATATTTTCAATTCGAGCGACGTAACAAAGGCAAGTCTTTATGCCCAGCTTACGAAGGCCCGCAAACTTATGAAGTCGCATATGTCGTCGGCTAATGCAGATGACAAGGCACATTATCAGATTCTTGTCGGAATGATAGACTATAGCGTGAAATGAGAAGGATAGCGACTTACATATTTGCGGCGGCTTTTGTGCTGCTCCCTTTCTTCTCAGCCCGTGCCGAGGAGCCTAAGAAGAGCCCTTACGAGAAATTCATTTCAAAGAAAGGCCTCCAAAAAGCCGAAGGTTTTGCGACGATATACAGGGACAAAGGTGACATATGGCTTGAAATTCCGGATTCTCTAGTGGGAAGGGATATGATGCTGAGCAGCTATACACTTTCTTCCACTTGTCCGTATTATCCGAACTGGAAGGAACTCTCCAAAAAGCCTGTTTACAGAATTGCAGCCACAGATTCGCTGCTTCTGTTGCAAAAGCCGGGGCTCCCTTATTCGACTCTTCCCGAGGCTACTCTGTTCAGTCTTCCCATAAAGTACAGGGGGGCTGACGGGCATTCTTTCGTGGTGAAGGCGACAAAACTTTTTGACCTTTCTTCGAAAGATGTAATATCTTATGTATCAAAGTCTTACAAATCGGCTTTCGATAATGTGTCCAATCAGGAATACAAGTCTGACATCTCCCGCATAAAGAGGCTTATGGCCTCCGGAGGATACGTCGGAATAGAGAGGGACGCTACTTTTTCTTTGTCCATAAGCGCAATGGGATTTGAAGCAGGCAAGGAGAATCTCTCTGCCGATGTCGTGACAACTCTAAGCCTTCTTCCGAATGCTGCATTGCCGTCGAAGGAAGTGGACAGCAGGATAGGCACTCGCGCGATAAGTTGCCAGGTGTTTGACGAAGAGAAAGGCCTTGACGAGAAGACTTATGTCAGCCGCTGGAATCTTGACGAAAAAATCACTGTTTACGTCGATACCCTCATCGCTCCTTCCTTCAGAAAAGCTGTCGCAGAAGGCCTTGGAGCGTGGAATGAGGCTTTTACAGAAGCTGGTCTCGGCGAAAAAATTGAGGTGAAGGACCTTTCGGACGATATCGACGTTTTCTGCCAGATGACAAACGTGGTGATGTCTTGCGGAAGCACCTCCTCTGAGCCTTTTGCAGTGATAAATACGGCTCCCGACGGGCGGATTTTGTCTTTCAGGATAGGAGTTCCGGATGGTTTCATAAACAATGTAAGACGTCAGGGAATGCTCTCAATTGCCGATGTGGACTCAAGGTTTGCTCAGTATAATGTTCCCGAGGATGCCCTCTGCGAAGTTATGAGAGCCAAAATGATGACTCTGATGGGCCTCTGCCTCGGTCTTGAGAGAAATTATGCCGGAAGCTATGCCTATAGTCCCGAAGAACTCCGCGATCCTTCCTTTACGGCGCAGAACGGCATCACGGCGTCGGTTACCGACGATGTCCTTTTCAATGTCCTGGCTGCCCCCGGCGATAAAGAAAGAGGCGTCAAGGTGATTTCCGACAAGATAGGCTCCTATGACAAATATGCAATTGCGTGGATGTATGCAGACGGCAAGCCGGACAATCTCCCCGAGCATCTTTTCATAGGCCTTGAGAGGCCCCAGACAGACTACAGGGGGCTGGAAGGAGACCTCGGCAACGATCTTTTCGCATATGTTTCGGCCGCAAAATCCCATCTGGAATATGCAGCAGACCATCTTGCGGACTGGATTACGCAAGATGACGAGGATGGTGAAAGAAGGCAGCTCCAGGTGGATTATGTCTGGTTGAAATATACAGAGCTTGTGAGGCTCTATCAGAAACTGCTTGGCGCGATGAAACTCTCGGAAATACGTGAAGGAGAGGATGTTCCGTATATGCAGCCGCTCGATAAAGACATTCAGAAGAAGGCTCTCGAGCATCTTTTCACCGAGTTTGCCGATGTGTCTTTCATCGATGGCAACAAGAAACTTATGGAGATGTCAGGTATGAACAGGAATGTGAGTGCCTTCACCAATGCATACGTCTTCACTTACGGCAATACGGCTTCGAGACTTTCGAATGTGGCTTATGCCTATGATATGGCAGGTTCGGACTATTCTCCGCAGGAATTCCTTTCCGACGTGCAGGGATATATGCTGGCCAATGTGTCCAAAGGCAGGCTGAATTCCCTCGAAGAGGTGTCAATCGACGCATATCTTTCTTTCCTTATAGCCAATTGCGGCATCACGAAGGCAAATTATGATGATGCGATAAAGAAGAATTCTGCGTCACTATCAGAGCTCAGGCCCTATCTTTCAAAGACCATTTCATATCATTCTTCGGAATACGACATTATGTGCCTCAGAAGCCTTCAGGAGGCAGAAAAACTGCTTAAGAAGGGCTATGCTGCGGCAAAGGATGCCGAAGTGAAAGGCAAGATAGCTTATCTCCTTTCTGTTGCGGAGTCGGCTCTCGGAGATTGATGTGTTTTATGCGAAGGAAGATCATATCGTTATGTTTTGTCCTGCTGCTTTCCGTTATCAAAGTGGCAGGACAAAATGTGCTTGAGGGCAGAGTGCTCGAAAAATCGAGCGGCCTGCCTGCTGTGGGCGCAACGATAGTGCTTCCTGACAAGACCGGCACGGTGGTGGACCGGGACGGAAAATTCAAGCTCACGATAAAGGCCGGGCTGCCGGTCAAGGTTACGGTCTCTCTCATAGGATTCCGGGACAAAGAGATAATCTATAACGGCAAGAACGGCCGTGATTTCAAGGAAATTCTTCTCGAAGATGATGCTTATTCCATTGAGCAAGTGGTGGTTACGGGCGTGTACGAAAGAAAGAAGGAGAGTTTTTCCGGAGCCAGCGCAACGTACAGGACGGACGAACTGAAGCTTGCCGGAACAAACAATATGCTTCAGAGCCTTGCCACCCTAGACCCTTCGTTCAAAATCAACGAAAGCGTGCTGAATGGTAGCAATCCGAATGCAATGCCCGATTTTGAGATAAGGGGCAAATCGAGCGTCATCGGCCTCAAGGAGGAATATGGCACCGACCCCAATCAGCCTCTGTTCATCCTGGACGGCTTTGAGACTGATATTGAGACGATTATGGATCTCAATATGAACAGGGTGGCCTCTGTCACGCTGCTCAAGGATGCCGCCTCTACGGCAATTTACGGAAGCAAGGCAGCAAACGGCGTTGTCGTGGTAGAGACAAAACTTCCGTCAAAAGGCCGCCTTCAGCTGAGCTACAAGGGCGATTACAGCCTCAGTTGGGCAGATCTTACGGACTACAATCTTATGAATTCTTCCGAAAAGCTGGAGTTTGAAAGGCTTGCGGGCATATATACAGACAAAACTTCTTCTGCGGTAAATCAGCTGAGGCTCGACAATCTCTACAACGAAAGGCTCAAGAGCATTGCGGAAGGTGTTGATACATACTGGCTTACAGAGCCTCTCAGGACGGGTTTCACACACAAGCACAACATCTATCTGGAAGGAGGAGAGGAGCACATAAGATATGGCGCCGGAGTGAGCATCGGCGATGTGAGCGGCGTGATGAAAGGCTCCGAAAGGAAGACTATAGGTGGCAATGTCGACCTCATTTACCGAACGGGCAAGTTCCAGATTAGCAACAAGTTGAATGTGAGTTCTCTGTCAACTGAGAATCCTACCGAGTCGTTTTCTACTTTCGCTGCGGCAAGCCCCTATTACAAGAAATATTCGGATGACGGCACGATAGGGCGCTATCTCTATTACGAGAAAAACGGCTATACGGTGGATGCCGTGGCCAATCCTCTCTACAATTGGAATCTAGGCAGTTACGACAAGGGCAGCGCCAAATCTTTCAAGAACGACCTTATTGCCGAATGGTTCATATCAAAGGACCTGAGGGCCAGAGGTAAATTCGGAATCGGCTGGTCTTCAGATGTTTCCGAATATCTTTTGTCGCCCTCCCATACCGATTTTGACGACAGCGAAATCTCCGAAAAAGGCCTTTACAACTATTCCGAGACTGCCTCTACATCGTACGAAGGTGACGTCACGCTCACGTACGGACATCTTTTTGCGAAGAAACACAGCGTCAACGCCGTTGCCGGCTTCAATTTTTCCAGCACAGGCTATACGCTTCACGGCTACAGTGCCAGCGGATTTACGGACGATGCATTCCTTGCCCCTTCATTTGCCCAGGGCTATCCCGAGGGAGGGAAGTCGAGCTACACGGAATCTCTTTCGCGGAGCGCAAGTTTCTATCTCAATGGAGGTTACACCTATATGGACCGCTATCTCCTCGACCTCAATTTCAGGCTGGACGGGGCGTCTATGTTCGCTCTTTCAAGAAGGTGGAGAAACACCTGGTCTGTGGGCCTCGGATGGAATATCCACAAGGAGAAATGGATGGGGACCGACCTTTTCCAGATGCTCAAGTTGAGGGGCTCTGTGGGAAATCCCGGAAACCAGAATTTCTCTGCCTATCAGGCGATGACGACATATACCTTCAACGGCTGGATGACAAATGTCTTCGGAGCGGGAACAGTGCTGGAAACACTTGGAAATGAGAATCTTGGGTGGCAGGAGACGCTCAACGGCAATATCGGCGCCGACATAACTCTGCTGGGCAACAGGCTCAGCCTCGTGCTGGACAAATACTGGAAAAATACCAATCCTCTTCTGGCCGCTATCACAACGCCGGGTTCACTTGGCATAAAATCGCTCTATATGAATGCCGGCGAACTCAATACAGACGGCTTCGAGTTTACTGTCAAGGTGTCGCCCATATACAGGCCCAAGGAGAGGATAAACTGGACGATTTCCATAAACGGAAATCACGAAAAAGCGTATTACGCAAACATTGGCGACAGTTTTTCTTCACTAAATGAAGAAGGAAAATCTTCGCTTACAGGCACTACGAGATATTATGACGGCGGCTCGCCTACGGCGATTTGGGCAGTGCCTTCCGCCGGCATCGACCCTGCCACCGGAAAAGAACTTTTCATCCGCAAGGACGGAACGTATTCTTTCGACTATTCGACCGATGACGAAGTGGTTATGGGAGATACAAATCCTGCCCTGGAGGGGGTTGTGGGCAGTGTTTTCTATTGGAAAGGTTTCAGTCTGAGCGCCTATGTGAGATATAGTGTGGGTGCGCAGATTTTCAATTCCACGCTTTTCAGGAAGGTGGAGAACATATCTTCTTCCGACATACTCGACAATCAGGACAGAAGAGCCCTCTATGACAGGTGGTCAGAAAACAACACTGAGGCGTTCTACAAGGGCATTTCTTTGGTGCAGACGACCAACAAATCGTCTCGCTTTGTGATGGACGAGAATTATCTTCGCGGAGAGAGTTTTTCGATAGGATATGAGTGCATAGCCCCCTGGGTGCAGAGGCTGGGACTCAATTCTGTGACTTTCCAGGCGAATATGAGCGATATGTTCCGTCTTTCTACGGTGACGATAGAGAGGGGCACGGATTATCCCTTTGCAAGAGAGGTAAGTTTTTCAATATCAGCAGTTTTTTAGATGAAACGTTTGATATCATATCTTTGCATAGCTTTGCTGATTCTTTCCGGCTGCGACAAGTGGCTGGAGGTGCAGCCGTACGATGCCATAGGTGAGAGTCAGCTTTTGTCCGATGAAGACGGCTACAAGCTTTTGCTCAACGGCATTTACATCGAGCTCTGCAGCGACGACCTTTATGCCGGAGCTCTCGGCTGCGAGATGCTGGAGATGATGGGCGGCGCCTACGAAATAGGCACAGACAGCAATGTGTGGGGTGATTATACCGATATCAGGGATTATAAATACGGAACCGACTATTGGCGTTCGAGACTCGATGACGTGTGGGACAAGGCTTATTCGCTGGTCCTCAACTGCAACAAGATACTCTCGAACATCGATTCATCGAAAGAATTGTTCCACGGCGACAATTATGCCGTCATCAAGGCAGAGGCACTGGCTCTGAGGGCTATGCTTCAGTTTGATATGTTGAGGCTCTTTTCGAGCGCGGCCGATCCTTCAAGAGATGCGATTCCGTATTATACGGAGGTTACAACTGTTCCGAATGCCCTTCTGAGTGGCTCAGAGGCCCTTTCAAAGGTCTTTGAGGATCTTTTGGAGGCGCGTTCCCTTCTGGAAAAAACAGATCCTGTGATTACGCAGGGCAGGCTTATGAGCGAGGCGTCGGATGGCTCGGACAATTTCCTTCGCTATCGCCCGCTAAGGCTTAATTATTATGCCGTTACAGCCCTTCTGGCAAGGGCTTCGATGTGGAAGGGTGACTATAGTGCGGCATTGGGCTATGCGCGTGAAGTATTGGCGGCCGTCGATTCCGGCATTTTCCCTTCGGTGCAGCGTTCCTCAGTGATAGTGACGTCCGGAAGTCCCGACAGAATATTCTCTACAGAGGTTCTTTTCGCTCTCAGTCATTCTTATCGCAACAATCTGTATCTCAATTGGTTCTCTCCTTCGAGAACTACCTATGTGCTGGGAATGGAGGCAGGTTTTGCAGATAATGTCATTTATGGCGGAGGCACGCTTACGGGAGGATATCAGGATGACTGGAGAAACAGGGCGAGGTGGACTTCTTCTGCAGGAAAGAGATATTTCAATTCGTACAGCGACCTTTCGGGTGCAGAAAGTACGGTGGAAAATACTATGATTCCTCTTATAAGGACAGGCGAAATGTATCTCATTGCGGCCGAGGCATCTGGCCTTGTAAGCGGTGCTGCTTATGTCAACGCCCTTCGCCGCAATCGTGGAATAAGTTCAAGCCTGCAGACTCTGACGGACGATCTTCTTTCTTACGAATACATAAGGGAACTCTACGGCGAGGGTCAGCTCTTCTTTATGTACAAGAGGCGCAATCTGCCCGTTATGTGGGGACAAAACGGCACTGCAGGCCCTTCAGAGGACATTTTTGTGGTTCCTCTTCCGGATTCGGAGAAAAACAATTCGACTGCCACGGAATGAAAAAATTGTCCATCATATCGCTTTTTATCCTGCTCCTCTCTTCTTGCGAGAAGGTGCAGCCCAAGTATTTTGACGACATCAGCGGAGTCTATTTCAAGAATTACGCTTCTGCGGGGGTGCTGAGTGATTCCAGAGAAGTGACTTTTGCATATATTGACGGTGATGAATATGACGTTGAGGTGAGTGTACAGCTTCTTGGAAGGACATCGGACGAAGACAGGACGGTTGCTTTGGAGGCATATTCAGAAGATGCTGATGAAAAAGATTATAACATTGTAAATCAGGTAGTTATCCCCGCCGGAGAAACTTCTTTCCAGATTGTTCTGAGGCTTTTCAGAACGGCGGATTTGAAGCAGACCACAAAGAAAGTGACACTGAGGCTCAAGGAGAATGAGAATTTCATCATTCCGTTTGCAGAGATGTCGACAAGTGGCGGCGTCAAGGTGGCTGCAGATACTTATACGATATCATTCAACGACCTTTTCACTGTGGCTCCGGACGGCTGGGAGAGCGTTTATGTGGGAGCATTCAGCCAGCAGAAATTCGAACTTCTGTGCAAGGTGATGCAGATGTCGCGTTCTACATTCACAGCGAAAGGTGCGATTTCTTCTGCCAGGTGGATTTATATCCAGACGACGATGCAGCAGTATATCATCGAACAGCAGAAGCTGAAGGATGCCGGGAAGGATTATGATAAGCAAGCCTTCGACAGCGAGGGCAAACCTCTTTCTTTTGTATCGTGAGAAACAAACTTCATATAATCCTGGCCTGCCTCTTTATGGCGGCCTGTGCTCCTGACAAAGGGAATTACGACTATGTCCCTTTGGAAGATCCCTGTATCACCGGCATCGAGGAAAGCTATTCTGTCCTTACGAATGAAATGTTTGAGATAAAGCCTTTGTCGGATGCCCTGACGGATGATTGGACATATCTCTGGAAGGCTGTTTATCTTGGCAACGGCAGGGATTCGTACGTTCTCTCGCAGGAGAAGAATCTTAGCGTGAAGATGTCTTTGGACGAAGGTTCATATACTCTTGTTTTTCGCGCTACAGAGCCTTCTACGGGCGTTTTCTGGGAAAAACAGAGCGCTCTTCAGGTGAGTTCCACGACATCCGAAGGATGGATGGTCCTTTGTGATGAAGACGGAAGGACGAGGCTCGATTTCGTTTCTTCCATTACAGGCAAGACATATACGGACGTAATTGATGGCCTGGAGGGCCGTGGAAAGCCACAAGAGTTGTTCTACAGCTATTATTCCGACCCTGATTCACCGTTTTATCTCATAACTTCCGGCGGCGCCACAAGGCTTTCCAAGCAAGGCTTCGCCCTTGACGAGTCGTATGATTTGAAGTATGAAATGGGCGGTGGTGAAGTGTCTGATGTGGGCGTTATTGCCGATGGCATACAGGGGAAACTTCTCGTTGCAGGCGGCAATCTCTACTATTCCGACTGTGTTGTCGGGGTGGGACTTTTTGGCCCTGTACAGTCTTCGGCCGAGTTTGCTCCCAAGGTA
>R06__coassemble_202_pt1 | contig 22650 bp, 16 predicted proteins | sample R06__metabat2_low_PE_030 | metagenome-assembled genome bin R06 | reverse complement strand
ACTGGTTCAGTATGAAGTGGAAATTGCCCTCCAGCGCGTGGCCGTATATGCAGGAATCAGTGTAGCCGTGCTGTGCGATGAGCTCCGAGAGGTCTTCCACAGCCTGCGGCATATCCGCTATCTTGAAGGCAACGTCCTCTATGAGGCAGGTGGTGCCCAGCGGCCGCATTCCTCCCACGGTGGGAAAGATGCCGGAGCGGATTGCCCAGTAGCGGGCACATTCCTCTGTGTCAGAGGTGAAGTGCACGGCGATGTCCGCGTTTCGGCTCTTGAGGATGTCCGTCACCTCGGCTGTCTTTTTGCGCAGCGCTTCTTCATCCTCCGCTTCCACCATCAGCAGCAGGGCTGTCTGCCCGTCTTCGCCGTGAGGATCATTTACAGAACGCAGCGATAGAGGATCCAGCATCTCCGCCGCGGCCACGAGGGGCTCGTATTGCTCCTCAGGGGCCTTGTCCGATGCCTCCCTAAGGCCTGCCACAGCCTCGGCGGCGGAGCGCAGCGACGGGTAATATGCCATAGCGCTGGCGCTGCATCTGCCTGTCGGAAGCGTCCTCAGGCAAGCCTCGCTGATGAAGCCAAGAGTACCCTCGCTACCCACCATAAGATGGGCGATGATTTCATAGGGGTCGGTGTATGCTATGAAGGGGCGAAGGTTAAGGCCGGTCACATTCTTTATGGAATATTTCTCCCTCAGGCGGGTTTCCATTGAGGAATTTGAACGGATTTCATCCCTTATTGCAGCGATTCCATCCAAAATGTCCTTATGGCTTTCGCCCCATCGTGCGCGGCTTTCCGCATCAGAAGTGTCCAGCAGCGAGCCGTCTGCGAATATTATCCGGGCGCTGCGGAGCGTACGGTCGGAATTGGCGTGAACTCCGCAACTCATTCCGGAGGCGTTGTTTGCAATTATTCCGCCCATCATCGCGCTCTGGATTGAAGCGGGGTCGGGCCCTATCTTGCGCCCGTAGCGTTTCAGAATTTCGTTCACGCGGCCACCGCGTATCCCCGGCTGAAGACGCACAAAAGCTGCAGGCGTGCCGTCTTCGGAGGGAAGAATTTCGCATTTTTCCCAATTCTTCCCGGCCACAAGCAGTACGGAGTCGCTCACGCTCTGGCCCGAAAGGCTTGTGCCGGCGGCCCGAAATGTGACCGGAGTCCCGTTCCCGGATGCCTCACGCAGCACGGCCTGCACCTGCTCTTCGTTTTCGCTTCTGATCACAGTCTTCGGGATCAGCCGATAGAAACTGGCGTCCGTCCCCCAAGCGAACCGGCGCAACTCATCCGTATATGTCTTCATATCTTCTGATGATTTGAATTAATATAGCAAATATACCCAAAATCCGGAAATTTAAGGTATATTTGTCCTATGATAAAGCGCATAGTTTCAATCATCATCGCGGCGGTGCTGCTTATCCCGGCATCCGCCCAGAGCAAAGTGCAGAAATGCTCTATGCAGAGCACTGTCCTAGGAGTGGAAAAGGAGTATGTAGTCTACCTGCCTTCCGGATACGATCAAGAAGGCGACAAGACCTACCCGGTGCTGTACCTTTTGCACGGGCTGGGAGGCTGCTGCACCACCTGGACCGAGAATTATGACCTCAAAAGCATCGCCGACAGGCGCATAAAGTCCGGATTCAGCGTCCCGATGATCATCGTGATGCCGGACGCGGGCGGAGTGCTCGAAAACCACAAAGGAGACAATGTCGGCTACGTCAATCGCGAGGGCTGGAGGTACGAAGATTATTTCTTCGAAGAGTTGATCCCCGAGATAGAATCCCGCTTCAGGGCTACACCCGGCCGCAGGGCCGTTTCCGGCCTGTCGATGGGCGGTGCGGCGTCCGTCATCTATGCTATGCATCGCCCGGAGTGCTTCGTCTGCTCCTGTCCGATGTCATCCAGGGTCGAGGGCACACCTGACCACGCACCCGGCACCGGCGGCGACAGCGAGGCCTTCTACGCCTACAGCCGCGACAATAATATGGTCGAGTACCTTAGGAGCCAGAGTCCCGAGCGTCAGGCCCTGATCGGACAGGTCCGCTGGTACCTGGACTGCGGCTCTTCTGACAGTCTCCTGCCCGGAAATATGCATCTCTATGAACTTATGCGCACGCTACGCTTCCCCTGCGCCGAACTTCGTGTGCGCGAGGGCTCCACAAGGCAGATTACTGGCGCACATCCCTGCCGGAGGTGATGACCTTCGCATCGGTGGCTTTCGCCCTCGGGGTAGAGTGAATATCGGACACTTTTCTGCAAAAAAAACCTCTGATTAGGCCGGAAGCCGAATCAGAGGTTCCAAAATAAACTTCTAGATCAGCGGTTCTGCCGTCATTGCGGGGGGCTGGGGAATGCCCATCAGCTTGAGGATTGTGGGAGCGACGTTGCAGAGGGCACCGTCCTTTACTTCCTTCACCTCATCGCCTGCGTTGATGACGATAAACTGTACCTCGTTGAGAGAGTGGGCTGTGTTGGGAGAGCCGTCTTCGTTCACTGCATAGTCTGCATTGCCGTGATCGGCAGTAAGAAGCACTACATAATCGTGTGCAAGAGCTGCCGTTACAACTGCCTCAACGCAACCGTCAATACAACCTACGGCATTCTTGATAGCCTTGTAGATACCTGTATGGCCCACCATATCGCCATTGGCGAAATTGAGGATGATCATATCCTCTTTCTCCTCGCTGATGGCGCAGATTAGTTTGTCTGTAACCTCTACCGCGCTCATCTCGGGTTTGAGGTCATAAGTTGCCACCTTGGGAGAATTTACAAGTATTCTGTCTTCGTTCTCGAAAGGAACCTCGCGGCCGCCGTTGAAGAAGAACGTAACGTGGGCGTACTTCTCTGTCTCGGCTATCCTGAGCTGTCTTTTTCCTGCCTTGCTTACTGTTTCTCCAAGAGTATCAGTTACTTCCTCTTTGTCGAAAAGAATATGGAGGCCCTGGAATGATGCGTCGTAAGGAGTGAGGCAGCAGTAGTACAGAGGAATTGTGTGCATACCCTCGTCCGGCATTTCCTCCTGAGTGAGGACTCTTGTGAGCTCGCGTGCGCGGTCGTTTCTGAAGTTGAAGAAAATGATGGCATCGCCTTCCTCGACAAGAGCTACAGGAGCACCGTTTTCTGTAATGACTACAGGTTTGATGAATTCGTCGGTCACCTCTGCGTCATAGCTGGACTGAATGGCATCCAGAGCACTCTCGAAGCAGTTTCCCTTGCCCTCTACGAGCATATCATAGGCCTCTTTAACCCTGTTCCACCTCTTGTCGCGGTCCATAGCATAGAAACGTCCGCAAACAGAAGCTACTTTACCTGTTGTTTCGGCCATTTTCTCTTCCAACTCCTTCACAAAACCATAGCCGCTGCGGGGATCTGTATCGCGACCGTCCATAAAGCAGTGCACATAGACTTTGTCAAGACCTTCCTCGGATGCTACAGAAAGGAATTCATAGAGATGATTGAGAGAAGAATGCACTCCGCCGTGGGAGCAAAGGCCCATAAAATGGAGCTTCTTGCCTGATTTCTTTACATAGTCGTAAGCAGCCTTGATTTCTTTATTATCCAGAAGCGCGTGATTGCGGCAGGCGATGTTGATTTTCACAAGATCCTGATACACAACCCTTCCGGCGCCAAGATTCATATGTCCCACTTCGGAATTTCCCATCTGGCCGTCGGGCAGACCTACATATTCGCCGCAGGCCTGAAGATGGCTGAAAGGATATTTTGCACGCAGAGAGTCGATAAAGGGAGCGCCCTGCGTATAAATTGCATTTGAACTGTCGTGACGGCCTTCGCCCCAGCCGTCGAGAATCATTAGAAGTACTTTTCTGTTCATATCTACTGTAAAATTATTTCAAACCTCTTGCCCTGAGAAGAGCTGATGCGTCGGGATCGGCGCCACGGAAATTCTTGTAAAGAGTCATAGGCTCTTCGCTGCCGCCTTTCTCGAGGATATTGTGACGGAACGACATTGCAGTCTCGCTGTCGAAGATACTCTTCTCGAGGAAAAGCTCAAATGCGTCCTTGTCGAGAACCTCTGCCCAAAGATAGCTGTAATAGCCTGCGCTATAGCCGCTTGACCCGAAAATATGGTTGAAATAAGTGGAGCGGTAACGAGGTATAATCTCTTCCACAAGACCCATCTCTTTGCATATTTTCTGCTCAAAGCTTTCCACGTCTATTCCATCTACGGAAGAAAGTTCGTGCCATTTCATATCGAGTATGCTGGCTGCGCAAAGCTCGCCGGTAACAAAGCCTTGGTTGAAGTTTGCTGCTGCCTGCACTTTGTCTACAAGAGCCTGAGGGATGACCTCACCTGTCTCGTAGTGGAAAGCATAAGTTGCAAGCACCTCGGGCTGGAATGCCCAGTTTTCGTTTATCTGGGAAGGAAGTTCCACAAAATCGCGCTTTACGGAAGTGCCGCTCACGCCTTTGTAGGTACACTGGCTCAGAAGGCCGTGCAGGGCGTGTCCGAACTCGTGGAACATAGTCTCCACCTGGTCTATCGTCAGAAGAGAAGGTTTCTCGCCATCGGGCTTGTTGAAATTGCCGACATTCACAATCACGGGCCTCTGTCCTTCAAACTGCTCTACGAAATTTGTCATCCACGCGCCAGCCCTCTTGCTGCTGCGGGGATAATAGTCGGTGATGATTACTCCTATGAGCGAGCCGTCGCTGTCGCTTACCTTGAAAGCCTCGCACTCGGGGTTGTAGAGAGCAACATCCTCTATTTTCTCGAAACTGAGACCATAGAGTTTGCCTGCCGTTGCAAAAACGCCGGCGCGGACATTCTCCATCTTGAAATACTGCATCACTTCGGATTCGTCAAGAGCATAACGCGCCTTTCTCACCTTTTCGGCATAATACATATAGTCCCAAGGCTGGATTGTGCTGCCTGCAGGAAGAATGCCTGCAGCGATATCCTCATCCATAAACTTCTGCATATCAGCTATTTCCTCTTTTGCGCGAGCCATTGCTGCGTCCATAATGCCACCGAGGAATGCATCCACAGTTTCGGGATTGCCGGCCATTTTGTCCCTGAGAATCATCTGCGCGGGATTGTCAAAGCCCAGAATCTTCGCTTTCTCGATGCGAAGCTCCATTATGCGAAGGACATTGGCTTTGTTGTCATTCTCGTTGCCATTGTTGCCCCTCAGAGAATACATCTTGAACATCTTCTCGCGAAGATCCCTGTCCTGCTCAGATGCCATCATATCGTAATAATTTGATACTGAAGCACCTATCTCGTCCTTGTAGGCATTGCTCTCGGCGAGAAGATTGTTGCCGAATGAAAGGGCGAGCATTGAAAGTTCGGAGTTAATCTCCTTGAGTCTTGCCTGCCCTGCCTCGTCCAGGCCGATACCGTTGTTGATAAAGCCATCGTAAATTCCCTTGAGAAGCATCTGCTGCTCTCTTGTAAGGGCACTCTGATCTGTCTCATAAACAGCCTTCACACGTGCAAACAGATCGGCGTTGAAAGTGATTTCGTCTGATGCTTCTGAAATCATCGGCATAGCCTTCTCGACTATCGCGTCAAGTTCGTCAGACGCATCCGACTCGTCCAGATTGAAAAGGACTGCCGAAACCTTGCCCAGAATCTTTCCGGCATTGTCATATGCCACTATCGTATTCTCAAAAGTGGGAGCCTCGGGATTGTCTATAATCGCCTGGACATCGCTCTTGAGTTCTGCGATACCTGCCTCTACAGCAGGCATATAATGAGAATTATTGATTTTATCGAACGGAGGAATGCCGTACGGTGTATCCCATTCCACAAAGAATGGATTTGTGCTGCAAGATGTCATTGCCATAAGAATAATTGATGCAATGCAAAAAAATACACGTTTCATATTTTAATTGTTTACTTCTATATCATCGAGTGAATTCACGACAAACTGAAGGCTGCCCTGATAGATTGTAAGGATACCGGTAAGGTTCACTGTTTTCTGCCCGCTGAGCACCTCTGCGGGGATTTCAGAATCTGCAAATTTGCTGTATCCGCTTGATCTGAGCTGGATTTCCGTAGAGCCCATAGTGAAATACTGGCTCACAGAGGCTGCTGCCTTTTCTATGCCGGGATATGTTCCGTCGCCTTTCTTGTCGCCCACAGTGCCATATTTCTGGTCGCCGGAGTTTCCTATCAGGCAGGAATCCCAGATGCCGGAGAGAAGGTAATCCTTCATCTTGTTTTCTGACATTGCCCAGGTTGTGATGCCCCAGGTTTTGTCCGAAAGGAATATTCTGTTTTCGGAGGCCTTTTTATTCTTGTTGGAGTCGAGATACAGAAGGGCGAAGGCTTCATTGGCATATTTGAGGCCTTTCAGGGTGACAAGGCTGCCGATATACTTGTTTGTCGCCTGGGTATCAGACTTGCCATTGGGCAGCTGACTCTCTGTAATCACCTGAGGTTCAACAGGGTCCAAAGCTTTCGGATTGCCCCTGAAAACGTGGTAGTTAATCAGGAAAGGAGTCTCGAGATATGAAGTCTCATACTCTCCCGAAGGGTCGGAAAATCCCACCTGAACCATACCCTGACCGCCGTAAGTGCCCGTTTTGTAGCCATACATACCCACAGTGAGGTCTGTAAGTTTCACATATACTTTCTGTCCGGGAAGGTAGTCATTGTAGAGACCGTTCTTTCCTATCTTTATTTCCATTCCGCCAGTTTCGTCCTGGATATAGAAACTCTTGTAGAAGTTTCCGGGCTGGTCTGTCGTTGTCACGATACCGGCAACCGTAAGGTCCTCGTTTACTGTCCAGGGGCGTGCAGAAGGATGCTCCTGAACATAGGCCTGATACCTTGAAGCCACTTCAGCTATTGTTATTATCCGAGAGAAATCAGAATCTGCATAATACTTGTATCTTGCCGGATTTTCATATTCGGTTGTGAATACGGGCGTAAACTCTTCTTTCAGAGCCTCACAAGAGGCAAGTGCCACAATTGCCGCAGCGATAAAGAACAATTTTTTCATAGCTTAGAATCTGAAATAGAGGTTCAACATATAATTTCCACCGCACATATAGAAGTACTTGGGATCGAAGCGATAATACGAATCCTTGCCGGAGCTTGAGATAAGACGGGTCTGTTCGTAGCCTCCGGTCTTCACTCCCTTGTTGTTGAGGAGGTTCTTCACCTCAACTGAGAATCCGAAATTGTACTTTCTGTTTATGTACCAGCTCTTTCCGACGCTGAGATTCAGAAGGAAGGGATTGCGTATCGTCGTATTTCCGTCCTCGTCCGTATATTCGTAGAGATTCTCCTGACGTGTCATATACTCTATCTCCGCAGGGCTGGCAACTCCGTCGGGACCTTCAACCGCAAAGCTTGTACGATAAAGAGGGTTCATATCGAGATATGCATTCGCGAAATACTGGCCGTTGATTTCGAAGAACCAATATGAATTTGTGCGATAATTGAGTGCAAGCTCGGCGGCAAGCTGGGGTGTGCTGGGCACATAATGCTTCTGCTCGCCGATAATTATAGGATTGTAGTCTATGTCCTCGTCATAAAGGAGCTGACCGTCGAGAGGATTGCGGACTTTCTTGAATACAGGATTGCTCACCCAATACGGAACTTCCTCACTGCGAATAATTTCCGCATTGTTATCTACAGTCTGCACCATCCAGGGATTCTGACCTCTGTTCTTGACATATATATACTCGCCCCAGCTGAGAACGCCCGATGCGGAAAGGCCCTGAATGAAGAGAGGCACCTTGACGCCGAGTTCTATACCCATATGGCGCTGGGCGATTCCTGTCATCGCAAAGTTGGTGAAAGACTGCTGGCTGTCGTCGTAGAAGCTCATCACATCGGTCTGGTCCATAATCTTTGTCCAGTAGCCTGTAAGACGTACGCTGTAGCCCGAATTGTTGTACTGATAGTTGACATCAGTCGAAATTGTTTTCGCCGTAGTCAGGTTCGGAACTATAGTGTTGCGTGTCCTTGCAGAAACGAACGACTGGCTGAATGTAGGAGCATCCGTGAAGTATCCTGCATTTGCCGAGAATCTGTGGCCGCCGTTTATCATATATGCAAGGCCGGCTTTGGCAGAATATGTAAAGAAGCGCAGAACGTCTGAGTTTCCTTTTGACGTGATGACATTTCCGTCACTGTCGTAGCTTGTAAGATTGACTCCGTTCACAATGATTTCATTGCCGTCGTCGTCGAGTCCGGCAAAGAGTCCCTTTCTGACGAGTCCCTGCCTCCAGTAAGAATCGTAACCTGCTGAAAGGGCGATATTTCCGGAGAAATTGTCAATGGTGAATGACTCGTTTACCCAAGCATCATACTTTCTGACGAAAGCATAATAGTCGTAGCCGTATTTGCCGCCCTTGGTGATCTTTTCGGCCGAGCCGTTCTCGAGATAATAGTCGAGGTCGTTCTGGATGCGGGCCTCGGAAGCTGCGAAATCACGCTCTGCAAACTGGTCGGTATTGAGGAAGTATTCGCCGCCGAGAAGGTCGTTCATTTTCTTGTAATTCTCCGTGCGGTTCCATCTGCCGTTTATTCCACCCGTAAGCACCATAGCATCAGTCTGATACCACTTGATGCTTCCGGCAAAATTGAGGTCGTTCTGGTCTACGTGTCTCTCTTCGAGAGCATATTTGCTCCTGCCGTCGGGATTGTTGTAGTTGACATTGTAAAGACGGTCCCAGTCGAGATGCTGATAGTTGCTGTATGCCGAAGTGTGCTTGCTCCAGGCAAATTCCGACCATTCCGATTTCTCTTCGTTCAACCTTCCATAATCGTCATCGTCGTTGAAGGCATAAGAAGGAAGATTGCGGTAATAATCCGGCCTGGGATCCATTGCATCGTACCAGTCGAGGGCGGTATAACCGTTGCTTCCCGTCCTGTAAAGAAGAGTTGCGGAAGCTTCGAGAGACGTAGAAGGAGTGGCTGTATATTTCAAAACAAATACAGGCTCGAACGTGCTGCGCACCCTTGAGTTGCGCACTTTCCCTGCCTGATATCCCCAGTTGCTGTTGTACATATTGTCACCCATCAAGTCGTAAACCTCCTGAGTTGAAGCATTCTGCGCTCCCCTCTGTCCGGGAGCGGCAAAAGCCATAAAGGAAAGTTTGTTGGCATCGTCAAATTTCTTCTCAGCGCCTGCATAGAGAGCGAACGAACGATAGTAAACTCCTTCTATCCAATCGTTTCCACCAAGACGGGCAGATGCATTGACGGCATAAGACCATCCGTTGTCGAGCTCTCCGGAGGCGTAATTTGCCATAAGCCTCAGACGATAAAGAGCGCTGTTTGTAAGAACGCTGAAACGCCATCCGGGACGCACGCTCGAAGGAGTGGCCAGGATATTTGTCACGCCATTGAAACCTCCTATGGAATAGTCCGACACGTCATTTCCCATAGTCGTCTCCTTGGCCCTCATCGCTTCGTTGAGGCCGCTCCAGAGCGAATAGGGAGAATATCCTGTAATCGCGTCATTGAGCTTTACGCCCGCAAGAAGGACTTCCTGCTTTTCGCTGTCGTAGCCCCTTCCCTTGAAACGTATTGCGCTGAAGCCGTAACCTGCGACATTGTTGAAGACATCGTTGGACTGGAAAAGTATCGTAGGATTGTCCGTATAGCCCGAATCCTGCATATCGAACTCGGAAAAACTGGAGTCGTCCACGTCCTCCACCTGTTTGTTGGCAAGGAGGGAGACATACATCATATCCTTTATAAAGCCTTTGTCTACGGTGACGTTCACTACTGATTCCGTGAAGCCGTCGGCGGATACTGTCATATCATACATTCCGTTGTCGAGGCTCTCGATAAGGAAGAAACCGTTGGCATCAGACTTCACTGTAGCCAGTACTTCTCCATTTTTCGAGAGTTTGAGTTCTGCTCCCTGAATCGGAATCCTTCCTGCACGGTCCACCACCGTTCCCTTGACACCGCCGGAAAATGTCTGGGCGAGAACTTCAAGGGAGAGCAGCAATGCCGTCAATAAAAATGTCAGCTTGATTTTCATATTTCTTTACTTGCTTATTGCTATATATGTCGGATAATGGTCGCTGTAACCACCTATGAAAGAACCATTTGAGAAGGTTCTGAAGGGATAGCCCTTGTATTGTCCCTTCTGCGTGGTCATAAAGGGTTTCTTGAAAATGCGGCCGTAAAAACCTTTGTTGAGTGTCCTTATTTTGAGTGTGCCGTCATCGGCTTTTGCGAGATTGCTGTTTACGAGCACCTGGTCGTATATGCTCCAGACGCCCTGATATCCGAGCGAGCCGTAACCGGCCTTTATCATCGCGTAGAACGGATTGAAGAAGTCTTCGGGACCTACGTCCTCAAGTTTTTCTTTTCCGTGGAGATACGTCACCATACTTTCGTCGAAAGGATCGTCGTTCATATCACCCATTGCGGCTATCTTGATGCCGGGATACTTCTGCATCATCATCTGTGCGTGCCTGTAGCAGATTTCGGCACCACGGGAGCGAAGGTCGCTTCCCTTGCCGCCTATCCTGGATGGAAGGTGCATCACGTAGAAGGCAGTATGCTCGCCGTCTATAAGGCCGTGCACCATAAGGATATCGCGCGTGCGGAAATAGTCCTGTTCCTCCTTTGTAAGGGTAAACTCCACCTCCGAATCTTCAAAAGTGAAGGGAATGCTCTCGCTGTCGAGGTATTTGAACTGCTCGGGCTTATATAGAAGAGCCACGTCGACACCCCTTCTGTCGGGACCGTCATAATGGACTATCTGATAATTGGCCTTCGCTATTTCGGGCTGGCTTACGAGGTCTTCCACCACCAATCTGTTCTCTATCTCACTGATACCCAATATAGTATGGAATCTTCCATTCTCCTCTGCCATCGCTGCTATGACGGTGGCCATATTGTGGAGTTTTTTCTCATACTTCGCCTGCGTCCACTTGTTTTTGCCCTCGGGGAGAAATTCCTCGTCATTCTTTGCCGGATCGTCATAGATATCGAAGAGATTCTCGAGGTTGTAGAATCCCACTATATACGTCCTTTCATCCTTTTGGGCGGATATCTGCTGCGCCGTAAAGAGCGCCAGACACATTATGAGCAATAATTTCTTCATAAAATTCATCAATTCCAGGATGAGTCTATCGTCGATTCCACTTTCTGCGCCTTGTCTATGCCTATCGCATCCGGGAGGTTCACAAAAAAGTCCATTCCCAGTTTTTCCTCCAGCGCATCCACCGTCATCGAGCGGCTCATTATCCTTTCCCTGTCGTATTCTTTGTGTTCAAAGTAAAATGCTATTGCATTGTAGGTAGGGCCTGTAAGGCCGTTCTTCTTGTAGCCCAGAAGAGCCTTGAAATAGCCGTCCGGTATCGTAACATCCTTTCCTTCAACGTCTTTGACAGTTTCTCTACTGCCTCTGATATCGCATCCCGTCACAACATAGAGAGTGTCATATTTGTAGGACCAGTTGCGCACCATACCTTCCAGAGTAGCCCACGCAATTTCATTGAGCTCACCCCTCTGGGGTGTCATATTGGTGCCATAGAAAGTCGCTACATTCGCGTCATAGTTGTAGCGGTCGGCCGAAGGCAACTGGTGTCCCCTTTCAAAATATCCTCTGAATGCCGAAGTCACCGTAGCCTGGCAATCTCTGGGGACTTTGGGGTCGAAGCCCCACGCATTAGTTCTGGAGCCGCTGCTTATGAGCCCTCTGTTTAGGGGATAGGCAACCCAGACAGACACCCTTGCTTTGGGGTCGAGAGCGAAGGAATAGTTCCTCGTTTTCTTGCCGGCTATCGTCATATCGTGGGTAAAGAAATACAGATCGGACGTGTTTTCAAGTGAAGGCAATTCAATCCAGGAGGGAACAGGATCGGGATTGAGTTCCGTCACGGTACTTGTGCCGCCCTGCGATGCCTTTGCCCCAAGTTGGACAAGGATTGCCTCTGAAACAAGATCTCCGGATACAGCCTTTATCATCAGACTCCTTGAATCCTCGCCGGGATTTTCGTCCCAGGAGAGAGTCACAACAGCATTTCCACTACCCGATGCTTCATCTTCAAATCCCGCCCAGTCGCTATCCTCACCGGAATACTCTATCGAGAGCACCCAGTCGGAAGATGCGTCCACATAGACGAACTGATTTGAATTCGAATTGTTCACCTCGGGCTTGTAAAGTCTCACCTCCAGCGTATCCTGCACAGGTTCTTCCTGCTTCTGATTGCCACAGGAGGCAGCAATCAGAAGAAGAAAAGAAAGCAGCGCTATGGACGAGACTCTTTTCATTTATTTTGCTGTATATGATTTGATTACAGAGCTCTTCATATAGGAAATCGTCTTTCCGCTCTTGACTTTTGTAGCCTTCAGACCTTCCACTTTCACATCACCGCCCACGGCGAATGACGCCTTGAAAGAATCCCAGTTTTCGGGTCCATAAATGAGCACTTCACCGGAATCGTCCTTGAGGTAGAAATCACCGTATTCCTCGTCATCGATTGAAGCTACTGTACCGGAGAGCTGATAAACCTGTGTCGTGCTCACCTCCGCTGCAATGAATTCCGCAACAGTGACCGACTTTGTGGAGGGAGTCTCGGCCTCTTTGAATTCCTCTATATAGGCATTCACAACCTCGTGCTGGCTGTTATTGCTGTAATAATAATATTTGCCACGAAGAGTCACTGTGCCGCCCTTTTTCACTACATTGGCCCAGTCTGATTTGTTATTTACGCTGTAAACATAGATCTGGCCTGTCTCGTCCTTGAGGTCAAAGCTGCAATAAGTAGTGTTGACATCCGTTACAACCGTTCCGGAAAGCCTGTAATATTTTGAAGTGTTGGCATTCTTGATGAAATCTGCAACAGAAATGCTTTCGACAGTGTCCTCTTCCTCTTCTTCGTCGTCATCATCGAGGCTTCCGGCCTTTGAGAAATCGAGCACAGTGCCTTCGGCAGAAGATTCTGTCAGTGTGAGGTCGTCCAGACGATATACGCTGGCAACTGTCGGGGCAAAATAGAGGTAAAGGGATGCAGAGCCTTCGGGAACAGTGAAAGTAGCCTCTGCAGTATTCCAGCGGCCTGCTTCGGTGCCGTTGAACTTGTAGTCGAGCTTGAGCCACTTGTTTCCGTCCACACTCACCTTCACGGGGAATTCCGCCACATTGAATGTCGCAGTCTTGTCGCTGTTGTCGTACTTTTCACTTCCGAAGAGAAGTTTTATGTTCCTCTTTCCGCCAAGGCTGATATTGTTTACGCGGAAATGGCTGCTTGCACCAAAGAAGAGGTTGTTTACGCCGGAGCCGTCATAATCCGAATAGTTGCCGTCCGAATTCGAATTGTTTCTGAGGGAAACAACAGCTGATTCATAGGAAACTGATGATATGCCGGAACCTTTTTCGTTTCTCCAAGCCTCCGTTGCGTCAAGATAAGGCCATTTGCTGCTTGTCTGTACGGCCGCCTCTTTGTCGAAGTCGTTGTAATAGATATAATCTGAAGGATCCACTACAGGATCGTCCTCACTGCTGCCTGAGACACACTCTTCCATATATGCATCCACCACCTCGTGCTGGCCTTTTGCCTCGTAATACAGATATTTTCCGCGAAGGGTTACCGTATCGCCTTTCTTTACTGTATTGCCCCAGGTCTGTCCTGCAGGAGAAAGTTCGGATGCATTGTTTACCGTCCAGACTATTATCGTACCTGTTTCGTCCGTAAGGTTGAAGCTGCAATATTCCGTATTCACGGATGACGTGACAGTACCTGTAAGCCTGTACGTAGTCGCTTCATCTGCCCTGCTGATGAACTCGGCTACCGCAAGGGTTTCCACATCGTCCTTTCTGAGGCCCTTCTGGGAGATTGTAAGAGGGGCTTTGGCTATTATGTTGCCATAGAACGTGATTGTAACTTCGCGGTCTGCCTCTGTATTGGCAGTGGCTTTCAGGGTGACTTCCACGTCCTTGCCGTCGCCTTCTCCCTTGTCGGGAGTGATTGCAAGCCAGGCCTTTGCCTCATCACTTATCCTGATACCCCAGGAAATAGTGGAATTGAGTTTGAGTTTCACTTCGCCTCCTTCCTGAGGAAATTCGATGCTGCCGGAGGGAGATATCGTAAGGATATCCTCTCCATAATCTTCTTCCTTCTGCGTGCAGGCGGCAAGGGCAAGAACTGCTGCCAGAATGCCCGTAAAAATTTTAAATTTCTTCATATTGTGTTTCAAAAAATTACGATTTACCCAAATCGTGCAAATTTACTCATTTTCTTCGAACTGACAGGGTATCTGAAGAATCTTTTTTTTATATGAGGATTTATACATACCTTTGCGCCTTGAAAACTTGGCCGTGGAAAGATTTGCTTGCTTGCAACCACGGTAAAAAAAATGCTAAAAAATGAAATATCTTTTTACAAGCGAATCTGTGTCCGAGGGACATCCCGACAAGGTAGCGGACCAGATTTCAGACGCCATTCTTGACGAATACCTTAAAGGGGATGAAAATTCAAAAGTAGCCTGCGAGACATTCTGTACCACAGACTGCGTGATGGTGGCAGGCGAAATCACCTCATCTGCCGATGTCGATGTCGAAAGCACCATCAGAAACACTATCAAAAAAATCGGTTACGACAAGGAAGGTCTCGGATTTGACGGAGCCACCTGCGAGATAATTAAGCGTCTGCACGCGCAGAGCGCCGATATCAACAGAGGCGTGGAAAGGGGCGACCAGATGGCCCAGGGAGCCGGCGACCAGGGTATGATGTTCGGTTATGCCTGCCGCGACACACAGGAGTATATGCCTCTCGCTCTTTCACTCGCGCACAAGGTTCTCGTCATTCTGGCCGACATAAGGCACAACGAGCCCGATCTTATGCCCTACCTTCGTCCGGATGCAAAATCCCAGTTTACGATAGAATTCTCCGAAAGGCATAAACCTCTCAGAGTCAATACGATAGTTCTCAGCACACAGCACGATGAGTTCGACTCCGACGACGAGGCGATGAGGCAGAAAATAGAGAAGGATATGAGGGAGATCGTACTCCCCCGACTCATAGCATCCCTTCCCGAGAAAGAAGCGGCCCTCTTCGACGACAAATATATCCTGCACGTCAATCCCACAGGAAAATTCGTCATCGGCGGCCCTGCAGGAGATACAGGCCTTACGGGACGCAAGATAATAGTTGACACTTACGGAGGCAGAGGAGCCCACGGAGGCGGAGCATTCTCCGGCAAAGACCCCAGCAAGGTAGACCGCAGTGCAGCCTATGCGGCACGCTACATCGCAAAGAATCTTGTTGCGGCCGGCGTATGTGACGAATGTCTGGTGCAGCTCGCCTATGCAATCGGAGTTGCCGAGCCCGTCAGCGTATTTGTAGATACATACGGAAAATATGACGAGTCCGGCGATGCAGAGATAGCAAACAAGGTAAAGGAACTTTTTGACCTCAGGCCTGCGGCGATAATAGAAAAATTCTCACTGAAAGACCCTATCTACGGCCCCACAGCATCATATGGTCATTTCGGAAAGACTCCATACACAAAGAAGATGAAGCTTGTGCGCGGAGGAAAAGAAGTGGAGAAAGAAGTGAAATTCTTCTCTTGGGAGTCTTTGGACGAAGTGGAAAGAATCAAGGCCGCTTTCAACCTCTAGACATTTCGCGGCGGAGGTCTTTCTCCTTGATGGACTGACGCTTGTCAAACTCCTTCTTGCCCCTTGCGAGAGCAATCAGAAGTTTTGCATAACCGTTTTCTGCTATATAGAGCTTCACCGCCACAATGGTGAGGCCCTTTTCTTTTACGGCGCGCCTGAGTTTCACAAGTTCTTTCTTTGTAAGAAGGAGCTTTCTGTCCCTTTTGGGCTCGTGGGTGCCCCAATTGCTGGCCCAATGATATTCGGCGACGTGCATATTCTTCACGAAAAGCTCTCCGGCAAGTGTGAAATAGCAATATGAATCGGCAAGGGAAGCCTTTGCCGCCCTTATTGATTTTATCTCCGAGCCGCACAGAACGATGCCGGCTGTAAAAGTCTCGAGGAATTCGTAATCGAACGAAGCCCTCTTGTTTTTTATCTCTATTTTCCCTTTCGCTTTGGCCATACGGCCGCAAAGATAATATTTTTCCTTATATTCGCGTCAAATGAAACGTGAAATCATATTGCCGCCCGCGATGGCGGAGCTTCCGGAGCCGGAAGAAATAGATGTTGCAGCCATAGAAGAATCTTACAGGAAGGGCGACATCGACCTTGTGTGCGTTCTCGGGCCCACGGCTTCGGGCAAGACAAAATATGCTGTGGCGCTCGCCCGCAAAATCTCTCAAGGCGCAGAAATAATAAGCGCCGACAGCAGGCAGGTGTACAGGGATATGACAATAGGCACAGGCAAGGATCTGTCTGAGTATGAGGATGTTCCGTATCATCTTATCGATATTGTTGATGCAGGCGTAAAATACGACATCTACCGCTATCAGCACGATTTCGAAGAAGCTTACAAGACAGTCATAGAACGGGGGAAAATACCCATCCTATGCGGCGGAAGCGGCCTTTACATAGAAGCTGCCACGTGCGGATACAACCTTCCCGACGTGCCGCCCGATCCTATCCTCAGGGCAGAACTTGAAAAGCGGAGTACAGAAGACCTTATAGAATATCTAGCCTCCCTCAAGAGCCTTCACAACAGCACAGACTACGACACAAGAAAACGCCTCATAAGAGCAATCGAAATTGCCGTTTATGAAAAAGAGCACCCGGTAAACAGGAGCTCATTTCTGCCCCGGAGCACATTCTACATAGGCACTCTGGTCAGCCGCGAAGAGAGGAACCTCAAGATAGACCGCCGCCTCAACGCCCGCCTGGAAGAAGGCCTAGTCGAAGAGGTGAAAGCCCTGCTGGACAAAGGTCTTAGCGCAGATGACCTCATCTACTATGGCCTCGAATACAAGTTTGTAACACAATATCTTACAGGCATTCTCACTTACGAGGAAATGAGGCACAATCTCGCCACCGCCATACACCAATTTGCCAAGAGGCAGATGACCTGGTTTCGGGGAATGGAAAGAAAAGGCATCAGAATCCACTGGACAAAAGTATAAAAAACCGGCCTCTGCGAAGGGGCCGGTCTTTTTTATGATTTCTTGAAATATTACTTCGTTACAGTAACAACAACTCTGTTCTGCTCGGGAGAGTCGAAAGGATTGACTGTATCACCGAAGTACTCGGTAGAGATACGTGACTCGTCGATACCGGCAGCTACAAGAGCTTTGGCAACAGCCTCTGCACGATTCTTTGAAAGAGTCATATTTGACTTGCTGCTTCCTGTCTCTTTGTCTGCATATCCTGAAAGACATACAACAGCCTCGGGATAGTCGTTGAGGACTTTGACAATGCTGTCGATCTTTGCAGCCTCATCCTTGCTGATTGCATATTTGCCAATCTTGAACTGGATGTTCTCTGTTGTTGCACGGGCAGCAGCTCTGGCAGCCTCTGCGGCAGCTTTCTCAGCAGCGAGTTTCTCAGCAGCGAGTTTCTCGGCGGCAGCTTTCTCTGCAGCAAGTTTGTCAGCGGCAGCTTTTGCGGCAGCAGCTTCTGCAGCAGCCTTTGCGGCAGCCTCTTTTGCAGCGAGAGCGGCAAGAGCGGCCTCTTTCTCAGCAGCAAGAGCTGCGAGCTGAGACTTTGCCTTTGCTACACCGAATTTGTATGTGAAGCCTACTGTAACAGTACCTATTGCATCGAAGGGAACATTGTCGATATCAGAAACCTCTCCGTCGAATTTGTCTGAAAGGACAGCAGCCCTTGCGGTAAGGTTTACGTTCCAGGAATCATTGATGCGGAAACTGTTGATAAGACCGCCGTTGAGTGATGTTGAAGCGTAAGAATCGGTAATGTCATAAATAAGACCTACACCTACGTAAGGAATAAGGCTATAGACTCTGTCTGCCTTGTAACCGCCGATAATGTTGCAAAGATTGAAAGAGGCGGCAACAAAAGCGTTGAAATAATTTCCGGACTGCTTGAGATAAACCTCAGCTTTGTCGCCGGTGCTTATAGTCTGTGCCTCGGGCATAATCTCGCTTGTCTTGAAATGGGGATTGGTAGTCCACTTTGAGCACCAGAGACCCTGCATCTTGTATCCTGTGGCTGTAAGGCCGAGACCGATATAGGGATTGAACCATTTCGTTACATTAAGTTCGAGAGCAGGGAAAGTAATCTGCTGACCGAAAGATACCTTTCTGTCATTTTCTCCGCAATAAACCTCGGCACCTATGCCGGCGCTAATGGTCCAGGGGGCAGCAACCTTTTTCTCAAGTTCCACTACCTGAGCCTGATACGCTGCTTCGTCCCACTCCTGAGCGTTTGCCAGAAAAGAACCTGCGAGCAAAGCAACGCCAAAAATCATTAATTTTTTCATCGTTTCTAAAAATTTTGGCAAATTTATATATTTTTCTCTATTATCAGCACTTTTTTTACGATGTTTTTTACGTTTTGTGCAAAATATTCCTTGAACCCGGCCGGGCCCGGTCTGTTCCACCTCTGCGGATGGGTAGTTACAAGCACGTCAGAACTTATTTTTCCAAGGCGGAGGCCTTCCATCACATCGTCCGTAGAGTGGAAGACGAGGCCCTGAGACGTCCATTTGTCCTGATATTGGGGAATCTTGTCCCTCACGCTCACTTTATATCCGTCCCAACGCCTTCCTGTGTCGGTAAGATAGAACACTTTTGAAAAATCCGTGTCCAGATATGACTCGTGCTCCACTCCCACCTTGCGATAATCGTATTTCTTCCAGATGTCGCGGCTGTCAAAGGGGGAACGGGGGCTTCCGTGCATACAGATGCTCCTCACAGGCTTTCCAAGAAGATCCGACAGACGCGAAAGATTGGTCTTGAAATCTTCCCAAGCCTTGTCTATGTCCCCATCCGTTGTCGTAAGGCACTCGTAATGATAGCCTATTTCGTGTCCAAGCTCACTTATCTGATTGATTATCACTTCGTTCCAACTCTCCGGAACAGCTCTGAAATAATATGTTGCCTTCCAGCCCTTTCCGGCCTCGATGCGCGCTGTTTCCAAAGAATTCTCCGGACGCAGGTCGACATCGTGACGAAGGGTCACCCTTTTGCTGCCATAGGCAGAGAATGCATCCAGAAGTTCGGAATATTTGTCAAGCGTAAAATCCATAGCCTTTACAGCAGAGGAATTAGGACTGCAAAAATGGATACAAGTGATGCGAATGACGTAAACAGAGACACCCAGGATGAGTAGTAGGTGAATTCGTCACGTATGTACTTGGAGTGGAGAGACTCCGTAATGATGAAGTCGTTCTGCTGCAACAGGAAGAAAGGATCGTTGAAGACTTTTGTCGAGCGGGGGTCGAGATAGCGCATAACCATCTTTCCGTCAACATATCTGAGCACGCCTATCTTCTCGCGGCTTGTCAGATTGTCAAGGTCGCCGGACATCGCAAGAGCCTCGAGGAAAGTACAGCGCTCATTCTGGATGGTGATTGATTTTCCGCCATCGGAGCCGAGGAAGAAAATCTTGAAATTCTGGAAACGCACCATTACGAAAGGATCTTCGAGATAGCCCCCTTCGAGAAGTTTGTTCTTGAGGAGTTCCTGCAGTTTGAGACGGGTGAGGCCCGCAACGTGGATTTCGCCGAGAACGGGGAACTGGATGTTGCCGTTGACATCGACAAGATAATAGAAGGTATTTCCTCCGCCGCTTAAATACCCGCCGCCACCGCTTGATACCATACGGTGCAGATTGAAAGGCTCGGCAAGCTCGGGCTCTGCACAGGAGACGATTATATTGAGCTCGTCGTACGGCACGATAACAGCCTCATACTTGTTTTCAATCTCGATGGGAGTGTCCTGCTCCATATCCTGAAGGTAGAGGACCTTTTTCGGAGTGACGCAGGAGGCCACAAGAGCCAAAGCGGCAAATGAGATTACCGTCAATCTTAAAATTCTTTTCATTTATTAATTTGATTTTCAATTGTTTCCACAAGGAAAGACGTAACGTCTATCTTTTCTGACAAGAGTTTTTCGTGCCTCTTTCTGTATTCTTCTGCGCTCTGCGGCGAGGACAAAATTTCCACAGCCTTCTCTATCGCCCGCTCCTGATCTTCGGGAGATTCGGTATAGTTGAAGCACATCCCGTAATTCTTCTCAAGGTCTTTTGTGTAATACCTTCCTGTACTGTCCATATACACGCCGGGAACGCCGAGCATCACGCCTTCCGTCACCATCGTGGCGCTTTCGCCGAAAACAAGGGACGCGCCGGCCATCACATCGTGTATTCTTTCCGGCTTTGTGGGAAGTTTGTACCTTGCGAGGGCATCCGGAAGATGCGATTCCGACGATATGAACACTTTGGCATACTTTGACATTTCCCAGACAGCATTGAGCTTGTTTTCGAAAGTCATCCCTTTGTGCCCGGCATCGTGGGTGGCGCGCCAGGAGACGAACCTCATCACAACATATTTTTCATCGTCTTTCAGGCCGAGTTCCTTCCGCACGGAAGCATCCGGAGTAAACCTCGAGGGATGCAGATACGCAAGTTCGTGATAGCCTGCATAATGTATTTCCTTTGAAGAAATCTTGGGATGCTCATAATCGCCGGTGAGGATGATGTCTGTAAAAGGTTCGTAGAGGCGTATCTGCTCCATATTGAACGTATCCTCGAAAGAGATATGGGGCTTGCCCAGAATCTTTGCCGCGTGCGCGGCATACATCGAGCCGTGGCTCAGAAGGACGTCCGGGCAGAATTTCCGGCCCAGAAGATATTCCTTGAGGTCAAATTTGAAAAGGCCCAGAATCTTTCCCGGAAGTGTCTTGAATTTCTTGCCAAAGTTCTCATACTCAAAACCTTCCGCTTCCAGAAGGGCAATCTCGAACTCTTTGTCGCGGCAGGAGAAAAGCACTTTGTGCCCGCGCGAAATCATCTCGTGGGCGAAGCACTTGAAGAGGTGGACGTGGGCGGGATGCCCTATGTCGATGAGTATGTTCATATCTTCTTCAAAATTTTCACAGCAAGGGTTCCCAGAGCATACAGAGGTTTGTCCAGTACAAGCTTGAACCTTCCGTGCTCCACCATTTTTCCACCGAATTTCGCCTTGAAATCGCGCACTCCGTATCCCCCGTCACCCGGTGCTCCGGCGCCCATCATATCAAATACCTTATATCCGTTTTCGGCCGCATATTTCATTCCCGAATACGTTGCCAGCGTAGAAGGGTAGATATTCTTGTACACTCCGTCCTCTCCGCAGGCAAACCATTCATACACGACACCTTCGCCAAGAGCGCAGACTGTTCCTCCTATGACTTTCCCTTCGTAACGGACAAGAAGGAACTTGCCGAAAGAAGAATTGTAGAGGGCTTCGAAGAAACTCAAGGGGAAAAGCGGGGTCTTCACTTTTGTCTTATAGAGCCTCAGGAGTATCGCGTAAAGTTGCCTTACATCATCAACTGATTGAGCCTCAACCATTTCCGCGCCATCCCTGAGAGAGGTTCTTATATCCCTTTTACGGCTTTTTCCAAGGTTTTGCTCCATCGTTTCCACCGACGAAGTGTCTATCTGGAAATTGTAATGGGGCTCATACTTCCAGCCGCATTTTTCAAACACTTCGCGATAGCGCGAATAGTCTGCAAAATTTCTTGTCTCGACGTATATCGCCTTACCTTTGAGTTCTTTGCGACATTTGTTCAGCAGGCTTTCTATTTCCTCCGGGGTGATATCGTCCGAAAGCATCGGCCCGCCGTTCACGATGGCCCTTCTCGACAAGAATCTTTTGAGCGGGCCGCCGTCCTTCTGGATATAACCGACTATCCTTGCCTTTTCAACTTCGACGCAAAAAGGCTTCACGAAATCCAGCGTCCCATAAAAGTCGAGACACTCTCCGCTCTGAAAGAAATTTGTCATATAACCGACAAAGGTACTAATTATTTCGTTTCACCCGATTATAAATCTCCAAAAGACGTGACGCTATCCTGTCGCTGAAGAGTCCGCGCGACTTTATCCTTTCCCTTCCGGCAGTTCTGCCGCCGAATGTCAAGGCTCCGCTCAATGCTGCGGCAAGGGCCTTCGGCTCGCGGGCGGCGATAAAGCATCCCTCGAGCCCGGTTATCCTTTCTGACACGTCACCCACGTTTACGCTCACTATCGGAAGACCGCACATCATCGCTTCCTTTATCACCTGGGGCGAGCCTTCGGTGAAGGAAGTCATAAGGAGAGCATCGGCAGCAGACATAAGAAGAGCCACCTGGTGCCTTGTATATCCCTTGAGTTCAAGCAGTTCCACATTTTCCTCACAGGCCTTCACGGCTTCTTCGGCAAGGGGATGATTCTTCACTTTGTTGTCGAAAGCACCGGCAAAAAGGACGTATTTCCCGTCAGGCGAGAGTCCCATTTCCTCTCTGGCGCGGGCCTTTGACACCACAGGATAATCGTCCGGATTCACCCCGCAGGGAACGAGCGAGCTTTTCTTCTTGCGCACAGAAAGAGCCATATTGTCTCTCGACACAAAGACATTATGCGCCGAGCGCCTCATCGCCATTCTTGAAAAAGGCAGCACCGACTTCTCGTTAATGTCGCTTCCGTGAAACGTTGTCACAACCGGCACCCTGTGCTGAAGACAGGCCAGAAGCCCGCACAGACCATAATGCGCGTGAACGACATCGGGGCCGAACTCCTTTATCACGGCCTTGAGTTTCTTCAGATTCTTGGCATACCCCGCAGGGCCCTTCCCTAC
>R06__coassemble_197_pt1 | contig 22855 bp, 13 predicted proteins | sample R06__metabat2_low_PE_030 | metagenome-assembled genome bin R06 | reverse complement strand
GTTTACAAGGTAGAGGTCGAATCTATATGACTTCGCACCTTCGATTTCCTTGAAGTCGAATGCCGGAGCGAAAGTGAACTTGGGAGAGAATACGTTCCAGAAAGGGCTTCCGTCCATTCCTCCGGGACGCACGGGAGTGAGATACTCTTCTGCAGCGCGTGCATTGAGTTTCTCAAAATAAGAATCGCTGCTTCCTGTGCAGGATGACAGAAGCAGCGAGCCAATAGCGATGATGTAGAACAGTTTTTTCATAGTGTGTATTATTCTTTCACTACGAATGTGGCAGTGTCGGTGAATTGGATGGCTTTGTAGTTTTCGTCTTGCGTCTTATAGAGGATATTGAAGGTAAACGTCTTTGTAACAGGGTCGTAGTAACTTGGCTGCGCCTCACTTCCCATAGTGCTTTCATATTCCTCCTGCGAGGCTGTATCGACGGGGCAGAAGCCGTAGAAAAGGCCTGTCTCGCACTCCTGTATTGATATCTTGTTGGTCTCTTTGTCCCACTTGAAGTCGAATGATCCCTCTCCGGCACAATAGTAGGCAGGATAATAGACGTCTTCGGCCTCTACATAATACATTGTCACATTTTCGGTCTCGGTGCCAAAAGCCGTGCAGGTGCCCGTGAAGACCTTTACTCCATCCAAAGTCACAGTTTTTGATGAAATCTTCGATGTGCTTGTCCAGTCATTGCAGGAAACGAGTGTCACGGCGGCAATGGCGACCGCAAACGCAAAAGCGGTTAATCTTTTTCTCATATATCTTTCTTTCTAATTGATTCCCCACGTAAAAAATCAGGAGCCAGAAGTATGTGTGAGGTAGACTGACTCTGGCTGGCGATGCGGTCGAGCAACAATTTGAATGCCAAACTCGCCATATCCTTCATCGGCTGTCCGATACGGGTTATGGGGGGAGACATCAGATCCATAAATGGGCTGTCGTCAAAGCAGATGATTGAAATGTCGTCCGGGATTGACAGCCCGCTTTCGCGTATGGCTCTTACAGCCCCGAGCATAATGGTGTTGCCCAGGGCGAATATGCCGTCGGGGCGTTCCTCGTCTGATAGGAAAAGTTTACTTTCGATATATCCGCAATGACTTGAAAACTCATTGCCGACTACCTTGCAATTCTCGCCAAGTCCGGCGGCGTTTACGGCGTCAAAAAAGCCACGCACTCTCTCTGTGCTTGGTACCGATGATTCCGGACCCTGGATGGCGACGATACGTTTGCATCCGGCGTCGATGAGGGCTTTGGCGGCATCGAGCCCGCCTTGATAGTTGTTGCAGCTTACATAGGGCAAAGGGGAATCCTTGAAATAGCGGTCGAGAAGCACTATCGGAGTGTGACTGTCGATTTTCTCCAGAAGTCCCTCGCAATCTCCGCAAGGAACGGCTATTATGCCGGAGACTCCCGAAGAATCAAGCATCTGCATCCAGTCCACAAAGCGGTCTGCGTCCTCGTCTGCATCCAGAATAAATACTGCATATCCTAAAGAATATGCATCCGAGGCGATTATATTTGCCATCTCCGCAAAAAAGGGATTGGCAACGGACGGCACCAGAAGGCCTATGGCATTTTTGCGCGATTTGTCGGGAATCTGATTGAAACTTCGTGATACGTACCCTGATTCGCGCGCTACGGCAAGCACTTTCTCGACAGTATCGCGGGTGATGCGGTTTTTTTCGGCAACACCGTTGAGCACTCTCGAAACCGTGGCTACAGAGCATCCTGCCTTGGCTGCTATGCTGCTGAGGGTGTCTTTTTTCATTTCTCTTTAAGTTTGTGCGCAACAAAATTATAAATTATTGCGCAAAAACAAGGAATGTTTTGAATAAATTATAAGATAAAACTGCTGAAAGTTGGAGATTATTTATAATTTTGTCCCGAATATGCTTACAAACCATTGTTTTTAGAATATTCACACAAAACACAATTATAACTATTTTATTAACCCAAAATTACCTTTATGTCTAAGCGAATTTTAATGGTAATGCTTGCACTCCTCACAATGGGAGCGCAGGTATTTGCTCAGGGTATCAGCGGCAAGGTCACTGATGCCAAGGGTGAAGCTATTATCGGCGCAGGAGTGATGGTCAGTGGCACCAGCACCGGCACCGTTACAGACCTTGACGGTAACTATGCTCTGCCGAATGTTCAGCAGGGTACCGTTGTGGTATTCTCTTGTGTAGGCTTCGCTTCCCAGCAGGTCGTTGTCGGCACTTCAAAAGTTGTCAACGTCGTTCTTCAGGAAGACTCTCGATTCCTCGACGAGGTCGTGGTCGTAGCCTACGGTACACAGAAAAGAAAGGACGTGACGGGGTCCCTGACCGACGTCAAGTCTGAACTCATCGCCATCCAGAACACCACTACAGTGTCACGTGCCCTCGAAGGTGCGGCCCCCGGTATCCAGGTGTCTTCTGTCGACGGTCAGCCCGGTTTCGATATGGCTATCCGTCTTCGTGGTGCGTCTTCAACCAATGGTAGCTCCGCTGCCGCCCTCATCGTTATCGACGGTGTGCCTCAGCAGACCAACGGTACATATGAGAACCCTCTGTCACAGCTCAACCCCGAGGATATCGCAAACGTGACAGTCCTCAAGGACGCTGCTTCTACAGCACTTTACGGTTCACGTGCAGCCAACGGTGTCGTTCTCATCACTACCAAGGGTGGTCAGGAAGGCAAGGCAAAGATCTCCTTCCAGGGCCGCTGGGGTGTCAACTGCATCGGTAACTACAACACCAATTCAATAGACACTGCTTCCGAGTACTATGAGTATCTCTGGCAGTCCCTCTACAACTCTTACAGATATGGTGTTGACGGAACAGGTCTTCCCGGCACAAATGCAGATGGTACCTATTACACCAACGTAAGCAACCCCAACTGCAGTGACGAGGCAGCACGCCAGTTTGCAAGTGCCCACCTCTTCGACTACAACGGAAGCAACACGGATTTCACAAGGAACTGCCTTGGCAACAACCTCGCCTACAGGGTTCCCGGTGCTATCTACACTTCAACAGGTTCAGGCTCAGAAGCTTCTGCAACTATGAGCGGTGCATACCTCATCGATCCTACCACAGGCCGTATCAACTCCAACGCCACTCTTCTTTACGATGACAACGGCGCAGATGCAGTCCTCAAGACAGCCTTCCGTCAGGAGTACAACATCTCAGCTTCCGGCGGTACCGAAAAGAACAAATACTATGCTTCCTTCGGATACCAGAACGATCCTTCATACCTCCTCGGTACAGGCTTCCAGCGCTACAGCGGTCGTGTCAATATGGATGCACAGATTACTAAATGGCTTAAAATCGGTGCAAACGTAGGTTTCTCCAAGACTAAGACAAATGCACAGTCCGGTAAATGGGGCTCACGCCAGATCGGTGGTGCCAACGGTAATGCTATGCTCTGGATCAAGGGATGGCAGCCTATCGTTCCTCTCTACGCAATAGACGGAAACGGTGATGTCCTTCTCGACGACAACGGAGACAAGGTCCTCAACATCAAGCACGCTTCTTACTCACCTCTCGGAACTGCAAAGAGCGCATTCACTTCCGACTACTCCTACAACGCGAACACCAACCTCGACCAGCAGGATATCGTCAACTGGACAACCCGCGTTTACGGCAACGTTCACTTCCTCAAGTACTTCGATTTCCGTGCAACATTCAATATGGATATGCAGGATTTCCAGCGTTCAATTTACGTAAACAACAAGTACGGTCGTACAAGCAACGGTTTCGGTGGTGTCAAGACTACCCAGCGCTGGCTCATCAACACCCAGCAGATCCTTACCTACAACCAGGACTTCGGCAAACACCACGTAGATGCTATGGTCGGTCACGAGTATGAGGATATGAGCAAGAGATATCTGAACTATGGTTCAGGATATGAGCTCATCGCAGGTATTTTCAAACCCGGCAACTTCGCCGGCAAGTGGGCCGGTATGGACGGCGGTGAGAACAATCCTTCTCCCGGCTGGACTCTCGAAAACACCTACAGAATCGAATCATACCTCGCACGCGCGAACTATAATTATAATCAGAAGTACTACCTTTCTGCATCCTTCAGAGCTGATGGTTCATCAAGGTTCCTTCCCGACTATCGTTGGGGCAAGTTCTGGTCAGTGGGCGGTAGCTGGCGTATCTCTGAGGAAGATTTCATGGCAAGCACAAGAAGCTACCTCGACAACCTCAAAGTACGTGCAAGTTATGGTGTGACTGGTAACGCAAACGGTATCTCCACAATGTATCCTTACGCTTACTACACCTACGGTGCAGCAAGCTATACATCAAGCACAAGCGGTACCGGTGTTCCTGCATCATATTACATCAACTACTATAACCAGACAGACCTCGGTGTTGACCCTACCCTTACTTGGGAGAAGGTTCATCAGTTCGACGCAGGTGTTGATTTCAGCTTCTTCAAGAGCCGCCTCACCGGTGCCATCGACTTCTACAACAACAACACCGTCAACTCCTTCTATGCTCAGACAGTGTCTCCTCTCGCTTCTGTAGGTAAGACCTCGAAGACTGCGAATGCAGCTGTTGTCCGCAACCGTGGTATCGAGCTCGAGCTTGACGCTGACATCATCCGCACAAGCGACCTTACCCTCAGTGTAGGTATCAACGGTACACACTACCGCACCACTCTCGTGGACATTCCTGACGATCAGATTCCCAACTGGGATGAGACTATGGAGACTCCCGAAGGATGCTGGACAGTTTCTACAGAGGATATGTCTCAGGCAGGTACTGCAGGACACGCAGGCCGCGGTATAATCTATCTCCGTGGTGAAGGCAAGGACCTCTTCAATCTTTATATGCCCAAATATGCAGGTGTTGACGAGTACGGTCTTCCTACATATTGGCACCACGTTTCTTACTATGACGTTCACAAGAAAGAGGACGGTACCTACGATCACGGCGGGCGCTATGTTGATTACAACCAGGGCGACGACGTGATAACCAACGTCGCTGCAGATGCTTCCAACTATGAAGTCGGTTCTGCTACTCCCGATTGGATCGGCGGTATCCAGGTCAACCTCCAGTGGAAGAACTTCGACCTCAGCATCAACGGTGCATATCAGTTCGGTGGCAAGTTCTTCTCTATGGAGTACTCACAGCACCTCTACAGGACTTCAACATTCGGCCTTACCAACATCCCTGTTTCAAAGAGTGTTGTAGGCAATACCTGGACTCCTGAAAATACAGGCGCTTACTTCCCTATGCAGTGGTTCCCGAGCTCAACATCCACAAGCTACTATCTTGACGGATCGCTTCTCCCCGGTTCTCACAACTACACTGATATGTCCCTCTTCGACGCAACATACTTCCGTCTGAAGAATATCACCCTTGGCTACACTCTTCCCAAGAAGATTACCAACAAGGTTCATATCAGCAACTTGCGCATCTTCGCTTCTGCCGACAACGTACTGCTCTTCTCAGCTGCAGCAGGTGTCGATCCTTCAATGTCAGTCATCGGCGGTAAGGAGGTTGATACCTATGTATATCCTCAGATGCAGACCTATACCTTCGGTGTAAATCTTGACTTCTAAAATAAAGGATTGAAGATTATGAAAAGAATTAAATTTATCGCAACTATAGCTCTCTCTGTCTTCGCGATTGCATCTTGCGCAGATATGTTGGACCTTCACAACCCCAACTATTTCACCGAAGACGAGATGAACGAATACCTGAAGGAGAACCCCGACGCTGACGCAAGCATCATTACCGGTCTCTGCAATGGTCTCTATGGCTACATTACAGTTTACAATGCTGCAATCAACGGTGGCTATTCCAACAGCGGTGCTTACGAAAGCTATAAGGATTTCTCTCACCTCTGCCAGACCGGTGATATCGTTGAAGGTGCTGTCGGCAATACCGGAACATTCGCCAAATGGTATCAGAACCTTGCTTCCAATACATATTGGGAGAGGGATAATGAAGTTGACTGCTATGGCTACTACTATGCTGCTGTCTATAAGGTGGCTCCTGCCGAGAAAGCACTCGACTACCTCCCTGCATCAAAAGTAAAGGAAAGACCCGAACTCGCTCAGTATCGTGCTCAGGCTCTTACGCTCAAGGCTCTTGCCTATTTGCAGCTGATGGAGCGCTTCACCGACCTCGATGCCGAAACCATCGTCTCTGAGACGAAACAGGGCTGGCCTGTATACGACGGATATCTGTATTCTGATGCCAAGGAGCCGCTTTCCTGCAAAGCTACTTGGGAGTGGATTAACAGACAGTTCGAAGAGGCTGACTCCCTCTTCAGCGTTTCAAGTCTTGGCAACAAAGGCTACACTGTCTATGGAACGACCAAAACAACGAACGACCTCTATGATATCGACCGTGCTGTATGCCAGTACTATCGCTGCCGCGCCGCTCTTGATACCAAGAAATGGGATGTCGTAATCAAAGCCGGTAACGAGCTTCTTGCCCAGTATCCCGACTTTATCAAAGCAGAAGACTACGGTATGCCTGCAAGCGTTCTCCCTACAGTTCAGCGTAATGCTGACAATACTGCTTGGGCAGGTGAGTTCCCCGCAGACAAGAACGGTCTTATCTGCAATGCCTTGAACCCTGAGACAATCTTCGGAAACGGTGATGCAAACTCCACCACTCAGTTCTGGTCTGTACTCGGACTCAATACTGTTAAGAACAGCCCTTCAGGATTCTATCAGATGGACCAGAAACTCTACGATTCAATGAGCGATGCAGACTGCCGCAAGGCTTGCGTCCTCGGAGAAGACTTTGACGGTCTCGTAGTTTATACAAAGGCAGAGAAAGATACTACTTTCTACACCTACAAGATGCCCAAGTACACTTCACTCAAATGGGGTGCAACTTGTGGACTTGGCCAGAAAAACCACGACGTTTCCAATACATTCGCAAACAGCTGCTGGCTGCGCAAATCTGCAGTTCTCCTGATGGTTGCAGAGGCTTATGCACAGAAAGGCGACACTTCAAGCGCAAAGGCTTTGCTTGACAAACTCCTTGCTGCACGTACTCTTCCCGGTTATTCTACAATGACTGCAAAGTCAGGAAGTCTTGATGAAGTTCAGACTCAGTGGAGAATCGAGATGTGGGGCGAAGGCGACTGGGGATTCTACAACTGCAAGCGTTGGGATCACAAGAATTGGAGTCGCGGTTCCAACCATTGGAGCACCGCAACTATCCCTACATCCGGTTGGGTTTGGGAAGTTCCCGAGAAGTGCGAACGTCAGGGTAACCCTTACTGGAACTAATAGGCTGATTTAAATAAACAAGATTATTATGAAATTATTCAAAATACTTGCTGGAGCGGCTGTAGCTTGCGCAATGCTCGCTACATCCTGCACGAAAGAGGCACCTGTTCCTACAGGGATGACTCTTGACACCACAGCTGTGACACTTTATGTGGGCCAGACGGTTTGTGTCACTCCTGAATTCACTCCTTCCAACGCCGTAGCCACAAGTCTGGTATGGACTTCATCTGACGAGTCTGTCGCTACTGTAAACGGCGGTTATGTAAAGGGTATCAAAGCCGGATCTGCCACTATCACAGGAAAGGCTGAGGGCAGCATCGCAGCTACCTGCACCGTTAATGTGAAGAACGTTCTTGCAGAGACTTTCACCCTCGATCAGACAGAGGTTACTCTCTATGAAAACGAGAAAGGTACTACACTCACAGCGACAGTGGCACCTTACAACGTTACATTCCCCGAAGTAAGCTGGTCAAGCAGCAACGAAGCTGTTGCAACCGTAAGTGACAAGGGCGAAGTTGAGCCTGTTGCAGTTGGTTCTGCTGTCATCACAGCTTCTCTTGCAACCGGTGAAAAGACAACCTGCAACGTGAAGGTTACTCTCCGTGTTCCCACTGAGCCCGAGACTCTCGATTTCTGGAAGAGTGACAAGGCAAGCTATCGCGCTCTCCTCGGCGCAGCTGCTGATGAAGGCAAATCTGCCGGAGTAGGTGGCTGGCTCTACTGGAGCGACGGTATTGCTTACTGGAAAGAGAATACTACCGGTGAAGTCCGTACAGCTACCCTTACTCTCAGCACAGGTTCTTCAATAACCGTTAAGCAGATTGGCCCTGCAGAGTTTGTCGGCAACTGGGCGCTCTACTCCAGAAGGTTCAATCCCAATGGAACTCAGAGTGGTACCAAAGGCACAACCGGCGCACACGAAGCTCCTGTAACCATAACTCTCGCTGAGGGCGAGAATGGCAACAATGTCACCGTGACCGGTCTCTATCTTGACGCAGCTATTGAAGGAAAAGTTCTTGTCGACTATGACGCGAAGACAGTCAAGTTCGGTATGTATCTCAGCCATAAGATTTATGATGCCGGATCAGGCAAGTACTGTGTACTTCTTCCCGAGTGCGCAACCGGTTGGTGGTCAGGATATAACTTCTGCCCCAAGGCTGACAAGGCATTCTCTGATACCAATACTGATTGGCTCTGGTATACTGTTTCTGAAGACTACAGCAAGATGACTTACGTCTACTACGATTCAGAAAAAGTTCAGATTTCTCCTAACGAAACGTATAAATATTGCGGTCTGTCATTCGTTGTTGCTTCTGCAGATGAAATCACCGGAGCAAACTATGACGTAATCTATCAGGCCAACTACAACAGCAGCAATGCTGCCGGCGAGTGGTTTGCAAGGAAGTAATCAATTTTTGATTCATATTTTAAATGCGGCGGGCCCCTTAAGGTCCGCTGCTTTTTTTTGCTTGTTCCGGAAATTGATTCTATAGCTTGCTCTGTTGCTCCAGCAATTCACCATCCGCAAGGACCTCGATTATATTGGTGTTAGGGGGCGATTGCTACGGACGGCGGGGCGATTTTGCCTCGCTGTCCGTAGCTAAGCCCCTTGCAGGTACGCAGGATGCCATCTGCTACGGACGGTGAATTGCCGGAACTCGTTCAGGAAAACCTTTAAGATGTCCGGGCTATGCCGAAGACCAAAGAAATTGTTTCTATAGCATTGCCTTGACCTCATCATAAATAAGTCCGCATACTTTGGCTGTCTGTTTTGGCGAGCAATTGTATTGCGCTCTGAGGGTTTTGGCAATACTAAGTCTCTGATCTGTCGAGAGTTTTCTGATGGAGTCGGTCCCGAATCTTGCTTTGCACAGCTCCTGTTTGTGCTGATGCAGCTCTGAGTTGGGAATAGATAGGCGGGAGATGGACCCGCCAACAGATTCGACATCAGATTCTTTGCTTATGCACATAAAGAAATTGAATCCCTTATGAGTCTTGAAGAGTCTCTCTACAGTTTCTACTGCTACGTACTCTTCAGGAAAAACAATTCTGCCTATAAATCTGAACTTTTCCTCCGGTACTATTCTGCATTTCAGGAAATCCCTTATTTCCATAAAGTTAAGGCTGTCGGAATAGGTAACCACAGAATCGAAGTTGTAGGAAGACCAGTATCCTTTCCGCTTGAAATAGAGGGGAGCGCTAGACCACGGATACTCCAAAGCATTGAATGCAATACCTCCCACCGGCGGGTTTTTGAGAACATAACATATTGCTGTCTTGAGATATCTGTCATTGTCGATGACCTGATAATCAGGAAGAAGATGCTCCAGTTTGTGGCGGTCTCCGTACTTCCTGGCCAGATACATAGATGTCAGTCTCAGATACTCGTGAACGAATTTTTCGCATTCTCTTATGTCTCCCCATATGATGAAATGCACGTGAGTATCCATTAGGACGAAGGCAAGAATAGCTATGCGATATTTCCTGCTCAATACATAAATTCTGTTCATCCCGGCGATGAAGTCTTCTTCATCCTTGAACAGAAAATCTACAAGATTGCCGTCAGTTGAGAAATGCCAGCAGTTTCGTACTGCGATAACCTGACCTTTTACGAATGGGGCATTTATTCCTAAATCCTCCTCCAATGCCCTCCTCAAACCATTATCTATCTTCATCTTCATTTCCAGCGCCTCTGATGGCTGCCCGATTCAAAGGTAGTGTTTTCTTCTCAAAAGCCAAATTATTTTGAGAAAATTTAGGGATGAATCGTTGAGATTTCGTTTCCAGCAATTCACCATCCGTAAAGACCTTGATTATATTGGTGTTAGGGGGCGATTGCTACGGACGGCGGGGCGATTTTGCCTCGCTGTCCGTAGCTAAGCCCCTTGCAGGTACGCAGGATGCCATCTGCTACGGACGGTGAATTGCTGGAAGCCTGTGCTGAGGTCATTCAGGAACTTCGTGCGGAATCGTCCGGGAAAGCAGGAGACAAGATTTTTTGCGCAGAATTTTGCGTAAGACAGAAAGATTATAGAGGAAAATATAGATATCCGCTAAGTTTATTTGTTATATTTGCTGGATGTCAGTCTATTGGTGATTTCTTGGGATGGCAGCAGTTATAACTGGATATGAATTTGTAAGGGATTGGGCCTGTAAGTCCAAGTTGACATATTGAACAACAAGTAGTTACGATTTGTTATATAGAAGAATCAATATAAAATTATGAAGAAGATTTTTAGATTTGCGATGTTTGTTCTCTGTTTTGCATTGCTTCTGAGCAGTTGTACAACACCGACGATAACACCCGAACTCAGCGTCACCACAACCGAACTTTCTTTCGGAAAAGATGGCGGCAGCCAGGATGTTTCCTTTACCACAAATGTGGACTGGAGAGCCATCTGTCTGGAATCCTGGGTGAAAATGAAAGGCTCAGGCACAAGCAGCGAGACAACGCTTTCCGTTTCAGTTGATGAAAATACTGACTACGATGACAGGACAGCGACTCTGACAATCATAGCGGATAATATCAGGAAAGAGGTCAAAATCACTCAAAGTTCAAACCTCGGACTCATTGTATCACAACGCAACTTCACTCTCGACAACAGTGCTCAGACCATCGAAGTCGAGATAAAGCAAAACGTTGAATTCGAAATAAGCATAGATGCATCCTGGATAACGCTTGCTTCCACCAAGGCATTGACTACAAATACTGCCACGTTCAATATAGCAGAAAATGATGGCAATGATGACCGCACCGGGGTAATAACAATCAGCCAGAAGGGTGGAAATCTGAGTTGCGAGGTGACGGTAAAGCAAGGCAGGTCTGTCAACAAGTTTGACGAGAACAATATAGCCTGCTCATTCGGTATGATTTCCGACACCCATATCAACGGGTCCAATTCTCAGAATTGCGAAGACAAACTCCGCAGCGCATTCTCCCAGCTCAAGTCTCAGGCCCTAAAGCACGATTCCAACGGCATCGACGGCATCTGCGTAGCTGGAGACCTTATAGACTATGGTGCATATCTCAACTCTCAGCTTCCGGTATTCAAGAGCATTTATGAGGCCGCATTCGACCCCACAGATGTACCTCTTGTATATACCATCGGCAACCACGATCCCAATACCAGTTACTGGTGGAATTCCGCAGTGTACTCGTTCGCAAAGAGTATGAGGAGCGTATTAGGAAGCAGCTATGAGACTACGGACAAAGAAACGACGATGCGCGACAGCTATGAGTGCCGTCATTGCGTAGTGGCAGGCTATCACATACTCGCCGTCACTCCCAATTCCATAAAGCCTGTGTCATATCCCGATGCAGTGATACAGTGGCTGGACAAAACGCTGCAGACTATCACAGACGCAGACACGGACCACTACGTCATTCTGCTCACTCACCCGATGATATATGATACAGTGTACGGCAGCAAACTAGGACCTGATTGGCTGAACGGAACTTGCGGTGACCAGTGGTATACCAAGGCCCTGACATCTACGCTCCAGAAATATCCTCAGGTGATGACTTTCGGCGGCCACCTTCACTTCCCGATAAACGACCCCGGAAGCATCTGGCAGGGCGATTTCACCTCTTTCGGATGCGGCTCTACACGCTATATGGCAATCGAGGATGGTAAATATGAAGATATGTCGAGCGCCACGGTAATGAAGGATTGCGCAGACATATCCTCAGGTCTGCTCCTTCAGTTTGACGCGAGCGGCAATGCCCGCATCACCAAAATGTTCTTCTCTCAGAATACTACCTTCGGAGAGCCCTGGGAGCTCGAACATCCTTCGGCCAATAAGAGTCATCTTGCAACATACAACACCGCTGCAAGAAAGAGCGCAAATACGGCTCCTACCCTCTCATCTTTGGATGTTCAGAAGAGCGGAGCGACCTACAAAGCGACATTCGCCAAAGGCTCCGATGATGAATTCGTTCACCACTATGTGCTCACAATCAAGAAAGACGGTGAGGTAGTAATGACCAAAAACATCCTGTCGGATTACTACCGCCACGCGGATCCTTCATCAATGAAGTCTTCTTATGAGGTGTCATTGGGCCAGCTGGAATATGGCGACTTTGAAGCATCACTGGTAGCGTACGATTCCTGGTGGGCAAAGAGTGCTCCTCTCGTAAAGGAATTCTCAACGGACGGAAAGAGGACCTGGGCTCTCAATGCCAAGATGTTCGACCAGACAAGCGGAACAAAACAAACTACAGAGTCTTACACTGTAGCTCTGACTGTCAAGGACTATAATGGAGAAAATGGCAATAACGTGCTCATCAAAGGCCTTTTCTACGATGCCGAAGTGGAAGGAAAAGTGGAGAAGGACGGAGATAAAATCACCAAAGTAGGTGTATATCTCAGCAGCAAACGTATCTACAAGGCGAATGATACCAAATATTGCGTTCTCCTGCCCGGATGTTCAGCCAAAGGCTCTTACTGGAAAGATTATAACTTCCTGCCCAAGGCAGATAAAGCCTTCTCAGATGACAACTATGACTGGCTTTGGTTCACCGTCGACGGCACAGGTGCAACAGCGAAGTACGTATACTACAACGCCGGCCAGACGTCTCCGAACGGAAAGTTCACCTACCTCGGCCTCAGCTTCGGATGGGCAACTCAGTCCGGCGAAATCACCTCTTCAGATTACGAAGTTATCTATCAGGCCAATTACGCCACAGACAACAACAAAGGAATGTGGTTTGACCTTCCTTCAGAGTAAAAAAACTTTTTTTGAATCACTGAATAGTCGAGTACAAAGACAGTAGGGTTTGCGGGGAGCCGGAAGACAAGAGTTCTACTTCCGGCCCGTCGCGGCGGATTATGCCGTGGTTGACCATTACGTCGAGAAGATGTGAGGCGACGGCGGGGGCGGGGTCTATTATCTGCACATCGGGGCCGCAGATTTTCTTCATTTCGGAAATAAGGAAAGGGTAGTGAGTGCAGCCGAGAACTATAGTATCGGCTCCTGCCTTGAGAAGGGGCTCAAGACTTTTCCTTACGATATTTTCGGCCTCGGGGCCCTCTGTGATGCCTTTTTCGACAAGTTCCACAAACCCATCTCCGATGTGCTCCAGCACTGTGATGCCTGCGGCATATTGCTCCTTTGTGTTGTGATATTTTTCCGCTTTGAGAGTGCCTGCCGTGGCGAGGACTCCCACGACTCCGCTACCGGTTACTCTCGCGGCCAGCCTTACAGCCGGCTCCATTCCGATAAAGGGAACAGAAGGAAATCTTTCCCTGAGGGTTTTGATTGCCGCGGCAGTAGCTGTGTTGCAGGCAACGACTATCACATCGCAGCCTTTCTTAAGAAACATCTCGCTGATTGCTATAGCCCTTTCTGTGATATATTCCCTTGTCTTTTCGCCATAGGGGCAATGGGCGTTGTCGGAAAAATAGACGTACTTCTCCGAGGGGAGAATCTTCACTATCTCCCTGTATACGGACAAGCCGCCTGCTCCGGAGTCAAAAATGCCTATCATAAGTGCAAATATAATGTTTTTTTTAATTGCATCGGTGAGTGAAAAATACTAAATTTGCCAGATTGAACTTAACAGAAACAATTATGTCACTTTACATACCGCAAGGCTACCGGAATATTCTTGGCAGCGTGGAAAATACAGAAAAGGCCATCAAGGCAGTAAAAACAATGCTGCAGGACAATCTGTCCGCGCAGCTCGCCCTCCTCAGAGTAACGGCTCCGATGATAGTCCTTACCGGAACAGGCCTCAATGACGACCTCAACGGCGTTGAAAGGCCCGTGAGATTCCCCATCAAGGATATGCAGGAAAGGCAGGCGGAAGTTGTGCATTCACTCGCAAAATGGAAAAGGGTGAAACTTGCCGAGATGAACGTCCCCGCCGGCAGAGGTATCTATACGGATATGAACGCCCTCAGGCCCGACGAGGAGCTCGACAATATCCATTCGATATATGTCGATCAGTGGGACTGGGAAAAGGTGATAAGAAAGGAAGACAGGAATGTCGAATTCCTCAAAAAGATGGTAAGGCGCATCTATGAGGCCATCAAAGTTACCGAGAACAAACTTTATGTGGAGTTCCCCCAGATAGAGCCGCGTCTTCCCGAAGAAATCTTCTTCATCCATTCCGAAGAGCTTCTGCAGATGTATCCGGATAAGACTCCCAAGGAAAGGGAAAATGCCATTGTAAAGGAGCACAAGGCCGTTTTCATAATCGGTATCGGAGGAGTTTTGTCGGATGGAACCATCCACGACGGCAGGGCGGCGGACTATGACGACTGGAGCACTCCCAATTCAGATGGCTACAACGGTCTCAATGGCGATATACTCCTCTGGAACGATATCCTTGGCAGCGCGTTCGAAGTGTCAAGTATGGGTATCAGGGTTGATGAGGAAGCGATGGAGCGCCAGCTCGCGATAAGGAATCAGGAATACAGGAAAGAGCTTTATTTCCACAAGAAACTTCTTGCGGGAGAGCTTCCCTATACGATAGGCGGCGGAATAGGCCAGTCGCGTCTGTGTATGTTCCTTCTGAGGAAGGCCCACATAGGCGAAATCCAGAGCAGTATCTGGCCGGAAGAGATGAGAAAACAGTGTAAAGAGGCAGGAATAGAACTGGTATGATAGGAACAGAACAGATAAAAGGCTTGCAGCAGAGGGTGGAGACTCTCGGCAAATGCATCAATGTCGATGCAAAAAGGGCGGAAGTGGCAGAGAAGACAGAGAAGACTCTTGCCCCGGATTTCTGGAACGAGCCCAAGGCGGCGGAGGCTTTCCTCAAAGAGCTCTCCGGAGTGAAATTCTGGGTGAATGGCTTCGACAAGGCAAAATCGATGGTGGAAGACCTCGATATCCTTCTCGAATTTGCACGCGAGAGCGGAGCTTCAGATGAAGAGGATACAGATGAGTCAAAAGAGCTCGAAAATGCCTTCAAAGCTGCCTGCAAGGAACTTGAAACGCTCGAGCTGCGCAATATGCTCGGCGCCGAAGGTGACAATCTCGGGGCTATCCTTACGATAAACAGCGGCGCCGGCGGCACAGAGTCGAACGACTGGTCGGCAATGCTGATGAGGATGTATATGAGGTGGGCCGAGAGAAACGGCTACAAGACCACTGTCACAGAGCAGACGGAGGGTGATGAGGTCGGTATAAAATCGGTGTCCATAGAGGTGGAGGGCGATTATGCCTTCGGATATCTCAAGGCCGAGAGCGGCGTGCACCGTCTTGTCAGAATTTCACCTTTCAACGCCCAGGGCAAGCGCCAGACGACGTTCAGTTCTGTTTTTGTATATCCCCTTGTCGATGATACAATCGAGATAGAAATCAACCCAGGAGACCTCGAGTGGGACACTTATCGCTCCAGCGGCGCCGGCGGGCAGAATGTAAACAAAGTTGAGACAGGAGTGCGTGTAAGGCACATCCCCACGGGAATAGTTGTGGAAAATACCGAGACCCGCTCGCAGCTCGACAACAGAAACAATGCCCTTCGAATATTGAAATCACGTCTGTACGATTTGGAACTTAAGAAACGTCAGGAAAAGCAGGCGGAGCTCGAAGGCCAGAAAAAGAAGATAGAGTGGGGAAGCCAGATACGCTCCTACGTCCTTCATCCCTACAAAATGGTAAAGGACCTCAGGACAAACTACGAAACCTCCGACACCCAGGGCGTTCTGGACGGCGATCTCAACGACTTTATGAAAGAATATCTGATGAATAACTAATAATATGACAGAGTTCAAGTATGCACCGATGTTTCAGCTTGGCGAGGACAAGACTGAATATTACAAGATTCCGGGTTCGGAAAAATTAGTGGAAGTATCTGACTTCGAAGGAAATAAGATGCTTAAAGTTAGTAAAGAGGCCCTTACGCAGATGGCTAATGCGGCTTTTCGCGACGTCTCTTTCCTTCTGCGCCGCTCTCACAACGAGCAGGTGGCGAAGATACTTTCAGACCCCGAGGCAAGCGAGAATGACAAATATGTAGCCCTCACTTTCCTTCGCAATGCCGAAGTTGCTGCAAAAGGAAAGCTTCCTCTCTGCCAGGATACGGGTACAGCCATCATTCACGGCGAGAAAGGCCAGCAGGTTTGGACGGGCTTCTGCGATGAGGAAGCTCTCAGCCTTGGCGTGTTCAAGACTTATACTGAGGAAAATCTCCGTTATTCCCAGAACGCTCCCCTTGATATGTACAAGGAGGTCAACACAAAATGCAACCTTCCCGCACAGATAGACCTCGAGGCCGCAGAAGGTATGGAATATCGTTTCCTCTGCGTTACAAAGGGTGGCGGATCTGCCAACAAAACTTATCTCTATCAGGAGACGAAGGCCCGCATCCAGAATCCCGGCACTCTCGTTCCTTTCCTTGTGGAGAAGATGAAGAGCCTCGGTACTGCTGCCTGTCCTCCTTATCATATCGCATTTGTTATCGGAGGTACTTCAGCCGAGAAAAACCTTCTTACAGTGAAGCTTGCCAGCACCCATTTCTACGACAATCTCCCTACGACAGGTGACGAAACCGGCCGCGCTTTCCGCGATATCGCTCTCGAGGAGCAGCTTCTCGAGGAAGCTCACAAAATCGGCCTTGGAGCGCAGTTCGGAGGCAAATATATGGCCCACGACGTCCGCGTGGTACGTCTTCCCCGTCACGGCGCAAGCTGCCCCATCGGCCTTGGCGTAAGCTGCTCTGCCGACAGAAATATCAAGGCGAAAATCAACGAAGACGGCGTCTGGATAGAGAAAATGGACGACAAGCCTTACGAGCTCATCCCCGAAGAGCTCAGGAATGCAGGCGAGGGAGATGCGGTGAAAGTCGATCTCAACCGTCCGATGAGCGAAGTTTGCGCCCAGCTCAGCAAATATCCCGTAAGCACCCGTCTTTCCCTTAACGGAACGATTATAGTGGGCCGCGATATAGCTCACGCGAAGCTCAAAGCCCGCCTCGATGCAGGAGAAGACCTCCCTCAGTATTTCAAGGATCATCCCGTATATTATGCAGGCCCTGCCAAGACTCCCGCAGGAATGCCTTGCGGCTCTATGGGCCCCACGACTGCAAACCGTATGGACCCGTATGTCGATGAATTCCAGGATCACGGCGGCTCTATGATAATGCTCGCCAAGGGCAACCGTACCCTCCAGGTGACTCAGGCTTGTCAGAAACACGGCGGCTTCTACCTCGGCTCGATAGGCGGCCCTGCTGCCATTCTCGCTCAGGAGAATATAAAGAGCATCGAGTGTGTGGAGTATCCTGAGCTCGGAATGGAGGCAATCTGGAAAATTGACGTTGTCGATTTCCCTGCATTCATCCTTGTCGATGACAAAGGCAACGATTTCTTCAAGACAATAGGTCTCTAAAAAATGAAAGCGGGACGTCTGATTATAAAGTGGACAGTGGGCATTCTGCTCGCTGTCCTGCTCCTTTGTGCAGGCGTCCTCAAAATAATCTCAACTCCCAAAGTTCTGGGGCAGATAATTGACAAGTTTGCTCCGGAATTTATCGATGGCGAACTTTCGCACGGAAAGGTGGAACTGTCTCTTTTCCGCCATTTTCCTACAATAAGCCTCGATATTGAAAATCTTGCAATCACTTATCCCGCAGAACGTTATCAGGCAGAGGAGAATCAGTATGAGGCTTTCCGGATAATGTCGATGGGAAGAGGGGAGCAGAAGGATACACTTGCTTCATTATCAGGTGTTTCCTTGTCATTCAACATCCTGGAATTTCTCTCCGAAGGAATTTACGACGTGCCGGATGCCGAGATTTCAGGCCTTCGGGCTTTTCTTAAATTTTTTAACGAAGATACATCAAACCTCGATGTCCTGACTTTCCTCGGGCGTGATACGACCAAAAAATCGTCTCTGCCGCCGATAGAAATAGGACGTCTTGCAGTAGATGACAAGACGCTTGTAACGTACTGCCGTCCGGATGATGCTTTTCTTCTGAGGTTTGACAATCTTGTACTTGGCTTTCGAGACAGAAGGGTGAATCTGGATGCATCTGTGAATGCGGGAGCCGAGACAAAATCCTTTGGACGTCTTGATATCCCCCTGAGCCTGAATACAGGTTTGTATATTCCGAAGGATTCAATACTCCGTGTGGATATAGATTCGCTCAGAGCACTCATTGCTGACATTCCGCTGTCTGCAGGTGGAAATCTTGCATTCTATGACGATTCTACAAGGGTGGACGTGGATGCAAGAATAGACGACTGCAGTGCGGATTATTTTCTCAATCACTTTGCAAGACTCTATTGGTCAAAGGCTTCCGAGGTTGATATAAAATCAAGAATAGCCCTTGAAGCATCCTGCAACGGCGTTTTTTCTTCCAAACTCGGTCTCAAGCCCAACGTTTCTGCAAAGCTGAACAATCTTTGCCTCAAGGGAGCAGGACTTGATTTGGACGTTGTCGGGACGGCAAAGGATATCCTTGGTGGCAACGGACTTTATGATGCCGATGCGAAGCTCGATGCAGACCTTAAAAAGGCGATGGCGCTCCTTCCGGAAGGCCTTGGAATAAATGCATCCGGAAAGCTCAATGCTTCGGTCAAAGGCAAAATCAGCCAGTCGCAGCTCGGCAGCCTGAATAAGATGGCGAATACCAATCTTACGGCCGGAATCAGGGGAAAGGATATAGTGCTCTCAATGCCGCAGGATACTCTGGATGCGTATATCGACGGCCTCGATGTGAATATAAGCGCCAAGGCAGGCAGAAAAAAATCGTCTATGGGCTCATTCCTCGTGAGCCTGGCAGCCGATACTCTTGATGCCGCAGTAAAGGACAATCTCTATTTTACAGGAAAAGACGTGGGGATAAATGCCCGCACGAGGTCTGATTTCCTGCAACTGGGAAAGACTACGGATGTGCTTCCTGTAGGTGGAAAAGTCTCTGCATCAAGACTTTCTATGAGAACTAAAGATTCGTTGTACATAGCGGTCGAGGGCACGGACGATTCGTTCAGTATGCTCCCGAAGAAAGACAACGCCAAGGTTCCGGTGATAAGCCTTATGAGCAGCAACGATACAGCCTCACTGATGATGTCAGGCAACAGAATCGAGGCAGGAGGGCTTTCTGTGGATGCAAAGGTCGTCAAGAATTCATCGCAGAGAAAAGCTATTTTCCCGGGTAAACTTTCTGTATTGGCACAGAAATATCCGGATGTGCCCAAGGATTCTCTGATGCTGATGTTGAGGAAGAAAAGGCAGCAGGAGGACGAATTCAGAAGCAGCGACATAAAATTCAATTTCGGCGACGGCTTCAAAAAACTTTACCGCACGTGGAATCTCGATGCCGGAATTTCCATCGCCAATGCAGATATCGATACTCCCGCAATCCCTCTCAAGACAGACCTCTCGGGTCTCAAGACCAGTGTGACGAATGATGTCATAAAACTGGACGGCCTTAATGTAAATTGCGGAGAATCAAATATTTCCCTTGATGGTGAAATCAGCGACATAAGGCGTTTTCTCATCGGACACGGCTCTGTCTATGCCGATATGAACCTCGGCTCGACAAGGCTAAATGTGGACGAGTTGTTGGGCGCTATCAAGAAGGATGGTGAAGAATCTACGGAAGATACCACTGCCGTGGCAAGCGCCCTTCTTGTCGTTCCCGGCAATGTCGATGCAAAACTCAACGTTGACCTGTCGGATGTAGAGTATGACGGCATAGCTGTATCAGGCGTTTCTACTATGCTGGATCTGAGGGACAGATGCTTCAGACTGTCGAATACTGTTGTGACGTCAGACTTTGCCAATCTTTTATGCGAAGGCTTTTATTCGACAAAAAACAAGGAGGACCTCAAGGCAGGTTTCTCGCTGGGACTTATGGATGTTGATGCAGAGCAGGTTGTGGAGATGTTCCCTGCACTCGACACGATAGTTCCTATCCTCTCGTCTATGTCCGGTCTTGTAAATCTGGAACTTGCAGCGACGACGCAGTTTGATACCCTTATGAGACTTCAGAAGTCAACGATGAACGGAGTTGTGAGAGTGCACGGGACAGACCTTGCGCTGTACGACAGCGATTTCTTTCAGAAATATGCCAAGATACTGATGTTCAAGGACACAGAAACAGGCTATGTGGACGACCTTATGATAGAAGGCCTTCTGATGGATAACAAACTGGAAGTTTTTCCCTTCGTTTTGAGTATGGACAGATACAAAATAGCCCTCAACGGCCTTCAGGACCTCGATTCGTCGTTCAAATATCACGCATCGGTGCTCAAGTCGCCTCTTCCTTTCAAGTTGGGAATAGACCTCTGGGGCAATTTCTCCGATGTCAAATTCGGCCTTGGCCGGCCCAAGTACAAGTCTGTGTCCGATGTCCCGACATTCTCCGACGTCGTCGATTCTGCCCGTGAGGCGCTATCGAAATCAATAAGGAATATTTTCAGTACTGGAGCGGACAAAGCTGTAAAAGACAGCAGGGCCCACAAAGAGATTACGGATTTCAAGAAAAGGACGGGCTATGTCTCTGCCATAGACCAAAAACTCGATTCCCTTTCTACAAAGGAAATCGAGCAGTTGGATTCTCTTCAAAATAATCTTTAAGGATCTATCCTTGAATCTTTGAGGCCGAGGAAATAGAGTATTCCGTCGAGGCCTATAGTATTTATCGACTGTTTTGCGTTTGCCACAACCTTCGGTTTTGCGTGATAGGCTATTCCGAGACCTGCAAGACCTATCATCGGGAGGTCGTTGGCTCCGTCGCCTACTGCAACAGACTGAGAGAGATTTATATGCTCTACCTGGCACAGAAGCCTGAGGAGTTCCGCCTTGCGTCTGCCGTCCACTACTTCGCCTACATATCTTCCGGTGAGTTTGCCGTTTTCTATCTCAAGTTCGTTGGCATAGACATAGTCGAAACCGAATTTCTGCTGGAGGTATTTGCCGAAATATGTGAAACCTCCGGAGAGTATCGCCGTCTTGTATCCCACTCTCTTGAGTATCATCATCATTCTCTCCAGACCTTCGTTGTAGGGAAGATTCTTTGCTATGTCTTCCATAACCGACTCGTCGAGGCCTTTGAGGAGGGCAACCCTGCGGGTGAAACTCTCGCAGAAGTCTATTTCGCCCCTCATAGCACTCTCGGTGATTGCTTTCACCTCATCTCCTACGCCCGCTCTATCGGCCAGTTCGTCAATTACTTCCGTATGGATGAGGGTGGAATCCATATCAAAGCAGATGAGCCTTCTGCTCCTTCTGTAGATGTCGTCTTTCTGGAAAGAAATGTCAAGACCTACGCCGGAGAGAGACATAAGGTCGTTCTGGAATGCGGTCCTTTCTTCGTCTGTAAGGCTTCCGCGGACAGAAAGCTCGATGCAGGATTTGGTATTGGGATTGTCTTCGTGAAGGGGAGGACGGCCGGTGAGCCTTTTGATTGCATCAATGTTGAGGCCGTGGTCTGATACGACTTTTGTAACATCCGAAATCTGCCTTGCAGATACGCTGCGGCCAAGAAGGGTGACGATGTAGCGGTTTTTTCCCTGACGCAGCACCCAGGCATTGTAGTCTTCTTGACTAATCGGGGCGAACTTGATGCGGACACCTATTTCGGAAGCCTTGAAAAGAAGCTCCTTCATAATGAAGCCCGATTTGTCCTTCGTGGTGCAGAAAAGCATCGCGAGGGTGAGCGACTGATGGATGTTGGCCTGACCTATATCCAGAATGATGGCATCGTAGCGGGCCAATATGTCCGTGAGGGCCGTAGTCATTCCGGGCTTGTCTTCGCCGGAGAAGTTGACTTGGATAATCTCCAGATCTTTGTCGTCTATCATACCAAATGTTTTATGAGTTCTTCTTTTTCCCCTTCAAGATAGTCTATGACGGGAATCTCTATCATAGTATAGCAGCCGGGATTCTGCTTTGTCGCAGCTCTTGCCGCCATAACGAGCACCTGGCCGGTGAGGGCCGGATTGTTTATCTTCATATTGAATTCGAAGAGCTGGTTGTGAGTTTGGCCGGAAACACCTTTCCTTACGAGATTCACCCCGTGGCCTACGTCGTTGAGTTCGTCTATGCTGCCCACCTGCTCCACGAAAGTCTCGTCATTGCAGAAGTAGGGGTCTGCCTTGATGGCGGCCTTTGCTTTTTCGAAATCGGCTCCTTCCTCCATCTCTACATAAACCATCCTCCTGTGAAGGCCCGTGCCTATGGGGATTGTGAGGCTTAGGGCATCTTTCACACCATCCACTGCCTTGGCTGCAACTGAATGGCCCATAGACCTTCCGGGGCCGAAATTGGTGTATGTTATGCCTTTGGGTGCAAGCCCCTGAAGCATTGCACGTACTATCGAATCGCTGCCGGGATCCCATCCTGCCGATATTATGCTCACTGCTCCGCTTTCTTCGGCAACGGGGCCGAGAGTGCTCCTGAGGGCGCAAATCTGCGTGTGGATATCGAAGCTGTCCACAGTGCTTATGCCCATCGAGAGGTATTTGAGGGCGTTTTTCTCTACTTCGCGTGAGGGAGCTGAGAGTATTATCACATCAACCTTTCCGAGTTCTTTTACGTCGGAAACGACTTTGATACCTTCCAATTCGGGGCATCCTTCCCTCGAGGGATTTCTCCTGATGATGCCGGCGCATTCCATATCTCCGGCCGCAAGGAGGGCCTGAAGGGCGTATTTTCCTATGT
>R06__coassemble_168_pt1 | contig 25234 bp, 16 predicted proteins | sample R06__metabat2_low_PE_030 | metagenome-assembled genome bin R06 | reverse complement strand
AAAGACAACATGTTTTTTTCCCTACATCCGTAAGTAAACGCCGATTTCGGGGGTTTTCCCGCGGAGGTAGGGAAAGAAACGGCACTACAGAGAGGTTTTTGTCCCAATCTCCAGACAGAAAAGGAAACTTCAGGAAAGGGACCTTTATAAGCACTCAGAAAGACTATATAACTATGCATATACTCTAAACACTCCTAAGAAAAAGACTGAGCTGATTTTGCACCTCCCTTCAAATTGATTATATTCGCGGAACAAAAGCAGAAGGCAAGAGAAGATGAAAATATTCGCGGAGCAAAAGCAGAAGGCAAGAGAAGATGAAAAAATTCGCGGGGCAAAAGCAGAAGAACAAGAAAAGCTGAAAAATTCACTGAAAACAACAAACAACAGCATGAAAGAAATCCGGCTCAGAAACAGACTCAATGACGGCCTAATAGAGGCAGGATGCGACGAGGCAGGAAGAGGCCCCCTCGCCGGGCCGGTCTTTGCCGCGGCTGTGATACTCCCGGACGATTTCTTCCACCCGCTCCTCAACGACTCCAAGCAGATGAGCGAAAAAAACAGGAACCTTCTCAGGGAAGTAATTGAAAAAGAAGCAATTGCGTGGGCGGTAGAAAAGGTTGAAGCAGAAGAGATAGATCAAATTAACATCCTCAACGCATCAATAGCAGGGATGCAAAGGGCAGTAAGGAAGCTGAAGACAAAGCCGGAATTCCTGCTCATAGACGGCAACCGTTTCAAGCCCTTCGATGGTTACAAATATGAGTGCATCATAAAAGGAGACGCCAAATTCGCCCCGATTGCGGCAGCATCGGTTCTTGCAAAAACCTACAGGGACGAATATATGAGGAATCTGGCCAAAGAATATCCCCAATACGGCTGGGACAAAAATATGGGCTATCCCACGAAAGAACATATCGAGGCAATAGAAAAATACGGCTACACGCAACACCACCGAAAAAGTTTTCACCTCAAGCAGCTCGAGCCCACACTTTTTTAAGGACAAAACCTCAAGATATAACCAGTCAAAAAACCACCGAAACAAAACCCGAAAGAAAATATGACAAAAAAGATAATCTGCGCCTTTATGGCGATGACATTGTGCGCATCGAGCGCAATCGCCGATGAGGGAATGTGGCTGTTGCCGCTTCTGCACGGCACAGTGTACAAAAATATGAAATCAGCGGGACTGAAAATCTCTGCAGAAGATATCTACAGCATCAACAATTCGTCAATCAAAGATGCAGTTGTCCAGTTTGGCGGAGGTTGCACAGGAGAAGTCATTTCCGACGAAGGCCTCCTCATCACCAACCATCACTGCGGATATTCGAGCATTCAGAAACTGTCGACCGTAGAGGACAACTATCTCGAAAACGGCTACTGGGCGATGAGCAGAAAGGAAGAACTTCCCGTCGAAGGTCTCACTGTCACCTTTCTGAAACGAATGTACGACGTCACGGCAGACCTCGACAAAACCGAAGCCAAAGCAAGGAAAGAGCATAAAAAAGACAAAGACCTTGAAAATATCGTAATTCAGGAAAGGATAAAAAGGAAGACCGAACTCATAAAATCGGCTGAGGAAACGAATCCCAACTGCAAAGTATATGTAGAGTCCTTCTTCAACGAAAACGTTTACTACCTGATAATAACAAAGACATACAAGGACATACGCTTCGTCGGAGCCCCTCCTTCGTCGATAGGCAAATTCGGAGCGGACACGGACAATTGGATGTGGCCCCGTCATACCTGCGACTTCTCTATGTTCAGGATATATGCCGACAAAAATGGCGAGCCTGCGGAATATAGCGCCGAAAATGTTCCCTATACGCCCCAGAAGCACCTTAAAATATCACTTGCAGGCGTGCAGGAGGGCGATTATTCGATGATTATAGGATTTCCGGGAAGGACTACAAGACACAGGACATCGGTAGAACTTGCAGAGCAGCTCGAAGTAAACGACATCAGGATTGCGGCAAGAACGGTAAGGCAGAACGTCCTTCTTGAAGATATGCTCGCAGACCCCGCAATCAAGATAAAATATGCCAGCAAATATTCTTCATCATCTAACGGATGGAAAAAATGGCAGGGAATGAAACTGGCATTCCAGAATCTTGACATCATAAACAGAACCAAAGCAGAGGAAGCGGATTTTATCAGCTGGTGCAAGGAAGACCCCGAGAAAAGAGGTGTATATCAGCCTTCGCTCGATTCTCTCAAAGCCGGGATTGCCACAGAAAAGGAAAGCCTCAAGGAATATACCCTCCTCACGGAGACAATCGGCAGGATCGAGATCATCCAGCTTGCCGGCTCCATTATCAATGGCGGTGAAGACGCCCGAAAAATTGCCGAAAGCTATTTCAAGGATTACTCTTTGGAAACTGACAAAAAAGTCGCGAAAGCGATGATAGCCCACTATCTTGAAAACACGTCAGGAAAGTATCCGTTCCCTGTAGACATTGAAAATCTTGACATCGAAGAAATATTTGCAGGCAGCATTTTCTCCGAAAAAGAAAAGCTCGAAGCGGCACTTGCTTCAGAAAATTTCAAGGAAACAATTGAAAATGACCCCGCTACAAAACTCTATCAAGCCCTCAAGGAAACGGTGAAAGAGACAAGGAAAGAAATAAATAAAGGCTCAAGCACCCTCTCCGATGCAAGAAAACTCTACACGGCAGGGCAGTTGAAATGGAAAAAAACGGAGGCGATGTATCCCGACGCCAATTTCACTATGAGGCTCACTTACGGAAACGTCAAGTCATATTCTCCGAAGGATGCCATCATTTACAATTACTATTCAACTCTCAAAGGCGTGATGGAAAAAGAAGACCCCGACAATTGGGAATTTGTGGTGCCGGAAAAGCTCAAGGAAATTTACGAGGCCGGGAATTTCGGAGATTATGCAATGGCGAATGGAGAGATGCCCGCCTGCTTCCTTTCCAACAACGACATCACGGGCGGCAATTCGGGAAGTCCCGTCCTGAATGCCAAAGGAGAACTTCTCGGACTTGCCTTTGACGGCAACTGGGAGGCAATGTCGGGAGACGTGATGTTTGAGCCGGAACTCCAAAGATGTATAAACGTTGACATAAGATATGTTATGCTCATAATCGACAAATTCGGCGGAGCAGGCTATCTTCTTGATGAAATGGAAATAGTAAAATAAAGAATATGATAACGAAAGAAGATATTTTGAAAGCCCTGCAGGAAGTGACACATCCTGCAAAGGGAGACAAGAGCATAGTGGAGCTGGGAATGGTCTCCGACATTAGCTTGAGCGGCAGCAAAGTCTCTGTCACTCTGACGTTTCCAAAGCACAGGGACCCTCTTGCAGACTATCTTGCAAGCAGTACGAAAGCGGCGATAAAGAGGCTGGACAAAAGTCTCGACGCAGAAGTGAAATCAATAGTCAGGGAAGAGCCGAAGGCAAAGAAGCCGGGGCTGGATCTGGGATTTGACGAAGTTGCCGACATTAAATACATCATAGCTGTAGCTTCCGGCAAAGGAGGCGTAGGAAAGTCCACAGTTGCTGTGAATCTGGCAGCAGCTCTCGCCCGTCTGGGCTACAAAGTGGGCCTTGCGGACGCAGACGTCTATGGCCCCTCAGTCCCCAAGATGACAGGGACGGAAGGTATGAATCCGGAAGCATATCAGGAAGAAGAAGGCAAGGAAGTCATTGTTCCGATAGAGAAATATGGAGTGAAATGGATGTCGATAGGATATTTTGCAAAACCGGAACAAGCCCTCATCTGGCGTGGCCCTATGGCCTGCAACGCCCTGAAACAGATGATATTGCAGGTAAGGTGGGAAGGCCTTGACGTCCTTCTTATCGATATGCCCCCGGGAACGGGCGACATCCATATCAGCCTTGTGCACGACATTCCCCTTACAGGCGCCCTCATTGTGTGCACCCCGCAGGATGTGGCTCTTGCCGATGTCGAAAAGGGCGTGAATATGTTCCGCAATCCGAACGTGAACAAAAAGATCTTCGGTCTTGTCGAGAATATGTCCTGGTTTACGCCAAAGGAGCTCCCGGACAACAAATACTATATATTCGGCAAGGATGGAGGAGAAAAGATGGCACGCAAATATGACATTCCCCTTCTGGGGCAGATTCCCCTGGTGCAAGGCATAAGGGAATGCGGCGACGAAGGAACACCTGCAGCGCTTGGCACGGGCCCCGAAGCCCAAAGCTATCTTTCATTGGCAGAAAAACTTATGGCATCACTTCAGAAATAAGATGAAACACGCATATCTTCTGCTTGCAGCGCTGGTCTGCATTGCAGCCTGCTCAGAGAAGGATTCCTTCGACAAAAGATTTACAGGCGAAGGCCTCAGGATAGACTATTATGCCTGCGGCGACAGAAACAGCGAAACCGCAGAACTCATTTCCCTCTCGCGGACACCCCTCTGGGCAGGTCCGCACGCAAATCTTGTAGAAACAGAACTGGGCAACTACAGGATAATGATGACGGACAAGCGCAGCGGCGACACCCTCTACGTATCAGGATTCTCAACCCTTTTCAGCGAATGGCGCACCACCGCAGAGGCTCTCACTAAAACCGAGAGATACTATTCTTCCAAGACTGTTCCGATGCCGAAAAATCCTGCAAATGTTGTCATAGAATGCCGCGACAACCACACTATGGAATTTTCGACCATAGGATGTTTCGACATTGAACCGTCAGAAATCAAAGCCTGCGAGGCTCAGGTAAACGACGTCACGGAAATTCAGATAAATGGCGACTGCACTCACAAAGTCGACCTCGCCTTCATCGCAGAAGGATATACATCCGCGGACAAGGACAAATTCGTCGCCGATGCAAAAAGGTTTACCGAAGCTCTGTTTGCCTGCCCTCCCTTCGACAAGCATCAGGACGATTTCAACGTACGCGCAGTTATGGTGCCATCCGAAGAACCGGGAACAGACCTGCCCGGCCTCGGAATATGGAAAAACACCGCGATGAATTCAAATTTCTACACCTTCGGAACTGACAGATATCTCACGACTGCCGATATGAAGCCCGTCGCCGATGCCGTCTGGGACGTCCCTGCCGATGCTGTCTTCATCCTCGTCAACGAAGAGAGATACGGCGGAGGAGGAATCTATAATTTCTACGCCATCGGTACAAGCGACAATCCCCGCACATTGTCCGTATTCGTTCACGAATTCGGACACAGTTTCGGAGCTCTCGCGGACGAATATTTCGAAAGCAGCACGGCCTACGAAGAAGGCGCGATGTACGACATCAAAGTCGAGCCCTGGGAGCACAACATAACCACTCTCGTCGATTTCGACAGCAAGTGGAAATCCTGGCACGAAGGCCTGTATGAAGGAGGCGGCTACCTTGCAAAAGGCATCTGGCGGCCTGAAGATCACTGTATGATGCGCGACTACCACCCCTTCTGCCCTGTATGCTGCCGCGCCATCGAAGAGAATATCAACTTCCTCTGCGACAGACCTTTACCTCTCGAATTTCCTGAGAATTGAAAGTTTGACTTTTTCCATTTTGCCCCCATACGGATGCTCTCTGAGCGGAAGGTTCAGATGATTGGCTCCGCGAAGAACCGTCTGGGGATGAGTGAATTCACGGAAACCCCATTCGCCGTGATATGCCCCCATTCCTGAGTGGCCCGTACCTCCGAAAGGAACCCCCTTCACCATCAGGTGGACGCATACTTCGTTGATGCATCCTCCTCCGAACTGCTGCGTACGCATAACGTTTTCTGCCCATCGGCGATTGCGACTGAAGACATAGAGTGCAAGCGGATGCTCCCGGCGCGATATTGTATCCAAAAGAGAATCTATCTCGGAATCCTTGAACGGCACCACAGGAAGCAGTGGACAGAAAAGTTCGTGCTGCACGATATGCTCGTCCTTATCCACAGGATATATTATCGTAGGAGAATATTTTCGCGACTCCGGGGAGCCGATGCCACCGTAAACTATACGGCTGCGATATTCGTCCGCTAGGGAGGCGCACTTGTCATAGGCCTGCGAGGTTATAAGCTTGGGATATTCATCGCTCAGATGAGCCTGAGGACCTATCTGCCTTGTAAACTCATCCTTGAGGCACCCCACAAACTCATCCGCAACTTCTTCTGCCACAGCCACTTGATTGATATTGATGCATATCTGGCCGGCATTGCAGAGCTTGAAGAAGGCAATCTTGCGGGCAGCATCGCGAAGGTCGGCATCCTTTCTCACAATGCACCAGTTTCCTGTCTCTCCTCCAAGTTCGAGCGCTACAGGCGTAAGATTCTTTGCCGCCTCTGCCATCACGTGCTTTGCAACCTTGGGCGAACCTGTATAGAAAATCTTGTCCCAACGCTGCTCGAGGCACATATCCGCCACATCGTGGCCTCCGTCGACCACCGTAACATATTCTTTGGGGAATGTATCTGCTATAAGGTCTGAAAGGGCTTTGGTACAGGCAGGAGACTTGGAACTTGTCTTGAGGACAGCCGTATTGCCCCCGGCGATTGCCGCAGTAAGCACCCCTATTGTCAGGAGCAAAGGGAAATTGAAAGGAGAGATGATGAGCGACACTCCATAGGGCATCTTATACACCTTCGTGGTAATGCTGGGAAAGCACATAAAGCCGCTGAAATGAGTTTCCGGACGGGCCCATTTGCGAAGTCCGCTTATCGTCTCGTTGATTTCTACTATTATCGGCCCGATGTCGCAAAGATACGCTTCTACGGCGCTCCTGCCAAGGTCTTGGGCAAGTGCGCTTTCCAATTCGCTTTCCCTGCTTACAACCGCCTGTTTCAACTTTTTGAGCTGTTTGATACGCCATTCTACGGGCAGAGTCTCTCCGGAGAGGAAGTATTCCCGCTGGGAGGAAACTATGTTCTGAATATCCTGTTTCGTCATATTTTTTTCAGAATTTCTTTTATCTTGTCATCGGTGAATGTCACAGGAGAAGAATAGTTTATTGAATCGGCATTGATCATCTTTACAAGATCTTCGAAGTCTCCTTCCGGAATCGGCTGCATCGGCTCGAAACCGCAAGTTTCCACAAGAGTTGCAAGAGCCGCCATAAGGCTTCTCGCCGCCTGCTCTATGCTCTCTTCAAAAGAATCCGCACTCTTTATTTCCAAACCGCAATGACGGGCCGCAAGAGCCATCTTCGCAAGGCAGTGGGGCATTTCTGCCTCAAGCACCGGCAGCAGACATCTTGCAATTGCATTGCCGTGAGGAATGTGATATCTCGCTCCTATCGTATGTGCAAATGCGTGGACATAGCCGGCAAGCTGGCAATTGATTGCATTCCCGCCGTAATTTGCCGCAATGCACATCTGATTTCTTGCTTCTATATTGCCGGGATGTTCAAGCACTTCCGGAAGATGCTTCAGCACAATCCTGACGCATTCCAGGCTCTTCCAGCGGTCTTCTTCAGAGCTGGACACAGATGCAACAATCCCCTCGAGACCGTGGCTGAGGGCATCAATTCCACAGGCGGCCGTGATGCTGCGCGGCATCTTTACCGTAAGTTCACTGTCCAGAATCACATCTGTCACATCAAGGCCTATGATGACTGTTGAATTCTTGCGATTTCTCCTGCTGTTTGTAATGACAGCTCCCACAGTCATTTCAGCTCCCGTCCCGGCAGTGCTCGGAATGTTTATTACAGGCAGAGTCTTTTCCGGGACAAAAAGAAATTTCAGCAGCAACCTCCTGACGGGGAGAGCCTGAAGTCTTGCCCCTGCCGCTATCATCTTGCAGGCATCCATTACAGAGCCGCCTCCGAGGCCTACAATACAGTCTGCTCCGAAATCAAGGGCAGTCTTGCGTCCCTTCTCTATCACATCGGAAGAAGGCTCGCCTGATATCCCCGTAAAAAGCTCATACTCAACAGATGCACAATTCAACGATTCCTCAAGTTTGTCGGCAAGACCCAGCGACTTCAGGGTAGCATCAGTAACAACAAGAGCCCTTTTAAAGCCCCTCCTTGTGCATATGTCGCCGATTTTCGCTCTGGAGCCGAAGCCTGCCGTGATATCGGGCTTCGGGAGCGGCACTGCCTTTATCACCTTTCCGGGAAGCGGGCGGATTGATTTTCTCAAGATATAATCTGACATCCTTTTTATATCAATAGTCTCAACAAATATAACTGAATTTTACTTCTTCCACAAGTTCCCATATACGAATCCATTGCTTATCTTTGCAGACAAATAAGACAGATATATGCGTAATACATTAAAGGCCTTGTGCCTGCTTGCTTTTGCGGCGATAAGCTGCGGACAGCGTCAGGAATCTATCGAAAACATCACAGACAGAATCTTCAGCTATGCAGTTCAGAAATATACGGATATGGACAAAGACATTCCGGACGGATATGGGCTGGATTCTTCAACCCCGGACGGAAAGCTGCGTATTTTCCCGATATCCAGCTATGCCTGGACAATAGGATTTTATCCCGGCACCCTTTGGTATATCTATGAATATACCGGTGACGAAAATATAAGGGAAATGGCCGTAAAACGCACAGAAGATCTGGAGCCGGTGAAGTATCTTACCAGCCACCACGACATAGGATTTATGATGAACTGCAGCTACGGCAACGCCCTCAGGCTGTCGGGCAAGGAGAGCTATGAAGAAGTCCTGATAACATCGGCACGTTCCCTCTCTACCCGCTTCAACGACACCGTAGGATGCATCCAGAGCTGGGGCAGGACAGAAAAATGGCCCTATCCCGTCATAATAGACAATATGATGAACCTGGAGCTTATGATGAATGCATACAAACTCAGCGGGGAGCAGCGCTTTGCCGATATTGCAAATTCTCACGCTAAGGTTACGGCAAAGAATCATTTCAGGGACAATTACTCGTCATATCACGTGGTCGCATATGACCCCGAAACAGGCAAAGTTGTGCAGAAAAACACCCATCAGGGGCTTGCAGACGAGTCTTCCTGGGCTCGTGGGCAGGCGTGGGCGCTTTACGGATATACAATGATGTACAAGGAAACAGGCGACGAGGAATATCTCGCCCTTGCCGAGAACATTGCTTCATACATACTGAGCCGTCTGCCCGAAGATATGGTTCCCTATTGGGACTATGATTCTCCCGACATTCCGGACACGTACTATGAGTCTTCCGCCGCTGCAATAGAAGCCTCCGCCCTTATAGACCTCTACCGGTTTACAAAAACAAAAAAATATCTGAGCGCAGCCGAAAAGACCATCAGGACTCTTGCATCCGACAAATTCCTGGCAAAGGAAGACGAGTATTCGGGATTCCTTTTGAAGCACAGCAACGGTTCTGTTCCTTCAAACGGACAGGTTGACGTTCCCCTTACTTATACCGATTATTATTTTCTCGAGGCTCTCCTGAGATACAGGAATCTGGCAAAAAAATAGTTGCACACCCCCGAGAGAGTGTGCAACCTTGAAAATCTTCCGCTATCTCCAGCCCATTCCACCGCCGCCACCGCCGCCCATTCCGCCGCCGTTGGAAGAATAGGCGTATGCCTTGACGCTTGATGAAGTACCGCCGCCTGTGGCTGTTCCGCCAACGGATATGGTGCCATCGAAATAGCTGTCCGCTCCGCTCACATCGGCCGAAGTCTTGAGGGTGTAAACCGTATTGCTTTCAAGAGAAGGGGCACTCATAATGAGTCCTGAACCGCCTGAAGAGGGTGCCTTGAAAGTGAAAAGCGCGGTGTCGCCATCACAAAGTGAATAAGTGGCATTCTTTGACCAAGAGGTGCTGATTACATTCTGGCTTACTGAAGAGCCGCTTTCTATGCCGCCGAGTGCTATCACATTGCCGCCTTCGAGATAAAATTTGTATCTCTGCTCCGTATTGGCATCTATTCCCACCTCGGGAGAGCCGCAGCCCACGGCATAGACTGTTCCTCCCTTGATAATGAGGTTTCCGTTGGAATCGAGCCCGTCATTGCCGGTAGACAAAGCACATACGACTCCGTCGGATATCGTCATTGTTGAAGCAGAATTGATGGCATCGTCGCTTGACTTTGCATATATGGAGCCTCCGCTGATGTAGATTGTGCCTTTTGACTCTATTGCTTCGTGCGCCGAGCAGACTGCCTTCACCTGAGCTCCGCTGAATTCGAGATTGCCGTCAAATTTTATTGTCTTGGCTGATGTGGAATTGCTTGAAGAAGAATTGCCGCCTAATCCGGGCTTTCCGCTTGAAGAAGAACCATAATTGGAACCTGTCGATTGCGCATCGATGCTTCCTCCCTCGAAATAGCCTGCAGCATCACCGCTTATGCATTTGCATCCGGAGCCGCTTGCCGTAAGATTGAGGTTTCCTCCGCGAATGACAAAAATCTGGTCTGCCTTGATGCAGGCCGCACCTGTCTGCTCTCCGTCCACAGTGCCCGCAGATGCCTTGTTTGCAAGTGTTGTATTGCCTCCTCCCACAAAAATAAGGCTGTCTGTAGTGAAGCATTTCTTGCCTGTCGCACCGGATTCCACAGTGACATTCACTTCTCCGCCTGATACTATGATTGCATCCTTGCCCCTTACGCCGTGGCCTTTTGACGAAGTGACGCTCACATTGCATCCGGTCATAAAACGGATATAGTCGTCACTTGTGATACCCGCCTTGCCGACGGCCTTTACAGAAAGGGTACCTGAACCGCTGAAAATAAGCTGACCTTCGCTGAAGAATGCGGCTTTTTCATCTTCGTCCGCCGTCTGGTCGGGATAGTCGCCATTGGAATCAACACTGCAATCGGCAAGAGTATTTGTGCCTTCCAGCACTATGAAAGTGCGTTTTTTGCTCTGATTGTTTATCGCTGCACCCTTTGAGCTCTGAAGACTCAGATTGCTCAGTTGCAAAGCCTGCTTGTGGGTGCTGTACAGTTTGAAACTTCCGTCTGAAGAAGAGCCGGAAAGTATGTATTTCACCTTGTTTTCTCCGCTGTTCGTCACCGTGACGTGCGCTCCGCTCTTGCTTACGCTCACTCCGTCCACGCTGCCGCTGATTTTGGCATCGGAAGAGCTGAATGTAATCGAAATGGTGCCGTCGAATGATGTATTGGCGACATTGTCATCAGACCCGGATTCGTCATCCACAGTAATGTCCGAAGAAACAGGATTTGTTTCTTCCGGGTCTTCATAAACATCGCTTTGGCCCGGAACGACATTGTTCCAGGGGTCAAAAGTCTTGTTGCAGGAAACTGCCGCAACAGAAATGATTGAAAGATACAAAAGATGCTTTTTTAGCATATCCATAAATTTTTGACGGGGCGGATAGAGTTCCAAAAGTATGCCAAACAAATAAAAAAATTGCACACTACGCGAGTCAGTCGCGTAATGTGCAACTTTTTAATTACCCCGGATTATTTGAGTTCGGGATATTCGTTGCAAAGAAGTGCCTCTGCGGGAACGTCTTCCTCAATCTCGGGGAAGCGGCCGATGGGCTCCCAGAAACGGTTGTCGGCTGCATCGTCGTTCACCATTGACACCTCACCGATAAGGCAAGTGCCGCCTTCGCACCAGAATGTGTGGTAGATGTACGGAGTGTAGCAAACGCTCTGTCCTTTCTTTATCTTATAGGTCTTGCCCGGCTCAAACTCTGTGATGACTCCGTCCACTTTGAGTTTCACAACACCTTCGTCGAGTTTTTCCTCTGTCTTGGGATCTGCGTTCCAGAGTTTCATACAGAACTCGCCGTCACCCTCACGGAAGATGATGTCTTCCATTTTGTTCCAGTGGAAGTGGATAGGGGTAACCTGGCCGTCGCGAACCATCATAATCTTCTCGCAATAGGGCTTGCGGTCGAGATTTACGTTGCCGTTGCGGAGAGTGATGAGTGAGAGTCCTATTTTCTCGAAATCGCCGCTGCCGAAGTCGGTGATGTCCCAACCCATACAGTTGTTCTTTATTTCTGCGCACTCTGCACCTTTTGTCGCCCAGTCTGCGGGAGTCCAATCTGCCCAAGCGGGAAGACGGAACTGGAATTTGTCGCAAATCGCTTTGTTATAAGCAATTATTGCATTGATTTCTGATCTTTTCATTAGCGTTATTTTTTATGTGATTCGATATAATCGTTGAGTTCCTTGAGTGTGGGAGCACCGCCTGTGCTTGTTGCGCTCTTGAGGTTGAACCTTGCGCAAGTGTTGGCAAACACAAGAAGATCCTCGAGCTTGTAGTCTTCGTGGATTGCATAGAGAGAGCCTGCGCAGAAAGCGTCACCGGCACCTACAGGTGAAACTATATCCTCGCGGCCTATCATCTCTGAAGGAACATACACTACCTCTCCGTCCTTTGATGCGGCAACACCGCCCTCGGGGAAATGTATCACTACGAGAGTGCTGACGCCCATATCAAGAAGTTTCTTTGCAGTGGCAATGACTTTCTCTATGATGATTTTGCCGTCTGCATCGCGAAGATCGTCGTCGCAGCAGGAACCTGCCTCAACCTCGTTGATGATGAAATAGTCTGTATATTTGAGGCAAGGGAGGATGACTTTGCGATATCTGTCGCCTTCCTCAGATACTACGTCGACTGATGTCTTGTAGCCCTTTCTCTGGAGAGCGTCGAGAGCCCTTGCGGCTGCTACGCCATAAACTTCGTCGGCTTTGTCGAGCTCGTCAAGAAGGAGAAGGTATCCCAGATGGAAAATCTTTGCGGGAGAATCTGCCTCCATCACCATTTCGGGGGTGAGCTTTGCATTTGCTCCTCTGTTGTGGAAGAAAGTACGGCTTGCAGTACCGTTGATTTCTGACATAACGTCTGTATATGAAGTGGACTCTCCTTCGAGCACCCTCATATTGTCGCCGTTGACGCCATATTTCTCGACGGCTTCCAGACAAAGTTTGCCGAGGTCATCGTTGCCGACGCATCCGCCTGCATAGAGGGGAATGCCGCTTTCCATACGGGCTATGTCGATAAGAACATTGTGTGAACAGCCTCCGAGACCGTTTTCCACCTTGTAAATTGTGGTCAGATTACCTTTTTGGGGGTAAACGTCGATAAATTTGACAGAATCGACAACCCAGTTGCCCACAGAGATGATACCTTTTCTTTCCATATTGATTGTTGTTTAATTGATGACAAAGTCGCACTTTGCAAATTTAGGCAATGAGAATGAGTATGATTTGTATTATTTATACAATTGATTATTATATTTTGACTATCACACCAATTGGCCGTTGATAACGTTCCAACGCTTGAGAAGCATACCCTCATTAGGTACTACTCCCATTTTCAGGGACTTGCGATAATCGCTCGGCGTCACGCCCATCCTTTTTTTGAACGCCCTGTTGAAATTTGCCACGTTGTTGAACCCGCAGGCATAGCATATTTCGGATATGGAATCGTCCGTCGCGAGCATCTTCTGGGCCACCCTGTCTACCCTGTAATCATTCAGAAAATCGCTGAAACGGTACATTGTCTTGCTCTTGAAAAAACGGCTCACCGCAGAGGGGGACATCTGAATCTGGTCGCCTATCTCGTCAAGTGTGATTTTTCTCATATAATTGAGCTCGACATACTTGAATATCTTGTTTATGCGGTCGTTGTTGCTAAGGAGCGAGGTGCTGCTGTTGCCCTTTACGGAAACGGCAGAAAGCATCACCTGATTTTTGGAGACAGCCAGCTCGTACATTATCCTGATGAAAGACAAAATGCTGTCTATGCCCTTGAGTTTGTGAAGATTGACAATATCCTCCTCGAGCCTGAGGGCTGTCTCGCGGGAAAACCTGATGCCCATAGACGAGCGGTAGAGCATCTGGGAAACGGGCCTCAGGATATCCGTCGAGAATATCATATAGTCTGAAAGCCTCCTGCTGAACTGGATGACTCCGGAGTCGCATTTTGCATTGCACTCGGGGTCTCTCTTGAGACAATGGGGGACATTGGGGCCGATGAGGACAAGGTCCACTTCGTCAAAGTCCTCGACAAGATTGCCCACTATCCTCTTGCCTTTCACGCCCGTCGTGAGCGTAAGCTCATAATCGTCGTGATAGTGAAGGGGAAAATTCATCGGCCAGTCGGGCGTGAACTTGGCAAAAAAGAGCTTGTCTTCGCCAAGCGGAGTGATTTCGCGCAAGATATTTGTCATAGTCCTAATTTTTCTTTCATCGATCTGAGAAGGTCAAATGCCTGAAGAGGCGTCATATTGTTGATATCCGCCGCATTGAGGTCGTCCCTCAGGGCAGACAGAAGAGGGTCGTCGAGCTGGAAGAAAGACAGTTGCATTCCTTCGTCCGCACCGGGAATCTTCGGCGTACCGCTCTTTTCGAGCGATTTAAGAGTGCGCGCGGCCGAATCAAGCACCTGGCGGGGCATACCGGCCATCCTTGCCACGTGCAGTCCGAAGCTGTGGGCAACTCCTCCCTCCTTGAGTTTCCTTAAGAATACAACCTTCTTGCCCACTTCCTTCACCGCGATATGGAAATTCTTGATTCTGTGATAGATATCCTCCATATCGTTGAGCTCGTGATAGTGGGTTGCAAAAAGAGTCTTTGCTCCCTGACCGTTTTCGTGGATGAACTCCACTATCGCTCTGGCTATGGACATACCGTCGTACGTCGATGTTCCCCTTCCTATCTCGTCCAGAAGCACAAGGGAACGGGGCGACAGGTTGTGAAGTATCATCGATGTCTCGAGCATCTCCACCATAAAGGTCGACTCTCCACGGGATATGTTGTCCGATGCGCCCACACGCGTGAAAATCTTGTCGCAATAGCCTATCCTGGCCGATGACGCCGGAACGAAGCATCCCACCTGCGCCATCAGCACGATGAGAGCGGTCTGGCGCAGCAGGGCCGATTTTCCGGCCATATTCGGACCGGTCAGAATTATAATCTGCTGGCGGACATTGTCGAGATAGACGTCATTCGGGACATATTCCTCGCCTGCCGGCATAAGTGTTTCGATGACGGGATGCCTGCCGGCCTTTATGTCGATGACTTTGCTGTCGTCGACGAGAGGACGGCAATAATTCCTCTCAAGCGCAAGGGCCGCAAATGAAGAAAGCATATCGAGGCGGGCTATGACGCGACAATTGTTCTGAATAGCCCTGATATGTGCCTGGATATTTGCCACCAAAGATGCAAATATCTCACTTTCAAGCACATATATTCTTTCTTCTGCACCCAGAATCTTCTCTTCGTAGGCTTTGAGTTCGGGAGTGAAATACCTCTCGGCATTGACAAGTGTCTGCTTGCGCACCCAATCCCCGGGCACTTTGTCCTTGTAGGTATTGCGCACTTCGAGATAATATCCGAAGACATTGTTGTAGCTTACCTTGAGCGAAGGAATGCCCGTGCGCTCGCTCTCCCTTTCCTGAAGTTCGAGAAGATACTGCTTGCCGTTCCTGGAAATGTCGCGAAGGTTGTCGAGCTCTTCGTTGAAGCCTTTCGCTATGACATCCCCCTTGCCGACAGCCGATGCAGGGTCGGGATGCATAGTCCTTGTCAATGCATCCAGAAGGTCGTCGCAGTCCGAGAGACTCTCTATCATATCGTTTATCGGCTCAATGCCCGCCTGCGCGCAGATTTCTGATATCGGAGATATCTGCTCGAGGCCTCTTTTGAGCTGCATCACCTCTCTCGGCACTATCTTTCCCGCAGCCGCCCTCGATATTATCCTCTCGAGGTCTCCTATATTGCCGATATGCTCCTGAATGGCGTCCAGGGCATCTTTTTCCTTCGTGAAATATTCGACCACATCGTAGCGGCGCGACAATTCCTTCGTATCGATTATCGGCATAGCGAGGCTCCGGCGCAGAAGTCTTGCGCCCATAGGCGAGCAGCATTTGTCGATGACATTGATAAGTGCCGTACCGTCCTTGCCCGCCGTGCTGGCAAATACTTCAAGATTGCGGAGCGTGAAGCCGTCCATCCAGACGAATTGATCACGATCGATTCTGGAAAGGGAGCAGATGTTCTTGAGGCCCGTATGACAGGTCTGCTCGAGATATACAAGGAGCGCTCCTGCAGCCGTCACTCCCAAAGGGCACTTTTCAACGGCAAAACCTTTGAGGGTATCCACCTCGAGCTGCTTCTTGAGCCTTTCCACAGAGGATTCAAACACGAAAGCCCACTCGTCGAGAGTAGATATATAGAGTTTGTCGGGGAAACGTTCCCTTACAAACTTTTCGCAATCCTTCGGAACCACAAGCTCCTTCGGGGCAAGGCTTCCGACGAGTGAGACTATGTAGTCCACCGCCCCTTCCGCAACCTGAAAAGTGCCCGTGGATACATCCAGAAAGGCTATCCCGCAGTTTTCCTTCTCGAAATAAAGACCTGCGAGATAGTTGTTTTCCTTCTGTTCCAGAAGCTGCTCCGAGAATGCTATTCCGGGGGTAACCAGTTCTGTCACTCCCCTCTTCACTATCGTCTTTGCCAGTTTCGGGTCTTCCAACTGGTCGCAGATGGCCACTTTGTAGCCCGCCCTTATGAAACGGGGAAGATAAGTCTCTATCGCGTGATGGGGGAAACCCGCCATAGGAATGGCATCCTTCATTGCACTCGAACGCTTCGTGAGGACTATGCCCAGCACTTTGCTTGTCACCACAGCATCCTCACCGTACGTTTCATAAAAATCACCGCATCTGAAAAGCAGTATTGCCTCGGGGTTCTGCGCCTTGAAACTGAAATACTGCTTCATCATCGGAGTGATCGAAGGTTTTTCCATATAATTGTATATTTTGTATCAAGAATTCAACAAATATAATAATATTTTGTCATTTATCAAAATACGGAATAATTGCTAACTTTGCACCCGTTATGAAAGAAAGAGAAAATTTCGGAAGCAGAATAGGTATGCTGATGGCTATGGTAGGATCGGCCGTCGGCCTTGGGAACATATGGAGATTTCCCTTCCTTGTGGGAGAATACGGGGGCGCAGCTTTCATATTCGTATATATAATCTGCGTGATAATACTCTCTCTTCCGATAATGTTCTCCGAATTCATTATCGGCCGCAGAAGCAAGTCAAACGCTTTCCGCGCATACGTCAAACTGACCGACAAAAAAATTTGGAAATACGTAGGCGGTCTCACGGTGTTCATCCCTCTTTTCATTCTGGCATACTACAATGTCATCGGAGGATGGTCGCTTGACTATTTCTTCAAGGCCTGCACGCTGAGTTTCACGGGAGATGTAGATTCTGCATCGCTGAGCGCCCTGTTCGGAAATTTCATTTCCTCTCCCTGGAAGCCTGCAGTCAGCCTTATCTTATTCTTCACCATCACTGCAATCATAGTATATATGGGAGTGAAAGACGGTATAGAGAAATTCGGAAAGATAATGATGCCGATACTTTTCTTTGTGATGCTCGCCATTGCAATATGGGTAATGATGCTCCCTGGAGCCTCCGAGGGCATAAAATATCTTTTCAAACCTGATTTCAGCAAGATTACTCCCCAGGTGTGCATAGCCGCTATGGGGCAGGCTTTCTTCTCACTCTCGCTGGGCGCCGGAACGATAATGACTTATGCGTCATACGTAAAAAAGGAAGAGAACATCTGCGCATCATCAATCAAGATAGCGCTTCTTGATATGATGTTTGCAATCATAGCCGGCTCGGCGATAATGCCAGCGGCATTTGCATTCGGAATCGACCCCGGTCAGGGCCCGGGCCTTGTCTTTGAAACCCTTCCCTTCATTTTCTCGAAGATTCCTCTGGGAGCTCCGGTTGCAATCCTGTTCTTCGCATCGGTATTCGTAGCCGCCCTCACCTCGACTATTTCCCAAATGGAAGTGGGCGTCGCCTATCTTGTGGAAGAGAAAAAAATGTCGCGCAGGAAGGCCTGCACGACACTTTTTGCCATAATTTCGGTTATCGGGATAATTTGCACGCTGTCTTTCGGACCGCTCTCGGGAGTGAAGATTTTCGGCAAGGGCATTTTCGACACCTTCGACAACATTGCGGCCAACGGGCTTCTGCCACTGAGCGGATTGCTTGCCAGCATTTTCGTAGGATGGATTATGCCCAAGGCAGATACTCTTGATGGATTCAGCAGCGGCGGCAGTCAGAAGTTCAACGTGAAGATTTATCCCGCCGTCCGCTTCCTAATAAGATACATCGCTCCCGCCGGCATCATCGTCATTGCGATAGCGAACATCTTCTTTTAGGCGTCGAGGAAGGATTTCATATCCCCGTACTGAGCCTCCATACTCTCGAGAAGCCTCAGCTGTGCTCTTGCGCGTACAAGATTGTGCTCCTTGTAGGCTGTCTTGTAGTATGTATCGCCGTTGATATAGTCCATAAGGAATCTGAGCACCTGCTCGTAGGTGATGTAGATGCCGCTGAATGCAAGATGCTCCTTCTCCTTGGGAGTGAGCGCCGGAGCCATCTTTGAGAGATATCCTTCCATATAGGCCTTGAACATATCCATACTCATCGATACGTTGCGGAGGTCTTTATCGTCTTCCGCTCCTGTATTCGTATACGAACGAAGGGCGTCGCCGACATCATAATGAAGGGGCTTTCTCATAAGCGTATCAAGGTCGATGGCGCAAAGGGGCTCGCTTGTCTTTTCGTCAAAGAGGAAGTTGCTGATTTTGGTGTCGTTGTGCGTCACTCTGGTGGGAACTTCATCCTCGAGAGCCCTCCAGTACGCAAGCATCTTCTGCCTTCTGTCCTCTATCTGCCTGATATCGCCCAGGACGTCGCCGACCCTTCGTGCAGCATCTGTCTTGAGGGCCGTATCCCACTGGGCAAACCTGAATTTGATATTGTGGAATCCCTTTATTGTCTCTACGAGGGGGCCGTCAAATCCATCGGCAAGAAGATGGAAGATGCCAAGGCCTTCACCTCCCTTTTTTGCCAGAAGAGGAGAATCGGCCACTTCATAACTGCTTGTGCCTGTGATGAAATCGCACATAGCCCAATACTCTCCGCTCTCATCAAGGAAATAGAGCTTGCCGTCTGTGGCGGGAACTACATTGAGCACCTCGCGGGCAGGATCTGCCACCTTGGGCCTGATGTAGTCTGTGACCAGTTTTGTGTTCTGCATCATCCCCGGAATGTCCGGAAAGACGTTTTTGTTCTTCTTCTGAAGAAGGTAGGCGGGATCTTCGCTTCCTTCGCACCAGACCTTATAAGTATTGTTGATAAAACCCTGTCCTAGGGGTTTCACGCTTATAACGCGACCTTTTACCTGAAATTGGTGGATTATTTTGATGAGCTCTTCCATATATTATTTTTGTTTTTGAATATCATACCGCCTGCCGAGAGAATTGTAAGGATTATGAGAAGGATTGAACTTGCCCGCGAGATGTTTTCGCCGAGAAGGAAATCGTCGGGCTCGAAGCGCATCACAAGCTCTCCGCTGCCTTCCGGAAGCACAAGTGCCCTGAGTGTCCAGTCGGCCCTGAAGACATCTAGTTTCTGTCCGTTTGATTCTGCCTTCCATCCGTCGGGATAGAATATTTCGCTGAATACCACCATCCTGTCTCCGGATACGGAATAATTGTATTTGAGGCAGTTGGGGGCATAACTTTCGAGATTTATATAGTCTCCTTCTGATGCCGCCTGCACATTCTCCGGAACAAATCCGATATAGTCGCTTCCGACCACTGCCGTACCTGCAAGATCCACCTTCGACAGAAGGTCTATCTCTTCGCGGACGTCTGAAGCCGGAGTGACAGAATTCACGAACCAAGCGTTTCCAAAGGCTCCATTGTTGCGGGCGGGCGAATGATCAGGGTCGAGAATTATATACTTGCAATTGAGCATATCGAGGACGGGGATGTCGGGGAGATTGTTCTCCACTCCGCTCACAGTTCCCTGCTCATTTACCGTACTTATCAGGGTTCTCATCTCCGGAATGATATGCTTTTCGATGAGGTCCTGATAGCGCTGCATCTTGGCGGGGCTGTATCCGCCGATGCATTTGTGGTGATATGCAACGATGGCATCGTTGAAAGTATCGACAGAAAGGTCGAGAACCCTGTAGTTCGGGTCTTCATCCTGATGTATCAGCTTGTCAACCGTTCTCTCATCAAAAATGCCTTCCAGAGACTTCGGAGTGGCAAAATTGGAACTGTTGAGATACCTCTTGCCTGCAGAGAAAAGATCGACGGTGACGAGCACGCAGGCGGCAATCGTGACTACGAGGGCTCCCTTTGAACTTATCGTGTTGTTTTCCTTGCCCTTGATATTTCCAAATCCAAGAGTTCCATAACCGTATAGAAGCGATATGGCCATCAGGAAAATGAAAATGAACGAGCGGAAGGCATCGTGGGAAAGAAGACTCTTTCTGTCATCTGCCAGGGTATCTGCCAGCACCTCGGGAAGCTGACTATCGTAAGAGCCTGTGAACGAGCCTGCTATCGAGGGGAATATCATCATAATGAGGCAGAAGCCGGCAGTGATGCCGAAGGCGAGCCAGGCGGGTTTTCTGAACTCCTTCAGGGTGTAGCCCTGTTTCAATATTTTGTCGAGCACGATGAATCCCAGCAGCGGAACCGTAATCTGCAGCGTGACAAGGGCCATCGAGACTGTCCTGAACTTGTTGTAGAGCGGGGCATAATTATACCAGAGTTTGGTAAACCACAAGAAATGATTGCCCCAGGCGAGAAGTATGGCTATGATTGTCGCAACCAGAAGCCACCATCTTTCCTTGCCTTTATACAGGAAAAGACCCAGAAGGAAAAGGAAAATCGACACTGCGCCAAGATACATAGGCCCCGCCGTGAATGGCTGCGGGCCCCAATAGAGCGGCAGAGAAGAAAGAGTGTCGTTCAATGTCTTGCCTTTGTAGCCGGCCTGGCTCAAAAGTTCTCCTGTAGCGCTGTCCTTTTTGAGGCTGCCGCTGGAAGAGCCACCGTTGTAGTTGGGAATCAGCAGGTTGGGCGTTTCTTCTATGCCATACGACCAGGCTGTGGCATAGCCGACATCGAGGCCTTTTGTCTTGCCTTCGTCTGAGGATGCAAGCTCGGAGCCGCCCCTCATAGTCTGCTGCGTGTATTCCCAGGTGGGAATCAGTTTGTTGGCATTCGTCGCTATGCCCACAATACCGATGACAAGAAGGAGGGCCGATGCAATGGCGAATTTGCCGAAGAGCTCTTTCTTGCGGGCTATTGTCCAAATCAGCAGCGTGACAGCGTAGATGAGTATGATTATCGCCAGATAATAGCTTATCTGGGGATGATTTGCCTTTATCTGGAAACTCAGTGCAAGGGCAAACAGAACCGACCCCAGCACCGTTTTGAGGATGTTTTTGTCCTTGAGAGCCGATTTATATGTAAATACCACGGCGGCAAGCACCCAGGGCATAAATGCTATCGCCTGCATCTTTGTGTTGTGCCCCACCTGGATTATCTGGAAATTGTACGAACAGAAGGATATGGCTATTGCTCCCGCTATCGCGAGGAATTTATCAACCCCGAATGCCAGCATCAGAAGGAATGCACCCAGCAGCGACACGAAAAGCCAGTTCGCGGGCCTCTGCCCCACCATCAGAAGTTTGTAGATGGGTTTTGTCCAGTCGCCGTCAAAATCGTCGCATATCGACACAGTGGGCATTCCGCTGAACATCGAACCTGTCCAGAGTGTTTTGTCGTCCGGATGGGCCTTGTTCCACTCGACAGTCTCGTGCGCCATTCCTTTCCAGGAATATGAGTCGGGCTGATTGAGCCTCTTGCCCGAGAGGACATCGGGAACAAAAGTGTAAGACAACACAAGGAACAGAAGTATTATTCCAAGATAAGAGAGTATCTTTTTCATTTCACTGTTATTTCATTCATTATTTGAGCCATCTTCTTCGACAGATTTCTTCTCGAATATTCAGACACATCTTTGCCATTGTAAAGATCGCATCCTTTGAGGAAAGCATTCCAATGCCTTTCCACGAAATCCCCGATTCCTTCTTTGTCTTCCCAATTATTCTCTTCGCCGGAATTTTTTTCATTTATTATGCCTGCCATCGCTCCATCTTTGTCGTCTATTCCCATAATGGGACGGCGTGATGCGAGATACTCGAAAATCTTGCCCGGAAGAACCGATTTCGACTCCGGCTCCATTCTGATGGGAAGAATTAGAAAAGATGCCCTGCACTGCTCTGCAACGGCTGTTTTGTGCGGCTGATAGCCAAGATTCACAACATTCTCCCAAAGGCCTGCCTCCCTTATTGAATCGAGCACTTCGCCATCCGTCTTGCCTACAAGGCGGATTCTGAGAAGACTTGCGAATTTGTCATCACGCCTCTTCATTTCGCCCAGGACCGTCCACAGATTTTCGGGATTTCCGTCCTTTGAGAAAAGGCCTGTGTGGGTGATGTTGAAGAATCCGTCTTTTTCTGCGGGTCCTTCGAAATCATCCTCGTCATAGCCGTTGGTGACAAGAGCCACGGGAGTGCTTGTCATTTCCTTGAATTCCCTCTGTACAAAAGGTGATACAGACACTATGACCGTTGCATCGTCGAGGACCTTTTTTTCAAGCTTGTGATGCCTCCATTCTGAGAATTTGGTGAGTCCGAGGTGCTTGAAATAGAACATTTTCGTCCAGGGGTCGCGAAAATCGGCTATCCAGGGGATGCCTGTCGCAAGAGAGAGTTTTCTTGCTATGAGATGCATCGAATGGGGAGGAGCCGTGCTCACGATAACGTCCACAGGATGCTCTGCAACGTATTTTTTCAGGAATTTCACCGACGGCTCAATCCAGAAACAGCGGGGATCGGGAATGAAGAAATTGCCTCTTATGAAAAGGGAGATGCTCTTTTTTTTGGAGGAGTTTATCGCATTTACTTCGGAGCCTCCTTTCTTGCCTGTAAGCTTTCTGTATATGCCGTAAGGCTCCAGAATAGGCCTTTTTATCACCTCCACCTCCGGGGGAATTTCGCCTGCAAGAGTATCGTCAACAGCCGAAAGTTCCGGATTTTCGGGGGTGTAGATTACGGGCTGCCATCCTTCCGAAGGCAGATATTTTGAAAATTTCACCCATCTTTGGACTCCGGAGCCTCCTGAAGGGGGCCAGTAGTATGATATTACAAGTACTCTTTTCACTAAAGCGCAGATTTGTGCTAAAGTACTACTTATTTTCGGGATTACCAAATTTTAGAAGGAGATGCTGAAGGAGGGACCTATGTGGAAGCGCTGCATAGGAAGTCCCTGCTCCGCCATCTTCCCGTAGATGCTTCCGCCGTTGAAATCCAGCGTTATGCCGGCCTGAAAGTCGTACGTCATCCAAAGGAGACATCCGAGATCGAGGGTGAGGTCCGTTCCCGCAGAATAGAGATTTCCCCCGCCGACAAGGGAGAAATCGAAGTGCGGAGTAACGATAAGACGCCTTATGTAGGCAAGGCCGGAAGCTATCGTAATGTCGCCCAGATATACGGGGATGGCATAATCGGCCGTAAATTTCATATCGGCGCCACGATATTGCCTCAGTTCGCTGCTCAGTTTTGACACGTTGTCAAAGCCTCGGGGAAGGGTATTTATCGCCCACATATAGATGTAAGACGAATTGTCCAGCCTTGTCTGCGTCCTGTATGAGAGCCTGAGGCCCTGGACGCTCGTGAATCCCGGCAGATAGCCGTATAGGTAGAAATATCCCGCAGGAGAAATTATCTTTTTGAGAAAAGGCTTGGCCGTTGCTCCCACCTCGGCACCTATACCCCAGCGCGGATAGACTCCGGACGATGCGGAAGTTCTTGTCAGATAACCTCTTACAGAGGCCGAAGCAGTAGTGTATCGATATGTGTCTCCTTCGCTCACTCCCTCGAGGAAATATATGCTTTTCGAATCGGTTGCCGGATATTGCGACAGAAGAGCTCCATACGTGTTGTACGAGTCATTGCTGTAGCTGAGCGAAATCTGGGGGATAAAGCCCCTGGATATGCCTCCGGAGCTGAAATTGAATGGTATGTACGACTTGAGGGATGCCGTAAGGAGAGGCTTTCCGGTCTGTTTTGAAGAAAGGCCGGCCGCAGTTATTTTTCCTTCATTCAGGTATTCGTCAAGGCAATATCTTCTGGCGCTCCTGTCGTTGAAGTCAACAGATAGTTCAAAGACGGGATAAAGGCCTGAATAATTGATTTTTACGTGACCGGAATGGCGCCACAGGGCATCATCATAATAATCCTTGTGGGCGTGATATCCACCCGTCACCGTAAGAGTTCCGAGTTCGTTCTGCGATGCCGCGGCCACTCCGAGGCCCAGAGCATCGGTAATGTAGTCGAAGCTCAGCTCCATTATTTTATCGACATCGTAATACACGGGAGCCCAGGAATGGAAGTGAAGGGCGTTTGATATCTTGCCGTATTTTCGCGGCTCGGAAATTTCTACAGGCGCGTCAAAATCGATGCTGTCCCTGCCCTCCTGCCGCGAAAGTGCCTCCGCTACGGGATATTCGTAATGATCTTCCCAAAGCACCTTTCGGCGGAGCAGCTCATCCCTTGATATTCTGCACAGAGGTTTGCCTTCCAGAGCCTCGAGAGAGCATATCACGTTGTTTCCGGATATGGCAAAATCAGAAGCACCATACTCCGTAGAAGTCATCAGGAAAAGTTCTTTGCTCTGAATGTCAAATGCATAAAGTTCGTCCACCCCGGACCTGTCGCAAGTGAAGAAAAGCCTGCCGTCGCAAGAAAAGAAGTTCTTTATCTTGACGGGGAGAGGATGCAGAACAGTCGTTCCCTCTTCGGGGACATAGATGCCGAAACCATCGTCAGAGACGCCTGTAGCATAGATTTTATCCCCTATCCAGGCGGTTTCGACAATCTGGATATCTCCGGACAGAGGAGTTTTTGAGAGCACCTTTCCATCTTGGGCCGAAAGCCTTACAAGATTGCTTCCGCCCATATAAGGGTATTCCGAAACTGATATTGTCTTGCCATCCGGAGACGGGCAGGGATTGTGGTAGCGGCCCTCTTTTGTCAGCCTGCGCTTTTTGGGGCTTCCCGGAGCCATATACCACACCACGTTTGTGCCGGCCATACCCCATCTTTCGTCCATAACGGGTTCGCTCCAATAAATCAGATTGTTTGCCTCTGAATACTTGAGCGGGCTGGTCTTCGAATGGAAAGGGCCTATGCGGGTTATGCCGCCGAGGCTGTCCACCTTGACAAGATCGGTTGCTGCATCGAGCCTTTGGCGCACGGCATAATAATCCTGCCCGGAGAATGTTCCTCCGGAATATTTCGTGTAATATTTGCCGAAGGCGGTAATTGTGTCCATCTGCTGGAAAGGAGCCCTTTTGAGCTTGTTTTCCTTCCAGATATCGTATGTCCTCCAGGGAGGGACCAAAAAAGCGTCGTTGGTGCGGAGAGCCGTAGGGTGCTGGGTCGCAGGCGATTCCGGGTAG
>R06__coassemble_155_pt1 | contig 26215 bp, 26 predicted proteins | sample R06__metabat2_low_PE_030 | metagenome-assembled genome bin R06 | reverse complement strand
GGCCCAAGGTTGTGGACAAGATAGACCTCTCGCAATTTGACAAAAAGAAATCCTCAAAGAACAAGAAGAGGGAGAGGATAAATACCGGAAGCGGCCAGAAGGTGGACGTGAGCAAAGTCGAAGGCGACAACCGTCAGAAGAAACAGAACGGAGGAGGCAACAAATTCCAGGGCAAGAACAATCAGCAGCAGAATGTCTCCGGCAAAAAGAAAAAAGGCGCAGAGCGCTTCAAACCCGCAATGACGGAGGCCGAAGAGGAAGAGATGCAGAAGGAAATCCAGAAGCAGATCAAGGAGACCTACGCCAGGATGAACGAAAACAAGAGCAAGAACGCTTTTGGAGCAAAGCACAGAAAGGAGAAGAGAGAGGCTGCAGCAAACAGGATGATGGAGGAGATGGAGCAGGCAGAAATGGAGCAGAAAGTTCTGAAAGTCACCGAGTTCGTTACGGTAAACGACCTCGCCACTCTTATGAACAACACTCCCGTCACGAAAGTGATCGGTGCCTGTATGAACCTCGGTCTTATGGTGTCTATCAACCAGAGACTCGATGCAGAAGCCCTCGTGCTTGTCGCCGAAGAGTTCGGATATGAAGTTGAGTTTGTGACTGCCGACATCACGGAGGCAATCGAGCAGGAGACAGAGGAAGAGGCAGGAGAGCTTGAGAGCCGTCCTCCCGTAATCACAGTGATGGGTCACGTCGATCACGGTAAGACTTCATTGCTCGATTATATCAGAAAGGCAAACGTCATAGCCGGCGAGGCAGGCGGTATCACCCAGCACATAGGAGCATACAATGTGACTATGGAAGACGGAAGGAGAATAACCTTCCTCGACACTCCGGGCCACGAAGCCTTTACTGCGATGCGTGCACGTGGTGCAAAGATGACAGACCTTGCCATCATCATCATTGCGGCGGACGACGCCATAATGCCCCAGACCGTGGAAGCAATCAACCACGCTCAGGCTGCCGGTGTGCCTATGGTATTCGCCATCAACAAGATAGACAAGCCCGGAGCAAATCCCGACAAGATAAGGGAACAACTCTCGCAGATGAACATCCTCGTCGAGGACTGGGGAGGAAAATACCAGTGTCAGGAAATTTCGGCCAAGAAAGGTATCAACGTGGACCTTCTTCTCGAGAAAGTGCTTCTCGAGGCTGATATCCTCGACCTCAAGGCCTGCCCCACAAAGAGAGCATCAGGCGCCATCATAGAGTCTTCACTCGACAAAGGACGCGGCTATCTTGCCACAGTGCTTGTCCAGAACGGAACGATGCACGTCGGCGACATAATGCTCAGCGGCTGCTATACAGGACGCATCAAGGCGATGTTCAACGAAAGAGGCCAGAAAGTGAGCGAGGCAGGTCCCTCAACTCCTGTTTCTGTACTCGGACTCAACGGTGCACCTACTGCAGGTGAGACGTTCAATGTTATGGCAGACGAGAAAGAGGCCAAGGACATTGCCAACAAGCGTGAGCAGCTCATACGCATCCAGGGTATCAAGACCCAGAAGCATATGACTCTCGAAGAGATTGGAAGACGCATCGCGATAGGCAACTTCAAGGAGCTCAACTTCATCGTCAAAGGAGACGTGGACGGCTCTATCGAGGCTCTCTCCGATTCTATCATCAAGCTCTCTACAGAGGAAGTCAGGGTGAATGTGATACACAAGGCCGTAGGTGCGATATCAGAGTCTGATATCCTGCTTGCAGCTGCGTCAGATGCCATTATCATCGGTTTCCAGGTGCGTCCTTCGGCCAATGCGAGAAAGCTTGCCGAGAAGGAGCAGATAGAAATAAGGCTCTACTCCGTCATCTACGACTGCATCAACGAAATCAAGGACGGTATCGAAGGTATGCTCGCTCCCGAGCAGAAAGAAGAAATCATCGGTACGGCCGAGGTTCAGCAGACCTTCAAGATCAGCAAGGTCGGTACGATTGCCGGATGTATCGTCAAGGAAGGAAAGATTGCCAAGGCAAACAAAGTGCGCCTGATACGCGACGGCATCGTGGTCTATACCGGAGCACTGGGTTCTCTCAAGAGATTCAAGGACGATGCAAAGGAAGTCCTCACCGGTATGGAATGCGGACTCAACATCGAGAACTTCAACGATATAAAGGTAGGAGACGTAGTGGAATCCTACACAGTTGTGGAAATCAAGAGGACGCTATAAAAGCAGCATAATAGCGAAGACATAAAGGAGGAACGCCTGGAAGGTGAGTCCTCCTTTTGTTTCATAGGAAAGAGAGACGGCAGAAGAGTCATCGGCATAAAGTTCCTCAAGGGCGAAGGATGAGGGATACTGCCGTGCAGACCACTTTCTTACGAGCACTCCGTCGTCAAAATAAGTTACTCCTCCATTTGCCCTGTTCAAAGTAAGAAGTGTCTTATAATCAGACAGATACGCATCCGGATAATCTTCTATGTCGCTGGTGAGGTGGATAGTTGTAAAACCTGCCTCCGAAGCATCGGAAAGGAAATTCCTGAGACTTATCTTGCGCGAGGCCGACATATCCTTTTCTGTGCTCACGACCATTACCTTTCCTGTGGTGAGAAGGTAATCGTATTCGCCACCTTCGATGGAAAGTACCGGGAACGTGGCATTGTCCGTAAAATCCTCTTCCGTAGTTGCCGCCATAAGTTTTGCCGAAGGCTTGAACTCCGTATAATCCTTGAGAGGAATATTGAGAAGAGACCATATCGCAAAGATGGCAAAAGAAGCCGATGCAATGCCAAAAACGCCGTATTTTATCTTCTTGGGTGCCCCCAAGCCGGAAAAAGGTATAAAGGCAAACGCCTCCAGAGCAAGCAGAATGACATTCTTGAGAAGAGTCTGAAGATGAGTAAGGTGGATTGCCTCACCGAAACATCCGCAGTCCATATCCGGATTTGCTATAAACAGGATAAGAGTAATGACGGTAAATACAGACGTCAGCGCAAAAGTGGCGATTGCGATGCATTTGCGCCAAACTCCGGTGATTAAAGCAGCGCCAAGAACCGCCTCTATGAAGGCCAGAGCCACAGCAACCCCTTTTGAGACAAAAGATAGACCTGCGACGTGGAAGAATTTGAAATACTCAGTAACCACAAAAGAGGCCCCTACAGGGTCCATCAGTTTCAGAAGGCCGGAAATGCAGAACACGCAGCCCACGACAACGGCCGCAGCCCTTCTTGATTTTGTGTAAAAAGAAGCCATCGTACTCTAAAACAATTTCTTGTCCACCTCTGCCTTGATTTTCTTGAATATATCATCGGGGGGCAGCATATTTCCATTTTCGTCCGAACAGTCTATCCTTATGAAATCGGGATCGAGCTCGCATTGCCTCCTGTAGATATCACGCACCTTTTTCTGGAAATTTATGTCGGCCTCGTGGATGTCGCGGCCACCTTCCAGATAGTCTCTGTCCGCACCCTGACGCTGTGAAGAAAGTTTCGCCTCGACAAAACCGATGGGGACGTCGAGAAAGATATTGAGATCGGGCACAGGGAGCGAGAAATCGCCATATTCGGTATCGAAAATCCAGTCGCGGAGCCTCTCCGCCTCATTTTCGTCTTTTAGTTTGGCACATTGGTAGGCGATATTGGAATAGACATATCTGTCGAGAAGGACTGTCTTTCCAGCTACAAGAGAATTTTTGATAACGGGCGAAGCCCCGTGCCTGTCTTCCGCAAAAAGAAGCGCCACAAGCTGGGGATGCACCTTGTCATTTTCGCCGAAATCGCCTTTGAGAAAACGCGAAATGAGGTCTCCGTAAACCGGAGCATCATACCTCGGGAAATGTATATATTCGAGACCCTTTGATACGGACTCAAGATAATTTTTAAGCTTTTTGACCTGGGTGGACTTCCCCGCCCCGTCAAGACCTTCCAAAACTACAAACATCTTCTATATAATTCTATTGTATTTTTCGTTTCCTTCACGTCGTGTACCCTGAGGATGTCCGCGCCTGCCATAAGAGCCGCCATATGAACGGCCTGAGTAGCGCTCAAAGCATCTTCGGGGTTTAAGCCCAAAGGATTGCAAATCATTCTTTTACGTGAGACGCCGACCACCACCTTGCGGCCATATTTTCTAAACTTGCGAAGCCCTCTGAAAAGCGCCCAATTGTCTTCGAGACTTTTTGAAAATCCGAAGCCGGGATCGGACATCCAGTCCTTGATGCCTGTCGATTCCGCCTTGATGGCAAAATCATCAAAAAATGCCATCACAGCCTCTTCTATGCCATTTTCATAGGCAGGACATTCGCGGGAAAGGCCTCCACCGTGAACCGCAATATACTTAAGGCCCGACTCCCCCACTGTCTCCAACATCGCAGCATCCATTCCACCTGCCGATATGTCATTCACAATGAATCTTTTGCCAAGGACATCAAGGGCTCTTAGGACAATCTCCGAGCGGAAAGTGTCTATCGAAATTTCAATATCCTCGTCTCTGACAAGTTCCAAAGCGGGCTTGAGCCTTTTCCATTCCTCTTCCACAGAGACAAACTCCTTCACGGAAGGTGAACTTGCACATGCGCCAAAATCAAGAACGTCCGCTCCTTGAGAAATCATTTTGCAGACAACTTCTTCTATTTGATCCCGCCTCACTCTGCCGGAAGCGAAAAAAGAATCGTCGGTAAGGTTGACGATTCCCATCACTGATATTTCCCTATTCGATGACATACACATCTTCTCCCGGCGCCGCAAAATGGAATTTTTCGCGAGCCACCCTCTCCAGAGTATCTTTGTCGGATTTTATCATCTCGATTCTTTTGTTCATCTCGTCTATCTCCTTGAGATACAACTCCTTCTGCTTTTCCTGACGTCTGAGTTCCGACTTTGCCTTTGCCCACTGCCCGAGATTATTCCCCTTGCCGAAGCAGAGGAACAGGAGGAAAACCAGAAAAGCGGCTATCAGGAAAGTGATGAATCCGGACCTTCGCGAACTGTTATTTTCAATATCGGGCATATGACATCTTCATTAATACGACAAAATTAACTATTTTTGCGGTTAAATAAAAAAAACAAGAATATGAAACCTACACTACTTGTACTTGCAGCCGGAATGGGCAGCAGATATGGCGGACTCAAACAGATGGACGGACTCGGCCCTGCCGGAGAAACAATAATTGATTATTCTATTTATGATGCCGTACAGGCCGGATTCGGCAAAGTCGTATATATCGTAAGGGAGTATTTCCGCGAGCAGTTTGAAGATACCGTAAAGCAGAAATACAGCAATGTGAAATGCATCGACGGAGAGCCTCTCGAGTTTCAGTTTGTAGTGCAGGAACTGGACAAGATTCCCGCCCGCTTCACCCTCAATCCCGAAAGGCAGAAACCCTGGGGCACAGCCCACGCCGTACTGATGGCAAAAGATGTCATAAAGGAGCCCTTTGCCGTAATCAACGGTGACGACTACTACGGGAAAGACTCCTTCAGGATACTCGGAGACTGGCTCAGAGCACACGAAAACACCAAAGGACAGTACTGCATCATAGGCTTCCAGCTCGAAAACACCCTTTCGGAGAGCGGTGGAGTGAGTCGTGGAATATGCGCTGCAGACAATTCAGGCAACCTCACGAAAGTGGTCGAGCACCACAACATCAAAAGGGAAGATGACGGAGAGGTAAGAGGCGACAACTCAATTACTTCCGAGCACGTGGAGCTGGATGCAAAAGCCCTTTGCTCTATGAATATGTGGGGCTTCACTCCCGATTATTTCGAAAACAGCGAAAAGATATTCGAGACATTCCTCGAGGAGAACATCTCAGAGCTCAAGAAAGAATTCTACATCCCCTACGCAATAGACGTTATGATTCAGAAGAATATTGCATCGACAGAACTTCTCGGCACTCCGTCAAGATGGTTCGGAGTCACATTCAAGGAAGACCGTCCCGGCGTCGTTGCAAAATTCCAGGAATTTGCAGATAAAGGCATTTACCCCTCACCTCTTTACAAATGAGAAAGTTGCATAACAGATCTTTTGGCATAGCAGGAGCCTTCGACTACTATATCCCCGATTTTATGGGCGTGCTCAAGCTGATGATAATGTTCCTCATCGGTTTTGTTGTAGCCGAAGTAGTGGGCGTAGTTCTGACTTTTGCCTGCGGGCAGGATTTCCTTATGACATATGGGCAGACTATAATGTACCCTCTGATGTTCATTCCTGCAATCATTTACGCCAGGAGAAAAAGCGATGCCAACAGTCTTTTCGAAAGCGGTCGGGCTCTCGACAGCAGGAATTTTGGAAAGACGGGAGGTTTTCTCGCAGCCGTTTTTGCCGTTGTAGGCATAATATCGCTGGCTTTTCTGTGCGATCCTCTTACAAAGCTGCTTCCTGAAATGAGCGATATCTGGAAACAGGCTATGGAAAAACTCACAAATGGTCCTTTGTGGATCACCCTCCTCAACGTATCCATCTTCGCCCCTCTGTTTGAAGAATGGCTTCTGAGAGGTACTGTTCTGAGGGGGCTTCTCCAGAAGACAAAGCCGATATGGGCCATCGTGATATCTTCCGCACTTTTCGCGCTTATCCATATGAATATCTGGCAGGCGCTGCCGGCCTTCATAATAGGATGTCTTTTCGGATATGTCTATTTCAAGACGGGTTCTCTGAAGCTCACAATGCTGATGCACTGCGTAAACAACACCATTTCTGTCGTTTTCTCAAGAATAGACGCTTTCGAGGATGCCGACACTTTTATGGACGTCATCCCAAGCCCGGCTCCCTATTGGATAATTTTTGCGGCTATGGCGATACTTCTCGTGCTTGTCCTGCTCCGCTTCAAGGCCATCCCTCTGAATGAGCCGACGGGCAACTGCGACAAAGTGGAGCCTACCACCACAGAGTTCGCGACAAATCAGAATTGACGTCGATATGCACTTTGAGGGTCTCCTCCGGAAGGAGATCCTCAATGTTTTCGGGCCATTCCATAAGGCAGAGGCATCCGCTGTCGAGATAATCATAGAGGCCTATATCAAGGGCTTCCGCATTGTTCTTGATACGATAAAAGTCGAAATGATATATCATCCCGCCGTCTGCCGGCTCATATTCATTCACAATGGTGAAAGTAGGTGAACAGACAGCATCGCGTACACCGAGAACGCGGCACAAAGCCGTCGTAAAGGTAGTTTTGCCGGCCCCCATAGGAGCATAGAAGGCAACAAGCTTGCTGTCGCCGATTTTCGAAAGGAATTCTGCGGCGGCGCTGTCTATTTCGCCGAGATTTTTGATGACAATCTTATTTTCCATATTCTTTGATAAAATCGGCCACCTGCGAAAGAGACTCAAGAGAGCACTCTTGAGGTCCGAAATTGCATTTATATAGGTCTAATAATTGGTTCATTTGGCAAAATTACGTATTTTTGCCGAATTATAATATAACAAACTATGTTTACAGATTCAGCGTATTGCTCCGACAAGTACCAGTACACGATGGGAAAGTCATTCTTCGACTGCGGAATGCAAGACAAGACAGCGATTTTCAATGTCTTCTATCGCAAGGCCCCGGAAAACAACAACTGGGCTGTCGTGAGCGGCACCGATGAAGTGGTAGAGATGATAGAGAGTCTGGGCGGCAAGCCCGCCTCGTATTTCGAGCAGTTCCTTCCCGGAGAAGAATATTCTTCGTTCAGAGAGTATCTTTCCGGAATGAAATTCACCGGAGAGGTATATGCGATGAAGGAGGGCGAGATTGCGTTTCCAAATCAGCCGATAATAACAGTCGTTGGTCCGATGATAGAAGCCCAGGTGCTGGAAACGCCGATTCTGTGCATAATGAACCACCAGATGGCAGTCGCCACAAAGGCATCCAGGGTATGCAGGGCAACCAACCGCCCCGTCAGCGAATTCGGTTCGCGCCGTGCACACGGCCCCTGGGCTGCAAAATATGGAGCCAAAGCCGCGATAATAGCAGGATGTGCCAATACGTCCAACATCCTCACGGGTATGGAATACGGATGCGGAAGCACCGGAACTATGGCCCACAGCTACGTGACATCGTTCGGCAGCACGGTAGAAGGAGAGCACCAGGCCTTCAGCCAATATATAAAGTCGCACAGGGGTGAGCCCCTCATAATGCTGATTGACACTTACGATTCGCTCAAATGCGGCGTTCTGAACGCTATGAGGGCATTCAAGGAGAACGGAATAGACGATTCCTACCCCCAGGGCTACGGAATAAGGCTCGACAGCGGAGACCTTGCCTATCTTTCCATTCAGGTAAGGGAGATTCTGGACGAAAACGGCTTCAAGGCCTGCAAAATCTTCGCGACAAACTCCCTCGACGAATATCTTATATCAGACCTCGAAAGGCAGGGTGCCTGCATCGATTCGTATGGAGTGGGAGATGCGATTGCAACAAGCAAGGACGCTCCCTGTTTCGGCAATGTCTACAAGCTTGTCCAGATTGACGGAAAGCCCGTCCTGAAGATGTCTGAAGACAAAATAAAGCTCACCAATCCGGGTTTTCAGATCACCTACCGCATTTCAAAAGGAGACATCTACAAGGCGGATGTCACCTGCCTCAGGGGCGATGAACTGTCAAAGGCAATAGAAAACGGAGAGAAATTCACGATTCACGACGAATACGACCTCTACAAATTCAAGACTTTCGAGGCCGGTGAATATACGGCAAAGGCTTTGCAGGAAAAAGTTATGGAAGGTGGCAGAAGATGTGCGGAAATCCGCACGATAGGTCAGAAGAAGGCTTACTATCAGGAATGTCTCTCCCACCTGAGTTCAAGCGAAAAGCGTCTTATCAATCCCCACTACTACAAGGTGGACATTTCAGACGATCTGAGCAAAGTGAAATTGGATATAATAAACAGGCTTGTCCGCGAAATAAACGAATACAGCAAATGACAACAAAGGATTCAGCTCTTGTCGTAGTTGATATGCTCTACGACTTCATAGACGGCACTCTTGCCTGCAAGAATGCGCAAGAAGCTGTGGATGAAGCACTTTCATTGATTCTTGAGGTACGAGGCTCTGAAGAGGGCGAAGATGATTGCGGCATATTCGGAGGTTTCCCGGTTCTTTTTGTGAGAGACAGTCATCCGGCAGACCATTCTTCATTTTCGGAATTTGGCGGAACCTGGCCTTCACACTGCGTAAAAGGCACAAGAGGAGCTCAAATTCACGAAAAACTCAAGGACTATGCCTCGGAAGAACTAACTTTCTACAAAGGCTGCGACAAGGCTCAGGAGCAATATTCGGGCTTCGACGGCAGGAATTCTGCCGGGCAGTCTCTCGGCGAAATCCTTGAACTTCTCGATATCAAGACAGTCCACGTATGCGGAATAGCGACAGAATATTGCGTTAGAAACACAGCGGAAGACCTCCTCAAGGCAGGATTCGAAGTAGTTCTTCATTCCGCCGCCCTCGCCTATGTGGATTATGACGGTCACGTAAAGGCCCTCGAAGAGATGAAGGCAGAAAACATCACTGTTATCTGATGATGCACAAAGCGACAAGAAGATTTCTGGTTCCGACCGTTCTGGTGGCACTGGCCGCAGTCCAATCCTTCGGGATAGACTCCGGAAGGGCGGTGCTGTTCCATAAAGACCCCCTCGACACTCTGAAGGCACGCCACGAATCTTTGCAGCCGTCCGACACCATCACAGCGGCAACAGACACTCTCCAGGCCAAAGACAGCATTGCCCTCATAGACTCTCTCGCCGCATTGGATTCTCTCGAAATGGCCGACAGCGTCATTTTCAATCCACGCGACACCATAACCATTCCGGACAGTCTCGAATTCAAGGACCCCTTCAAGTTCAAGTATTTCTACGCCATAAGGGATACCGCGACTATGAGGGCCACAAAAGACACCCTCATTGCAAAAGGTGATTCTCTCGAACTTGTACGTCTGGACTCGCTTTTCATCAAGGATTCGACGGAAGTCGCAAAGTGGAAACACCTCGTATGGTACAATTCGCTCTCCAAAAAAGAGCGCAAGGCCTATGATTACGAGCAGGCTCTGCCCGGCATAATACACAGAGCAGACAGCATACTTGCAAGAAAGGACAGCATCAAGCAGCACAAGGATTCCGTAAAGGACGCCACTCCCCGAATATTGGAATGCTACGCCTTCCCGGACACCCTTCTCTACAAAAGGATGGTCGTGTGGAAGCACGACAGGAAATTCAACGACGTCAATTTCGAGACTCTCGACACGTCGTACAACTATCATTTCAACGACTACGCCTTCCTCAAGAAAGACGTAAATGCCACATATCTCGGTGTGATAGGCTCGCCCACGCAGAATTTCAACTGGTTCAAGAGGGATGTGGAAGAGGACGTAAGTTTCTATACGCCCTACCAATGCTATTCATACACTCCGGAAAGTCTGCCGATGTACAACACAAAGACGCCTTATACGGAGCTTGCATACTGGGGCACCCTTTTCTCCGACTCGCAAAAGGAGGAGTCCAACGTCAAGATACTCACCACCCAGAACATCACTCCGGCCCTCAACATCCATCTGGAATATTCAAGGACGGGAAGCAAGGGAGTACTCAAGAACGAAAGCGTCAATAACAGGACGGCAGTGGCCGCCGCCAACTATATGGGCAAGAAATACACTATGCACGGCGGATTCATCCACAACAAAGTGGAAAAGACAGAAAACGGCGGAGCCATAGATGACAGCGGCCAGGGATTCAACTGGATAAGGGACACGACGATAGACGCAAGGGAAATATCCGTACGCCTCAGTTCAGCCTCGAATTTCATCAAAAAATCCACATTCTTTGTAGACCAGACATACCGCATTCCCTTCACGTTCCTCGAGAAACTGGGAAAGAAAGACAAAGCGGATTCCCTCCTGCCTGCCCCGACAAAGGAAACTCCCCAGATAGACACAATCAACAGAGATGTGACTACGGCATTCATCGGACACGCATCAGAGTTGTCATTCTTCAAGAAGATTTACGAGGATGAAATATCTCTAAGCGACAATACAGGGCGAGAATTCTACAACAACAATTTCTACATAAACCCCACCCAAAGCCTCGATTCGATGAGAGTGATGAGGTTCGAGAACAAGGCTTTCATAAGGCTCCAGCCCTGGAAAGAAGACGGAATAGTGTCGAAACTCGATGTCGGAATAGGAGACAAACTGCTGAACTATTCCACTTTCGACCCCCTCTCATACGTATCAGGAGCGTCCACAGCCGTGCAGAATTCAGTGTATCTGTATGCAGGAGCAAAAGGACAGTACAAATCCTACTTCGTGTGGGATGCAGACGGAAGCTATACTTTCCTCGGCAGCGAGCTCAACGATTTCGGCATCCACGCCAATGCCCGGATGAATTTCTATCCTTTCAGGCGCTACAAAAACAGCCCTGTAAGCATCAGTGCATCATTCAGGCAGGATTTGAAAGAGCCGGAATACTACGAGCAGCATCTGTACACAAACCATTACAGATGGGACAATGAATTCAGCAAGATCTCGACGACAAGAATAGAAGCCTCGGCCGAAGTTCCCCTCTGGAAGCTCAAGCTGGAGGCCGGATATGCCCTTCTTGCCAACAATATCTACTATGACACGCTTGCCATAGTAAGGCAGAACACAACTCCTATGAGCGTATTCAGCGCCGCCCTTTCAAAGGAATTCGTCCTCTGGAAATTCCACCTTGACAACAGGCTTCTGCTGCAGAAATCATCAAATGAAGAGGTTATGCCGCTTCCTTTGTTTGCCGCAAATCTCAAGTATTTTTTCCAGTTTGACGTGAAGAAAAATGTGATGCAGATGCAGCTGGGAGCCAATGCCTGGTACACGACAAAATGGTATGCACCGGCATACAGCCCCGCCCTGGGACAATTCTACAATCAGACAGAAGCAAAATACGGAAACTCGCTATATATAGACCTGTTTGCAAACATCCAGTGGAAGAGGGCCTGCATATTCGTAAAATGGATAAACGCAGGTATGGGATGGCCATTCGAAGAGGCAGACTACTTCTCTGCCCATCACTATATCAGGCCGCAGAGAGTGATAAAGGTAGGAATATTCTGGCCGTTCTATACGCAGCCTTCAAACAAGGGCAAAGCGCCGAAGAAGCCGCAAGTGGAGGCACAAGGCGGGGGCCCCTCAATCAACAGAAAATGACAGAAAAGACAAAGAGCCTGATTGTCGCCCTGATTCTGGGAGTGCTGGCAGCGGGTAGCATAATTGCAGAACACATCGTCTCGGAAGCAAGGAAGCCTGAAAAGAACATTTTCGAAGGCAGGACATTGAGATGCGTCATCGACCTTCACAATGACCTCAGAAACAAGGGCCTTCACGGCGGTCTGAATTACGAGTTGCTGGAATGTCTTGCCGCAGAAAAAGGCTGTTCAATCACGATTACAAGGGCAGAAGAAGACTGGAGAGATTCTCTTGAAGCAGGTTCTCTGGACCTGGCTGTTCTCGAGAAAAATGCCCTTACAGACAGCTGTATTGTCATTTATCCGGACAGTATGGCCGTATGGGTGATGCACAAGGACAGTGTGGAAGTTTCAAAAAAGATCCGCGAATGGCTGAGCAGGAAAAAGAAGGACGGCGAATATTACGACCTCAGGGAAAAATATTCGAGAAGATACAATCCCTTCAAAAGTGCGCACAGCGGCGAGCACAGCACAATATTGAGCCCATACGACGAAACAATAAGGCATTATGCCGACAGCATAGGCTGGGATTGGAGGCTTGTTTCGGCAGTAATTTACAATGAATCAAAATTTTCCATTCTTTCCGGCTCCAATGCGGGAGCATCCGGGCTTATGCAGATTATGCCTTCACTTGCCGGTAAATATCAGATAGACAATCTTCTGGACCCGAAAAAAAACATCAAGGCGGGAACAAGGCACCTCTCAAGCATCGAAGAAAGATACAGGAAGGCCGGATATTCCGAAAAGGAATGCCTCAACTTCACCCTGGCGGCCTATAATGCCGGAATAGGAAGAATCCACGACTGCATATGCCTTGCCGATGCCCTGGGCTTTGACAAAAAGAAATGGGATGACATTGTGGAAGTGATTCCCTTTATGTCAAAACTGGACTCCCTCGACTGTTCGGACACAGTCCGTCTGGGCACTTTCAAAGGCACAGAAACGATAAATTTCGTCAAGAATGTTCTTGCTACATACGAAGCTATGTGCAAAATCGCTCCACTCGAAGTGGAAGAAGACAATCAATCCACGCGGACTGTATCTGCCGGATCCACTTTGGAAATGAAGTGACAAGGTATCCTGAGGCACAGCATAATCGCAAAATAGGAAATCACATCTGCAAGGACAAGCACGAGCCAGTTTATCCTGACCGGTACGAATGAGATGAAATAATTGTCCGGATTGAGATGAATTAGGTGGAACTGCGACTGAAGAATACAGAAAAGCAGCGCCGCAGCCGTTCCCAGGGCCATTCCTTTCAGCACAAGTTCAGAAGATACCGTAAGGAAGACCTTCGCTATCGATTTGTCTTTCATACCAAGAGCCTTCAGCGTGCCTATCGTCGAGATATTCTCGAAAAGCATTATGAGAAGCCCCGATATCATATTGAAGCCGGCCACTATCGTCATCAGAACGAGGATGACAACCATATTGAGGTCTATCAGATTGAGCCAGTCGAAAAGCTGGGGATATTTGGCAACGGAAGATGTTGCATAAACAGGCACTTCGTCATCTGACTCGTATAGATTTGCCGTTGCACCGGCCTCTTCACAAGCAGCCTCTATTCCTTTGGAGTCGTTCCTGCCTTCTTCCAGAAAGACCTCCAGAGATGACACCTGACCTTCATTCCAGCCGTTGAGTCTCTGCATATCAGAAAGCGGCACATACACTACAAGCTTGTCACTTTCTTCCAATATTCCATTATAGATGCTTTCGACAGTGAAATTCCTCACCTTTATCTTGTCGTTTCCAACAAAATATGTCTGGAGCCTTTCGCCTTCATTTACGCCAAGAAGGTTCGACAATTTCCTTGGAACAGAAACCGGAAAAGAAATGGAAGTATCTGAGGGACAATAAGAATCAGTGCCCTTGAAGAGCACTCCGTGGATATTCTCGCCACTTTTGATGACGCCGTCCCTGTATATCGCGCCTTCGATCTTTTTCACTCCGTGCATCTTTTCGACATAAGGCAGATATGCCGGATGTCTTTCTATCGGAGAAGAATCATCGACAATATTCTGGCTTATGGGAAGAAACTGGACATCTCCTGAAATTGACGACACGCCCTTTCTTATCTCGCTCCTGAAACCCGATGCAATGGCAACGGCAAGAGTCATCACGAGAAAACTCACCATAATGCACACAAGCGGCAGTTTTCCCTTGAAACGGAGTCTTGATGCTATGAATGTCGAGGCGTCCTTTTTCATCATTTGAGCGAATCCAATCTTATCTGCGCCTGAAGTTTTTCCGTTTCGTTTCCATATTTGGCCATCATCGGAAGATACTTCTTCATCAGTTTCTTGTCTTTCTCGAGAAGGGCAATATTTACGCAGCTCTTTATCGCCGTCATATCGTCAGGCTTGATTTTCAGGGCTTTGTCGTACATCTTTAGCCCCTTCTTCAAATCCTTCGTCGCAACATAATAGGCTGCTATATTATCCATATAATCAGACATTTGCGGATATTTGGAAAGCATTTTCTCCGACACCGTCTTGAAAGCGTTCAGCGCCGTCGGCGTGCCGATGGAATAGAAAAGGTAGCAATATTCCTGAATTATCTGATGGAAATCATCCCTCAGAAGTTCTGCTCCGCCATAAGTCCACTTGATGCCGGCATTGTCATCGTCTATGACTTTCATAAGTTCTGAAAAGGCCATATCGGGGCTATCCTTTTCATATTCCACAAGAGTCGTTATTTTCTCTGCCCTTATGTCTATCTTTTCGGGATTGAGAGAGATTACCTTGTCTATATATTTGAAGGACTTGGCCAGAAGTTCCTCATCAAAGACTGTTTCCTGAAAATAATACACAGGAGCGCCTGCAGAGTCTTTCAGCTCCATAACAGGATTGCGGCCGAGATACTTTTTCTCGCTTTTGGCGACAATCTCCGAAGTCTTCGACTTGAGATAGTAGTAATCGGATTTTGCCTTGAGCATATCCGTATTGAGCGAATCGTCTTTTTCCCAGTTGTTGAGCGTTGTCTCCACACCCACTCCGTCGGCCCCTACACGGGCAACCAGCGATTCGTATCTCTTTTTCCAGTCTGTCGTCTGCGAAAATGCAGTCGCAGCCATCACTGTGCCGCAAAGCAGCGACAACAAAATTTTCTTCATCATCATTCTATATCCATTCTTATCCTTCGGGAAAGGGGATGCAGATTATTTATCCTCGTTCCCATATTTTTCACAAAACCGAGCGGAACGCCCTTGTACCTGATCAGAACTATGCCCAAAGGGGCATCCTCCAGCAGGAATGTATCCTTGTGCAGAAAAGACAAAGCCGTCTTTTTGTCGACTTCCGCACTCGGAAAGGCTTCATCCGAGAGCTTTATGCACAAAGCCAGATCTTCATCCGGAACAAGTTCTCCCCTCTTCACATAGTTTCCTACGGCACAACCGGCTGAAACTACGGAAAGTCTTTCTTCCAGAGCGGCGGCATCCTGCGCGATATTTGCCGGCACCGCTATCACAAGGCCGCCTTTTTCCTTTTCTGTCATCTCTATGCTGAAAAGAGGCGCCAGCCTTTTTGAGGCCTCGAACTTTCCGCGCACCTTCACTCTCATCTCTTCTTCAGGAGAAATTTTCCTGAGGGCTGAGCAATACTGACCTTCGCCCGGGACAAGGCCGGGAACAAGGCTGTAGCCGTATTTTGTCTTGATGATTCCATCCGGCGGAAGTTCATCGCAACACACTTCGGCGCCCAGATTTTCCATTATCCAGCCTGCGTTGAGGTCATTTTCATCACTGTTGAATGTGCAGGTGGAATATATCAACGTTCCTCCCTGCTTCAGGGCCGGCCAGACGTCTGCGACGATTCTTTTCTGACGGGATGCGCAAAGTGCGACATTGTCCTCCGACCACTGCCTGAGCGCCTCGTCGTCTTTTCTGAACATTCCCTCGCCGGAGCAGGGAACATCGGCAATCACTATGTCAAAAAAGCCCTTGAGAGAGGAAAAATCCTTGGGATCGTTCGTTGTAACGACGACATTGGGGTCGCCCCATTTGGCGACGTTGTCTGCAAGAACAGTGGCCCTCTTTCTCATCGGTTCGTTCGCGACGAGCAGAAAATCATCTCCATAAACGCTTCTGAGTGATGCGGCGACGTCTGTCGTCTTCCCTCCCGGGGCCGCACAAAGATCGAGCACCCGCACCCTTTTGACATCGGGCAGGACCTTTCTCAACACTTCACCCACAAACATAGCCGAAGAGTCCTGGACATAATATACTCCGGCGTGAAAAAGGGGATGGAGGGTAAACACGGGACGTTCCGTCAAAATGTGGCCCCACGGGCTCCAGGGCACTTTTTCTGCCCCTTCCAGTATAGGCAGATGAACGCCTTCACACTTGGATGGATTGAGTCTTACGGACGTTGCCGCAGGCTCTTTCATTGCACAAAGGAATGCCTCTGCGGCAGGTTTTCCTACCGCTTCCTCAAGCCTTCTGACAAATGCCGCATCCATCTAATTCTGAGGGAATCCTCCCTTCATTTTTTCCATCATCGAGGGATCGATACCCTCGGGCATACGTCCTTCCGATACGGCTGCAAGGCCGTCGACTATCTTGTCGAGGACATCCTTTATCTTGCCGCCGAGCATCATCTTCATCATAAAATTGAGGTCGGCCTCGACCTTTATCGAAAATGCGGTTTTGTCGGCAGGACCGATGGCGTCAAAGAAAAGAGTGATCTTGAAAGCAAAAGGAGCTCCGTAATCGACAAGTTCTATACGTGAGTAGGGATTTCTCGAGAACACCTTCGCACCTATGCTGTAGCCCTGTACATTGACTTTTATAGTGTCATAGTCGGCCTCGATCATATCTTTTTTGTCTTCCGGCAGCATCATCGAGAAATTTCTCATATCGACAAACGACATATAGAGCTCGAAAGGAGACTTCGAGACCGTTCCTGTTTTGCTTTTATACTCTGTCATAACTATATTTGCAGCGTCACTTGAGACGTCAACCTGCAAATATAATCAATAATATGGTTCACAAGATTTTTTTCGAAAATAAATGTCTGGTGATATATCCGCGCGAAATGAAGACAATCCCGGAGGGTGACATTTTCATACCTTCGGACGATGTGGAAAGCTCATACAGAAAGGTCTGCGCCGGATTCAAGGAAGTGTATGCAGCGGGAGGGCTTGTCTGCAGCGACGGTTCATCCTGCCTTCTCATACGCAGAAACGGCCTCTGGGACCTTCCCAAGGGGCATCAGGAAGAAGGAGAAGACATCGAAACGACTGCGCTCAGGGAAGTTCAGGAGGAAACAGGCGTGAACGGGCTTGAAATGGGAAACCTCATCTGCATCACCGATCACTGCTACAGGATAAACGGAATATGGCATCTCAAACACACGAGTTGGTATGAAATGTTCTGTAAAAATGGCGGATCGCTCAGTCCCCAGACAGAAGAAGGCATCACAGAAGCGGTATGGGTGAGCGAATCAGAACTGCCTTCCTGCCTCGAAAACACATATTCCTCCATAATCGAAGTTTTCAAAAATTTTCTTGAAACAGCGAAACAAATTTCAAAAAAAGGAGTATAATATATATGTATCCCCCGAATATGGGATAACAGAGCGTGTTTATGAAACTTTCACAATTCCAATTCGAACTTCCCCAGGAAAAAATTGCCACCAATCCCCCCAGATGGCGCGACGAGTGCAAACTTATGGTCCTCCACAAGGACACAGGAGAGATTGAGCACAAATTGTTCAAGAATATCATCGACTATTTCGAAAAGGGCGACACTTTCGTTCTGAACAACACAAAAGTCTTTCCAGCAAGGCTTTACGGAAACAAGGAGAAGACCGGTGCTTCGATAGAGGTGAACCTTCTGAGGGAACTCAACAGAGAACAGAGGCTTTGGGATGTAATAGTCGATCCCGCCAGAAAGATAAGGATAGGCAACAAACTCTACTTCGGCGAGGACGAAAGTCTTGTCGCAGAGGTGATTGACAACACAACATCAAGGGGAAGGACACTCCGTTTCCTCTTCGACGGTCCTTATGAGGAATTCAAGCAGGCGCTTTTCTCTTTGGGGCAGACACCTATCCCTGCCTGGGTAAAGACAGAAATCTCCCCGGAAGACGCAGAGAATTATCAGACCATCTTTGCCACAGAGGAAGGTGCGGTAGCTGCTCCTGCAGCAGGCCTGCATTTCAGCAGGGAGCTCCTCAACAGAATGATACTCAAAGACATAAATAAAGTCTTCATCACTTCTCATATGGGCATAGGCCATTTCCGCAACGTCGATGTGGAAGACCTCTCAAAGCACAAGATGGACTCCGAAAGGCTGATAATCACTCCCGAAGCCGCAAAAAGCATCAACGATACCAAGCACAACGGCCACAAGGTGCTCGCGGTGGGAGTCACAGTGATCAGAGGTCTCGAAACATTCTGCACGACAAACGACGAGGTGAATCCTTACGACGGCTGGACAAACAAATTCATTTTCCCGCCGTACAGATTCTCTGTTCCCAGCGCAGTAGTTTCCAACTTCCACCGTCCCGGCTCCACGATGCTTATGTCGGTAGCCGCGTTCGGCGGGCACGAAAAAGTAATGAAAGCTTACGAGACAGCTCTCGAGATGGATTACAAATTCGGTCCCTACGGAGACGCCCTCCTTATAATTTGATTTTTTACAATCACTTCGATTCTTCAGTAATTGTAAATACTTTTTCTTATCAGAGACGATTTTCATTGACGGGAAATCGTCTCTGAATTATTTTTGCGGCTATGGAAAACTATGAAGAAAAAGTATGCTGCCTCGCGCTTGGCAAAGCGCTTGGCTCCGAGCCCAGGATAGCAGTGGCTCTCGTCGAAAAACTCGGCTCCGCAAAAGCCGTCTGCAGCCTTTCTGCAAAAGATCAGGAAGAACTTCTCGGACCCTACGCAAGGACCTTCCGCCTTATGGGGAGAGTGGATCTTGAAGATGCAGCAAAAGAATTGGATTCGCTGGAAAAATACGGCAGCAGGTATGTCTGTATCACCGAAAAGGAATATCCTCAGAATCTCAAGGAATGCGAAGATCCGCCCGTAGGCCTGTACCTGAGGGGTTCGTCCGCGACGGCAGGGATTTTCGATGCCGGCAGGCCGTTCATATCCATAGTGGGCACAAGAAATATGACGCAATACGGAGAGGTCTGGTGCAACAGGATAGTGGAAGCTCTCGCCCAAACAGACAAAAGACCTACGATAGTCAGCGGTCTTGCATACGGGATAGACATTACAGCACACAAAAAAGCCCTTGAATGCGGACTCCCTACCATAGCCTGTATGGCAACGGGGGTGGATTCCGTATATCCCTGGAGGCATATCCCGGTAGCCGAATCGATATGCAAATCGGCAGACAGCGCCCTTGTGAGCGACTTCCAGCTCGGATGCGCCCCCCTGAGGCCGAATTTCCTCAGGAGAAACAGGATAATAGCCGGACTTTCGCAGGTTACGGTAATAGTGGAATCAAAAGCAAAAGGCGGGGCTATGGTGACTTCAGATCTCGCTTTTTCCTATGGCAGAGAGGTTTATGCCCTTCCCGGCAGAGCAGATGATGTCTGTTCACTCGGATGCAACCGCCTGATAAAGGCAAAAATGGCCGAGGCGATTTACGATGAAAACAGTTTTCTCGAAAGCATCGGCCTCATAAGCAAGGAGCGTCCGTGCAACAGAAGGTCCTCCATAAAGGATATTTTGGCAAAGATGTACTCTAATTCCAGGAGTCAGGAAGAGATTAAGATAATGGAAATAATTATGAATGAGATAATTAAAGACAGAGGAGCGAGTATCGATGAAATATGCGGAAGGTCCGGTCTGAGTCATAGGCAGGTGAGCATATATTCGGCACTTCTGGAAGGTGACGGGCTGATTTCGATAGACCTTCTTCAGAGGTGCAGCGCATTGATAAAATGATTACCTTTGCATATTATGTTCATCGACACTCACACTCACCTGTACGACGAAGCCTTCGCCCCTGAAGAAGACTCGGCTGTACTTCGCGCCGCAGAGGCCGGCGTCGGAAAATTGATCCTGCCGGACACAGACACCAAAGTCCGCGCTTCCCTTTTCGCTCTGGCAAGAAGGCATCCGGGTGTGGCATATGCCACTTTGGGCCTGCATCCGGAAGAAGTAAGGGAAAATTGGAAGGATGAAATGAAAGCCCTGCAGGAATGGCCGGACAAAGACATTGTGGCCATAGGAGAAATCGGCCTTGACTATCACTGGAGCAGGGAATTCGAGAAAGAACAGGGTATTGTATTCAGGGAGCAGCTTGAAATGGCATCCTGCCTGAATCTGCCCGTAATCGTCCACGTACGCGATGCTATGGAGGCGACTCTGAAAGTGCTCAGGGAGATGAAACATCTGAATCTCCGGGGTGTGATGCACGCCTACAGCGGCAGCATCGAAAGTTTCAGGGAGATTCAGAAACTGGGAGACTGGTATGTCGGTATCGGCGGCGTATTGACGTACAAGAAAGCATCCATTGCAGAGACAATTAAAGACATTCCGCTCGAAAGGATATTGCTCGAGACAGATTCGCCCTATCTCACGCCGGTGCCTTTCAGGGGCAAGAGGAACGAAAGCAGCTACATTCCCGTCATTGCTGAGAAAGTGGCCGTCTGCAAGGAAATATCAATTGAAGAAGTCGAGGCCACAACGACCTCGAATGCAGAAAAACTTTTCAGAATCTGAGGGGAGAATTATCAAAGTAGTCGGAAAATAATTCAATTTCGCTCAAATCTTATTGCCAAGTGAAAAAAAATTGCTAAATTGCACCGCTTTTTAGGGTAAATGCGCCCGGAGGCTTATGAAGATAATAACAACTCAATACATTATTAATTAAAAACACACAAAAACAATTATGAAAAAAATTTTCATGTTTTTGGCAGTTGCAGGCCTTATGGCTGTTTCTGCACAGTATGCAGCAGCTCAGGACGAGCAGGCTGCAGAACCGACGGCAACTGAGCAGGTAGCTGCTGACGACGACGCCGAGTTCGATCCCTTCAACGCCCCCACAGAGGACGTTCCTTTCCATCAGGCTCTTAAGACCAAGTTCATCGAGGGTGGCCCCGGCTTCATGACTCTCGTTATACTCTGTCTTATCTTCGGTCTTGCAATCGCAATCGAAAGAATCCTTTATCTCACTCTTTCAAAGACCAACACAAAGAAGCTCCTCGCCGACATCGAGAGTGCTCTCGATGAGAAAGGTGTAGAAGGCGCTCTCGAGGTTTGCCGCAATACTCGCGGTCCTGTAGCCAGCATCTTCTATCAGGGTCTCTCAAAGATGGATCAGGGCATCGACGTAGTTGAAAAGAACATCATCTCTTACGGCAGCGTTCAGCAGAGCCAGATGGAGAAAGGTCTCTCTTGGGTAGGTCTTTTCATCGCAATCGCTCCTTCACTCGGATTCTTGGGAACAGTCGTAGGTATGGTTCAGGCATTCGACGCCATCCAGGCAGCAGGTGATATCTCTCCTAACGTCGTTGCAGGTGGTATGAAGGTCGCTTTGATCACAACCATCGGTGGTTTGATCGTAGCCGTTATCCTCCAGCTCTTCTACAACTACATTCTTTCTCAGATCGACACCCTCACTATCGAAATGGAGGATGCATCTATATCATTGGTTGACCTTCTTGTAAAATACGAGAACAAGAAATAAATTCCTCTCACGATGAATTATACTAAAATAATCAAATGCATAATGTGGGTGCTTCTGGCAATCGGAGTTCTCATCATTGGATACGGAGCCTTGGCAGGCCTCACATCTTCTGATGCCCTTCCGATCGACCTGATGCTCTACTGGTCGTATGCACTTATCGCCATTGCAATCCTCGCGATTGTAGTCATCGGCATAATTGTTACGGCAAAGAATGGTGTCAAAGGCCTTATCAGACTTGCAGCCGTTGTGGTTGGAGCCGTAGCCATCGTCGCCATTGCATACCTTGTTGCTCCCGGCAAGGAAGCTGTCGGCCTTGTAAGCGCCGTGCCTCCTACTGCGAGCACGCTCAAGCTCACGGACACTGTCCTCATTCTTACGTATGCAGCTTGCGCTTGTGCAGTTGTAACTATCATCTACAGCGCAATTTCAAACTCTGTACGTAAATAAAGATTTTTCACCATGGCTAAGAAAACACCAGAGATAAACTCAAGTTCAACAGCGGACATAGCGTTCCTGCTCCTGTGCTACTTCCTGATGACTACAACAATGGGTACACAGGCAGGTCTCCAGCGCCGCTTGCCTCCTATTCCCGATCCCAATCAGAAAGTGGAGGACCAGAAAGTTAACCGTCGCAACATCATTCTTGTGAGGATTAACTCTGCAGACAAACTGTTTGCTGGTAGCGAGCCTATGGATGTCAGTCTTTTGAAGGATAAGATCAAGGAATTCCTTTCCAACCCCACAGACGACCCCAACCTCCCCGAAAAGGAGCTCAAGGCCATCGAGGGATTCGGCAACGCAATGGTTTCAAAGGGTGTGATATCCCTTCAGAACGACCGCGGTACTTCATATCAGGCCTATATAGCAGTTCAGAATGAGCTTGTAAAGGCCGTGAACGAGCTTCGCGACGAGTTCTCGATTGCAAACTACGGAAAGAAATACTCACGTCTTAGTGAAGATCAACAGGAAATAGTCAGAAAGGCAGTGCCTCAGCAGATATCAGAGGCAGAGCCCAAGGACGTTGCAAAGAAATAACAATCAGGAGGAAAAGATTATGTCAAAATTCAAACAGGGCGGCAAGAAAGAAATGCCCGCAATAAGCACATCATCACTCCCTGATATCGTGTTCATGCTTCTGTTCTTCTTTATGGTGACAACACAGATGAGGGAAACAGAGAACAAAGTATCTGTAAAGCTCCCTACAGCATCAGAAGTTGTCAAACTCGAAAGAAAAGACCTGACATCATATATCAACATCGGTTCTCCTGTAAAACATTTGCAGGCACAGTTCGGTACAGATGCACGAATCCAGCTCAACGACTCTTTCAAGACAGTCGATGACATCCGTGACTTCGTAGCCGCAGAACGCGATGCAATGAGTGAGGCAGACAGATCATTTATGACAGTTTCTATCAGGGCTGACGAAAACGTCAGAATGGGTATCGTTACAGATGTAAAGCAGGAGCTCAGAAGATGCTCTGCGCTGAAGATTATGTACGCGGCAACCAAACCTGCAAAGGAATAAGCAAATGCATAGCAGAAAAAGAGGCTGGCTGTTATGTCAGCCTCTTTTTTTAAAAGCTCTCTTAACAAGCAAAAAATGGAAACAATCGCAAGAGTCAAAGTAAAAGACCTCCTTACAGAAAAACCGGGAGTAAAAGTACTGGCAAAAGGTTGGGTAAGGACCAAAAGAGGCAATAAAAACGTAGCGTTCATAGCGCTCAATGACGGTTCAACAATATACAACATACAGATAGTCGTCGACAAGGAAAAATTCGACGAGGGCATACTTTCCAAGATATCGACAGGTGCCTGCATAGGCGTTCAAGGCGAACTCGTAGAGTCCGTAGGAAGCGGCCAGGCCGTTGAAATTCAGGCGGAAAGCATAGAAATTTACGGAGAATGCGATCCTGTAAGGTATCCGCTCCAGAAGAAAGATACGTCGTTTGAGTATCTCAGAACCGTTGCCCATATGAGGCCCAGGACAAACACATTCGGTGCTGTGCTGAGGATAAGGAACCAGATGGCTTTCGCGATTCACGAATATTTTCACTCAAAGGGTTTCGTATATCTCAATACTCCCCTCATTACGGCATCGGACTGTGAGGGAGCCGGCCAGATGTTCCAGGTAACCACTCTCGACCTCGAAAACATTCCCAGAAACAAAAAGGGCGGAGTTGATTTTGCCCAGGATTTCTTCGGAAAGCAGACAAGCCTCACGGTAAGCGGACAGCTCGAAGGAGAGCTCGGAGCTACAGCCCTTGGCGAAATATATACTTTCGGCCCTACATTCAGGGCAGAAAACTCAAACACTCCGCGCCACCTTGCCGAATTCTGGATGATAGAGCCGGAGATGGCCTTCTATGACATCAACGACAATATGGACCTCGCAGAGGACTTCATCAAGCATCTTGTACAGTATGCCATAGACAATTGCTACGACGATATCAAGTTCCTCAACGACCGCTACGACAACGAACTTCTCGAGCGTCTTGCAAGTGTCCTCTCCACAGACTTCGTAAGACTTGAGTACACAGAAGGAATAAAGATTCTCGAAGAAGCCATTGCAAACGGAGTGAAATTCGAATATCCCGTATATTGGGGCGTCGACCTTCAGAGCGAGCACGAAAGATATCTCGTCGAGAAACATTTCTGCAAACCCGTCATTCTCACAGGTTATCCCAAGGATATCAAGGCCTTCTATATGAAGCAGAATGAAGACGGCAAGACTGTAAGGGCTATGGATGTCCTCTTCCCGAAGATCGGCGAAATAATAGGTGGTTCAGAAAGAGAGTCATCACTCTCCAAACTGGAAGCAAGAATTGAAGAACTTCAGATGAGCCGCAAGAATCTCGAGTGGTACATAGACACAAGACGTTTCGGCTCCTGCCCTCACAGCGGTTTCGGACTCGGATTCGAAAGGCTCCTTCTCTTTGTTACAGGAATGGCAAACATCAGGGATGTCATACCTTTCCCCAGAACTCCCAAAAACGCAGAATACTAAAAAATGCTCATAATAGGAATTGCCGGCGGCTCAGGGTCCGGAAAAACGACAGTTGTAAAAGCGATAACGGAAAAGCTCAACAAAAGAGTGGTTGTTATTCCTCAAGATTCTTATTACAAGGATCTTGAGCATCTTTCCGCCGAGGAGAAGAAAGTGCACAACTTCGACCACCCCGATTCTATAGATTGGGAACTCCTTTGCCGGCAGATAAAGGATCTGAGAGAAGGCAAATCCATTGAGCAACCGGTATATTCATACATCACCTGCGGCAGAAGCAAGACAGAAACGGTAAAAATTGTCCCGGCAGATGTAATTATCATCGAAGGAATACTGATATACACCTGCCCGGAGCTCAGAAACCAGCTCGACATCAAACTCTTCGTCGATGCAGACGATGATATGAGGCTTATGAGAATCATAACAAGAGATATGGTTGAAAGGGGCAAGACAGTTGAAGCGGTAATAGAGCGTTATATCAAGACGGTAAAGCCTATGTATCATCAATTCATCGAGCCTTGCAAACGTTACGCAGATGTGATAATACCTCAGGGAGGCCACAATAAAGTAGCCATAGACATTATCACGGCCAAAATAGAGAAAGCTCTAGCAAATGAGGATTGACAGAGAAGACAAAGCAGGATTATATATCACCATCATATTCCATTTGGTGGTGATAATTGTTCTGCTATGTGTTCAGATAGGCAAAGAACTGGCAAAAGAAAACACCTTCGTCCTCGATTTCACCAAACAGGAGCAGATAGAGAAAGAGAAGAAGGAAGAAGCATTCAAAGAGGACATAAGCCGCAAACTTGACGAACTCCTCAGCAGCGCCCCCTCATACAATGCAAGAGATGTCAGGAATTTGGCGGTCGATGCAGGTTCCAGGCTCAAAGACGACCGCAACACTAATGCAGATGAGCTTTACAAAGAAGCAAAAAGGCTTCAAGACGAGCTGAAAGGAGGCAAATCTGCAATAGAAGAAAATGCAGAAGATGAAACAGTGGACATCTCAAACCACGAAAACAAGTCCTCAGAGAAAAAAGAATACAAAGGGCCTTCTGTATTGTCATACATCCTTGACGGCCGCAAGGCAAGCCACCTCAGCATCCCCGCTTACAGATGTATGGGAGGAGGTCAGGTGACAGTCATTATAGGAGTGAACAATTCCGGAACAGTAGTGGAAGCCAAAATACTCGAGGCTTCATCAAGCGACGATACCTGCCTTCGCAACTATGCGATAAGGGCAGCCCGCCTTTCAAAATTTTCTGCGTCATCATCAGCCCCGGCAAAGCAGATGGGCGAGATAGTATATCAATTCATCGCCCAATAATATGGCCGACTGCTTCGGGAAATTCCCCAAGCAGTCGACGCGGTTCTGACCCAGTTACCAATATCCCACAGGAGTGCAGCGTCAAGCAGTAA
>R06__coassemble_95_pt1 | contig 34205 bp, 23 predicted proteins | sample R06__metabat2_low_PE_030 | metagenome-assembled genome bin R06 | reverse complement strand
GGCCTTGTTCCTTTCGTTCTGGGCAAGTTGTCTTGTACTTTCGGCAAGGTCGTGCACCATACGGTTGTAGGCATCCACGAGGGAAGAAATTTCATCGTCGGGAGTGTAGGTTATGTACTCGAGGCCGTGGACATCGGCGTTCCTCATCATACGGCTCACCTGGCTAAGAGGCCCGAACATCTTCCCTGTATATCTTGAGATGAATTCCTGACTGATGACAAGAAGCAGAAGTGCGATGACGATAAGGAGTACGGAATGGGGAACAGCCTCCTGCATTATGTTGCCGCTGTTTGTGTAGGGAGTGCCCAGAATCGCAATCAGAGAGCCCTCGCTGTTGAAAACAGGCGCATAGAGAGCTGTATATTTCTTGCCCCTGTAGACTTCGTAGTGTTTGTAGTACCTTTGGTGCGCCCTGGTGATATTGTAGTAGGCGTCGTCGTCCATCCTGGGGCTCACGAACATCCTGTCATAAATCTCCGGGACGGTCGTGAGGAAGACCTTTCCCTGAGGGGTGAAGAGGCTTATGTCGGAGCGGGTGTTCTTTGCCACGAGATCCATATAATTCTTGAATCTCTGGTTGGCAAGTTCCTTGAAACTTGACGCCGTCTTGGCTTCTTGCTCTATCATTGTCTCCAAAGTGGTTATCCTGCCCGAAATCATCGTTTCGGCATCGGCAAGACTCCTTTCAAAGACGAAGCGTACACTTACCCCCACAAGACAAGTGACAGATATTATGTATGTTACAAGCAGGCTGGAAGAAATTCTCCTTCTGAAGGAGTTCTGCTGCCTCTTCTTCTTTTTCCTTATGGCAAAAACGAAAGGCAGCATACCGAGGAACGCAACCAGCGCGACGAGAAGGAAAGAACTGATATACTGGAGGATACCTTTGACAGGACGCGATATTACTATGATTTCGTCGTCGTTGATTATGCTTACGAAATGTTCGTATTTGCCGCTCGTGAAATTGCCTTTGCCTCCAAGTACGTTTTCTTTGTAGCTCCCTTCCAGAAGGGTAGGATATGCGTATGTTCCGCGATACGAAACCAGCCTCTCGTCAACGTATTTTGCATAGGAATACCATTGCGGGATTTCCACCCTTGCAAACGGCATCGCATCGTCGTCGAATATGCTCAGGAAATCCCTGTTCTCCCTGTTTGCGAGCGATTCGAGCTCTACCAGCACGCGAATCAGCCTCCTCTCCGGGCTCACGTACAGGAAAATTCCAGAATAGCTTGAGTGGCCGTTTGCATTGTATGTGTAGTAGAACCTCGATTGGGGTGCTATCTGCGTTCCCGACAATATTTTGGCTGTGAAAATATCGGAAAGCCTTCTGTCATCGTCGTAGCAGGCCGATACGTTTATGTCATAATTCTGCGAGGCTTTTCCGAGATAATTGTCTGCTATTCTGTTTTTTATGAATTCCGGAGCTCCTTCCACTCCGGCCAGTATCGCTATGAAATTGTCCGATGCTATGCTTCCCTCCACTCTCCTCAGCTGAAGCTCGAGCGGAAGGTCTCTGTCTATGGCCATCCTGCCTGCCCATACTTCGGCCCTGTTCTTTTCTTTCTCGAAACCGAAACTTGTGAAAATAAGACAGGCAACAAGAGAGAAGCAGAGCGCTATTATGACGGCAGAACGCGTCCTGACGGGTTTCAGATTTATCCCTGCAAGCCTTTTAAGGGGCGAGCGGAGCATCTGGAAAAGCATCAGTATCGTGGCGAAAAGGCACGCATATACCACTATCACGAGCAGGGTGAACCAGGTTTCGCGGCTCATAAAATTGAGATTCAGCGACACGCTCGAATTCATTATGAGGCTGATTCCCGAAGCGATGCAATATACGCAAATGCCTATGATGCTGATTATCAGGATTATGGCATATATGAGTGTGCTTCTGCGACCTTTGCGGAGGGCGTTTGCCAGGAAAGGCCGGCGCATAATATATCCCGACAATATGAGTAATGTCAGGTAGCCGCCTACCAGAAGAAGATTTCCCAATGAAGACCAGATGCGGCCTCCTGCATATATCGCGGGCGAGAAAAGCAGGTTGTCCTGCATCCTGCTGCCGCTTGTGAACGCTACGGCCATAAGGACCGTGAGAGCGATAATGCTGAATATCCATCCCGGGAACGTCCTGTTTTTTCCGAGGAAGAAGAAAATGCTTATCAGCAGGAGCAGCAAGGTGAGCCACCTCAAGTGGGTGGAGAGTTCCAATCTCTCTCCGGAATCGGCTTTGAGACCGAGAAGAAAGACGCAATTGCCACGACACATCACCTCCACATCGCTGTCTGTCCCCGCAGGCGTGATGAAATATCCTGCCGGAAGGCGTAGTGTTCCCGATGTCTGAGTCATTGTTTCACCGCTTGTCGCAGGGCATATCTCAAGGGCGGCAACGATAGTTGTAGATATGTCACGCCTCGCTAGTTTCGCCAGATACCATTTTGAGCCTATGTTCCTGAATGTATATGAAGTGTCGAGCCTGGAAAGAGGTGTGGAATAATTGGAAGAAAGCCTGCTGAGCGATCTGGAATACAGAATCGGCCTGAGATCGTCGTTCAGAATGTTGAATTCGTTGTGCCAGGCCTTGAGGGTGTCGTACTCGTAGCGATAGATGACCATATCGTCCGGAAGTTTTTCCAGATGGTCCCAGCTGCAATCCTCCTCCTGAAGCTCCTCTTTTACGAAACTGTCGAGAATGTCCAGCCTCTTTTCTATCTTTGCGCCGAATGATTTTGCGACAATCGCCGAATTGGCGGAACGCCTTTCCAAAACCCCGGCCATAAGGAAAAAGACCAGGGCAAGCGCAAGGAAGCACAGCGCAAAGCAGTATTTCTTAAGAAGTTTCATTCCTTGCAAAATTAATCACTTGGCTCGGAATTTGCAATATTTCACGCCCGCAAGATTCACTGTAGATGTCAATCAAACAAATTATAATTCTTTTTCTTCTCGCCTTCCCTGCTTTCCTTGTGAATGCTCAGGATGAAGGATACGGCGTTTTTGTGCCGATAGCAAAATATATTGAGGAGGGCGATGCGGAAAAACTTTCTGCCTGGTTCTCGGACAATATGGAAATAAGCGTCGTTTACGGCAGCGGCAACTCGAGCAAAAAACAAGCCACGCAGATACTCAGGAGCTTTTTTGAGAGAAACAAGCCAAGTTCTTTCACGATAGAGCACAAGGCGTCGCGGGCCAATATGAAATATGCTTTGGGAAAACTTGTAGCAGGCGGAGAAAAGTTTGACGTTACGATATTCGTCAGTATAAAAGACGGGGATTATAAGATTCGGCAACTCAAAATAGAGAAGGAATTGTGATTTTGGCACATGATTTGCAAATTTTGCCTTTCGGTTAGTTAGTTGTGTTTTTCATAATGATTGGTTAAAGGTTAATAATATTGGGTATTAAAAAACCCGGCCTCGTGATGAGGCCGGGCTTTTTTTACTTTTGCCTGAGATAAATCTGGATTGGGCAGCCGAGGAAATCGAACTTTTCTCTCATCTTGTTTTCGATGAATCTCTTGTAAGGGTCTTTCACATACTGCGGAAGATTGCAGAAGAATGCAAATGAAGGCGAGGCGGTGGGAAGCTGCGTCACATACTTGATCTTGATGTATTTGCCTTTGTATGCCGGGGGCGGGAACGCCTCTATCTCCGGGAGCATCTCGTCGTTGAGGGTGGAAGTGGAAATCTTGCGCTTGTAGTTGTCATATACGTGCATCGCCGCTTCGAGTACATCCATTATTCTCTGCTTCTTGACGACGGACGTATATATTATAGGAACATCGTTGAAGGGGGCTATCCTTGCCTTTATGGCCTCGGTGTATTCCTTCATCGTATTGTTGTCCTTTATTATCTTGTCCCACTTGTTGACGACTATGACGCAGGCCTTCCTGTTTCTCATTATGAGATTGAAAATGGCCATATCCTGCTGCTCTATGCCCGTTTCGGCATCCACCATCAGGACGCATACGTCGGAATGCTCGACAGCCCTTATGGCCCTCATCACAGAGTAGAATTCGAGGTCTTCGTGCACTTTCGTCTTTTTCCTCATACCGGCCGTATCGACCAGCATAAAGTCATATCCGAACTTTGTGTATCTTGTTGCTATTGAATCTCTTGTGGTGCCGGCGATGGATGTGACGATGTTGCGGTCTGTGCCCAGAAGTGCATTTGTCATCGACGATTTGCCTACGTTCGGCTTGCCCACTATGGTGATATGGGGAAGTTCGGGATGGTTATCGGGATCTTCGACTGTAGTATCGGGAAGACGGCGGACAATCTCGTCAAGAAGGTCTCCGCTGCCGCCTCCGTTTGCCGCCGAGATGATGAAAAGCTCTCCGAGGCCGAGTGAATAGAACTGATAGGCATCGTACATTTTGTCGCCTGTGTCCACTTTGTTTACGGCGACGATGACGGGCTTTCCGCTGCGGCGGAGAAGGTCTGCTATCTCTTCGTCATAGTCCGTAATGCCTGTCTGGGCCTCCACCATAAAGAGCACTAAATCAGACTCTTCTATGGCCAGAACCACCTGTTTCCTGATTTCTTCCTCGAAGATATCGTCCGAATTTGACGTGTATCCTCCCGTGTCGACTACGGAGAATTCGTGTCCGCACCACTCGCATTTGCCGTAGTGCCTGTCGCGTGTCACACCTGCTGTCTCGTCAACAATCGCCTGTCTCATTCCGACAAGCCTGTTGAAGAGGGTTGATTTGCCCACGTTCGGGCGTCCTACTATTGCAACCAGTGCCATATGAATCCTTATTTTTTAACAATATCGCAGCCTCCGCAATCGGTGCAGCCAAGATCGCTGCAGTCCGGGTGCTTCTTGCCGTTTTTCTTCCCCCAAAGCCTGAGCTCCTCCTCTTTTGCGCAGCGTATGCCGAGCTTTTTCATCTCTTTGTTGCGGCTTATTTCCGTTTCGGGAAATTCCCCGTCCTTCCGGAATATTATGTTGAAGCACATTCCGAAAACGCAGAGGGCGACCACTGCAAAGCAGAGGAGAAAGACTTTGAACATCAATAAATCAGAGTGTTGCTTATCGGCTCGTAGTTATATACGCTGTCGATTATCTTGGCGAATGTGGCCTCGAGAGGTATCACCTTTATCTTGTGGAGGTCTTTTTCGGGATTGAGCTTGAGAGTGTCCGACACTATCACTTCCTCAAGAGCCGATGCATTGAGCCTGTCGTATGCGGGGCCGGAGAGAATAGGGTGTGTGATGCAGGCCCTTACGCTGTTTGCGCCCATCTCCTTGAGTACGTCGGCGGCTTTGCAGATGGTGCCGGCCGTGTCTATCATATCGTCGACGATGATTACGTCCTTTCCTTCAACTTCGCCGATGGCTGTGATGCTGTCCACCACATTTGCCTTTGCCCTTGTCTTGTGGCAGATGATGACGGGGCAGTGGAGGTATTTTGCATATGCATTGGCCCTCTTCGCTCCACCCATATCCGGAGCTGCGATGGCGAGGTTTTCAAGATTGAGAGTCTTGAGGTAGGGAATGAAGACGGTGCTTGCGTAGATGTGGTCTACGGGAATGTCGAAGAAACCCTGGATCTGGTCTGCGTGGAGGTCGCAGGTCATCACTCTGTTGCAGCCGGCGGCGCAGAGAAGATTGGCCGAGAGTTTTGCTCCTATGGACACTCTGGGACGGTCTTTTCTGTCCTGACGGGCCCATCCGTAGTAGGGGATGACTGCAATTACCTGGAATGCCGAAGCTCTCTTTGCGGCATCTATCATAAGAAGTAGTTCCATTATATTTTCTGCCGGAGGACAGGTGGACTGCACGATGAATACAGTTGCTCCGCGGACGCTCTCTTCAAATGCGGGCTGCATCTCCCCGTCACTGAATATGTCGAGCTTCACTTTGCCGAGCTCGACTCCGAGACTTTTGGCGACATTTTCTGCAAACTGCTGTGAGTTTCTGCAAGCGAAAATCTTCAATGGATGTACGTTGTTCATATCTGGTTATTTTGTTTAAGGCTTTCGAGTACTTCTTCTATGTAGCCGAGAATCTCTTCCCTGCCCATTCCTGTTTCGCTCGAGGAAAGGAAGCAGGGAGGGAGTTCTTCCCAATATTCGAGAATCTGCGCTTTGTTCTTCTCTATCTGCGCGCTGAGGACATTCGGCCCCTGTTTGTCGCATTTCGTGAAGATGATGGCGAAGGGAATGCCGCTTGTACCCAACTCCTGAAGGAAATCCATATCCACCTGGCCTATATCGTGGCGAGAATCTATCAGCACGAAGAGCATCACCATATCCGGCGACAGATTGATGTAATTTCGGATTATCTGCGAGAGCTTCTGGCGGGCTGTCTGCGACATCTTGGCGTAGCCGTAGCCGGGAAGATCGACAAGATACCATTTTCTGTTGACGAGAAAATGGTTTACAAGCGTCGTTTTGCCGGGCTTGCTCGATGTCATCGCGAGCTTTCCTTTGGCGCAGAGCATATTGATAAGGGAGGATTTGCCTACATTGGAACGGCCTATGAATGCAAATTCGGGAAAAGACTGCTTGGGGCGCTCTGAAATGCGCGTGCTGCTCCCGGAGAATACTGCTTCTGTTATCTTCATAAGGCCATCTTGTAGAAATGCAGCGCAAAGATACTACAATCTTGCAAGATTCAGTGCGGCTTTTTGATAAAAAATGCTATTTTTGTAAGGATTTGAAAATAAAGTCGTGGTATGAAAATTTACGAGACAGACCCTTATCTGGAACCGTTCAGAAGTGTAATTGACAAGAGGAATGCGTCTATTCTTGCCCTGAAGGAGAGAATGAGCGTGGACGGATCCCTTTCAAAAGGGATGAACAATCACATATATTATGGCCTGCACAAGGATGGAAAAGGGAATTGGGTATTCCGTGAGTGGGCTCCCAATGCCACAAGAATGTATCTTATAGGCGATTTCAACAACTGGAAAAGAAGCGAGGCGTATGCACTGAGGCCCATAGGTGGCGGCAATTGGGAGATAGAACTTGCCCCTATGTTCCTCTCGCACGGAAATCTCTACAAACTCTATATCGAATGGCCCGGAGGGGGCGGCGAGAGGCTTCCTTCGTATGTCACGAGGACCGTTCAGGACCCTGTGACAAAGGTCTTCTGTGCCCAGGTGTGGGATCCTGCAAAGAAATATGTCTGGAAGCATAAAAGGGCATCTGCAAAGAAGACTCCGCTTATCTACGAGTGCCATATAGGCATGAGCTCGGAGAAAGAAAAGGTGTCGACGTTTGAGGAGTTCCGAAAGAACGTGCTGCCGAAGATAGTGGACCTCGGCTACGATGTAATACAGATAATGGCCCTTCAGGAGCATCCCTATTATGGCTCCTTCGGCTATCAGGTGTCGAATTTCTATGCCCTGAGTTCGCGTTTCGGCACTCCCGAAGAGTTCAAGGCTCTTGTGGACGAAGCCCACGCCCACGATATTTCGGTGATTATGGACGTCGTACATTCACATTCGGTCGATAATGAGGCGGAGGGCCTGAGCCGTTTTGACGGTCGAGAAGATTTATATTTTTATAATGGTCCGCAGGGAAGGCATCCCGCGTGGGGCTCCCGCTGCTTCGACTATGGAAAGGACGAGACAAAGTATTTTCTTCTTAGCAACCTCAAGTTCTGGATGGACGAGTATATGCTCGACGGCTTCCGCTTTGACGGAGTGACGAGTATGCTCTATTGGGATCACGGCCTGGGCAAGGATTTTACAAGCTACGAACTCTATTTTAACGAAGGTGTTGATGAAAATGCCATTGATTATCTGGGACTTGCGAATATTCTTGTGCACGAGATAGACCCCGCCGCGATAACTATAGCAGAGGATATGAGCGGAATGGCGGGCCTTGCCGCACCGCTGGAAAACGGCGGCGTAGGCTTTGATTTCCGTATGAGTATGGGCATTGCCGACCATTGGATAAAATGGATAAAGGAACGCTCCGACGAGCAGTGGAGTATGGGCGAAATGTGGTGGGAGCTCACAAGCAAGAGGTCCGATGAAAAAACCATAAGTTATGCAGAATGCCACGACCAGGCAATGGTGGGCGATAAAACTATTATTTTCCGTCTGATGGATGCCCTGATGTACACTTCGATGAGGACGGATTCGCAGTCGGACATAGTGGATAGGGGAATAGCCCTGCATAAGATGATAAGACTCGTCACCCTTGCGACGGCAGGCGACGGATATCTCAATTTTATGGGCAACGAATTCGGCCATCCCGAGTGGATAGATTTTCCTCGCGAGGGGAACGGATGGAGCTTCAAATATGCCCGCCGCCAGTGGCCTCTCGCCGACGACGAAAATCTCCGTTACGGATATTTGCGAAACTTTGACCGCGAAATAATTTCCCTTGCGAAAGCGTCCGGTTTTCTTTCCGAAAGGCCCGAAATAATTGTTGCCGATGAGGAGAAAAAAATATTGATTTTCAAGAGAATGGATTATATCTTTGCGCTCAATTTCAATCCGGTAAGTTCGTTTTCGGACTATGGCTTTGCCGCTCCTGCGGGAGAATATACTCTCGCTTTGGACTCGGACGAAAGCAGGTTCGACGGTTTCTCGAGATTGAAGGAAGGAGAGAAGCACTTTACCCTGAATCAGAGATGCCCCAACGGCAATCAGAATTTCGATTCCACCCTGTATCTCTACCTCCCGAGCCGCTGTGCAGTGGTACTGAAAAGAAAATAAGGCGCTATCCTGCGCATAAAAGTATAGTATTATAGTATATGTCATTTCTTAAATTCAACAAGGCGGAACTGGTGAATCTGTCCTATTCATTGAGGAGGGAGATAATCCTCTCGAACAGGACCGGAGCGTACTGCAACACCTCCATTATCGGTTGCAACACACGCCGCTATCACGGCCTTCTGGCCGTTCCCGTCGAGTCGCTCGGAGGAGGCAAGCATATGCTTCTTTCTTCCGTCGATGAGAGCCTTACAATGCGAGGCCACAGATTCAATCTGGGCATCCATTGCTACGATGGAATGTACGAGCCCAAAGGCCACAAATATGTTGTGGACTTCTGCGCCGACCCGCATCCCGAGATTACAGTCAAAGTGGGTGAGATTGTCTTCAAGAAATCTTTCCTTATGGCTCCGGATGCCGATCAGGTGATGATAAAGTACACCCTCGTCTCTGCTCCCGAAAAGGTAGAATTGTCTCTGAAGCCTCTTCTTGCATTCAGAAACATCCACTCCCTTACAAAAAAGAACGAAGAAGCATCCACCTCATACACCAACATTGAGGGCGGCGTCTGCTTCAATATGTACAAGGGTTATCCCGATTTGAATATGCAGATCAGTGCCGCAGGGGCAGAATTCAAGTATTCTCCCTGCTGGTATATGGGTGTGACGTACACAGATGAGTATCGTCGCGGCTTCGAATGCAAGGAGGATCTTTTCTCTCCCGGCGATTTCAGCATCGCTATGAAGGCAGGCGATTCAATCGTTTTCTCAGCAGCTACATCTCCCGTCAATGCAAAAGGCCTCAAGACAAGGTTTGCGACTGCCGCAAAGAAGCTTCCCGAGATAGACAATTTCCAGGATCTGCTTGTGCGCAATGCCCAGTTGCTCAAGTGCAACAACAGGATTACAGCAGGTTTCAGCTGGCTCGAGACAGGACTTCTCAGGGAAACGCTTATGGCTCTTCCCGGCCTTACGCTTTATGCCGACGGCGATTGCGACGAATTCGAGAAGATACTCGACAACCTCATCTCCGCCGAGCAGGAAAGGCTCTATAGGAGGACAACCCAGGTGGAGGCTCCCCTCAGGCTTGCTGATGTTCTGGAGCAGTACATCGACTTCGCCGGCGACGAGCAGGCCGTATGGAAGAAATATGGCAAGGTGCTCAAAGGTGTGATAGAAAGCTACAGCCCCGGCATCAGAAAGGAAGTGTCGCTGCATCCCAACGGACTTCTCTGGGCCCAGATGGACGGAGTGGCTCTGTCGTGGATGAATGCCTATATAAACGGCAATCCTGTAACGGAAAGAGCAGGCTATCAGGTAGATACCAACGCCTGGTGGTACAATGCCCTCGGCTTTGCCATCGATATGGAGATGAAATACGGAAAGGATGCATCTTTTGTAGAGAAATGGGCTCCCGTGAGGGATCTTGCCAAGGTGTCGTTCTGCAATATGTTCTGGAACAGCAGCTTGAGGTATCTTGCCGATTATGTAGACAATAACGGCGCTCACGAAGAGGTGCGTCCGAATATGATGATAGCCGCGTATGTCAAGTATTCTCCCGTAGATGACGTGATGAGAAAATACATAATGAGGACGGTGACAAACGAGCTTATCACCCGCCGCGGCGTCAGGACTCTTTCTCCGAGAAACATAAATTACAGAGGTATATACGAAGGCTCCCAGATAGACAGGGACCTTGCTTATCACAACGGCTGCACCAGGACGGAACTTCTGGGCGAGTATGTCGACATTATGTACAAGATGTCCGGCCCGGCATATGAAAAGAAGGCCGAATATCTTCTCGAGGGCTTCCTCGAGGATGCCAGCAAGCACGGCGTGGGCGCATTCTCCGAGCTTTACGACGGAGATCCCCCGCACGAGCCCCACGGTGCGATTTCTTCGGCCTGCGCCACTGCAGCGCTTCTCAGATGCGAGTATCTCATAGCTCTTAACAAGGAGGTGGTGAAATGAAAGTTCTGATGTTCGGTTGGGAGTTTCCTCCCCACATTGCAGGTGGTCTTGGTACGGCCTGCTACGGTATGACAAAAGGTCTTGCCGCCAATGACGTAGAGGTGCTTTTCGTGATGCCTTCTGCTTCGGGAGACGAAGATGAGAGCGCTGTTAAGATAATCAATGCGAGCGACGTGGCTGTCGATACTGTCACAAAGAGTGTCGATGAGTTCCTCGGCAAGGTGCAGTTCGTCCACATCGGCACCAATATGATTCCTTACGTATCGCCCGAAGAGTTTGAGAACATTGTGGAGGAGGAGCGCCTTCGTCAGACGGAGGATTTCCGCATCCAGTATGGCCAGAAGTTCAAATTCTCCGGCAAATATGGCAAGAACCTTATGGAAGAGGTGGCCCGCTACGCTATGGTCGGTGCCACGATAGCTATGCAGCACAAGGATGAGTTCGATGTCATCCACGCGCACGACTGGCTAACATATCTTGCCGGTATTGCAGCAAAGCAGCTTACAGGAAAGCCCCTTGTCGTTCACGTTCACGCTACGTCCTACGACAGAGCGAGCGACGACAACATCGACTCAAGGGTGCTCGACCTCGAAACAAGGGGTATGCAGGCCGCGGATAAAGTGATAGCCGTGAGCGAACTTACCCGCAACATCTGCATAAACAAGTATGGCATAGATCCTTCCAAGGTTGTCGCCGTGCACAATGCAGTCGATTTCAGCGGTCGCGACAATATCAAGGTCGAAAGGGGAGTCAAGGACAAAGTGGTGACTTTCCTCGGCAGGGTTACATATCAGAAAGGTCCCGAATATTTCATCGAGGCTGCGGCAAAAATTCTCAAGCGCTGCGATAATGTACGCTTTGTGATGGCCGGAAGCGGCGATATGCTCAACCGCTGCATCAGGCACGTGGCACGCCTCGGCATTTCCGACAAATTCCACTTCACGGGTTTCCTTCGCGGAGCCGAGGTGCAGAATATGTTCGCGCTTTCTGATGTCTATATAATGCCTTCAATATCAGAGCCTTTCGGCATTTCGCCGCTCGAGGCTATGCAGACAAACGTTCCTGCGATAATTTCCAAGCAGTCAGGCTGTGCGGAGATACTCGACTATGCCATCAAGACGGATTTCTGGGATGTAGATGCAATGGCCGATGCCATTTATGCCCTTCTCAACTATCCCGCAATGGCGGATATGGCGGCACGTTGCGGCCACGATGAGGTCAATGCCCTCAAATGGACGCAGGCAGCTGCAAAAATCAAAAATGTTTATGAATCAGTTCTGAAATAATTACGTATGAAAAAGAGTATTTGCCTTTATTTCCAGGTGCATCAGCCGACTCGTCTCAGACTTTTCAGGTTTTTCGATATCGGAAAATCTTCGCACTATTATGACGATTTCACGAACAGGACGATTCTCAGAAGGGTTGCAGACAATTGCTACCTTCCGATGAACAATCTCCTTCAGGATGCCATAGAAAAGAGCGGCGGCCGCTTCAAAGTGGCCTTCAGCATATCAGGAAGCCTCCTGGAGCAGCTTGACAGATATGCTCCCGAAGTGATAGACAGCTTCCGCAAACTTGCCGATACAGGCTGCGTGGAGTTCCTCTCGGAGACATATTATCATTCACTTGCATCGCTTGCGTCTCCCGATGAGTTCAAGAATCAGGTGACAAAGCACAAGAATGCCATCGAGCACTATTTCAAGAAGACTCCCAAGGCTTTCAGAAATACCGAGCTCATCTATTCGGATGCAATCGGTGAGATGGTAGCCAATCTCGGCTTCGACACTATGCTTACAGAGGGTGCCCAGCACGTTCTGGGATGGAAGAGCCCCAATTTCGTATATTCCTGCTCTTCAAATTCTAAGCTCAAACTTCTCCTCAGGAACGCAGGCCTCAGCGACGACATAGCTTTCCGCTTCTCCAACAGAGGTTGGGAGGATTGGCCTCTTACCGGCGAGAAATATCTCGGCTGGCTCAAGAGTGCGGTAGACAATTCAGAGATTGTCAATCTGTTTATGGATTATGAGACGTTCGGAGAGCATCAGAAGGTGGACAGCGGCATATTCGACTTTATGAAATATCTGCCGGAGGCGATTATCAACGACGGTACATTCGAGTTTGTCACTCCTTCGGAGGCTGCAAAGAAGCACAATCCCGTCGATGTATTCGACTGCCCCGACGTCATTTCCTGGGCAGATGAGGAGAGGGACGTTACAGCTTGGCTTGGAAATGAGCTTCAGAACGACTCCTACAACAAGATCTACGGCCTTTCTGAAAAACTTTCCATCATCAACGACGAAGCCCTTTGGTCTGATTTCGGACATCTTCAGGAGAGCGACCATTTCTACTATATGTGCACCAAATTCTTCTCTGACGGAGCGGTACACAGCTATTTCAATCCTTACGACACACCTTATGAGGCATTTATCAACTATATGAACGTGCTGAGCGATTTCTCTATCAGAGTTGAAGATGCCCTTACAACAGGAGACCTCAGGAAGGTGAACGAAAGCCCTGTTGCCCCCGTAAGGATGGTAAAACCCAAAAAGAAGACAAAATAATAATCAAGAGGGCGCAAAGGACGCCCGCCGAAAATATATATAATAATGAACTACAATCAGATACAGATCGATGCTCCTTCCTGGAAGAGCGTGATGGTAACAAGACATCTCCCCGAAGCGCTTTCAGGTCTCGAAACTCTTTGCAAGAACCTTTGGTGGTGCTGGAACGAAAGTGCAAAGGCACTTTTCAAGTCAGTCGATGCCGATATTTGGCACAAGTCGGGCCACAATCCTATGGTCATCCTCGACCAAGTGAGCCTCAAGAGGTACAATGAACTTGCAAAAGACAAAGCCTTCCTCGCACGCCTCGAGGAGGTGATGAACGAATTCAATGCCTATATGGCCTTGAAGGCAGAGAGAAAGGAGCCGTCTGTAGGATATTTCTGTATGGAATATGGCCTTGACACGTCGCTGAAGATATATTCAGGCGGTCTTGGCATTCTCGCGGGAGACTATCTCAAGGAGACTTCCGATATGAACGTAAATCTCGTTGCAGTAGGTCTTCTCTATAGTTTCGGATATTTCAACCAGAGGCTTACAGCCCAGGGCAACCAGGTGGCCGATTATGCTCCCCAGGACTTCCTGAAGATTCCCGCAGAGCCTGTGCTTGACGCCGCAGGACAGTGGATTACAGTCAAAGTGCCTTTCCCCGGAAGGGATCTTACAGCGCGCATCTGGAAGGTGGCAGTGGGCCGCACAGACCTTTATCTTCTCGATACCGACTGGGAGGCTAACCTTCCCGAAGACAGACAGGTGACATATCAGCTCTACGGTGGAGACTGGGAGAACAGAATCAAGCAGGAGCTTCTCCTCGGCATCGGTGGTGTAAGGGCTCTCCGCGCTCTCGGACTCAATCCCACGATATATCATCTCAACGAAGGCCACGCTGCATTCACAGGTCTTGAGAGACTTAGGGAATATGTTCAGAATCAGGGACTTGACTATGCAACTGCACTCGAGGTTGTAAAGGCTACCGGTCTTTATACAACCCATACTCCCGTTCCTGCAGGACACGATGCTTTCGATGAGGGTATGATGCACAAGTATCTCGGTTATTTCCCCGAGCTTCTCGGCATCAGCTGGCAGGATATGATGGCTCTGGGCAAGATAAATCCTTTCGACCAGAACGAGAGATTCTCTATGAGCAACCTCGCTGCCAATGCCTCCCAGAACGTAAACGGCGTGTCAATGCTCCACGGCAAGGTGAGCCAGGATATTTTTGCCAATATGTATCCCGGATATCTTCCCGAAGAGCTTCACGTAAGCTATGTGACCAACGGTGTGCACTATCCCACCTGGGCTGCAAAGGAGTGGAAGGCTGTTCACGACAAAGTGTTCGGCGCCGAGTTCAAGACTCATCACTACGACAAATCCTGCTTCGAGGGTATATATAAAATTTCCGACGAAGAAGTGTGGAACACCCGCAAAGTGCTCAAGACCACTCTCGTGGATGTTATTAAGGAGAGGCTTTCAGACCCTGCAGTCAGCAGCCATTATTCTCCTCGCCAGATAGTTACAATCAAGGAAAATCTCAGGGACGATGTCCTGACGATAGGTTTTGCCCGCAGGTTTGCAACATACAAGAGAGCAACCCTTCTCTTTACAGACCTCGACAGGCTCGATGCAATCGTCAACAATCCCGAGCGTCCGGTGCAGTTCATATTTGCCGGCAAGGCTCATCCCGCCGATGGCGCAGGTCAGGACCTTATCCGCCAGATAGTCGAGATTTCAAAGCAGGAGCGTTTCCTCGGCAAGATTATCTTTGTCCCTGGCTACGACATCACCCTTGCTAAGAGGCTCGTGCAGGGCGTCGATGTATGGCTCAACAACCCTACACGCCCCCAGGAGGCATCAGGTACATCAGGCGAGAAGGCTTCTATGAACGGCGTTATGCACTTCTCCGTTCTTGACGGATGGTGGGTTGAAGGTTATCAGGAGGGCGCCGGCTGGGCTCTTCCTCAGGAAAGGACCTATGACGACCAGGGCTATCAGAACGACCTCGATTCTGCAACAATCTATAACATAATAGAGAACGACATAGCAGCTCCTTACTATAATATCGACGAAAGGACAGGACGTTCTTCAGAATGGATAGGTTTCATAAAGAACACTATAGCCAAGGTTGCCTGCAACTTCACAACCAACAGGATGCTTACGGACTACTGCAACCAGTATTATGAGCCCCAGAGCGAAAGAAGCCTGAAGGTTGTAGCTGACGATTATGCAATGGCACGTTCAATAGCTGCCTGGAAGGCTCGCGTAGCTGCCGAGTGGAACAATATTCAGGTGGTTTCCTACACTCAGCCCGAGACATCATACGTTCTTTCATCAAAGAACAGTCTCACTGCAGAGGTTGTCGTGAAGCTCGGCTCTCTCAGCCCCGAGGATATAGGAGCGGAGATGCTCTTTACCAGCAGGGATGCGAAAGGCCGCTACCATATTCAGGAGAAGGTGGAATTCACTTTTGTTGAGATGGTTGACGGTTCGGCCAAGTATCAGGCATCTATCCTTCCCGAAAGGACGGGTATGTATCAGGTGGCAACGAGGATATTCCCCAAGAATGCCCTCCTCCCTCACCGTCAGGACTTCCCTCTCGTGAAGTGGCTGTAGACTCTTTATGGGTTTTCAAAAAAAGTTGGACACTACGCGACTCACTCGCGAAGTGTCCAACTTTTTTGTTAAATTTGTGGTATAAACCTGAAACTATGACTTACCACAAATTTTTGACAGCGGCTATTGTCGTTTTCTTTTCTGCGGGCATAAGCTTTTCGCAGGAAATCTACAAGGATGAATCAGCTCCGATAGCAGACAGGGTGGAAGACCTCCTCTCCAGAATGACATTAGAGCAGAAGATAAGCCTTCTCAGGACTTCTTCAGAGGCCATTCCGGAGCTTGGAATACCCAAATATTATCACGGAAACGAGGCATTGCACGGGGTTGTCCGCCCGGGACGTTTTACAGTTTTCCCTCAGGCAATAGGCCTTGGAGCTATGTGGGATGAGGATTTGCAGTACGAGATAGCCACTGCAATATCGGACGAGGCCCGCGGAAAATGGAACGCTCTCGATCAGGGACGCGAGCAGAAATCGTACTTCTCAGACCTTCTTACTTTCTGGTCTCCTACCGTGAATATGGCCCGCGATCCCCGCTGGGGCCGCACTCCGGAGACGTATGGCGAAGATCCTTTCCTCAGCGGCCGTCTGGGCACTGCATTTGTCAAAGGACTTCAGGGCGACGATCCCCATTATCTCAAGATAGTTTCCACTCCGAAGCATTTTACAGCCAACAACGAAGAGCACAACCGCTTTGAGTGTAATGCAGTAATACCGGAAAAGAGCCTCAGGGAGTATTACCTGCCCGCTTTTGAGGCTTGCGTACGCGAAGGAAAATCGGCCTCGATAATGGCTGCATTCAACGCTATCAATGGAGTTCCCTGCCATTGCAATCCCAAACTCCTGACAAAGATTCTCCGCAATGAATGGGGCTTCGACGGCTATGTGGTGAGCGATTGCGGCGGTCCGGCATTCCTTGTGACGGCACACAAATACGTAAAGTCAAAGCATACTGCGGCCAAATTGGCTCTCAATGCAGGTCTCGACCTTGAATGTGGCGATGATGTATATGTAAAACATCTTTATTTTGCATACGCAAACGGAATGGTATCGGAAGAAGACATCGACAGGTCTGCGCGCAGAGTTCTTACTGCCCGTATGCGCCTTGGAATGTTCGATTCGGGTGAAAACAATCCGTACACAAAGATAGACCCTTCTGTAATCGGCTGTCAGAAGCATCAGGACCTTGCGTTGAAGGCTGCCAAAGAGGCGATTGTCCTTCTAAAGAATGACAAGATGCTGCCCCTCAAGAAATCAAGGACTATCGGAATTGTCGGTAACAATGCAGCACGTTGTGAATTAGGCGATTACAGCGGTACTCCCACAGTGGCTCCCGTCAGTGTTCTCGAAGCGGTAAAGAAGAAAGCCCGCAAAATCAACTATGCTGCCTGGAAGACTCCTGCAGACCAAACAGAAATAATAGATTTCGGTGGCGAACTCAACATAGAATATTACAAAGGACTTGAATTTGACGAGTTTGTGAGCCGCGACAAAGTGAACTGGCTCTATTTCGAGCCCTCAAATCAGGCTCCCAATCCCCTCGTGCCCGACGCTCCTATGTCGGTAAGATGGACTGGCAAGATTAAAACCGATATCAGCGGCAAGCACGTTTTCCAATACACATTTGACGACGGCGTGCGCATCTGGGTGGATGGCAATCTTGTATATGACAGATGGGCCGATTACTGCCCTGCGCAGACAGGCACTTTCGAGCTCGATCTCGAGGCAGGCAAGGAGTACGACCTCAAGGTGGAATATCACGACAACAGAGACTATTCTCTTGCCAAACTTCAGTGGGAAAAGCCCTCACAGGAGGCTCAGAACCGTATTGACCTGTATGGTGATGCAGCAAAAGTGGCTCGCGAGAGCGATGTCGTGATAGCCGTTATGGGAATAGATAAAAGTATAGAAAGGGAAGGTCAGGACAGAGATGACATAAGGCTTCCCGAGGATCAGAGGGAATTCCTGCAGGAACTTTATAAAATCAACAAAAACATAGTCTTGGTTGTTGTCGCAGGAAGTTCTCTTGCACTTGATTGGGAGAATGACAACCTGCCTGCTATTATTGATTCCTGGTATGGTGGAGAATTCGGAGGCACTGCCGTGGCAGATGTCTTGTTCGGCGATTACAACCCCGCCGGAAGGCTTCCGCTCACTTTCTACAGCAGCATCGACGACCTTCCTCCTTTCAGCGATTATGATGTATCCAAAGGGCGCACGTATAAATATTACACCGGTGAGCCTCTGTACGAATTCGGCTATGGTCTCAGCTATACAAACTTCACATATACCAATCTTGCAGTGGAAGACCTCCCCGAAGGCCTCCAGGTAAGTTTCGACCTCAAGAATTCCGGCCGCAAAGACGGCGAGGAAGTGCCTCAGGTATATGTAAAACTAAAGGATTATGAGGGTGTCTGCCCGATAAAGGAGCTCAAAGGCTTCAAGAGAGTGGCTCTCAAGAAGGGAGAGAAGAAGAATATCTCAATCTTCATCCCCAGAGAGCAATTGAGATACTGGAGCGATAAAGAAAACCGCTTTAAACTCACCTCCCTCACTCCCGAAGTAATGGTCGGTGCCTCCTCTTCCGATATAAGACTTACAAATCGTGGTGAGTAATGTATTGAGTATCAGTTAAAAACGACATCTGCCCCTCCTTTTAAAGGGAGAGGCAGATGTGCTAACTTACTTATAGTCAAGTGGTTCGGCACCACGGCTATGCGAACTTCTCGGGATTGCTGAGGAGGTATTCTTCGGCTTCGAGGTTCCAGAGGCCTCCGTTCTTTTCGCAAAGCTCTGCAAGGACTGCATAAGCGGGGTTTGTCTTGCCCTTTTCCGCAAAATCAGCTATCGGGGTGAGAGGCATATCTATGTGAGTGTAGATGAGCTTCTTGCCACCGGGGATAGAGGGGAGGTTGAGGGTTGATTCGCCTGCTGAATTGAGTCCTCCTACGTGAGTTACGAGACCTGCGGGATCCATATCGTCAGACATCATATCGAGGGCTTCCTGCATATCTGCGGTGTTGCCTCCGTTGCTGCCTATGATGTGGTGTGCAGAATAGTGTACGTCGTAGAAGTTGAGAGGTGCTATGAACGGGTTCTTTGAAGGACCTGAGAAGAAGTTGAGGCAACCGTCGTGAGCGAGAATCTCGTCGGCCTGCTGCACAACAGAGGGAACAGGTGCCATAACGTGAACGTCATCGTAGCCTGCGCCTCCTGTGAGGGCGCGAAGATATTCTGCGGGGTTCTCAAGAGCTCCTGTATTGACATACTTGAGCTCGATTCCTCTTGATGCCGCAAATTCGGGGCTGTAGAGAGCTGCCGCTCTGTCGAGCCTTTCCTGATTGATATCAGTGATGACGAAAAGCCTGGGCTTTACGTCCTTTCTGTGCAGAACATAGTTGATGGCTGCAAGTCCCATAGGACCTACACCTGCGAGGATTGCCATACATCCGCCGTTCTTTATCTCCATTGTGTGGGCATAAGAACCTGCAGTTGTGTGGTAGCAGGAGTGCATTGCACCTATGACGCAGGAGAAGGGCTCGCTGAGGGCTGCGGGATAGAATCCCTTGCCTGTGAAGCTCAGAAGGCATCCCTGCTCCATAACTTCCTTGGGGATGATGACATAAGTGGCATCTCCGCCGATAAATTCATAGGTGTAGCCTATTGCGCCGACAACTCCGAGGGGACCGTCTGCATAGTTTACAGCAGGCTGGAGAGAAAATTTCTCTCCAGCTTTGAACTGATTCTGCCATTTTTTTCCAACCTCGACTATTTCACCTGCGAACTCGTGTCCTATGATGACGGGATTCGTTGCAATGTTGCGGGGAACCCTTTTGTGAGTATCTGCCTGAGTTGCAGCCTTGTATGATGACATACAGATGCTGTCGCAGACAACTTTCGCAAGTATTTCGTCTTCCTTGATTGCGGGAAGCTCGAATTCCTCAAGTCTGAGATCGTCCTTGCCGTAAAGGCGAAGTGCTTTTGATTTCATAGACTAGATACCTTTCTTTGCACGGATGATCTGCTGGGCTGCAGTGAAGTTGCCGACGGGAACATAGTCCTTGAGAGGGAACATCTTCTCGTTGATAACATCGAGGAACCAAGAAGGCTGAGGGAAGAATGCTGCCTCAAGCTCGTGGCAAGGTGTGATCCAGTTGCGTGAGCCGAGAACGATAGGAGCTGCATCGAGGTAGTCGAAGCAGAAGTCTGTGATGTTGGCTGCAAGGTCGTTGAGGAATGATCCACGTGCAGAAGCGTCGCCGGCGATGATGATGCGGCCTGTCTTCTTGACTGACTCGATAACCTTGTCGTAGTTGAAAGGAACGAGTGTGCGTGCGTCGATAACCTCGGCCTCGAGACCATATTTCTCCTTGAGCTCGTCTGCTGCCTGGAGAGCGCGGTAGAGAGTGGCGCCGATAGTGAGGAAGGTAACGTCCTTACCCTCTCTCTTGATGTCGGGCTCGCCGAAAGGAATCTCATAGTACTCTGCGGGAACGCCCTCTTTGTGGAATTCCTCGCCCTTGTCGTAGATTCTCTGGCTCTCGAAGAAGATTACAGGGTCTGTGCCCTGAAGAGCTGAGTTCATAAGACCCTTTGCATCGTAAGGAGTTACAGGGAACACAACCTTGAGGCCCGGGATGTGAGTACAGAGTGAAGTCCAGTCCTGAGAGTGCTGTGCGCCATATTTTGAACCTACGGATACGCGTACGACTACAGGCATCTTGAGGATGTTTCCTGACATTGCCTGCCACTTGGGAAGCTGGTTGAAAATCTCGTCACCGCAGCAACCGAGGAAGTCGCAATACATAATCTCGGGGATTACGCGACCGCCGCACATTGCATAACCGAGAGCTGTACCGATGATGGCAGCCTCTGCGATAGGAGAGTTGAAGAGACGATGGTAAGGGAGAGCCTCTGTGAGTCCGCGATATACTGCGAATGCGCCGCCCCACTCACGGTTTTCCTCACCGTAAGCAACGAGGGATGCATCTTTGTAGAAGCGGTCTACGACAGCCTCGAAGATACCGTCCTTGATGTTGTACATCTTCATCTTGCTGACAGGGTTGCCTTCTGCGTCCTTGTAGAAGCGTGTCTTGCCCTCGATCTGTTTTACGCGGGGGTTCTCTGCCATAGGATGGTTAACCTCGGGAGTGGCGTCGCTGAGTGAATCGATGCTCTGGTTTGAGAACATCATATCGCCGAGAAGTTCGTTGTCCTTTACGAGGTCCATACGAGGAGAAACTTCCTCGTCGATGGCGAGTTTGTACATCTCGAACATAACGTCCTTCATCTTTGCCTGGATGGCATCGAGATCGGCCTGAGTTGCTACACCTGCCTCGATGAGTTTCTCACCGTATTTTACGATGCAATCCTCTGCCTGCCAAGCAGCCATCTCCTCTTTTGTACGGTATGATGACTGGTCGCTGGGTGAGTGACCGCTGTAACGGTAAGTGACGATATCGAGAAGGCAGGGACCCATCTTCTGCTCGAGAAGGGCTTTCTTGCGGCGGAATGCATCGATGACTGCGAGAGGATTGTAACCGTCAACGCGCTCTGCGTGCATTGAATCGGGCTTGAAACCTGCGCCGAGGCGTGCGGGATAGGTGTAACCCATAGTCTCGCCTCTTGTCTGGCCACCCATAGCGTACTGGTTGTCCATAACGTTGAAGAGAACGGGAAGACCGCCCTTCATATCACCCTCCCAGAGAGTGTTGAACTGGTCCATAGAAGCGAAGGTCATACCTTCGAGGACGGGACCGCGGGCCATTGCGCCGTCACCGAGGTTGGCGACAACGATACCTTTCTTGCGGTTTACCTTCTTGTAGAGGGCTGCACCCACTGCGATAGAGCCTGAACCACCTACGATGGCGTTGTTGGGCATAATACCGAAGGGAGTGAAGAATGTGTGCATTGATCCGCCGAGACCTTTGTTGAAACCTGTGGTGCGGGCGAAAATCTCTGCCATTGCTCCGTAGAGGAGGAAGCGGATACCGAGGTCTTTTGTAGAACCTTCAAATCCTTTGGCTGCAACTGCGAGAGTGGCGCCGCCCCAGAACTCTTCCATAATCTTCTTGAGTTCATCTTCGGGGAGGATCTGGATAGAACGGAGACCTTTGGCGAGAATCTCACCGTGGCTTCTGTGGCTACCGAAGATAAAGTCGTCTGTATCAAGGTTGTAAGCCATACCGACTGCGGCTGCCTCCTGACCTGCTGAAAGGTGGGCGGGGCCCGGATTGTTGTAAGCTACACCGTTGTATCCACCTGTAGTCTTGACGAGATTGAGCATAGTCTCAAACTCGCGGATGGTGAACATATCGCGGTAGATGCGAAGGAGGTCTTCTTTTGTGAAGTTACCTTCTTTGAGTTCGTCTTTTACAGTCTTTTTGTACTGCATTACGGGAACTTCGGGGAATTCTATCTTTTTCTCTTCCGGGCGAAGCACCTTTTCGGGGTCGATGTAAAGTGACTTGGGCATATCTTTAAGATTTTATTATTTCAGTGAAAAAAGGGTTTCTTTGATTATTTCTCCTACTGTGGGGTGAGGGAATACGACTTCCTTGAGCTGCTCCACCGTCATTTCCTGCTCGATGGCTATGCACATGCTCTGGATGATTTCTGAGCAGGGGTTGCCGAGCATATGGGCGCCGAGAACCTCGTGGTACTTGGCACCGACGATGAGCTTGCAGATACCGTCGCCGCCTTCATTTTCGGCAACGAAACGGCCTGAATATGCCATAGGGAGCTTGATAACCTTATAGTCGAGGCCTTTTGCCTTTGCCTCTGCCTCTGTAACGCCTACGCCGGCAACTTCGGGATTGGTGTAAACAACGCCGGGGATGGCATCGTAGCGCATATGGTCCTCTTTGCCGAGGATGTTGTTGATTGCAACTTCGCCCTCGCGGCTTGCTGTGTGTGCGAGCATTGAGAAGCCTGTAACGTCACCTGCTGCATATACGCCGGGGATGTTTGTCTTCATCTTGCTGTCCACCTTGATTCCGCAAGGCTTGCCGCCACGGTTGAGAAGCATATCTACGCCGAGATTCTCGAGGCCGAAACCGCTGATATTGGCCCTGCGGCCCACGCTGACAAGGATTTTGTCTCCGCTTACGCGGCATACCTTACCTTCGGGATCTTCGTAAACGACTGCATTGCCCTCGATACCTGTAACTTTGCATTTGAGGCAGAAATTGACACCTCTCTTGGCGTAGATGCTCTGAAGCATAGAGCTTATCTCGTCGTCGAGCGGACCGAGAATCTTCGGAAGCATCTCAACAACAGTCACTTTTGTGCCGAGAGTGCTATAGAATGCGGCGAATTCCATACCGATGACGCCACCGCCTATCACTACAAGCTCCTTGGGCTGCTCGCGAAGGGCGAGAATCTCGCGGTTGGTAACTATTACGTCGCCGGCTTCCTTGAGGCCCGGGAAGGGAGGAACTGCAGCCTCTGAACCCGTGCAGATGAGAAGGTTGCGTGCTGAATAGTCCTTGCCGTCCGCTGCGATGGTGATACCGTCTGCGCCGCGGCCTTTGATCATAGCCTCAGCGTTTACGACCTCCACCTTGTAGCCTTTCATAGCGGCCTTGATACCGCCGACGAGTTTCTTCACCACTTTGTCTTTGCGGTCGACAAACTCTTCATACTTGTAGGATGCGTCTTTTGTGTAAACGCCATAGTGGTCTCCTGTTACTGCATAGTTGTAAACTTTTGCACCGTAAAGGAGGGTTTTGGTAGGGATGCATCCTTCGTTGAGGCATACACCGCCGAGTGACTTTCTCTCGAAGAGAACGACTTTGAGGCCTGCTGCGCCAGCTCTTTCCGCTGCGACATATCCGCCGGGACCTCCGCCGATAATTGCTACGTCAAACATTTTTTAGAATTCTATATCAAGGTTTTCAATTTCTGTTGCGACCTGTTTCAGGAAGCGTGTTGCTTCTCCGCCGTCTATTGCCCTGTGGTCGTATGTAAGGCTGAGGCCCATATAGGGAACGAATGCGTATACTCCGCCGCCGAGATCCTTCGGACGTGCAACGATAGTACCTACGCCGAGGATTGCGCTCTGGGGAACGTTGATGATAGGAGTGAAATACTCAACTCCGAAGCCGCCGAGGTTGGAAACTGTGAATGAAGCGGCCTCTGATGAGAGGAGGTCGGGGTTGCAGCTTCCCTTCTTGCAGTCTTCTGCGACTTTCTTGAGGTTCTTTGCAAGGCCTATGATGTTGAGGTCGTTTGCGTTCTTCACTGCGGGAACCATCAGGCCGCGTTCGGTGTCAACAGCAAGTCCGAGGTGAACGTCCTTGAAGAGGCGCATTGAATCGCCGAGGCAGTGTGAGTTGAGGTTGGGGAACTTCTGGAGAGCCTTGATGACAGCATAGCATACGAAGTCGTTGATTGTGATGTTGACATCGATCTTGCCTTCTTCGAGGGCTTTCTTTGCTTTCTTGCGAAGGGCCTGCACCTTGCGTGCGTCGGCTCCGAGCATATGGGTGAGCTGGGCGGAATTCTGGAGGGAATTGTACATAGACTTGGCAATGATCTTGCGCATATTGCTCATCTTCTTTACCTCGAATTCTTCGCCTTCGCCCTTGATATCTGTGTGGTTTGCTTTCCAAACCTTGAGGTCTGAGCCTTTGACGGCGCCTGCGAGGCCTGTGCCCGCTCCGGCTACCATACCGCCTTCGGCCATCTTTGCCTTTGCAAGGCCTGTGAGAGTGCCCTGAGCTGCGGCTGCGGCTACGACGTCTCTCTCAATGATTCTGCCATAAGGGCCTGAACCTGCTATAGTTGCTGTATTTACGCCTTTCTCCTTGGCAAGCTTCCTTGCGCGGGGAGATACGGGTGCGCCTGCTACAACGGGTCCTGCTGCGGGTGCTGCTGCTACGGGAGCTGCAGCTGTTGCTACTGCTGCGGGAGCTGCTGCAGGGGCTGCTGCTGCGGGAGCGGCGCCTTTGGGATTGTACTCCTCGAATGATTCGCCGGGATTGCCGATAACCATAACATTCTGAAGGACAGGGATTTCGTCGCCGTCTTTCCAGAAAATGGCAAGGACAGTACCGTCAACTTTTGATTCCTCCTCGAAGGTGGCTTTGTCTGTCTCGTAGCTGAAGATTACGTCGCCGGCCTTTACTGTGTCGCCAACCTTTACCTTGAACTCAGAAACGATGCAGCTTTCTACTGACTGTCCGTTCTTGGGCATAAATACTACGCCGGGGCGGTCTGAAGCCTTCACTTCACGAGCGGCTGCGGGAGCTGCGGGAGCTGCGGGAGCGGGTGCAGGAGCTGCTGCTGAGGCTCCTGAAGGAGCGAACTCTGCGAAAGACTCACCGGGATTTCCGATGACCATTACGTTCTGGAGAACGGGAATCTCGTCTCCGTCATTGAAGAAAACGGCAAGGACTGTTCCTTCCACCTTTGACTCTTCCTCGAAGGTGGCTTTGTCAGTCTCATAGCTGAATAGAACATCGCCGACAGCGACTTTGTCGCCCGGCTTCTTTTTGAACTCGGTAATGATGCAACTCTCTACCGACTGCCCCTGTTTGGGCATAATAACTACGTTTGCCATTATTTATGATTGATATTAGTTGTTTGTCTCTTTGTTTGGCCGTCCGTTTCTTTCAAACCGAAATCTGCGGTCTTTCACAACTGCAAAGATAGTTATTTTACCCCACTCAAAAGTTAAACTTTCTTGACCTATCTCTATACTTTATTGACAAGTCAAGAAATTTCCGGATTTTGAATGAAACTCCCTTTTTTGTTAGAAAATTTGGTCGTGGTGTGGGACCACCTGATTATCAGCAAGTTAACAAAACTGCCTCCCTTTTTAAAAGGGGAGGCAGATATCGTTATTGATTGATAATCAATTTCTTTCGCACCACGACTTTCTAGGACTTCTTCTCGTCCTTAGTGAAGAATTTGTACTGGAACAGTATGAGGTAGAAAGCCCCTACCGTGACGCAGCTGTCGGCGAAATTGAACACGGGCTCGAAGAATTTGAGCGGGCGGCCTCCTACGAAGGGCATCCAGTCCGGCCAATAGGTGTCAATGAGGGGGAAGTAGAACATATCCACCACCCGTCCGAAGAAGAGGGGGGCGTAACTGCCTCCGAAAACAGCCGGGTCTGCATTGCCCGAAAAATCCATAGGCGAAGCCGAGAATATCTGCCCGTAGCATACGCAGTCCACGATGTTGCCGAATGCCCCCGCCGTAATCAGCGTGAGCCCGACAAGCACTCCTGTGGGTGTGGATTCTTTCTTTGCAAGACTGCTTATCCACCAGCACAATACCCCGAAAAGCACAAGGCGGAACAGCGTAAGGCACAATTTGCCCACTTTGCCCCCGAAAGCCATTCCGAAGGCCATTCCGTTGTTCTCCACGAAGGTTATCCTGAACCAGTCGAATATCCTGATGCTCTCTCCAAGGCACATATTTGTCTTGACCAGAATCTTTATGATCTGGTCGATTATGACAAGCAGGACGCCGAGGATAATCAGCTTCTTACCTTTCCCAATTTTCATAAAATCAGTTCTTTCCCTGCTTTGCGAGCATTTCTTTGGCCTCTATGGTGAGGGTGGCGTGGGGAACGAGACGGAGCCTCTCCTTGGGAATGAGTTTGCCCGTGACGCGGCAGATGCCGTAGGTCTTGTTCTCTATTCTCACAAGGGCTGCTTCGAGATTCTGGATGAATTTGTACTGCCTCTGTGCGAGCTGGCCTGCTTCTTCCTTCGAGAGAGTGGCGGCACCTTCCTCCATTGCCTTGAATGTAGGTGACGTATCGTCGATGTCATTTCCTCCCTCGTGGGTGATTACGCCCCTCAGGGCCTTGTATTCGGCTTTTGCCTTTTCCAACATATCAAGGATGATGACCTTGAACTCCTGGAGTTCTTCGTCGCTGTACCTTACGTTGAATTCTGTTTTGTTCTCTTCTGCCATAATATTATTATGCTTTAGTGACTTTTATATTGATAGTGCCTTCTGTCCACTCTACATCGTTTCCAGTGGGCTCTGAGGCCATATTCACCGAAAGTGCAAGTGTCTGAGCGGCAATATATTCCGTAAATGTTTCGAGGGCTTCGGCAATCTCTTTGAGGGCATCGCCGGCGGCGAAAATGCTCACGTGGACGCGGTCTGTAACTTCAAATCCGCTGTCCTTTCTCATATTCTGGATTCTGTTTATGAGTTCGCGTGCCGTGCCTTCCTTGATGAGCTCGGGCGTAAGCGTTATGTCGAGAGCGAGAGTGAGCGGGCCATCTGTTGCAACGAGCCATCCGGGCATATCCTCCGAATGGATTTCATAGTCTCCCGGGGCGATCGTGACGTCGCCGGAAAGAAGATGGAGCGTGTATGTGCCTGCCTTCTCTATTGCTGCGATTTCGCTCTGGCCGAGTGCTGCAAATGCTGCGGCAATGTCTTTCATCTGCTTGCCATACGCCTTGCCGAGAGTCTTGAAATTGGGCTTTATCTTCTTGGTGATAAGGCCTGTGGTCTCGCTTATGAACTCTGCCTCCTTGACGTTGACTTCGCTCAGAAGAAGACCCTTCATTGTCTCGAGCTGCTCCTGCAACTTGCTGTCTATCACAGGGATAATAAGCTTTGTGAGGGGCTGGCGCACCTTTATGTTCACCTTGCGGCGAAGGGCGAGAACCATCGATGTGGCCCTCTGGGTGAGGTCCATACGCTCTTCGAGGTCTTTGTCTATATCGCTCTCGCAGGCCTTGGGCATCATCTCGTAGTGGACACTCTCTGCCTCGGGAACGAGATCGCAGTAGAGGCGGTCCATATAGAAAGGTGCGATAGGCGCTGCCATAAGGGCGACGTTGCGGAGCACCTCGTAGAGGGTCTGATAGGCCGAGAGTTTGTCTTCGTTCATTGTGCCGCCCCAGAATCTCTTTCTGCAAAGCCTTACATACCAGTTACTTACCTGGTCGCAGACGAAATCCTGCAGAAGCCTTCCCGCGCCTGTGACGTCGTAATCCTCGTAGCAGGCCTCGACGTCTTTGGTGAGCGTTGCGAGCTTGCTGAGTATCCAGCGGTCCATTTCGGGACGATGCTGCACCTTGGGGCTCTTGGGATCGAAGCCATCGACATTCGCGTAGAGGGCGAAGAATGAATATGTGTTGTAGAGTGTTCCGAAGAATTTTCTCCTTATCTCATCTACGCCGGCCTCGTCAAATTTGAGGTTGTCCCAGGGCTGGGCGTTTGTGAGCATATACCATCTGAGGGCGTCGGGGCCGTAAGTGTCCATCGCTTTGAAAGGATCGACGGCATTGCCGAGGCGCTTGCTCATCTTCTCGCCCTTCTTGTCGAGTACCAATCCGTTGGAAATCACTCTCTTATAGGCACATTTGCCGCTTACCATCGTGTTGATGGCGTGGAGGGTGTAGAACCATCCTCTTGTCTGGTCCACACCTTCGGCGATGAAATCGGCCGTGCGTCCGAAACATTCCTTGCCGAGGTTCCTGAGGCCTTCCTGCGCATAGGGCATAGAGCCTGAATCGAACCAAACGTCGATGAGGTCCGTCTCCCTTGTCATCTTCTTGCCTGTGTCAGATACTAGGAAGATATTATCGACGTAGGGACGGTGGATGTCAATCTTGTCATAATTCTCCTTGGACATGTCCTCGGGGTCGAAACCTTTGTCTTTCAGCGGGTTGGATACCATTATGCCTGCTGCGACGGCGGCTTCTATCTCTCTGTAGAGTTCTTTGAGGGAGCCTATGCATTTCTCTTCCTTTCCGTCTTCCGTGCGCCAGATGGGAAGGGGAGTGCCCCAGTAGCGGCTGCGGCTGAGGTTCCAGTCCTGGATGTTCTCGAGCCATTTGCCGAAGCGTCCCGTACCCGTAGATTCGGGCTTCCAGGTGATGGTGTCGTTGAGCTCCATCATCTGCTCGCGTACGGCTGTAGTCTTTATGAACCAGCTGTTGAGGGGATAGTAGAGCACAGGTTTGTCCGTTCTCCAGCAGTGGGGATATGTGTGGACGTGTTTTTCAATCTTGAAGGCCTTGCCTGTCTGCTTGAACCACATACAGAGGTCGATGTCGAGGGTGGGAGCGTCGGGGGCGAGGGAAGAATCGTATGCGTTCTTGACGTATCTTCCGGCCCATTCATTATATGAAGCATCGACGTTTGATGCGACGTATTCTTCGTCGAGATCTTCGATACGATAGAAACGTCCCCTCATATCCACCTGCGCCTGGGGATTGCCGTCCTTGTCCTTCACCATAAGGGGAGGAACGCCGGCGAGTTTGGCAACCTTGGCATCGTCGGCACCGAATGTCGGCGCGATGTGGACTATGCCGGTACCATCCTCTGTGGTGACATAATCGCCTGGAATCACCTTGAAGGCGCCTTCGCCGGGATTGAACCAGGGGATGAGCTGCTGATATCTGATTCCGACGAGATCCTGACCTTTGAATGTGTCGTCCAGTACCTTGAAAGGCACAAGTTTATCGCCGGGCTTATAGTCTGAAAGGGGCAATTCTGCGGCCTTCTGATTGAAAAGTGTGCCCAGAAGAGCCTTTGCCATAACATAGATAGCGGGATCGCCTGTGTACGGATTGAAGGATTTCACCCTTACATATTCTATCTTGGGGCCTACGCAAAGCGCTGTGTTTGAGGGAAGTGTCCAAGGCGTTGTAGTCCAGGCGAGGAAATAGACGGGGAGAGTTTCGCAGTCGAAGAGCATCTGAGACTTTTCGTCCTTTATCACCTCGAACTGGACAGTCACTGTGGTGTCCTTTACGTCGCGATAGCATCCCGGCTGATTGAGCTCGTGGGAGCTGAGACCTGTGCCGGCGGCGGGGGAGTACGGCTGGATAGATTTGCCCTTGTAGAGGTAGCCTTTGTCGTAGATGTCCTTGAGAAGGAACCAGAGAGTCTCGATATAGCGGTTGTCGTACGTGATGTACGGGACGTCCATATCCACCCAGTAGCCTATCCTTTCGGTAAGATTCCTACACTCTTTGGTATATTTCATCACCTCCTTGCGGCAGGCGTTGTTGTAATCCTCGACACTTATCTTGCTGCCGATGTCTTCTTTTGTGATTCCGAGCATCTTCTCGACGCCGAGCTCAACAGGAAGACCGTGGGTGTCCCATCCTGCGCGGCGATGCACGAGATAGCCTGTCTGCGTCTTGTAGCGGCAGATTGAATCCTTGATTGAACGGGCCATTACGTGATGTATGCCCGGCATACCGTTGGCCGAAGGCGGACCTTCGTGAAATATGAATTCCGGACAGCCTTCCCTGAGGGCCATAGATTTCTCAAACGCTCCTTCTTTCTGCCATTTGCTGAGAACTTCCGCTCCGCAGCCGACAAGATCCAATCCCTTGTACTCTTTGAATGTCATTTTTTTTTCCTTAATTTTGCACCCGTTGCAAGCGGGAATCATTTGAATCCGCAAATATAGGTATAAAGGACAACTATTGCAAAAAAAATGGGTACTATAGATATCATACTCCTTGTGTGTCTTGCTCCCGGAATCATCTCGGGAATAAGAAAGGGATTTATTTCGCAAGTGGTTTCTATACTGTCACTTATCCTCGGTATATGGGCGGCTTTCAGATTTTCTTCAAACCTTGGAGAATGGCTGGGAGAGCGCCTCGAAATGTCCGTTGCAGTTGTCAATATCGTGTCTTTCGTGCTGATTTTCGTTGCAATCACGCTTGCCCTCCATCTTGTCGCCAAAATTGTCGAGAAGTTGCTGCGTGCCGTCGCGCTCGGATGGGCCGACAAAGTGCTGGGGATAGTTTTCGCCCTGTTGAAATATCTTCTCGTTATCGGGCTGATAGTGATGGCTTTCAATGAATTGAATACAAAATTCACGATAGTGTCTGCCGAAAAACTCGACGATTCGGTGCTTTACGGCCCGATAAGGGATTTTGCCTATAAGATTTTCCCTTATCTCAAGTCTGCAATATCCGGCGGCAAGTCATAATTTTTTGTAAAAATGGAAAGACTTTTGTTTTTGGAAACATCGGTGAGCCTTTGCTCCGCAGCTCTTGCGGAAGATGGCGTAATCACTTCATACAGAGAAAGTTCCGAGCCTCGCGCGCACGCTTCTCTCACTGCGGTCTATGTGGATGAAATACTCAAGGAAAAAGGACTTGCTGCGGGCGATCTTGATGCTGTGTGCGTCAGCGGCGGTCCCGGCTCCTATACAGGGCTCCGTGTGGGCGCTTCCACTGCCAAAGGCCTCTGCTTCGGTGCAGGTATCCCGCTAATTTCCGTCGGTACTTTGGATATTCTTGTGGCTCAGGCCTTTGCAGAGAATCTTATTCCTGAGGGATGCCGCTATATCGTCCCGATGGTGGATGCCAGAAGAATGGAGGTCTATACTGCTGTCTATTCATCTGAAGGAGAGAAACTTACGTCTGTAGAGGCCAAGATAATTTCTTCTGAAAGTTTTATTGAGCAGCTTTCTGAAGGATTGGTGCTTTTCATTGGCGACGGCGCCGAAAAATGTGCTCCTATGCTCTCTTCTCCCAATGCTCTCTTTGTTCAGTGCTGCCCCAAGGCGTCGTCTATGCTCGCTCCTGCCCTCAAGGCCTATAAAGAAAAAAGATTCGAAGACGTTGCGTACTTCGAACCTTTCTATCTCAAGGATTTTGTTGCCACTGTTTCAAAGAAGAAACTCTTTTAGAGGTATTTCTTCTTTGATGGAGTTTCTCTTTTATTAGAGGTATTTCTCTATCGTTTTGCGAAGGCCTTCTTCGCTGCCTCCGTCATAGTTTACGAATTCGCCGTCCGCTATCATATAGATAGACGGAATTGTCGTGAGATTGTATGTGGTGACGTACGGGGAATCTCCTGAGCGTGAGTCACATACGCTTATCCACTTGGGTTTCTGATTCTTTACGGCCTGAGCCCAAACGGTCTTGTCTGCATCGAGCGATACCTGGTAGATTTGAAGGCCTTTTGAGGCATAATCATCGTAAAGCCCGGCGATGAAATCGAGGTTGAACATCTTCTGCTCGGGCTCAGATGCAAGCCAGAACATCACGAGGATGACTTTGGCATCGACCTCTGAAAGTTTTACGTCCTCGCCCTTGATGTCGGGAAGCACTATGTCGGGGAAGCCCACTTCATTTGCGCCCTCGAGCATCGTGTTGAGGTTGAGTGCCTGAAATCTCTTTTTGGCCTCTGCTTTCAGTGCCTTGATATATTTTGAATCGGGATAAATTGTTGCCAGTGAATCACTTGCGTTCTGGAAAAGAATGGCGTCGGTGTCTCTCGACAGGAGCGGCATCTCGCCGAAATTCTGGTAGAATACGGGAACGACGCTGAGGGAATAGGGGTTGCTGAGGATGTATTTTATCCTGTCGCGATAGTATTCGATATAGTTCTTTGTGAGTTCTCTGCTGAGTTCTGCGGCTCTTTGCGAACCTTCGGGAAGCTCGCTTATCCTTGTGGCAAGGGCTGCTTCGTTTGCCGAGAATGTCGCATAGGCTTTTTCGACATCCTGCAGTCTGAGGCTTTCCTCCGAACCTTCGATTGTCAAGTTTTTCCCGAGGGTGTCGGCGCTTACTTTCACATTGTCTCCCTTTGTGAGGATGAGAGAAGCTATCTTCTTGTCTTTGAGGTAGATATAAACGAATTCGGGCTGGCCTTCCTCTATTTCGACATTGCAGGTGAAGTTTCCTTTAGCGTCGGTTTTCACTGTGTCGACCACCTGATATCTGTTGACATCGAGGGCCTTTATGACTATTTCTTTCCCTTCGCCGCATCCATCGATGCTTCCGCTGATTTTCGCTCCTTTCGAGCAGGAAACCGCGACGATTGCCATTGTGACTGCCAGGATAATTCCGGTTGCTTTCTTCATTATATTATAGGAGTGTTTTTTTGTTGGGACTTTATTCTGCGAAGGCCTTTGAGATGGCTTCGGCTATACCTTTGAATTCTTCGGGAGAAAGCTCGAGTTTCTTTTTCCTGAAATCCATATCTGCCTCGCTCTGAAGGGGAACGAGATGTATGTGGGTATGAGGCACTTCCATTCCGAGGACGGCAGCCCCCACCCTCTTGCAGGGCACGGCCTTCTCTATTGCCTTTGCAACTTTCCTTGCGAAAGCGCAGAGCCCGGTGTATGTTTCTTCGTCAAGATTGAAGATATAGTCGTTCTCTACATTTTTGGGGATGACGAGGGTGTGACCCTTTGCCATCGGGGCGATGTCGAGAAATGCATAAAAATTCTCATCTTCCGCAACCTTCCAGGAAGGAATCTCGCCTTTTGCTATCTTTGTGAATATCGTTGCCATAGTTGTCTTTATGTCCTGAATTCCGGTTCTTGAACTTTACAGTGAAATGTCGAGAATCTCGAATTTTACTATTCCGCCGGGGGTTTTGGCGTCTACAATCTCACCTTTGGAATGGCCGAGAAGGGCTTTGGCGATAGGGGTGGTGACTGCAAGTTTGCCTGCTGTAAAGTCTGCCTCGCTCTCGCCGACAAGAGTGAAGGTCATCTCCATCTTGTTAGCTAAGTTCTTGATTTTTACTTTGTTGAGCATCTGGACTTTGTCGGTCTTTACCTGACTCTCGTCAATTACTCTTGCGCTGGCTACAAGATTCTGGAGCTTTGTGATATTGAGTTCCAGAAGGCCCTGAGCTTCGCGGGCAGATTCGTATTCGGCGTTTTCGGAGAGGTCGCCTTTTTCGCGGGCTTCCGCAATCCTTGCTGATATTACAGGTCTTTGTGCGAGGGCTTCTGCGAGATCCTTCTTGAGTTTGTCAAGACCTTCTTGTGTCAAATAATGTATATCCATAATAAAAATTTAATAAAAATAAAGGAGTCCTGTCTTTGACACAGAACCCTAATCCGACTGCAAAGATAGCAAATTAAAATTTGATTATTCCAAACTTTCGATTCAAAAATTGTTGGAATCCATAATTTGCTATAGTCGTGCGGCGATTTTTCTAAGATCATTTCTGAGTCTTTGTCAGCGTCTTCGCGTCAATGCTTCGTCGATATCTTTGAGATAGGGAAGAAAAACTGTTTAGAAAGCCGTTTCTTTTCCTACCTCCTCTCTTATGTCATTGGAGTCGTCCTTTATTGCCTGGAGGTAGGGACAAAAACCTCACTGTAGTGCAGTTTCTTTCCCTATCTCCTCTCGAAAATCATTGGAATCGTCCATTTCAGCCGGAGGTAGGGACAAAAACATCAGTGTATTGCTGTTTCTATCCCTAACTCCTCTCGAAAATCATTGGAATCGTCCTTATCAGCCGGAGGTAGGGACAAAAACTTGTTTGGAAGCGTTTTTCTCTCCCTACCTCTGTTCGTAAATACAGTAAATACGAGAAATATCTCCGATTGGTGCACCGGTCTTCGAATTTTGGCAACAGATTGGTGCGCTGGCCCCCTCTGATGCACTGCATTGAGGGTTTCGTGAGCGTATTGGGGC